>WFLX010004706.1_pt1 | contig 42413 bp, 35 predicted proteins | sample 4967041 | NCBI WGS metagenome assembly WFLX01 (sample SAMN12857096, study PRJNA449069) | gut metagenome | isolation source: stool from male and female vole | host: Microtus ochrogaster | place: USA:Florida | collected 2017
CCAAATATTTTTGAAAGAAAAATCAACTTTTATCACTTTTTATTCGCAAAACCGTTGTAAATTAGCGAAATAAAAATATGTAAAATTATGTTAAGAAATGTTAAGAGTCAAAAGTTAAGGGAGGCGGTAAGTCCGAAGTTATCAGAATCAGCTATGGGCAAAACAGATAATTCATGCTTCTTTGCCCAGGGTTGAGTAAAAAGAAATGCACTTCCTGCGCCAATTGCAGCTCCGGCTACACAATCCCACCAATGATGTTTCTTCCCTACCACGCGTCCTACGGCAGTGAATGTTGCAAGAGCGTAAGCGGGACCACCTAATTTCCAGCCATATCGTCTTTGTAAAAAAGCAGCGGTTGCAAATGTGGCAGATGAATGTAATGACGGGAAGGAATGATAATTTGAGTGATCCGGACGCAATTCTCTTACACTTAATTTAAGAATAAACGTAGCACCTCCGGCTACCAAAGCGGTAAGCGCTCCTTGTTTTAACCCTTCCCAATCTTGCGAAATTAAGACGCCGGCTAATGTTGCAACCGGCAGAGCGATTGCAGTCACATCACTTGCATACGAAAAGTTTTTTTGAAAACGAGTCNGTTCTATNGGAGAAACTTTAAAATNTTCNGGNGCGAAAATTTGTGAGCGCCCCTCTGAAACGAAAAGATTGACTAAAAGAATTAGTAAAAGAAACTTTAAAAATATTATTTTTAATTTATTCACTCCCATGCTTATTTAGTCGCACAACGCGAGAAAAAAAGTAATAAATTTTGGCAGAAAAATTATCAAGCCTACAGATACGGCTGCAATAACGAAAATCAATACAGCTCCTGCCGCCAAATCTTTTGCTTGAGCGATCAGATGATTCTTTTCGGGTGACACTTTATCGCATAATTTCTCAAAGGATGTATTGAAGGCTTCAGCCATAAACACTCCGCCAATGCAAAGAATTACTGCACACCATTCAGATTTGGTCAGTTCAAAATACCATCCGCATAGCAATACAATGATAGCAACAAAAGCATGAATGCAAGCGTTCGGCTCTGAAAAGAGATTNGCAATCCNCNGAAAGGCGAAATAGAANGATTTTAGTCTTTTATTTAAGTTCCAGTCCGATTTTTTCATTATTTATACACTCTAATAATCATATCCCAAGGAAAGATTATCAACCCATAGACATGTTCCTGTACCACCTGTGAAATAATCACCATATTTCGAAGCGGCACAAGTGATCTGGATATATCGGGGGACTTTAGCGGTAGACCGATATTTCAACTCAATTTCAAATTCTTCCCATCCATTTGTATCGTTACCCTTAATTAATTCTCCGTATGCAATAATTTCCGGAGAATTGGGATTAAACAATTGTCTGTTTTTAGGATTGGTTCGGATTTGATATGGGGCAGTCCAATCTGTCATAGCAATATAGATATGGCACGAATCAGGGCGATTCTTCAAATATTGATACTCGTTATTGGTATAATTGATTGGTTCCGAATGGAATTTCATGTATCCTCTTAATTTTGTAGGACGAATTGGCCATTCTCTTCCGAAATCAAGAATCCCGTTGGTGCCGTCGACTTTTGCAAACGTACCGGTATAAATTGAGCCGGCAGCCAGTTTCCCTATTCCGGCAATTCCCACGAAGCGAGTTTCAAGTTGTGCACTCTGCCCCGCAATCCCTCCGGGAGTATCATCGGAAGGCTGAACATTGCTCTGTCCAAGTGTTGCGGCTCCGGTGTTACCTGTATCCCAGAATTGCACACCATCTTTATTCCATGGACACCATACCCTGCCATTTTGCCACCATTGGTCAAAGTTACCATCTGTCAGATCTTTTGTAGCCTGAGTACTTACCTCTATTTCGTTGCCGATATCTTTATTTGATATTGCTCTTACCACATAATCGGTCAAAGGAGTTAAATGAGGAATACATACGGAGAAAGCACCTTGAGTCTGATTCACATTTTCAACGGGTACGTCAATCCATTCAGTAGATGTTTTCTCTCTATATTGGAATGAATTTTTCACATCAGCAGGACCGTTACCATAAGCCCAAATAACCATTGACCACGCATCAACCTGCGTTGTTTGCACCACAAGCTCGGTTTTTTCCACAAAAATTGTCCAGTCTTCAGTTCTTCCGAAAGTAGTTACTGCAATACGGAGAGGCTCCGAAAGATCAATTTTACCGGGCTGCACATCAGGTATCATAGTGGTCAGACCCTCCGGACCGAGTTTAATCCGGCTAAGTGTCAAATCAGAAAGAGTAGCTGTTTCCGGAACTCTGACCAATATTCTTCTTCCCACGGCATCTATTGTAGTTTCTCCGATTTGACCTTCAATTTCAAAATATCTTATTATGGTTTGTTCGGCAGTTATAAGCCATGGATAATCTTGATAAAGGGAAAGAGTTACAACCTGAGGGGTAGACAAGTCGTAGGATCCCTCAAGAAGATTCGGACTTACAGAGGCTCCCTCAGTAACTTTAAATTCGGTGAATTTCACATTGCGGATGTCTACAGTTTCTTCCAGGAAGATTGTTGCCTTATAGTTTATGCTGTCAAGGCTTGCCGGTGCGCTCTCACCTTCAGCAGCCAATTTTAATATATATTGTGGAATTCTCGGATATGGCAAGTCATTCTTTATACATCCTGAAGCGAGGAGTGCAAGAAGTATGACTCCATACACATAACAAATTTTCTTTAAACGAATCTTAATGCTCATAATACTTTTATTTACGCATTAAATATGTATTCCAATACCAAAAGCCAGATTGAACAGATTAATTTTAAAGTTTGCTCCCGAATTCNATNTGCTCCCGCTCGGTTCGCCATTNTCGGATTGTTTTTNACGTTTTATATAGAAGNCGAAAACGNCAAACGACAAATTAAAGGAAACATTTTCCATCACAAATACGCAAACACCCGGTGAGAAAGTCAAGCGTGCCTCCATATTAGTGGTATGGGTCTTGCGGATTTGACCACTGAAAGGTCGGTCGAAATCACTGTTACCTGAAGCAAACGAAAGTTCCACTTCATTATAGATTCCGAAGCGACCTCTTCGGGTCAAGCCCATATATTGCTGAAGATAAATTGCTGCGGAATAAGATTCACTCCTATAAGCGATGTCATGGAGGTTGAAATTCATATCCTCGTCGATATCTACCTTAAAGGAGTCAATCTTGCCAACTGTTCTTTGATAAGCCATTCTGACACCGACAGAGAGGTTGTTCTTAATAAAATACCCGAGATAGGGTTTGATGCTGAAAGCATGAGCATTTACATTCACATCGCTCACTAAGTCAAACATACCCATATCTGAAGTGGCGAATTCACCGTAAGATGCAGTCAGACCGAAATTCCATGATCCTTTAGGAATAAACAAGAAATTAAACAATCCCCTGTCGTATCTACCTAAATTTTTATCTTTGAGAATCATCGGGATGGTATCCCCTTTGAAGACCACCGTCTCCGATTTGTCGACTTTATAGGGATCATCCACAACTCTTGAATGTCCNTTTAAGAGAATCTTTACGTCGGAAGTCAGTGAATCGGGTATCCAGATTAGTTTTCCACCCTCACGNGGTTGACTATTTAAAGNATCTGTAAGCTCCTTAGGAATGNAATCTNCCGGAANATAAAGAGTTTCAGTACGTGTAGTGGTAACTGTGCGTGTGATGCTTTTTACATTTTTATTATTATCTGCCGGGGAATTAACTGAGGCAACTATATTATTGAAGCCTCCACAGATCACCAAGATCAAGAATAAGAAATGTCTGATTAGAGTCTTCATTATTATAAATAGAATGCTGCTCCAAAGGAAATGGAGAATAGATTAATTTTAAAATTGGCTGATTTGCTGTTGCGACGGGAGACATAAATTTGGTCGCGAATAGATTTGGTGTCAGTATAATTAAAACCTAACACCCCGACGTTGACTTCCAGAGAGGAGTAATTGTTCAGGAAAACGCACAGACCGGGTACAAGTCCTATTGTCAGATGAAAATTGCGCTCGTAGGTACCAGACAGATCTTCATTCTTACCTTTCATCAATTTGGATTGTCCCCCACCCAGACCCAATTGAACCTCACTGAAGAAGCCGAATCGTTTTGATCTACCTATAGAGAAATAATTTCTGAACAATCCGGATACTGAATAATTATGAGAAAGATTATACAGGTTCTCCACATTATAGTCGGTTTCGGAATCCAAAGTTATGTCGGCTGATTCCAATTTGGTTAATGAGCGGTCGTAGCTGAAACGTCCACCCGCTGCCATATCGTTTTTAAATGCGTAGAGCAACATGGGTGATACCTTAAAGCTATATGTATCTCCGGATATGCCTTCAATAATGAAGAACTGATATTTATTTTGACTTGTTTGTGAATAATTAATTGACAATCCTGTGATCCACTGCCCTTTTGGCACAAAGACCACTGATTCAATATCTCTTTCAAATGATTCTTGAGCCCTACTTTCGATTGTGGACATTGCCAATCCCGTAATCAAAAGGAGTAATACAGCGGGACTCCTCATAAATTTCCAATTCATAAATTGTCAATTTGCTTAATAATTCACAAAATTAGTTAATTTTTTACGAATTAACGTTTAATCATAAAAAAAAGAGCGGATTGAATGTTGCAAACATCATTCACTCCGCTCTAATCTTATNTTATTACTTAATTNTAATATACAAGTTCAAAATCATCNAGATACATTGCGNNGCCTTCACCTCCATCGNAATAGTCNCCATAGATAGAAGCGGNGCAAACTATTATGAGATATAAGGGTTTTTGAGTTTTGGCTGCCTCTTTATATTTGAAAGGTATCACCAATTCTTGAAGAGCTCCATCGGGACCGTAATTTTCAGTAAATATTTTCTCACCGTAAGCCAAAACGCACGGATCATCGGTATTCCAAAGTTTCTGATTTGATTTTTTAGTTCTGATTTCAACCTTTTCAGTGGTCAAAGCAATATAAATTTGCCCTTTGTCTAATTCGCCTTGGCTGAGTTTACCATTTTTAGAACCATTCTTATCAGCGGGCTTCGGACGATAATTGGCAAATACTTTCACTGCATCGGGATGGCTGCCTCCATATTCTCTTCCTAATTCAAGGATACCGTCAGTGCCGTCAGTGCCTTTATAAATTCCGGCAAAAACGTTGCCCGCAGCAAATTTACCAGCCAATCCACCGAGACCTACAAATTGAGAACGAAGACGTGCGGACTTGCTTCCGGAATGGAACATATCTGTTGAACCCTGGGTTAAAGTAACACTCATCATAGCCGAACCATGATTGCCGGAATCCCAGAAAGTACGTTCACCACCCGGTCCTGGCAACAAGACTTTATTATTGTCTTTATAATTTGACCATTCTTCAAAACTTGCGTTAGGGATTTCGAATACACTTTCTGTAGTGAAATACTTGGATTCCGAATTGAAATCGTCTGCCACAGCTTGATATTCATAGCGGGTTGACGGCTTCAGATTGGAAAGTGTCACAGAGAAGCCGACTCCGGGAGTACGCAATGCTTTTGCCGGAGATAGGTGTCTGCGGGCAGCGGCATTGGAGGCTGAACTCGGGGCTGCTACAAAATTCCAATCAGTTGTACCCGATTCACGATAACGAATACCGATATTTGAAGCAGAACCATCTACTATTGCACCGCGAAGAGTGGCTTTTTTACTTCCAATAGCAAGCAAATTGTTGGGGTCTACGGCATCTTCAATGGTAACCGGATCTTCAATCACGATAGCACCCTCACCCACAGCCAATCTGATGGTTTGCAATTTATTTTTGCCATAATTATCCACAATATTCAGTGTCAATACATATTCTTCGTCTCTTTCAGGTAAAGAATTAAGCAATTTCGGAGTTAAGGTCAGATAACTCAACACCATATTGCGGCTTTCATTATAACTTTCATCACAAACGAGACCGGCATTTTCAATAGCCTGAGCAATATCGGCAGTGCATTGCTTTAAATCCACGCTCTCTTCCGGGAGTCCGAAATAAGTATAGTCCGGAGAATTTAAGATATAGTTCTTTATTCCGCCAAATGCATTAATCTTAAGAATCTTTTGGCTGAAGGCTCCGGCATTGCCCACAATCTGACGATCAACATCAAATTCTACACCTTTAATTGAAGGGGCGCTGAAAATTTCAACTTCATCTTCCACGAGAATTTCAGAATCATCAACGATTATTGAGATGAAGCTTCCACCCTCCTCCTCAAAAGTGGGATTATATTCAAAATTCAGTACATATTCATGAGCACGTTGAACGCCTTCAATAACGTGTTCCTTTGAGAAGTTTTTTCCTTCAGCATTTGTTCCGGAAACAGTAACTTTCAAATTATTGTCAGCATTGGGCATCATGAAATACCCTTTTGCATAGGAATAATTATCCGGTGTGAAATCAAGTGCCCCTCTTGTGTTTTCAACCTTAACATTGAAATCTTTCATCAATGACATATTCACNTTGTCGGAATTAATTGAAACCACCACATTGGCAATNTTACAATTAAGCACAACCTGATTCAGACCTGCCGACACATCGAAAGGTTGATAACCACGGAAGANTNTNTTATCAAAANAAGCAGTTACGGAGTCACCTGTCCAAGCCTCTGCGACATAGTGACCTGCTTTCAAAGTCAGTTCATCGGGCACGTTTTCAAGTCCCTGATATTTATGAAGCAGTCCTTTACNACCGGAAATATACACCACACAATTGGCAGATAAATCANCCGGANCGNTTTCCGCGCGAGTTACNTCGGAATTGATTACTAACTTCATTTTCACACGCCCTTCGCCCTCTTGAGCATTGAAAGGATCATCGAGCGCACATGACTGCAACGCCATCCCACTTGCAAGACATCCGGCTGCTATTCCAAATATTTTAAATAATTTTTTCATCTCTGTGTCGTCGATTAATTAGTGTGAAGTTTAATTGAAATAACTGAAGTGCCGTTGGCATCAGTAACTGTGAGTTTGAACTCATGATTAGCTTCTCCCAACAATGCCATCAAGCTCAGGAATCCGGTGATATCAAATTCTGCTTCACTTTTCCCGCCAAGATTTACAGGGAAGCCAAGTCCGGAAAGAGTTTCCTCAAATTGACCGGGATTTATCAAATCCAAATTCTTTTGAAGTCCAACACCCTCGAGTTCATCGGGAGTCAAAGTATCGGAATTAATTTCCACATCGAATTTTTGGAATCCGCCGGGAGCTTTAGACTCAACTTTCCATGCACAATAAAGTTTATCGGTAACTTCATTTACTGCCGCCAAATTGAGTTTCGTATATCCCTCATAATCTCCTGACGGCTCAAGAGCGGAAGCCTGTGGCTTTGTCTTGGTATCATCGCCCGGAACATCCGGGGTATCCGGATTTTCTTCATCGCCTTCTACAGGACGAAGGTCATCTTTCAAAATTTCATCTTCCTCCGGATCAAGAGTTACATTCATATCCACAATTTCCACAAATGCGTCTACAGTAACACCTCCGGTAATGGTGCCGGGATCTTCCGCACCGGCGTCGTGCAATCGGAACACAATATTATAATGAGAGCCGGGCGCAACATTGTCATAACCTTTAGTCTCCACTACATTGAAACCTTCCACCAAACCTGTGAAAGTAGCGGTCAGAGAATTTGAATTTTCAACGTAAGCAAAATAGCCTGAACGCTCTTCATCACTTGCAGTGAAATCGAGCGAGCCGGACTCGCCGACTTTTACTGTTACTTTAGCATCTGACCCCATTACATTTCGCAATGAACTGTCAAACTTTATTGTTACGCGGATATTATTAAGTTTTGCCACGATAGGTTCAACATCATCCGTGATTTTATCAGCAACAACTATAAACTTAGTTTCTCCGTAAAAATAAGGTTCTTCCCATGCTTGAGCTGCATTCTCGCCATAGTGAGCCACTGCAGTAAATGCTCCCGCCGGAAGGGTAACAATCTCCGGCATATTTTTATATGTATAAGAAACATAGGGTGAAGTCTCACCTTCGCGAGTGAAATCTACGGTGAAGTCGTCAACACTTGGAGCTACTGCACGAGTGCGGGCGTAAAAACGCTGAACGCCATCGGCATTGTTAATTTCAAGAGTCAGAGCACTCTTCAGCACCTTACCCTCTCCCTGATAATCTTTCCCTGTGAAAGGCTCATCTTTGGCACACGCACCGAGCATCGCAACAATTGCCAAGGAAAGTGATATTTTGATATATTTATTCATATTGAATCTTCTCTTTTAATAGTTTAATTTCACATTGTCAATTGTTAATACAGAACCTGTAGCCACGGCATGATAATTATTATTACCGAGATTCTTATTGCCGAAATTGCCGGCATTGAAACCTTCGGATAATTCGCTGCCTGAAGGGATATGCACGGGAGCAGATCCATTAGATGATTTAAAGCAGATTCTAATGGAAGACGCTTTCTTTCCAAAAGGATAATTAGTTAATGACACATTCTTAGTTGTCGTTGTTGACGAGGCATCCAGTGTTGAGGAATTAGAAGCTATAACCGATCCTGAACCGTCAAGAACGCTTACCTCAACATAACCTTTGTNACTTCCCTGAGGAGTGTAAGAATACTCAAAACTTACAGNAGAGGGGCGATCTTNAAAAGTTATGCCATCGGTGCGGGATTCAGAACCGCTAAAAGCATAAGTACCCAAGAATAATTCGCCTGCTGCNAAATTTGTGAAAGTCGNGACATTCGTATTATACCATGAGGTCTTTCCCAGACCGGTAGGCATTCCAGCCGGTTTCACACCATTATGATCGTAAGCCACATTTCTGAGTACTACCTTACCGTTTTCAGCGTAGGTTGAGGGAACTTGAAACCAAGTATTTTTTGCTCCGGGACAATCAAACCAACAAGTTTTGGCATTTATTGAAGCCCAACCGGTCGGCTCATCCCTAACGATATTGGCAGTGGCTTGATATGCTATTGTATAACTGTATTTACCACCTACTTCTACATTGCTGTGATTAATGGTTTGATGCACATCAGAGAAATCTCCATTATTCAAGGGAGTGGCGCTCTCAGAATTAACACTCAAAGACTTGCTCGGAGAGCTCCCTATAAGTCCGTAGCCAAGTGAATATGGCTGACCGGGATTCATCCCGGAAATTGTGACAATGCCGCTCTCTGCATTGCGCTGAAGTTTTGATTCATCTACTGCAGAACCATTGAGATAAATTTTCAATGCACTGACTATAATGGCTTTTTCATCATTATTTTCAGGAGTTATGCGCAATCTTGCNTAACTTGAAAATACATCTGCATCTGCGCTGAATTGCGGAGNTATAACTTCCACATTTACCTGCATCTTTTGCTGACCGTTGAAATAGACTCTAACCGGGATAGTTTCATGCTCAGTGTCAGGCNATTNTACAGTAAATATATATTTTTTAGTTTCAAAAGAGCGNGTNCGTGTGGATTCTTGCACATTGAGAATCTCACAATCTTTATATACCCCTGCCTTTGACAACGCCTTAAATGANATATTCTTCTCCGGCTCTGAGCCGTTANAGTCAACTTCAATTGTAGCGTTTGTGTCACCCATTATAGCCGAACCGTTGTTAGNGTTCAATTCTACGGGAACTGTGGTGAAAGAAACCGTTACAGGCTCACTTGCACGTGTATAAGCATCCTTAACNAATAAAGAGACANCAACTGTGCCNTTGCTGAGTTTGCCCGCAAATTCAGTGAGATTGACAAAAGCCATCTTATCAGGANTCTTAAAGAGCCCCTNCACGTCAATGCCAAGATCTTTAAGTTGATCTTGCTGANCGGGAGTGGCAGAAACAAGGTCAATCTCATTTCCGAAAGGAGCGCTGAACGTATCGCTTGACAATGTCAATATTGCAGAAGCCAGACCGCCGCGAGCGACAACATTAAATTGATATTTGTTACCTGAAGCATTCCCCTCGAGAGTTTCAATTAATTGTCCGTTAACGAAGCCTAACGGTTCAATAGAAGGTGCCGGAGATGAAAACAACTCATCCGTCAAATCAATTGACACATCTTCACGCTCTACGGAATCATCAAATATGATTTGCAATTGATTATTTCCGGTTTCACCTTGATTGACATCAAAAGTAATGTGATAATGATGTTGTGCCATTGCCGGAAAAGAAGCCGGCTGGAGAGTTACATTCTTTCCGCTCGGGTTTGTTACTTCAATAGAGAGTGTTATTTCGCCCGGCACAACAAATGCGGGTCTCGTCTCATCCTGCGAGAATGTAACGTATGAATGACCTTCCGAATGAACTGTTGAGGAATAAGAGAGGAAATAACCTTTAAAATTATCTGTATAATCTACGCTCACCATTGAATTTGCCAAAGTGGCAAGAACCTCCACTTCACTATGGCGTGATTCAAGAACCGTAACGTTTGTCGAACCGGAGAAATACGGCTTGTCAAAACCTTCATCCTCACTTGTGCCATAATCTGCAGTCAATTTATAACTCCCTGTAGCAAATGAAGTCTGGGCATTAAATTCAGCAAGGGAATTCCATTTCTTAACTTCGCCGGTGGAGAGATTCTCAAGACTAATGGCAAAATCCGCTGCAGAGGGAACTTCCAGAGCCGGAGCGCCTGAACGTAACACCGGAATTGCATCCTTGACATCGGCTGAAGTTTCCAACTTCAAAGTGATGCCACCTTCTCCCGCTGAATCGGACCATGGGTTTTCGACACTGCAGCCGACTAATCCCATACCGATTGCCGAAAGAAAAAGCAATTGATTTCTTACTTTCATAATGTTATGTTATAGTTGTTGTTATTATTATTTTTATTTTTTATTATGNATTTGTNGTAATNCAAAAGTTCGTTTTCNATTNTTTCTCAATATACCAAAAACNGTTGCAAATTTAAATTTAAGTTTTCTTAATACAAAAAAAATTGGCAATATTGCCTATTAATAAGGAAATATTACCAATTTATTTAACAAATTTAAAGACAAAATTAGTCAAAATGACACATTTGTAACAATTTTACACTTTTTAGGACAACCATATTCGGAATTTATTTCCCTCTTTTTCTTTTGAAGAAAGATTGCATTAGATTTTTTGACTCTTTCGCCAAGATTCCCGTTGATAATTTTGTGCGGGGATGAAAAGCTTTTTCNGGNGAGNAATANAATGAGGANNANCCATTTTTTTTATCTGAAGCGCCATAAACAATTCTGCCTATCTGTGCCCATCTCAATGCAGCAGCGCACATGGGACAAGGTTCCAGTGTCACATAAATGGTGCAATCCGGAAGATATTTTCCATTAAGATAATTTGAGGCAGATGTAATTGCCTGCATTTCCGCATGTGCAGTAACATCATTGAGGGTCTCTGTAAGATTGTGGCATCGGGCAATAATCTTANTATTACAGACTACGACNGCTCCTACAGGCANCTCCNNCTCTTNATAAGCNNTCTGAGCCTCCTGCAATGCCAGACGCATATACCTTTCATCGCGCTCTGATTCGTTATCATTTATCATCATATTCCGTCTTTTCAAGTGATTCCGCCACCGCTGCCATTAACCAACGTGGAGTTGAGGTTGCTCCACAGATTCCTATAGATTCAAATTTTTTCAACTTCTCTTTATCCAACTCAGAAGCATCGGAGATTAAAAATGTATTAGGATTGACCGACAGGCACTCGGAATATAAAACCTTTCCATTACTGCTCTTGGCGCCGCTCACAAATATCACGGCATCGTGCGATTTGGCAAATTCTCTAATCTTGTCCATGCGGTTGGAAACTTGCCGGCAAATGGTATCAAACCATTTGAAATCACCCTTTTCATTTTCCGACAGTTCCTCTCTCCTTTTCTCAATCTCTTTTACTATTTCCCGAAATCCCGCGATAGATTTAGTGGTTTGAGAATATAATCTTATATCTCCTCTAAAATCAAGATTTTCCAGGTCATTAATATCCTTTACCACAATGGCTTTCCCGGCGGTTTGACCTACCAACCCATTCACTTCGGCATGACCCGGCTTCCCATAAATAAGTATAAGAGGAGCCTTCCCTGTCTCCATTTTCTCGGACGCCGATTCTTTGACACGACGCTGGAGTTGAAGCACCACCGGACATGTGGCGTCAATAATTTCAATTCCGTTTTGACGGGCAATTTCGTAGGTTGACGGAGGTTCTCCATGAGCACGCAAAAGAACCTTCGCATTGTGAAGGTTCTTCAAGTCCTCATGGGTTATGGTTATTAAACCTTTATTTTGCAAGCGTTCCACTTCGGCTGCATTATGCACGATGTCGCCAAGACAATATAAGGTTCCCCCGGTCTGTTCCAAAGCCTCTTCTGCCTTGCGAATAGCGGTAACCACACCGAAACAAAACCCCGAGTCGGAATCTATCTCAATTTTACGCTTCATTGACGATTGAATCAAACTTACTGTGAAGCCACTCCATTTGCTCTTCACGCGTCAATTTGTCGTTGTTGAGCAATAATGCATCATCTGCCTTACGCAATGGTGATTCCGCGCGGGTCGTGTCAATCCGGTCGCGTTCACAAACGTTATGAAGCACATCTTCATAATTCACCTCCACTCCCTTCGATTTAAGTTCATCGACGCGTCGTTGAGCGCGCACTTCGGGGGAAGCCTCAACGAAAACTTTCAATTCCGCATCGGGGAATACAGTTGTGCCGATGTCGCGACCATCCATTACAATCCCTTTGTTAAGCCCATAACTTTGTTGTAAGGCTGTGAGGTGTTTGCGAACCTCCGGAATCACGGCAACGGGACTAACCATATCGGAAACTTCCATCAACCTGATTTCATGCTCCACATCTTTGCCATTGAGCATAGTGTGCTGCGTCCCGTCAGGTGCCAGTTTGAAATCAACCTCTATTTCCGGAAGAGCCTTTACTAATCCTTCGACATCCACACCCTTGCCGACCTCAGCCAAGCCATGACGCAACGCATACAGTGTGACGGCTCTATACATAGCGCCGCTATCCACATAGAGATACCCTACATCTTTTGCCAATTTNCGAGCCATCGTGCTCTTGCCCGAGGATNAATAACNATCAATGNCAACTNTTATTNTTTTCATTTATCAGGATTATATTCTATTTCTTTGTTGATACCCCTTTTTTATTCTCTATCACTCGTTCCGCAGTGGTCTTGGTCGATTTCTTGTGTCTTACCGGTTGCGGGCGCCTCATTCTTAATACTTGAGCAGTGCGAGCCGGAAGATACATTTTCAGCCAACCTTTGCCGGCAGGCGAATAAAGCGGGTCAGGCATAGTGAAATGATTCACACTATCGTCAATCAATCCGTTGCCTCCAAACTCTTTTGAATCGGAGTCAAGCACCACTTCATACTCTCCTGCAGGAGCCAGGAATCCATAATCAGGGAATGATTTATTCGGACTCCAGTTGAACACGAAAATTAAATCTCCTCTCCTGAAAGCAAGGACCTGATCATCATCTTTTTCCCAAAGTTTTTCCACCGGTAGATTTTCAAATCCATATTGCTTGCTGACAAGTTCAATCATTGCATTGTCAAACCCGTTTAGATATTTATATTTCAAGTCTTCCCTATCTACGAGTTCCCATTGACGACGAGCATATTTATAACTCCAGCCATTACCTTCACGCGGGAAATCTATCCATTCCGGATGACCGAATTCATTACCCATGANATTCAGATATCCGCCGTTGATTGTTGCCAATNTGACAAGGCGAATCATTTTANGCAATGCANCGCCTCTCTCCANCATNAAATNATTATCACCAACCATCATGTGCCAATACATCTCCCTGTCTATCAGGCGGAAAATGATTGTCTTATCCCCTACTAAAGCCTGGTCATGGCTTTCGCAATAACTGATTGTTTTTTCATCGGCACGCCTATTGGTCAGTTCCCAGAATATGGAAGTAGGATGCCAATCTTCATCCTTTTTCTCCTTGATTATCTTTATCCAATAATCGGGCACTCCCATAGCCATTCTATAATCGAAACCTATGCCGCCATCAGCAAATTTCACTGCTAATCCGGGCATTCCGCTCATCTCTTCAGCTATTGTAATCGCGTGAGGATTCACCTCATGGATAAGAATATTCGCGAGAGTTAAATAAGTTAAGGAATTCGGATCTTGATTGCCGTCATAATAATCGCCATAGCCTCCGAAAGCCTTTCCCAATCCATGATCGTAATATAACATCGACGTTACTCCATCGAAGCGGAAGCCGTCGAATTTGTATTCTTCAAGCCAGAATTTACAATTTGAAAGCAAGAAATGCAAGACGCTGTCTTTTCCATAATCAAACAATAAGGAATCCCATGACGGATGTTCGCGTCTGTTGTCGCCATAAAAATATAAGTCATAAGAACCGTCAAGACGTCCGAGACCCTCAACTTCATTTTTTACAGCATGAGAGTGAACTATATCCATTATAACTGCAATCCCCAGTGAATGGGCATCATCAATAAGATGCTTTAATTCATCGGGGGTGCCAAAGCGGGAAGAAGCAGCATAAAAGCTACTGACATGATAACCAAACGAACCGTAATAGGGATGCTCCTGAATTGCCATTATTTGAATAGCATTGTAACCATCCTTGGCGATTCGTGGCAAGGTTTTGGTTCGGAATTCTTCATAACTTCCTACTTTTTCCTCATTCTGAGCCATACCGATATGACATTCATAAATCAAAAGGGGCTCAACATCCGGAATGAAATTTTTTATTTTGAATTTATATGGCTTTTTAGGAGCATATACCTGGGCGGAGAATATCTTTGTCTGTTCATCTTGCACAACGCGAGTAGCATAAGCCGGAATGCGTTCGCCGCTTCCGCCGTGCCNTTCAACGNGCATCTNAAAGAGNNCGCNATCGNGCAAAGCATCTTCCGGAAGAGATATTTCCCATACTCCGCCATCCAGTTTCTTGAGTTTATATTCAGCCGTCGGCTGCCAGTTATTAAAAGTTCCTATTAAATATATTGCAGTGGCATTAGGTGCAAATTCTCTGAACACCCATCCCCCATTGGGGAGATGATGCAGACCAAAATATTTATAAGCATTAGCGAAATCTTTCAAACTCCCATCGGTATTGGCTGTCAATTGATGCAACTTTCTGACCACATCCTCATGACGCCCTACGATTGCAGGTTCGTATGGTTCAAGCCAAGGGTCATTTCTAAGTATATTAAGTTTCTTTGCCATGAAAAGAACTGTTTATTGGTGTAATTAATNATTTCTATTATGCTCTGTNATNTANAAAGATAACAATAATTTTCNTTTTTCGTTGTCGGAAACGATTTAATTATTTGTTTGTGTTGATTTGAAATATTAATTTTGAATTCAAATCATAACTAAAACATATATTCAGAATGTTCTCAGGAATTGTAGAAGACGCAGCAAAAGTCGTAGACTTGCGCAAAGATCGTGATAATTTACACTTGACTATTGAGTGTCGGTTTGCCGATGAATTGCATATCGACCAAAGTGTCGCGCATAACGGCGTGTGTCTCACTGTAGTGGAATTACTTCCCGGAAACCGTTACACTGTCACTGCCATTAAAGNGACTTTGGAACGCTCCAATNTCGGAGATTTAAAAATCGGCGATTTNGTGAATTTAGAGCGGTCAATGAAAATGGACGGCAGATTAGACGGACATATTGTGCAAGGACATGTGGATTGCACTGCAGAATGCACTGAGGTGGAGGATGCAGATGGAAGCACCTATTTTACTTTTAAATATAATTTTTCTCCAGAATTGGCTGAAAAAGGTTATGTCACTGTAGAGAAGGGTTCCGTGACAGTTAATGGAGTAAGCCTCACGGTTTGCGATTCAGAAAAAGATAAGTTCCGCGTTGCAATTATACCTTATACTTTTGAAAACACAAATTTCAAACAGATAAAGATAGGCACGAAAATAAATATTGAATTTGATATTATAGGCAAATACATAGCCCGCATCTCATCACTGAAAGATTAATGATTTCTATCATTTTCTACAATTCCGGCAATTTACAGAAAAATTGAAGGTCCCGCGCAACGGAACCTTCAATCTATATTCTATCAAAATAAAATTATTTTTTGGCACCTTTCAGTATATTCATGAGAGATTCTCCGACTTGTGATGCAGATGGAGAATTATTTTCTTCTGAAGAATTTTTATTTGTGGATTGGGTATTATTGGAATTCGTGTTGGAATTGGAGGAAGAATTGCCAGAAATTTTATTCAAAATATTGTTTACTCCGGATGAGATATCGGATGCACCCGATTCTGAACCTTGCGAATTTACAGAGCCTGTTTTTGACATTTTAAAACCTACGCAAAGTCCTTCGTATGAATCCAATACACTTGATATCGTCTTAGCCACACTGATACCTGTTAATTTTGCAACCCCTGAAATAAGTGTTTTTAATTTCTTGGCATCAAACATGACATCTAAATTATTCCCTGATTTCTGAACGTATGTTTTCACTTTGCCCAGAGAAAAACTACCAAAAGCCTTAAAATTGAAATAGAAGGTTCCGTCGCCATTGCTTTCGGCAGTGCCCGATAGAGATATCCCTTTTATTTTGAGTTTAAAGTTGCCGTCGGAATTAACTGTCAGAACGGCATTGTTTAATCCGAGCTTTTTATAATAAGGATCAAGTTTACTCTCAATCGCTCCGGCAGCAGCCAATCCACCTGCTTTCTTTAAAAAATTATCACCCTGAAAACTGATTGCCGACCCGCTTGCGGTCCATTCACCGGCAATATCACTCACACTGAGATTTGATGAAGAAAAAACTCCCTGAGCCACATTTCCAAGAACACCCCCCAATAAATCTGTTACAGATTGCGCATAGGCTGCAGTGGAGACTCCGAAAATAGAAGCAAAAATGGCAAACGACCAAAGCGTACGACTAAAAAATTTGTTCATTTTCAAAATATTATCGATTTTTATTAATTTATCATTAATAATATAACGCATAAATGTTAAAAAGATTTTTAATTTTTGAAATTTAATTAGAATAGATTTAATCATTTTTATTTTTTATTATTAAAATAAAATGTTAAATTTGTGATGTTAGTAGCGAAAATCTCGTTTCACAAACTAATCTGTAAATTATATCTTTCTTTCATTGGATTATCTCTATTGCTTGATGCCAATATTGAAATTCCATTAATTAATCAACTGATGTTCAGTAATAAAATAAAAGGATGCCTTTTCGGCTATGCCATTGGAGATGCTCTGGGAATCGGCACGGAGTTTATGACTCGCGATGAGATAAAACTAAGATATCCCGAGGGGTTGCATGATTATTCTCAAATAATCACCGACGCGCATAGAAGTCAATGGGAAAAGGGTGATTTCTCGGCAGACACTCGTTTCGTTGAACTTTTAGCTGAAAGTATGATTGAAAAGCAAGGCATCGATTACCTCCATTATGCACAGAAACTCAAAAATTGGTACGAAAGCGATGAGATGACCGACACCGGTCCGCATATCAGACTTGTACTTCAGCAACCGGATTTCACTGAGAATCCTATTGAGGTGTCCTTAAAAATTTATAAGTGTCAGGGACATAATGAAGCTCACAATGAGCAATTGGGTCGCGCAATGATGTTGGGTCTTTGGCCCGGAGAATATGAGCAAAATGTGATAGAAAATTGCAAGATTACCCACCCGGATTCCAAATGTATATCTTCTTCAATCATAATCGCAGCCATGGCGAATGAACTATTGTGGCATCGTCGCGAAGCCGATTATGATTTATTGATCGGAATTGCTAAAAGAACGGATGAAAATATAATTCCTTATCTCGAAGCAGCCAGGTATGGCACCCTTGAAGATTTCGAACTCGATGACGAGGATACATACTGGTATTCCCGCAAAACCATGGGTTCTGCACTTTGGGCATTATGGAATCACACTGACCCTGAAAAAGCTCTTTATGAAATAATAGATTACGGTGGGGATGCCGACACTAATGCAGCTCTTGCCTTAGGGCTACTCGGTTTGAAATACGGATACTCCAATCTTCCGCATAATCTGACAGAGAATCTTCTGAATTATAATCGCCTTAATACTTTATCGGATAAATTAATTGCCACTCTTCAAAAAGCCGATAAAAGTAAAGACACCGATGAATGATCAGAAGAATCTTCTCTACAAATAATTTTGGATACAGATAATGAAACCGCAGTTGGCTTATTGGATTGAAGCAAGCAGACCCCGCACCCTCCCTGTAAGCATTTCGGGCGTTATAGCCGGAGTGGCATGTGGCTTAATTTGGGGCAACATAAATGCAGGAGCCTCTATCTGCTGCCTGCTGTTTGCTTTGGGTGCACAGATAGCTTCGAATTTTGCCAACGAATATTTTGACTTTGTAAAAGGTCTTGACAAGAAAGGACGTGAAGGCTTCCGCAGAGGAGTGACTGAAGGAGACATCTCTCCTTATGCCATGAAGAACGCTNTATTTATCGNATTGTTTTTAGCAGCCATTCCGGGAATTTGTTTGATAATATGGGGAGGCTGGTGGCTAATCCCTGTAGGAATATTAATCGCTATCTTTGCATTAGCATATAGCGCGGGACCATATCCGCTTTCCCACCACGGCTTAGGCGATTTGGCTGTGATAATTTTCTTCGGACTCGTACCCGTAGGGTTCACGGCTTGGCTTCAAGTTTTATCTTCTGATATTCTTCCATTAGCCTTTATGATAGGATTGGGCATCGGTTTATTGGCTGCCAACGTGCTAATAGTGAATAATTATCGGGATATGGATGACGATAAAAGTGTCGGGAAAAAGACAACAGTTGTTATATTCGGCAGACAAGCCATGGCCCATATATATATTATTTTTTCAATCGCCGGACTGCTGCTGATATGTGCTCCGGTATTTTACGGTTATATATGGGCGCTATTCCCTATATTATTAGTTGTGCCGGCGGCTATTAATTTCCGCCGACTTATTTCTCGCACGGGAGCTGCATTAAATCCTTTATTAAAATCAACATCACTTCTCCTTTTAGGAGCCTCACTGATTTTATTGGGGGAAAGCCTGATAATTTTCTTATTTTAACAAATTTGATTTGAATGGACTCATCTAAATCCACATATAAAAGTAATTATAAAACGAGCAAAGCTCAGCCTAAAACTGATCCCACCGGGAAACTTCCTCCAAGAGATACTGATTTGGAGGAGGTTGTGCTCGGAGCTTTGATGTTGGAAAAAGACGCATATATGAATGTATGCGATATCCTTACCCCCGACAGCTTCTATGACCCCATAAATCAAAAAATTTATGAAGCCATCAGCAATCTCGGCTTGAATCAGCGCCCGATCGACATGCTGACCGTTACGGAGCAATTGCGCCAAAACGGCACCTTGAAAGATATCGGCGGAGCGCCACATCTGGCAGAACTGACCTCACGCGTTTTCTCAGCAGCCAATATCGAATTTCACGCCAAGATTATAGCACAAAAATATCTTGCGCGCCGACTCATTACTTTTGCATCCGAGATTGAGACCAATGCTTTTGATGAAAGCAACGACATTGAGGAATTGCTTCAAATGGCTGAAGNGAATCTCTTTGACNTANCNCAGNATCANCTCAANCGCGAAGTANCCCANATNNACCCGGTTNTAAATTTGGCGCTCGAGCAAATTCAGATAGCCGCTAATTCTCAAACAGGTCTTTCCGGTCTGCAGACCGGATATAGAGAGTTGGACAAGATGACCTCCGGCTGGCAAAATTCCGATCTTATTATCATTGCCGCCCGCCCGGCNATGGGNAAAACGGCATTTGTCCTGTCAATGGCAAAAAACATGTCCGTTGATTATAACATCCCTATAGCTATATTTACCCTTGAGATGGCAAATGTGCAATTGATAAAACGTTTGATTTCAAATATCGCTAACATTGAGGGTGAGAAAATCAAAAGCGGACAACTCTCCTCTGAAGAATGGGACAGAGTCAATAATACTCTTCGCGGGGTCTTTGGCGCTCCGTTATATCTTGATGAAACGCCGGGGCTTTCAATAACTGAATTGCGCACAAAAGCACGCCGGCTCGTAAGAGAAAGGGGGGTGAAGATGATTATGATTGACTATCTGCAATTGATGAATGCCACCGGGATGAAACTCGGTTCGCGCGAACAGGAGGTCAGCACCATTTCACGCTCGCTTAAAGGGCTCGCCAAAGAACTCAACATCCCTATTATAGCACTTTCGCAGCTCAATCGATCAACAGAGACTCGAGAAGATAAACGCCCCGTGCTCTCCGACTTGAGAGAATCCGGCGCAATCGAACAGGATGCCGNTATTGTTTGCTTTATCCACCGTCNGGAATATTACNCCAANNCTNCAGAAGATGCTCAAGGGAATGATATTCGCGGATTGGCGGAACTTATTGTCGCAAAGCATCGCTCAGGTGCCGTAGGTGATGTCAAACTCCGGTTTGTACACAGATATGCCCGTTTTGAAAATTGGGAAGAGGGTCATCAACTCGTAGAACAAGCCCTGAGGGGCACCACGATAGGCTCTAAGATGAATGATAAAATCAGAAAAGAGCAGCAGATGGCTTCAGGAGGCGGCTCCCCCTTCGAGGATGTTAATTCGGACACAAATTTCCATTTCTCTCCATCCGGAACTCAAGATGATAATTTTGCCGACCTGTCGCCCGACCCTGGAGAATCACCACTTCCCTTTTAAGAGAGATCTAAAATAACTTAATATTAACCTGTCGGGATGAAACAATAATTTTGTCAATGCTTTTGAACCATATATATTAAAAAATCGTTAAAATATCAAAACATGAATAAAATCCGTATGGACTAATTCGTGTTTAATCTGAGATTCCGATTAAAATTATAAAAACTATAAAAACTAATATTATGGACACAAAGAAAGAGAAGGATTATCAAACTCCCGACCAAATAGCAGAAAGTATGCCCGCTAAAGGAAAAAACAAAAAACGCAATGACACTGTTAAGACCAATCGCCTTTGGGTTTGGCTTGGCATAATAGTATTAATCTTCATCTTGCTTTACTGGCTGTTTGCCATCGGCACATTTGAAGACCTTATCGGATATTTTAACGGATAAGAAATTCAAAATACTAATTACTGAAAAANCAAGGGGCAGGCTAATAAAATTTAGTCTGCCTCTTTAACTTTTCGCCTTAAGCGCAAGAAAATATTAAAGGCTGTCTAACTTTTATTGTCAGACAGCCCCTATAATTTTTACTGTTCTATGCGATTAATTACTTGCTTGCAATTGAATCGGAAACAGTTAATGAATAGCGACCTTTAGCGCGACGGCGTGACAAGACTTTGCGACCATCTTTTGTTGCCATTCTTTCACGGAAGCCATGCTTGTTGACTCTGCGACGATTGGAGGGTTGATAAGTTCTTTTCATTTTTATAAAGCTTTATATTATTTTCTTATTTGCATTTATTTGGCAAATCCCGGCAATGTTATTCTTTTAATCATAATCCGACATAAAAACAACCGCGCGACGGGAATCGCGTTCGGAGTGCAAAATTATAAAATCATTTCAATATTGCCAAAAAATACACCCTCTTTTTTNTATGCAATCTCTAATTTTCATTATTTTTCTTCTCTTTTTTCTCTATTTGATAGGTTTTTATTAATTTTGCAATAAATTTCGCAACTGAGGGATTCAGGAACTGACAATATCCCGGAATCCCCGCGACAATAATAATTCGGAAGAAATTAATAATTTAAAATTATCATAGAATCAAATCGTTATGATGAACGCTCAAGACATTAAGAACGGCACTTGCATCCGACTCGACGGCCGTCTTTATTTTTGTATTGAATTCTTGCATGTAAAACCCGGTAAAGGCAACACTTTCATGCGCACCAAACTCAAAGACGTTGTTGACGGTCGCGTTCTTGAACGTCGCTTCAATATCGGCGAAAAACTTGAAGATGTACGCGTAGAGCGTCGTCCCTATCAATATCTTTATGCAGATGGAGGCGACGATATCTTTATGAATCAAGAAACTTTCGACCAAGTCCCCATTGCAAAAGACCTTGTTACAGGTTCTGCTTTCATGAAAGAAGGCGACATCGTGGAAGTTGTCAGCGACGCAAGCACCAACACTGTGCTCTACGCCGAAATGCCGATGAAGACAATCCTCAAAGTTACTTACACAGAACCCGGCATCAAAGGTGACACAGCAACCAATACTCTCAAACCAGCAACTGTGGAGACAGGCGCTACTGTTCGCGTGCCCCTCTTTGTTAATGAGGGTGAACTCATTGAAGTTGACACTCGCGACGGTTCTTATGTAAGCCGTGTTAAAGCCTAAGATCTAAAAATGCTTTTTTCTCTCATTGTCCCGGTCTATAATCGCCCTGACGAGGTGGAAGACCTTTTAAAAAGTCTTGCCTCGCAGACCGACCATGACTTTGAGTTAATAATTGTAGAAGACGGAAGCACTGTCACTTGCAAAAAGCAGGTGGAGCAGTTTGCTTCCGCCTTTAATATTCAATACTATTATAAATCTAACGAAGGGAGAAGCATCGCCCGAAATTACGGAATGCAACGTGCTCACGGGGATTATTTCGTATTCGTTGATTCCGACTGCATACTTCCTCCGGATTATTTTCAAAATCTCCGTTCCGAATTAAATACTCATTATGCCGACTGCTTCGGCGGACCGGACTCTGCTCACGAATCTTTTACCGACACTCAGAAAGCGATCAACTTTGCAATGACCTCTTTTCTGACCACTGGAGGAATCCGCGGCGGGAAAGTGCAAATGGAAAAATTCGTGCCGCGTACTTTCAATATGGGTTTCTCACGAGAGGTATATGATAAAGTGGGCGGCTTCAGAGAAATGTTTTCGGAAGATATAGATATGTCCACAAGAATCAGAAATGCCGGTTTTAATCCGCAACTTTTCCGTGACATTGTGGTATATCACAAACGAAGAGGAAACTTGGCGAAGTTCTGGCGTCAGGTTCATATTTTCGGAATGTCTCGTATCACTCTGCAACTCCTTTATCCGGGTTCAATGAAAATTGTACATTGGATGCCTGCCGTCTTCACTATGGGTTCATTTTTGCTCATAATCCTTGCAATCATTATCTCACCTCTCTTCCTGATTCCATTGGGTATATATCTTCTGGCGTTATGGATTTCAGCAATCATATCGACCCGGAGTTTCAAAATCGGCTCTCTCGCTGTCGCCGCTTCAATGGTGCAGCTTTTTGGCTACGGCACCGGATTTCTAAGAGCATACTTCTGGAAAATTTTGCTCCGACACGGCAGAGATGAAGAACAAGAGATAAAACTCAGAAAAGGGAAATAACAACAATAATTCATCAGGCTGATTTTTGTTTTTCATACTCGAAAACCCGATTCATTATGAAGTCCTTTGCCGACTATAATAAATCTTCAGAAGCCACATTGACCGTAAAGGAACTTGATATCTGGCAGCAACCGCGTGAAAAAGCCGAAACCTACGGTTATCACACACTTACAAAAGCGGAATTATTGGCACTCATTCTTCGCACAGGCATTCAAGGCACTCCAATAACTGAAATCACCAAATCTTTACTTGCAGCCAACGACGGTTCGCTTCATCTACTTATGCGCCGTTCCGTAGAAGAGATACAATCGTGCCCGGGTATGGGACCCGTAAAAGCCGGACAGGTAAAAGCAATAATGGAACTCATCAAGCGATATGGAGAGGAGGAGCAACAAGCCAACAATAGACGCAATATAATATCAAAATCAGCAGATCTTTACGAATTGATGAGATTTGAATTGAGCAATCTTAATAAAGAGGAAATATGGATTTTGACCCTTAACAGAAGAAATCAAGTGACCGGACGACACAGAATTACGAAAGGCTCTTCTGATGCTTCAATATTTGATTTACACGCCGCTTTGAAAATAGCGCTTATCAATGAGGCATCTTCTATTGCAATGTTTCATAATCATCCTTCCGGAAATACCCTCCCGTCTCCACAAGATGATGCCATTACACGTTCATTGAAAAATGGGGCGGCAGCCATAAACGTTCGCCTTATCGACCATTTAATAATTACTTCTGAAGGATATTATTCCTACGCCGACTCAGGGCGCTTGTGATGGAATCATTTACCTTCGAAGCGTTTTTTCCGACCCTTTCCCCTACATCCGACAGATTCAACCGATGATCACTACCAACAGAAAGAAGATACTTATAAAATAATATGCGTGAGCATCTGTCATTAAGTACGCTTTCCGGCAATATCAGATTCTCCAACGCTTTTAAAGTCTCTTCTATCTCTTTTTGGGTGTTCACAGGAGCTATCACCATATCCGCTCCGGCTATGACAGCCTCATATCCCTTGACTCCCATTGCACCCNCCNNNTNGATGGCATCAGNGATGACCAAACCGGAAAAGCNCAACTGCTCCNGCAGAATANTNTTCATTATTATCGGAGACACTACTGCCGGACGCCGTATGGAATCAAGCGAACGAGCAGATAAATGACCTACCATAACCCCCGATAATTTCTCTTCAGAATATCTCTTGAAAGGATACAAATCTATGCTATCCATCCCCTTCTTAGATCTCTCTATCTCACCTAATCTTTTATGACTGTCGGCTGAACTCGCCCCATGCCCCGGAAAGTGCTTTGCCACACTCAAAACATTTCCGTCTTCCAATCCGCGAGAGTATGCTATTGCCAAATCCGCCACCCGTCGGGGATTGCTACCCAACGACCGCTTCTTCATCAAACCACTGACATTATCACCGGGAATTACATCCATAACCGGTCCTAAAATCATATTAATACCGACTTCCCTACACTCCCTCGCTATCTCCCTGCCAAATTCATACAGAATCTGGTCGTCGGTCAATTTTCCCAATTCCCGGCTCCAAGGAAATTCCGGAGCATCCGGGAATCTCATTCTCAATCCATTTTCCGCATCAACTGCTATGAAAAAACCCGGAGAAGGGATAGTGCGTAAGGTATCTGCAATTATAGCCGCGCTATTTAAATCTCCTTTCAATAATACTATTCCACCAACATGAAGATTTCGGGCATAGTTAAGAAGTTGAGCAAGCGTTGCTTTATCAGACCGAGCAAATATTGCCGGCATATATAACATTCCTACTTTTTCTTCTTTCGACAGTCCTGCCAACACTGAATCTGCATAATGCAGAGCATCGATGGTCAAATCTGATGCTTCCCGTTGCNTAGNNNNTNTGCTGTCTGCCCTTCNTATTGAATCAGAGNCAACGACTCNACGCCCATTATTTNCGGNACAACCCCAAATAATGGAAAAAGCACAAAGCAATATTCCGAGATTGGAAATAGTAAAAGATCTCATATAGCNCNCATATTCAATCAATTGAATATGAACCTTTCACGAGGATCTCCGTCAATCAGGAGTCCCAACGCAGTCAATTCTTCAATATAGCGTATGACTTGTGCTGCAAGCTCATTATCCTCGCGCCAGATTATTTCTCCATTTGCCAATGGGACGAAATCATCGTTACCCCACGCTAAATAATCTATAGTAGACATCAAATATTCATTGTCAGGCTGCATCTCTTCTCCATTTACAACAACTCGAATTAAATCTCCATTCTTGTCTGCTACAACACGTATATTATCACTTACCGATTCCCCTCCTTTTTTTGCAGCTATGCGCATCGCATCAATGAAATCTTTCCCTTTGATTTTGACTAAAACAATATGATTTGAGAAAGGGAAAGTATTGAGTATTAATCCTTCCGAAACATCACCCTCCGGCATATCATGGCGAATACCACCCACATTCATCATTGCGAAATCAACTTTTCCCAAGTTTACGCCAGCCTTTTGCAAAGAGTCAACCTTCAAATCTCCATACCATTTGGCAAAATCAGCAGCCCAATTCACATATCGTCCGGTGCGGTCATTGGAGTTCATATGATTCTTTGACTTGCCGATAACATGCCGGTCAAGATCGTTCAAACGTTCTTTATAAGGTGCTATGAAATCTTTTATCTGCCTGTCGTATTCTTTATCATCAAAACGATTGGTGACCGGAANCAATTTATTTATATAATCATCAGGGGTCTGTGTTTGCAGAGAATCAAGATTGATTTTAATATAACCAACGTTTCTGCCATATTTTCCTGTTTGCGCCACCAAAACCGGTCTCCCCACAGAATTTTCAACTATTGCCGGGGTTTCGCCGGTTTTGCTACCGGGTTGAATCGTGGTGTGTGAATGCCCCCCGATAATAATATCTATATCTTTCGATGAGCGGGCAAGGTCGTAGTCTATCTCTTTATCATTNTCTTTAACTGCACCGACATGAGTCACGGCAANAANTAAATCACNCCCNTTCTNNTCCTTAAGGAATGAAGCANTTTCGTTTGCAACCGGAATTACATCCTTGAATATCATTCCTTCATAATTTTGAGCTGCAACAATACTTGAAGGGTCAATATTCAAACCTATGAAACCGACCTTCTTACCCCCAACTTTTTTGATCAGATAAGGCTCAAACATCCCTTTCAGTTCTGTATTTGAAAAGTCATAATTCGNGGATAATTTTGCNGNCTTCACTTTAGAANACATGCGCTTTAATTCATTCAGCCCGTTGTCGAATTCATGATTGCCGAGAATCTGAACATCATATCCCATCATATTCATCAAGGGCATTTCCACATCTCCTTTGAAAAATTTGAAATAAAGTGTGCCCTGCACTGCATCACCGGCATCTACTAATATTACATTCTTTTCAGCTTTTCTAACAGAATCGATAATTGCTTTTCGTTGCAAAACCCCGCCATTCCCGTTTACATCAGGATCAATCGCGGAATGAGTGTCATTAGTGTGGAGAATCACAAGATTTTCAGCACTCAGAGATGCAAAAATAAAAGAGAGAAGAATAAGCGTGAAGAATTTTGGCTTGCAGGCGGATTTAATAGTTCGCATAAAGAAAGGTCTTAAAATTTCCTAAAGTTAATAAAAATCAAAATAAAACTCCATTGTAATCAAAAAAATTTGCCAAAATTCATTTTTCACCAATCACCCTTTGATAAAACTATGTTTGATATTTCCTCAAAAACAGAGACGCAATCGAAAAGAATCGATTGCGCCTCTTTTATCTTCAAATATTCCAATTTATGAAATCAAGTTGTCTCCGGTCATGTCGGCAGGAGGAGTAAGACCCATCAAGCCAAGCAATGAAGGAGCCACATCGGCAAGCTTACCATTCTTTAATTTGGCATCCTTGTTGCTGCCGACATAGATAAACGGCACGGGGTTCAAGGAATGAGCTGTGTTGGGAGTGCCATCTTCATTTATCGCATGATCGGCATTTCCATGATCGGCAATGATTATGCTTTCATATCCGTGAGCCAAAGCTGCGGTGATGACTTTTTTCACGCATTCATCAAGAGTTGCAATCGCTTTTTGAATAGCGGGATAGACACCGGTATGTCCTACCATATCACCGTTGGCAAAATTCACTACAATAAAATCAAATTTTTCTGAATCTATCGCATTCACCAGTTTATCAGTTACTTCCGGAGCAGACATTTNCGGTTGAAGGTCGTAAGTTGCAACTTTCGGAGAAGCCACAAGAATTCTTTCTTCACCCTCAAATGGAGCTTCGCGACCTCCGTTGAAGAAGAAGGTTACGTGAGCGTATTTTTCTGTCTCTGCGATATGAAGTTGAGTTTTATGCTCTTTTGAAAGAAATTCGGCGAGTGTGTCCTGAACATCACTTTTCGGGAAAATCACATGTACTCCCTTGAATGAATCATCGTATGGAGTCATGCAATAATATTGCAGATCAGGAATCGGATTCATCCCATCNTCNNNATGTTGCGTCAGAACTGTGGTCAACTCTTTAGCCCGGTCGTTGCGATAATTGAAGAAAATAACTACATGACCGGCACCAATGCGTCCATCGACTTTATCATTGACAATGGGCTTGAGAAATTCATCCGTTACTCCCTCAGCATAACTCTCTTCTACTGCTGCAATAACATCGGATGTTTGCAACCCCTCTCCATACACGAGCTGATTGTAAGCCTCTTTCAAACGCTCCCAGCGATGGTCGCGGTCCATTGCATAATAACGCCCTATGACAGTGGCAATCTCTCCGGCTGAATCCTTGCAGTGTTCTTTGACTTCTCTAAGGAAACCTGCACCTGATTTCGGGTCTGTGTCCCTGCCGTCCATAAAGCAATGGATATATGTTTTTGTCAAGCCGTAAGCTTTAGCAGTGTCGCATAATGCATATAAATGGTCGAGTGAAGAATGTACTCCGCCCGAACTTGTAAGACCCATAAAATGGATTGGAACATTATGCTCTTTTGCGTATGTAAAGGCACTTTTGATTTCAGGATTCTCAGCAAAACTTCCGTCGGCAATGGCTCTGTTGATTTTCACGAGGTCTTGATATACAACTCTGCCTGCACCGATATTAAGATGACCCACTTCCGAATTACCCATTTGACCATCGGGAAGTCCAACACTTTCTCCACTTGCTTGAAGTTGAGAATGAGGATATTCCGCAAGTAATGAATCCATAAAGGGAGTCGGCGTATTGAAAATAGCGTCATCTTTCTGATGGTCGCCAATCCCGTAGCCGTCTAAAATAATCAATAATGCTTTTTTTGTCATATTTTTATATTTAATTTCTACCTTAATATTTGATTGGTAATAAAATTTTCTACAAAGATAACAATTTTCAATCAATTTTAGATGATATCTCCTCATTAGTTATAATAGATTCAACCTTTTTTACGTTATGTTTTAGGGTCAATATAAAAACTCTCTTAATATTNAAAAATTNAANAATNTTCTGAATCANCATATTNTTTTNACATTNGTTGCAGTCNCTTCANTNATTGNCATCCCTTTTTCAGNNTTANCTNNANCCGGGTCTNAATCCTATGATTTTTTGAATATTCCCACATCCTCCCATGCCTTTGCATTAGGAGGTACAGGAATAGCCATAATTGATGATGACGTTGCATTAGCCGACCAGAATCCCGCTCTTTTAGGTTCGGAAATTGAAAAACAGGTCAATTTCTCATATATGTATTATATGGGGTCCGGTAATTTCGCCAGTGTTCGCTATGGTCAAGGAGCCGGTGAAAACTCCGCATGGGCTGTCGGACTGCGTTATCTGAATTTCGGATCCATGACTCATTATGATGAAGTCGGAGTGTCGCAAGGAAAATTCTCCCCTTCTGATATTTGCATTGAAGGCAGCTATTCCCGTGATATATCGTCTCGTTGGCGCGGAGGTGCAAATTTGAATTTCATCTACAGCCATTATCATATCTATTCTGCTTTTGCAATTTCTGTGNATTTANGTGTNNACTATTATGATGAAGAACATGATCTCTCATTTTCTGCAGTATTGAGAAATGTCGGAGGCCAAGTAAAACGTTTTGATAAAGCTTACAACCGTCTCCCCATAGATTTTCAATTGGGATATATGCAGGGTCTGGGCTCCACACCATTTTCAATTGCTATCACGGCACGCCACTTGACAAAATGGAAACTCCCTTATTATACTCATTCCAAAGATTCTGAAGGTGACGAGCAAGTTTTGAAATCAACATTTATAAGCAATTTCTTCCGTCATCTCACCTTCGGCTTACAATATTCTTTTCAGGATAGATTATATGCCGCCCTCGCATACGATTATAAGAAAGCCACAGATATGTCGACTTATCAAAGAAATTTTTTCAGTGGCTTTTCAATTGGAGCCGGATTGAGANTCAAATCTTTCAGAATANGTGTTGCTTTCGGCATGCCAAATAAANATGCNCCNACTCTGATGCTCAACCTCAACTGTAATTTCGCTGACCTGCTCCATTAATTATATTAAATATTACATCCGATTATCAGGAATTCTAACATCTTTTGAATTAACTTCAAACAGGGAGTGAAGAAAGATTTGCGTATGTGATTTTTTTTATATAACTTTGCGCCCGGTTCGCAATCTCTGGTGAGGTGAAGCCGAAGAGTGGCTTCTTAAATGAAACTCTGCCATATTGCCTGCTAATAATAAAATTTTTAAATTCAATGGATCTTATTAAAATTGCAGAAGAAGCTTTTGCAACTCCCAAAAAAGAATTTGAAGAATTCGTTCCCGGCGACACTANCACAGNTNCTTACNGNANTAAGGAGGGTAACAAAGAACGTATTCAGCAATATCGCGGCNTAGTGANTCGCATCAGCGGTCATGGCGATAAAAAACGTTTCACCGTTCGCAAAATCTCAGACGGCATCGGCGTAGAACGTATCTTCCCGATTGAATCTCCCTTCATCGAATCAATCACAGTCAACAAACTCGGCAAAGTGCGTCGCGCAAAACTTTATTACCTTCGTGGTCTCACAGGTAAAAAAGCCCGCATCAAAGAGCGTCGCGTAAAAAAGAATAAAGAGGCTTGATACTCCTGCCNAATTACATTATCAAAAATGCTTCTGATTTCGCTAAGACTTCAGAAGCATTTTTGATTTATGACCCTCGTTTAAATATAGCATCCAATAGTTAATTTAAAACTTATTCACACTTTATGTGAAAAAAGTTTAAACATCCTTAAAATCCCCCTTTTTTCACAATTTTTATATTGCTTGACTCAAACTTACTTCCTATATTTGCCAAAGTTTTACGAGGTTGTTGACTCTCCTCTCTTCGACACATCTCGCTACTATGGACTTTTATCTAAACGTCGAGCATGAGTAAACTCACTTCTGCATTAAAATTCATTATCGGGCTTACGGCAAAGCACCCTTTATATCTTATTATCTTTTTGTTTTTTCTCACTCCGACATTATATAATTCAGCGGATGCACAAACGTGTCGTGTCTCTATGGGCACAAATTCAAACGGACATAAATGTTATATGGAGGTCTATGAATACGACTTTGTCAGCGAAAAGCCCTGTTTCCCGGGAGGAGATTGCAAACTGATGGAATTTATCAACAAAAATCGTGTCTACCCCGATAAAGCCTATAATCAAGGTATTCAAGGTAAAGTAACTTGCTCTTTCGTTGTGAACACAAATGGAGCCATCTCGCATNTGAAAATATTAAAANGTGTAGAGCAGACACTCAATAANGAAGCTCTGCGAATTTNAGGANTAATGNNGNATTGGATTCCCGGTAAAATTGAAGGTCAGCCCGTTNCCGTAAGAGTCATCTGGAGCGTCCCCTTCCGCAAATAATCTCACATTCTCAGATTTCTGTGGTGACTAAAATGCTTTGCGATATTTATCTGCTCCGGCTTCTTCTAAAGTTTCTTCGAGTATTGACAAATAAGAGGCGTATCTGCTCTCGGCAATCAAATGTTTTTCCACAGCAGGAATCACGGCGCAACCCGGCTCATTTATATGCTTGCAATCCCCATACTTACATTCCCTTCCAAATTTGAAAATTTCAGGGAAGAAATGTGAAACTTCCTCTTTGTCAAAGTCAATCACTCCGAAACCCTTCACTCCCGGAATATCTATTATTTGCCCACCCTCAGGCAAATCAATCATTTCTGAGAATGTAGTGGTATGCATTCCTGTGTGATGCTGGTCGCTCACCTCCCCGGTGCGCAAACGCGCCTCGGGTGCCAATTCATTTATTATGGAGGATTTTCCGACTCCGGAATTGCCGGCAAGAAGAGTTATTTTATCCTTTACGACCTCCTTTAATTCTGTCAATCCATCTCGTGAAGCTGCCGACATTATCATGGTTCTATAGCCTAAAGAATCATATAGATTTTTAATAGCTTCNGCCAGGTCACGAGNCTNTTCATCCCACAAATCNGATTTATTTATGNCTATATTTGCAGGNANATTATATGNTTCTGCAGTAGCTAAAAAGCNGTCGACAAAAGTANGCNGAGTTTCCGGANTCACTNATGAAATAACCAAAATTGCCAAATCTATATTTGAACCCAATATATGGCTCTCCTTTGAAAGGTTGCTCGCGCGNCGAATGATATAATTTTTTCGGGGTAAGATGGAAGTAATGTANTGCGTTTCGTCNTCGCGTTGAGAAATTTCTACCATATNCCCTACCGCCACCGGATTTGTGGTGCGGATACCCTTTATGCGGAAACTGCCCTTGATTTTGCAACTCTGCTCGCTCCCGTCTTCAAGACGAACGAGATAACTGCTGCCGGTATTTTTTATGACACGTCCGACAAGAGGAGCTATTTCAATTAATTTAGACTTTATATTTCCGCTTTTCTTTGCCATATTAAATATTGAGGTTCATTAAATTCATATTTTTTTTAAACAAATANAAAAGAGNATTTGTTAAATTATANAGCTTTTGAGTTTAAAATTGATTTATAAAAATTTATGCAAAAATAATATAGATCCTGCGCATTTTTATCAAATTTGGTCAAAAAAACTGTCATAATTTGCAAAGAATGAGGATTATTATTAAATTTGCAAAAATATAGATTTTTTAGAGCTCTTTTGCGCCCTCTTATATTTTTCAAGAGGCATTATCAAAAACAATCATTTAAATTATTGTCTTCTTTAATGATGACTTCCACAAATGTTATTAATAAAAAGACAATTCATGTTTAACTTAAAAATTAAAGAAATGAATATTGAATCAATTGGCACATGGGCTGGTGAAGTTTACAAAGCCCTTGAAGTAAGCGATACTCATACGCTTGGCTTGAAACAAATTAAAAAAGCAACCAAATTGAAAAAAGATGAATTGATGGCTGCTTTCGGTTGGCTTGGTCGTGAAGGCAAAATCGTTCTTACAACTGAAGACGAAGATATAGTTGCAACTCTCGTCTAATCAATTATAGACCATATAAAAGAGGATGTTTCCGCTAATATACGGAAACATCCTCTTTTATATGGTATCCGTATATTTTTATACTCCCTAAATCCCGGCAAGGATATTTTCCAAGTCTATGGGAGAAACCTTTAACTTCAATTCGCCGTCGCGGGCAACTGAAATATTTCCTGTCTCTTCACTCACAATCACACACACGGCATCAGTGACCTGACTCATCCCCAAGGCTGCTCTATGGCGCAAGCCCAAGGACTTTGAAATATTCATGTCATGACTCACCGGCAGGATGCAACCTACAGATTTTATTCGGTGGTCGGCAACAATCATTGCTCCGTCATGTAAAGGTGAATTCTTAAAAAATATGTTCTCTATCAATCGGGTATTGATATCCGCATCAATAATATCCCCCGTCTTTTCATAATCTGTCAAAGGAATTTTGCGCTGAAAAACAATCAGGGCACCCGTCTTTGATTTTGACATTGACATGCAGGCATACACAAATTGCATTACTTGCTGATGATCTTCCTTTTCATCTCTCACATTTCCATGCCTGAAAAGTTTCGACAAATGAGTCCATTTCCTGTGAGAACCTATATCAATGAGAAATCGCTTTATCTGATTCTGAAACAAAATCACGAGTATTATAACACCAATACTCATAAACTTGTCTAGTATAGTCCCCGTGAGCCGCATATCCAATATTTGAGAGGCAACCACCCAGATAACCGTAAACAGCAACACTCCATAAAACAGACTCAATGAGCCGCTACGTTTCATAAGCCTGTAAACATAATATAGAAGTGTGGCAACCAGCAGAATGTCTATTATATCTTTAATTCCGAAATCCAACATAATATCTTAAATTCCAATTTGCTTTAATAAAAGTCAATAATTCAATTCCTGACTTTTTCTCAACTCTTCATAGAGCATTTTACACTCCTTTGCCTCTTTCACATCATGTACTCTCAAAATATTCGCTCCATTCATCAACGCCATCATATTGAGGGCAGTGGTGCCGTTAAGTGCTTCATTTGGAGTGATTCCGAGAGCCTTCCAAATCATACTCTTTCTTGATAGTCCGCAAAGAATCGGTAAGCCTATTCTTGCAAATTCATTCAATTCCGAGAGTAATTGAAAATTCTCCTTTAAATCCTTTGCAAAACCGAATCCCGGGTCAAGAATAACGTCTGCAACTCCTAAAGAATGAAGTGTGTCTGCCTTAAAAGCCAAATCCTGAATCACTTCGCGCGTTACATCATTATATTCCCCGGCGAATTGAGTCATTGTCTGCGGAGTACCCTTTATATGCATCAGCACGTATGCCACTTTAAGCTGAGCCACCGTGGAAAACATTTTATCATCCAGCGTTCCTCCCCCTATGTCATTTATAATCCCTACTCCCCATTCTTCGACACATCTTCGGGCAATTTCGGCTCTGAAAGTATCAACGGATATTATCAACTCCTCGCCGCCGGCTTCTCTTGCGCCTTTGAGTGCGTAATTTAATCTTTCCCACTCCTCCTCAGGAGAAATGTCGGTGCAACCGGGTCGGGTGCTATAAGCTCCGATATCAATTATATCCGCTCCTTCTTCCAGCACCTTATGCACCCTCTCTTTAACATTTTGCGAAATAACCCTTTTATCTCTCTTCGCGGAAGCATCCATAAGTCTGCTCTCCGAAAAGAAAGAATCCGGAGTGGCATTGACAATCGCCATTATCTTAGGCGATGACAAATCCATCAATCGAGTACCGACGCGTATTGTTAGCGGCTGCTTTTCTTTCATACAGACAAATATCTTCTACAAAGATAATACTTTTAGTTATTCTACATTCTTAATATGCTAAAAAATGATAAAAGTTAATTTAATGCTATAATTTTATTTGGGATTGTACGTTAATTTAATTACCTTTGTGTAATGAAGTTTCAGTTAAATATATATAAAGTGTACTGATATTTCGCCCAAAATGCCGATATTAAACCAACAGGTTATTGCTCGGTCAAAGACTAAAGATAATTAAATTTCTACCAATCCGATATGAAACATTTATTCTCCACTTTCGCCGGTTTGACAATGGTTGCAACCTCTGTTTGCGCCTTTCCGGCTAACGCTCAGGAAGTGTCGATGCCAAGTGTGCGTCCCGGTGATGTGCATTGCTTCAGCGGACTTCCAAAGTCTCAAATTGAATATCTTCCCGTTGGCGAATCCAAAAAGCGTCAGATCATGAGGGGTCCGAAACTTGAGGATACCAAATATGATAATTATGACGGCCACAACTTGCGCGAAGTCACTACTGAAGGAAACTACAAAGTGCTCGTGGTGCTCGTTGAGTTTCAAGACGTTAAATTTTCGCAAGGGAAAGGTGACCCGAAATCGCTTATCGACCAGATGCTGAATAGCGATTCTTATACTTATCAGAATGCCGCAGGCTCTGCCAATGCATATTACCGCACCATCTCCAACGGATTGTTCAACCCCATTTTCAATGTTGTCGGTCCCATTACCCTCAGCAAGAAAGAGGAGCAATATGTCGTGTCTGACCCAAATGACACATATATCTATCCGGAGTCCGGGAAACCTGTCACTTGTTATCAACCGGGACGCATGGTGGAAGAAGCCGTGGCTGCAATCGACGGTGAAATTGAATTTTCCGAATATGACTCAAACAAGGATGGATATGTAGACTTTATCTATTTCTTCCATGCCGGACAAGGAGCCACTACAGGTGGAGATACAAAAAAGACCATCTGGCCTCACGCTTTCACTTTGACTTCAGCTATCGGAGCTCCGGTAGAACATGATGGAGTGTTGATAAACCGATATGCAACTTCTGCGGAAATCGGCTCAGACAAGCGTCTCACCGGAATAGGCACATTCTGCCATGAATTTGCCCACGTGCTCGGCTTACCTGACCTTTATGACACTGAAAACAACAACGGTCAACCCTCAAAATGCTTCTCTCCCGGCTCTTTTGACTGTATGGATGCAGGAGATTATNACAACAATCNTNAATCTCCCGNCACTTTTNNAGTTTACGAAAGATNTNGATTGNAATNGATGAAACCCGNAACCCNCACCNNAGGCGNCAANNTCACAATGCTCCCTCTCNAAGCACATCCTTTCGGNTATAAGGNTAATTCATCCAATAATGATTACGAATATTTCTTGTTGGAAAATCGCGGCAATACGTTCTATGACCAATATCTTGAGGGGCACGGCTTGCTCGTATGGCACATTGATTTTGACCTTAACGTATGGAACGCAGGTAAAGTCAACAACAATCAGTATCATCAATGCATAGATTTAATAGAAGCCGATAATGACAAGACTTCTTCAACACGCTCCGGAGATACTTTCCCCGGCACGGAAGGAATCTGCGAATACACCTCAACCATTACTCCCGCTTTTAAAGACTGGAGCAACAAGAGTGTAGGCTTCGAGCTGTCTGAAATCCGCCATAACTTCGACAGCACAACTGAATTTATTGTTACTTCCGCTGACGGCAAGACAATGCCCGATTCGGAATTGGCAAAACCCGAACCCAGCGTTGCAGCAGTCTCCGCGGAGTCCATAACAATAGAATGGCCTGCTGTCAAAGGTGCTGAAAAATATTTCATCTCAGTCTTCCCCACCAACGCATATCAAGGTCAGACTCTTAAATATTCAGATTATGTGGAAGGATATTGTTATCTCCCTGTCATGCTTGATGATGAGGACAGCGAACTCTGCTCCTGCACTATTGAAGGGTTGAAACCGAATCTTAACTATTCAATAATGGTGTATGCCGCCGGAGAGAATAATGCTTCCCGCATGATTTCTCCNCTCACTGCCAACACAGTGGATGCTTCTGATTTTGACAATGCCGCAGCCAACCTTTATCTTGAAAAAGCGGATGATGTGGTTGTAGCTTACTGGGATACGATTGAAGGTGCTGACGATTATGAACTCTCAATAGTAAATCGTGTGAAGGGTCAACAAACAGAAGATGTGGTGAATTGCGATTTCACCGGCAACACCCTTCCACAAGGTTGGAGCGCTAAAGGAGCTTATTTCAATACCGCAGATTATGCCGGTGCTGCAACTCCATCTTACAAATTTGCCTCAACCGAACATTATCTGCAGACATCTCTTTATGATGATTGCATTGACGAAGTTTCGTTCAAAGCCACCCGCCGCAAGAAATATGATGACAATCTTTGCACATTGAATATATGGACTGCCGACAAAGCCGGCAACTGGAGTCTTTGGAAAGAGATTGACGATGTACCCTTCCCGGGCAAAGATTACACCCTGAATCTTCCAGCAGACGTATATGGATTGAAATTCATGTATAATTTTAAATCCACCCAACTCTATGTATGCCTCGATGACATTAAATTGACTTTCTGCAAAGAGAGCAATGATTCAAAAGCGGAATCGGCTGAAATAGAAATGCTCGGAACCAACAGCGCAGCTGTGCGCGGATTAAAACCCGGTCAGGAATATGTGGCATACGTTACTCCTAAGAAAGAGGGTGTAGCAGGTGCACGCTCAAATGAGGTGGCATTTAATATTGAGAAGCTTCCGGTTTCAGGAGTTGAAGACATTATCAGCGATTCAGCAGATTCAACTTTCCGAGTTGAAGGAAATACTATCATTCCTGCAGACAACAGTGTAGTCTACGATGTATATTCTGTCGACGGATTGACAGTTGCTCACAATCACTCAGGAAATCTTACTCTCGCAAATCGCGGAATCTATCTCCTCCGTGTTGCCGACAAGAGCATCAAGCTTCGACTCTGACTTTTGATTTTCTCAACAGGTCATATCATTACCCCAAAGATAAATCATAATAAAAGNAGAATTTAATTTTTTTCAATTCAAGATAAAATNAGGTTGCCTCCCCAAAGGTAACCTCATTCTATTTTTAATTATTAGATGAATTTCANTAAAAGATATTAGGAAAAGATAATTTGCATCACGCTCAGATTAGTCGGTCACAATTATACTACCNTGCTATTTCATTTATCTTAAGGAATCGNTGATTTTTTGTGTTTTATAGCAGGTTTTTCGGCATTTTTTTGTAATTTTGCACTCAGTTTCAAAGTAATCACTTTTATGCAAGACATACGCAATATTGCTATTATTGCCCATGTTGACCATGGCAAAACAACATTAGTTGACAAAATGCTTCTCGCCGGTCATCTTTTTCGTGAAAATCAATCAGCCGGCGAACTAATTCTTGATAATAATGATCTGGAACGCGAAAGAGGCATAACAATTCTTTCCAAAAACGTTTCCATTAATTATAAAGGGACAAAAATCAACATCATCGACACCCCCGGACACGCCGACTTCGGTGGAGAGGTGGAACNCGTTCTTAATATGGCGGATNGATGTCTGCTTCTGGTTGACGCGTTTNAAGGACCAATGNNCNNAACTCGTTTCGTCTTGCAAAAGGCTATTCAAATGGGACTCAAACCTGTTGTGGTCGTAAATAAAGTAGATAAGCCGAATTGCCGTCCCGATGAGGTTAACGAAATGGTATTTGACCTTATGTTTAACCTCAATGCCACCGAAGACCAATTGGATTTCCCGACCATCTATGGCTCAGCCAAGCAAAACTGGATGTCAACCGATTGGAAAAAACCGACAGAGGATATTACCCCTGTTTTAGATGCTATAATCGAATATATCCCTGCTCCAAAGCAATTGGAAGGTGACCCGCAAATGCTGATTACATCTTTAGACTATAGCAATTATGTGGGCAGAATTGCAATTGGACGTGTACATCGTGGCACGCTCAAAGAGGGTATGGATGTCAGCCTTTGTAAAAAAGATGGCTCAGTCACAAAGCAACGAATTAAAGAGCTTCACACATTCGAAGGAATGGGAAGAAAGAAAGTAAGTGAAGTATCTTCAGGAGATATATGCGCTATCGTCGGTCTTGACGAGTTTGAAATTGGCGACACTATTTCAACAATTGAAAATCCTGAGCCCCTGCCGCGTATTGCCATTGATGAGCCCACTATGTCAATGACTTTCACCATTAACGACTCTCCCTTCTTCGGCAAAGACGGTAAATATGTTACTTCCCGCCATATTGCTGATCGCCTTACAAAGGAACTCGACCGCAACCTCGCCCTTAGAGTGGAACGCGGAGAAAATGAAGACAAATGGATTGTATATGGCAGAGGTGTTCTCCACTTGTCAATCCTTATTGAAACTATGCGACGCGAGGGTTATGAACTGCAAGTCGGACAGCCGCAGGTTATCATTAAAGAGATTAACGGAATCAAGTGCGAACCGGTGGAAACCCTCACCATTAATGTGCCGGAAGAATATTCCTCAAGAGTGATTGATATGGTAACCCGCAGAAAAGGGGATATCATATCCATGGAGACTCAGAACGACCGGATCAATATCGAATTTACCATACCCTCCCGCGGCATCATCGGGTTGAGAAACAATATTCTCACNGCCACTGCCGGAGAAGCCATTATGGNGCATCGNTTTCTGGAATATCANCCGTGGAAAGGTGATATTNANNGTCNAACCAACGGNTCTNTTATCGCNATGGAATCAGGCACAGCNTATGCCNANGCTATCGACAAATTGCAAGACAGAGGTCGCTTCTTCATTTTCCCTCAAGATGAAGTCTATGCCGGTCAGGTTGTAGGAGAGAATGCAAAAGAGAATGACATTGTAGTCAACGTAACTAAATCTAAGAAATTGACTAATATGCGTGCTTCCGGCGCAGACGACAAGGCTAAAATAGTGCCTCCCGTGGTATTCTCCCTTGAAGAGGCACTGGAATATATCAAGGAGGATGAATATGTGGAAGTTACTCCTAATCATATTCGTCTACGCAAAATAATTCTTGATGAATTGGAAAGAAAACGCGCCAACCGGTAATACCTCTCGCAATAGTTTGAGATTTGTCAAAAAAGAGGTTGACAAAAAAATGACAATTTGAATTCTTAAAATAAATTTGCTTATTCCGAAGGTATTTCTTCATCCCGAAGATTCCTTCTTGATGAATTAGANGATGTATTCTTATTTTTNGTTTCAGNGGTCTTTATTTTTGAAGACNTCTTCTTTTTTCGTNTCTTCCCTATCTTTGCAGATGAGTCTTTAGATTTTGAAACTCCAGATCTCTTCCCGTTCTTCCGGCTTTCGCTATTCTTGAATTTTTCACTTTCCATTCCTGTAAATGAATCTTCAACTGTAGGAGAATCGGAATCAAACACAACTTTATCATTATCGATTCTGCCACAACTCCGTAAGTTATCTNCTAAAAANCCGATAGCCAGACACACTACTACTATAATAGCTAATGAAATTATGCCATTCCTTTCACGTGNAGAAAAACCTTGTGCGCNCATATTGCGATTNTCTTATCAGAAGGGATAGCCAATCNCCAGNTGGAATGCAAAAGCCTTCTTAAACGCTACGTTGAAGTAATGACCCGTGCCATTAGTGTAGGGTGTGTGGAGGCCGTAGCCTAAATCGCCGCGTATAACCATCATTCCGATGTCCACGCGCAAGCCGACGCCGGTGCCCAAAGCAATATCTTTTAAGAAGCTCTTGCCATTCAATTTTCCGCCGGGTCGCAACGGATCATTCTCGAGCAGCCAGATATTTCCCGCGTCTACGAACGCCGCTCCGTGCAGAATGCTGACTATCGGGAATCTATACTCGGAATTCAACTCCAATTTAAACGTACCCGTCTGGTCGAAATATCCGTTTTGCAGATCTTTAGGCGGGCGGTAGCTTCCCGGACCTATGGATCTTACGGTAAATGCCCTGATTGAATTGGCACCTCCGATATAGAACTGCTCGGAATATGGCACTTCAGATGAATTTCCGTAGGCATGTTCCGCTCCAATCAAAATGCGCGATACGAGCCACTGCTCGGAACCTCTCACCAATCTTCTGTTATAGACCAATTGCAATTGACCTTTTACAAATTGAGAGAAGGGAGTGCCGAAAAGCAACTTTTCCCCTTTTACGCCACACAATCTATAAATGCCGTCAAAAATATTGCCCGCCTCAGTGAATTGTGCTGTGAAATTGATGCCATTGATTCTTTCACGCTCCAGAAATTTATCCAATGTGTAAGTATAACTCAACTGGGGAATAAATTGATTCTTAAAACTGAGAGCCACGGCAGGATTCTTTGCCATTATGGAATCAAAATCGTGAGTTGTATTCAGCAGTTTTGTATATGTTAGTTTGAATGGCGTGAATTGATTTAGCGAATTCCGGGTTGACCTCCATTCGTAAGATAATCCCACGTTAAACTCAGCCATTCTGAAATAGTGTGGTCGGTTTAGTAAATCTGCACCAAGACTTACCGTGGTCCAATTCAATTCTTTATTACGCCTGCGGATAAAGGAGGGCGCCAACAGACGCGGGAATGCCAGAGAGGCAGTGAGTCCAAATTCATAACTATTGAAAACACTCGATTTGTTACCTTTGCCGGTTTGCCATTCATACGCTCCCGTCAATTGCAAAGTAAATTTTTCCGCACCCCCGAAAAGATTGTGATGTGTCAGACCCAGAATTATTCCCGGTCCAAGATAGGAATTACTCTTAGAGGTTGCATTCACTTCAATCGTAGCCTCCATAGGTCGGTCGTATTGGCAAGTAATCAACACTCCCAACCGAGGATTGGAAGCCGTTGTGTCTTCCGGATACGGTTGAATCTGAATACTACCGAAAATACCCAAACGCGACAATCGGGTCTGTGTGCGATCCATGTCGCGCACACTGAAAAGCTTACCTTCTCTGAAAGTTATGCAACTCGGAATCATATTTTTACGCAACTTCTGAGGGCGCATAACAATCAATTTTCCCTTCTTAGTTTCAAGTGTATCGGGAGTTCCGGGATTGCGTTTGCTCTGACGATTTAACACCGTAGTTATATCCCCAACCTTGAATGCTAATTTTGCTATTTCCGGAATGTTGGATGCCAATCTCAATCTCAAAGCGATATGATGAGGATTTAATAGCGAATCTGCATCATACTCTATATATTCCGGGCGGAAATAATAATAACCCTTATTGCGCAACCTGTTGGCTATTCTGACACGCTCCGTCGTAAGGGAGTCTACACAAAATATTTCACCCTTTTTCAAATAATCACTCTTGCGGGCAAGAGAGTCTATGAAATTGCAAAGAGCGCAGTTTTTATTATTTATATAGATAATCGAATCCAATCTGTAAGGGCTTGAAACCCTCACATTATATAAAATCTTTGCCTTCTTCGGATCCTTCTTATTATACAATAAATCGTAAGTAGCAGTCGAACCGAAATATCCGTTATTATCCAGAATCTCCTCAATCATATCGGTTCTGACTTCCGGACGGACATCGGAGATTAATACGGGCGGCTCTGAAAAATGCTTATACAGCCAACCCTTTAATCCTTTGGCGGAATCGCCATAATTATTATATATCCATAATTTAATGGGAAACGGAGTGCGCATATATGGCGACATGAAAGGCATCGGGTTATTGGGAGGAACATTAATGGCACTTTTGACGCTGCTCAACATCCCTTCGGGCAATTTCTCTTTGTCGGTCGGTATTATTTCCAGTTTCTTGACTCCGGTGTAGAGTGTCTCCCCTTCCGGAAGATGGGAAG
>WFLX010272107.1_pt1 | contig 42315 bp, 26 predicted proteins | sample 4967041 | NCBI WGS metagenome assembly WFLX01 (sample SAMN12857096, study PRJNA449069) | gut metagenome | isolation source: stool from male and female vole | host: Microtus ochrogaster | place: USA:Florida | collected 2017
TAACCCTTAGTCGAGCGTAGCGAGACTAAATAAGAAATATGAACAGAATTCTATCTTTGCTAATTGCAACAGCTTTGCTTTTCGGCCTACCTTCATGCCAACAGGATCAACCAAAGGATTCTAAGGCAAAGCGCACCGTATTAATATATGCTGTAGCTTCCAACAATCTCTCTTCCTATCTCAACGATGACAAAAACGAGATGCTCCTTGCTACTCCTGACGTTAAGGGGCTCGGCAAGGATGTCCGTGTACTGCTCTATAGCGTCGCTTCACAGTCAGCAACAGAAGCTACTCTCGCTGAACTTAACCGTGACGCTTCAGGCCAATGGGATTTCAGACCAATTAAAAGTTACGATCGTAACACCTTTTCTACTGACCCTGAACGCATGCAAGAAGTTTTCGACGACGTTCGAACTAATGCTCCGGCAGACAAGTACGGTCTAATTCTTTGGAGTCACGGAACAGGTTGGATCCCAAATTTTACTGACCATACAATACCCGCACCAGAAGGGATAAAGAAAAGCTATGGGATGGACAAATACGAAGGGGTGACCGACTATTGCGACATTGATGAACTTGCGAATGCAATCCCCGACCGAATGTTCGACTACGTTTGGTTTGACCTTTGCTACATGATGGGAGTGGAAGTGGTTTATCAACTCCGAAATAAGTGCGATTACATTGCCGGTTATCCGACTGAAGATTGGAGCTACGGAATGAACTATGAGACAACTCTTCCAATGCTCGTGTCTCCAACTCCGGATCTCGTCGGAGCGGGAAAAGCTTTCTTCGACTATTATAATGTACAGAATTTAGCTGTCACCGTCACTGTCATGAAGACGGATGGTCTTGATCGTCTTGCTCAAGCGGCAGCAGACATTTATGCCCACGGCAACCGACCATCATCTACTAAGGGACTGCAAAACTACAGCCGTCTCCGCGTCGGCCTTTACGACTTTGGTCAATTCACAAAGAAATATCTTGACGAGTCAGATCCCCAAACAAAAGTATTGATAGATGCATTTGATGCTGCACTTAAAGATATAACTCTCTACGCCGGATGCTCTACAAAAAATTTCAATGGCACCCAAAACGCCTTCGACCCTGCCATCTACTCCGGCCTCTCCTGCCATTTCCCCGGCTCCACAACCCAGCAATCCGAAGACTACTACCTCTCCCTCGACTGGCCCAAACAAACCAATCCATAATTGAGTAAGAAAGCATGCTCCGCATGCGTCCAAGAGCGGCAAAAGCTAACTTTTTATCGATATTGGACTTCAGGAGTATCTCACATCATGCTTCGTACACTCTGAGAGGCGATTTATGGATACTTATAAGAAATTTTCGCTATTTTTCTTCATAGTCTGAAAAAAAAATCGTAAATTTGTAGCCAATTTACTCGAAAATATGAAAAATATCCGCAATTTCTGCATCATAGCCCATATCGACCACGGTAAGTCAACCCTTGCCGACCGTCTGCTCGAACGCACTAACACAATCGCCGCCAAAGATATGGAGGCGCAGGTGCTCGATGACATGGACCTCGAACGCGAGCGTGGTATCACTATCAAAAGCCACGCCATACAAATGGACTATGAGTTAGATGGCGACCATTATACTCTAAACCTTATCGACACCCCGGGACACGTTGACTTTTCCTACGAAGTATCCCGCTCCATAGCCGCTTGTGAAGGTGCCTTGCTGATTGTGGATGGTAGCCAAGGTATACAAGCACAGACCATTTCAAATCTTTACATGGCTATCGACAACGATCTGGAGATTATCCCGGTCATCAATAAGTGTGACCTCGAGAGCGCAAAACCTGATGAGGTGGAAGATCAGATTGTAGATCTCTTAGGTTGCGACCGCTCTGACATCATTCGTGCTTCCGGCAAGNNCGGTNNGGGTGTGGNNGATATTNTTAAAGCTATAGTAGCGCGTATCNCTGCTCCTAAAGGNGACTCGGAAGCTCCTCTCCAAGCTCTTATCTTCGANTCTGTCTTCAATCCTNTCCGTGGAANCATCGCATATTTCAAAATTGTAAATGGCACTATCCGCACAGGCGATTTTGTTAAGTTTGTCAGCACTGGTAAGGAATATCATGCCGATGAAATAGGTGTGCTGAAACTCGACCTTTCTCCACGTAAGGAACTCTCAGCCGGCAATGTTGGCTACATCATTTCCGGCATCAAGACTTCAAAAGAGGTGAAGGTTGGCGATACGATTACTCATGTCGACCGTCCCTGCGATAAGGCTATAGAAGGTTTTGAGGAAGTAAAACCGATGGTCTTTGCAGGTGTTTATCCTATTGATCCTGAAGACTTCGAAAATCTTCGTGCTTCTCTCGAAAAACTCCAGCTAAACGATGCTTCCCTGACTTTCCAACCGGAATCTTCAGCAGCCCTCGGTTTTGGATTCCGCTGTGGTTTCCTCGGACTTCTCCACATGGAGATCATTCAGGAGCGTCTCGGAAGGGAGTTCAACATGGATGTCATTACCACTGTCCCCAACGTTTCCTATTTTGTCTATGATAAGAAGGGCAACAAGATGGAGGTGCATAACCCTTCCGGACTGCCTGACCCAACCCTCATCGACCATATCGAAGAGCCCTATATTCGTGCCACAGTCATCACAGCCGCTGAGNTTATAGGTCCCATCNTGACCCTNTGCCTTGGAAAACGTGGTGAACTCATCAAGCAAGAATATATTTCCGGCAACCGTATGGAGATCACTTTCGATATGCCACTCGGTGAGATAGTGATTGATTTCTACGATAAACTGAAGTCTATTTCTAAAGGTTACGCCAGCTTTGATTATCATATCCACGATTTCCGTCCATCCAATCTTGTCAAACTCGACATTCTACTAAATGGCGAGAGCGTCGATGCACTTTCGACCCTGACACATGCCGACAACTCCGTGAAGTTTGGCAGAAGAATGTGCGAAAAACTCAAGGAACTCATCCCGCGGCAGCAATTCGACATCGCCATCCAGGCAGCCATTGGCACTAAAGTAATTGCCCGTGAGACTGTCAAGGCTGTTCGCAAGGATGTTACTGCGAAGTGCTACGGCGGCGACATCTCGCGTAAGCGCAAGCTCCTCGAAAAGCAAAAAGAAGGCAAGAAGCGAATGAAGCAGATCGGTAGGGTAGAGGTGCCCCAGAAAGCCTTCCTCGCTGTTCTCAAGCTTGACTGATTTCCTCCTCTCTCCTCAATCTCATATTCTACCCTCCTATCATTACTGCGATAAAAAAATATCTCTCCCTCATATTTTGCGATAGAATTAATCTCTCTACATTACTGCGATAGAAACATTAACTATTAAATTTTCCCGACAATGAAAAAATCGAGCTTTGCTGCCACAATCTTGGCACTCGCTGTCCTTATCCCGTCAGCGACCTCATGCAAAAGTGATGAAAATCCTTTTGACAGCTTCTTATCCCAAGAAACACAAAATGCTAAAATCCAAATCCGGCTTGCAGTTGAAGAGACAAGGGCTGAGGGAGATACAGAACCTGCTACCACATCTGTCACTGAAAATGATATTAAGAATGTCACTATCCTTGTCTTCAATGCGCAAGGAAAACTTGAAAAGAACCAGCCTGTCGATGTCACAACTGGCTCTAATTCCGTAGATTTGGAAGTTTCACATGGACTTAAGACTATCTATGCAGTTACAGCTCAATCGAATGTGAATCCAACTGTCGGAATGTCACTCAATGATTATGAAAACAAGACATTCTCGTCTGCCCTTGAAAATTTAAAAACCGCTAAAGGTTTTGTAATGGTCGGCAAAAGCGGCGAGCAGCAGGTGATGGTTTCAGCTTCAAAGGAAGATGTGCCATCCTCTAATATTTTTAATATTATTGTGAAAAGACTTGTGGCTAAGGCTCAAGTGAAAAAAGGGGAGAATTTTAGTGTTCCTTCGTTTGGTATTGATTTTGATGACATTTCTTTCAAAGCTTGTCAATTAAATGAAAGAATGAGAGTTGTCCATAACGGATCGGATGTGTTTGAATCATACGTTGATGGCAATAAAAATGGCACTTACGATGACTATTCTTTGCGTGAAAAAGATCCTTATTTGGATGCTCCTACCAGTGATTTCACCTCTGATGGATGCGTGTATATGTCCGAAAATATCGTTTCTAAACCTTTGAGCGGAAACACCACCTTCCTAAACGTAAGATTCTCTACAAAACCTCAGAAATATTATACTTTCGATTCCACTAATAAGGCTTTCAGTACACTGAGTGAGACTCCTACAGGTGGAACTTACTATGCTGTAGCTTCAATTGACAGAGCAAGCGGAGTGGCTGATTACGCTATCGATGGGAGTAATAAACATATTATAACATTCAAGACCCAAGAGGAGGCGTCATCATATATGAATTCTCTCAATAATGGTGGGACTTCCCCTTTTACTGTTTCTCAGTCTGACAAATCAATGATGGCACCTGCTGTTTCGCAAGCCACCAGAGCTTCATCGGCTTTTGAAGTTGTCACTTTTACAAATGGGTATGTATATTACCGTGTGAATATAGCTCATCAAGAATCTTCCGGCGATAGCTCTAAGGACATATTTAAGGTAGTGCGAAATAATTTTTATAAGGTTAGCATTAATTCAGTTAATAATCTCGGAATGGGAACGGAGGATTTACTTCGTCCTACAAAAGCAGAAACTGTCTTGGATGCTCAAGGTCATTCATGGATTTATGCAAACATTTCCATAGATCCATGGGAGGAAGTCAACCAAAATGTCGACCTCTAATTAAAGAAGAGGATTTGCTGGCAAACTAAGTAATAGAGCATGCTCCGCATGCGCCCAAGAGCGACAAAAGCTAACTTAGAAATGACATTCCAATTGCAAACTAAGTAATAGAGCATGCTCNGCATGCGNCCAAGAGNGNCAAAACTAATCTATTTAGAATGGCAAAAATCTCNATTCCATATCTACATTTTCTCATCTCTTGCATGATGACCATAATAATGATGGAAGGGTGTGCAGATGATCTCCGCAACCGAACACTTTTCGATGGCGGAGCAGGGGAGGCTGTCATTTCATTTTCAGTCGAAAATCTTTCTTCGACAAGAAATGGAGTGTCTTCCGATATGGAGTCAGAGATTGACCATGCATATCTTCTCTTTTACTCTGCCGCCGGAGCTTTGGAAAATGAAGTTCCGGTGGCAGCTGCAAGGGCGGAGGTGAAATCATCTCAACCCGGGTCTCTTTCATTCAGTATGCCATCAAGTCTTGAGCCTAATAAAGATTATAGATTGTTGGCAATAGCAAATGCGGATGATTTTGTGCCTAATGGTTATTCTGATTTCAAAGAATATCTGGAGACTTGGTGCAATAATGCTTCTTCCACAGAAACCGGACCATTGATTTTGTTTTCATCTTCTTGCATTGCTAAAGAGACAAAACTTCCTATGAATTGTGGGAGTGCAGGAGATTGCAAATTCCAATTTTCGCAGACAAATGGAGTTTACGATATTTCTGCCTCCTTGTCGTTCCGGCGGATGGTTGCACGCATTGATGTGGCAAACATTGTGAAAGAAGGTTTTGTAGTGGAAAAGGTTGCTTTATGCAATTGGAGAGACTCAGAGCCTGCTGCGACTTCCGACAGTCAACTTGGAAATAGGGTAGGAAACATAAAAGCATCGCTGTCCGACGTAGAAGGAAGTCAGCTCGACATTGATTTTATTGATATGCCGGCAGCAGATGAAGCCGGTATACAGCAATTGACTCGGTCCTTATATTGTTTCCCTTCTGTCTCATACGATTCTTATTTGGGAGATAAGGAATCGACTGCTCTCATCATTAAGGCGAAGTATGGCGAAGACTCTGCGTCATCTTACTATCGTATCAACGTTGGAAAGAAGGGCAATCTTTCTAAGGTCGTTGCCAATACAAAATATCTTGTTACCATTCAGTCTGTGAAAGGGAGTGGAGCTTCCACTCCTGAAGAAGCGTATGTGGCAAAAGAATCTCCGATTGTGCTTTCTGTGGTGGAAGACTGGGATCTTGAAGAGGGTCATTATGCGAGTGACGATTTCGGTAATTTCATTGTCGTTTCCAAAGGAGGGACTGTGGAATTTGCCGGAGATGCGTCTGACAATATCGAGATAAAGGTGCTGACTTCCAAAGGTCTGAATTGGTCGGCTGAATACATAAACAATAATGAGGCGTCAGTGGATGCATTTAATGTAGTGAAATTGTCTGATGCATCCTTGGCAATAGGCCCAAAAGGAACAAATGACAGCGAAGAACCTCTGAGTGGAGTATGCAGAGTCTTTGCCACGACAACTGAAGGGGGATCCCTCGAAGTAAATATCCCATTAAAGCAAAATATATCGGAAGAGAAACCGTATGAGCCGGAAGAACCCACAAATCTTCCATTTGCTATCATTCCTCTTTCGAGAGAACGCGTAAAGATCGACCACAATGCAAAAACAATAGAAATTGATGGTTTCGATCCCAATTGCTTCAATTCCTTCATTGACATTCCCTTCAAAGTCTTCATTAATGAATCTTCTGAGGTGTCAAGTATATCATTGACATCTGATTTGGAATGGCCTTTAGAAGGGCGATTTTCAAAAAACACATATTCTGACTACTGTTATTGCCCAAATTCATTTAGTAGAACTAATGGTCAAAATACTGGTAGTGTGTATTCACTTCAATCAAAAAAAGAGGTGACGAAACAACAATTAATAGGATATAGCAATAACTTTACTGCTTCAAAAAATGATATAGTCTACTTATCAGTTGGAGCAATGGGTCCAGACGATCCAGCTATCGTCAGGTCCATTACTCTTTCTAATGGAAATGGAAGTGAAAGTGTAAAATATGATGTTACTATCAAACCAAGACCAGTCATAATAGAAGATGTGATTTTTACTGATAACAATGGTCAGATATGGCTAATTCAGGATCGGAATGTTCAGAATAATGTCGAAGGTAGTGACAAGTATATCGGAAGAGATCAAAATGGAATCAAATATCAAGCGTATAATTATTCGTATATTACGTTTTATAATATAACTATTCCTTGTAAANATAANANCGCTGGACAANCATNTAACGANAATTNTNATGAANTATATATNGGTAAGGTNTTTACTTTTAAAAGCTCTTCTTNTGCGATACCTTATTTAACANATTGGATGAAGATGTATATTTTNGATATGGATAAGGACAGAAATTCCCCATNCNATGAAGAAAATGATATATCCAAATGGAAAATTCCCACTGAAGATTTCATGAGGTTTCTACAGGAAAATATAAAAGTTTCAAAAATGAGGATGTTTTTAGTATCAGAGATTGCTGCTAAAAACAAAAAAGTTTATATTCCCATCTGTTGCTATCTTCCTTATTCATACGATTCCGTAGGAGATGCTTCTGTCAATACATTTGGATATTTTTTATCGAAAGATGACATAATTATTGAACCGTTCTTTGTGTATTATGTTGGTTACGGAAAAACGGATGCTCAACTTATTAATCTTTATAATCAATCACATAATAGATTTACGCGTCTTGTTCGCACATTGAACGAGAGGGAATTGGAAGATTATAAAAATAATTTCCTCGGGTATGGCTCCCAACCTCACAAACTGACCATTTGCCATCCTGACACTTATGGTTCCGATAGATGGGTGAGTAGATAAGCGGCCTTCCTAAAATCTCTTAATTCTTCCAAATTTTTGCTATATTTCTTATCCCTATATCCGATTTATTTGCACAATTACCATTTTTTTTGTAATTTTGCACCCACGAAAGNAATAANCCGGCTNATGTATTATCCCGGGAANATGNTTGCGATATGAAACAGGAACAAAAGTCACTCTCCTCCAAATCTGCTTCCAAGGCCGCTAAAGCCGTAAGCAAGAATACGAAAGGTAAAGGTAAAAAGACTGTGAATGAGCCTATTGGCTCCCCCTCTAAACTGCTCTTTGAGACAAGTTGGGAAGTATGCAACAAAATCGGTGGTATCTACACCGTGCTTTCTACTAAGGCTCGTGTGCTTAAGGAACAGTTTGGCGATAATCTCATATTCATCGGTCCCGATGTCTGGACCGACGACAATCCATCCCCATACTTTAAAGAAACTAAGAATCTTCTCAAGTCAGCATATAAACTCCCCCTCCCTTACGGTATTTCCCTCCGTGCCGGACGCTGGGATATCCCTGGTTCTCCAATCGTCGTTCTTATCAAATTTGACGGCGTTTATCCCTCTCTCAATGACATTTACGGTGAAATGTGGCGCATGTTTGGAGTAGATTCACTCCACTGCTACGGTGATTATCCCGAAGGATGCGCTTTCGGTGTGGCTGCCGCTATCACAATGCAGGCTCTTGCAAACCATCTCGGAGCAAAAGACACTGACGTCCTCGCTCATTTCAACGAATGGACCACTGGAATGGGTCTCCTCTGGCTCCGCAAGATTATGCCTGAGGCTGCTTCCCTCTTTACTACACACGCCACGTCAATCGGCCGCTCCATCTGCGGAAATGGCAAGAACCTCTATGAATATTTCACCGGCTACAACGGCGATCAAATGGCCCGCGAACTAAATATGGAGGCCAAACACTCAGTGGAGAAAGCTGCCGCTATCTACGCTGATTGCTTCACCGCAGTAAGTTCACTGACAGCTGATGAATGTGCCCAACTCCTCGACAAACGCCCCGATGTGGTCACTCCAAATGGCTTTGAACCCGATTTCGTCCCCTCTAAGAGTCAATATACTATACTGCGCAACGCTGGAAGAAAACGGCTACTTGAGATTGCAGAAAAGATGACAGGTAAGAAATGGAGTGAAGATACTTTAATCATCGCTACCTCAGGCCGCAACGAATACCGCAATAAAGGTCTTGACGTCTTCCTCGATTCTATGGCTGAACTATCAAGAACCGGAGCCGCTTCCCGGCGAGATATCCTTGCGCTTGTGCTCGTCCCGGCTTGGGTCAAGGAACCAAACGGCGAACTCCTCATTGATATCTACCAGCATGGACTTATGAAAGTCAATCCTGACTATCTCACACATCGGCTCAACAATGAAGATTCTGATCCCGCTTGCTGCCGTATCCTTCAGCTCGAATGTGAGGGGCAACTCGGAGCTGATGGTCAGGTGAAGACTATCTTCATCCCATGTTATCTCGATGGAGCTGACGGAATCGTCAACATTTCATACTACGACATCCTCCCGGCTCTCGACATCACAGTGTTTGCTTCCTACTACGAGCCTTGGGGCTACACTCCCCTTGAAAGCATTGCTTTCGGCGTGCCCACTGTCACTACCGATAAGTCAGGTTTCGGACAATGGGTTGAATCAGATGTCGCAGGTGAAAAGATTGATTCCCCTCTCGAATCTCTCAAAAAATCCGGAACTGTTGTGGCTCCTCGCAACGACAATAGCTATTGGGATACTGTAAAGACTATCGCCCATACTCTCGAGGCATTCTCAGGTGCCGACAAGAAGACTGTAGATGATTGCTCCAAAGCAGCTTCCGCTACTGCGGCTCTCGCCGACTGGAAGCTCTTTATCTCCAAATATGATGAGGCATTCCAAATAGCTGAGCAGCATCGCGACAAAAGACTGAAATAATATCATTTTATAATACTTATTCGACTTATAATACTATAAGACCTATAAGATATATATTTCAAAAGATAAGAAAAAAATAAATTAAATAGAATATCTATGAAACTTCAAGTAAGCAACACCAATCAGCCCCAGTGGCATAATATGGTGGTATCTAATTCTCTCCCCGAGAAGCTTCGTCCACTTGAGGAACTCTCAAAAAACCTCTGGTGGGTTTGGAACAGTGAGGGCAAGAACCTCTTCCGCGACCTTGACCACGATCTATGGCGCAACACAGGCGAAAATCCGGTGATGCTCCTTCAGCAGCTAAGCTCCGAAAGATTTAAAGAAATACAGAACGATAAAATTTGGATGGACCGTATCCAGAAAGTATACAAGTCTTTCCAAGACTATATGAAGCAGCCGATGCGCAACGACCTTCCTTCCGTATCTTATTTCTCTATGGAATACGGTCTTTGCTCTTGCCTCAAGATCTATTCCGGTGGTCTTGGAGTGCTTGCAGGCGACTACATCAAACAGGCTTCTGATTCACGCATCAATATGACTGCTGTCGGATTCCTTTATCGCTATGGTTATTTCCAGCAAAGTCTCAGTATTGATGGCCAGCAGATCGCAAATTATGAACCGCAAAACTTCGACCAGCTTCCAATCGAGGCTGTGCTTGGCGAAGACGGACAGCCCATGATCCTCGAAGTGCCTTATCCAGGCCGTATCATCTACTGCCACGTTTGGCGCGTCAACGTGGGTCGAATGAAGCTTTATCTTCTCGACACAGACTTTGATATGAACTCTGAGTTTGACCGCCCAATAACTCACAAGCTTTATGGCGGTGACTGGGAAAACCGTATCAAACAGGAATATTTACTTGGTATCGGAGGTATGTACATGCTCAATAAACTTGGCATTCACACCGATATTTATCACGCTAATGAAGGTCATGCGGCACTTCTCAATCTACAGCGTCTCGTAGAATATGTGCAGAAAGACCATCTTCCATTCAATGTGGCTCTTGAAGTGGTACGCGCAAGCTCACTCTATACTGTTCACACTCCGGTGCCTGCCGGCCACGACTACTTCGATGAAGGGCTATTCGGAAAATATATGGGTGAGTATCCTGCAAAACTCGGTATCTCTTGGCAAGACCTCATGAACATGGGCCGTGAAAATCCCGACAGCAACGAGAAGTTTTCTATGAGTGTGTTCGCACTCAACACTTGCCAGGAAGCTAACGGNGNAAGTTNGCTCCNTGGTNAGNNGTNTANGAAGATGTTTGCTNGTGNATGGAAGGGTTATGACCCGGCAGAAAGNCATGTANGATNCGTCACTAACGGTGTGCACATGCCTACCTGGGCTGCTTCCGAATGGAAAGAGTTCTATGCCCACAAACTCGGTCCTCAGGTGTTTGAAGACCAAAGCAATCCCGAAGCTTGGAAAGGTATCTTCAAGGTTGGCGACGATGAAATCTGGAATATGCGAATGACTCTTAAGAACAAGTTTATTAACTTTGTTCGTAAGGACTTCCGTGAAAAGTGGCTCCGCAATCAGGGTGACCCATCTGCTGTAATGCAGATTATGGATAAGATTAATCCTAATGCTCTTATCTTTGGTTTTGCCCGTCGTTTCGCTACTTATAAGCGAGCTCACCTTCTCTTCAACGATCTTGACCGTCTTGCAAAGATTGTCAACAATGAGCAGCGTCCGGTTCAGTTCATCTTCTCCGGCAAGGCTCACCCTGCTGACGGTGCTGGACAAGGTTTGATCAAACACATCATGGAGATTAGCCGTATGCCTCAGTTCCTTGGTAAGATTATCTTCCTCGAAGACTACAATATGATCGTGGCAAAACGTCTTGTTACCGGTGTCGATGTATGGCTTAACTTCCCGACTCGTCCTCTTGAGGCTTCCGGCACATCCGGTGAAAAGGCTGAGATGAATGGTGTGCTTAATTTCTCAGTGCTCGACGGTTGGTGGTATGAGGGCTATAAGTTTGATGAGAAGGCTGGATGGGCGCTTACTGACAAGCGTACTTTCACTGATCAGGCTCAGCAGGATAAGCTCGATGCTGCTACAATCTACTCTATGCTTGAGAATGAAATCATCCCTCTCTATTACGATAAGAACTACAAGGGATATTCTCCTGAATGGATTCAATATATTAAGCGTTCGATTGGCAACATCGCTCCTCACTTCACTATGAAGCGTCAGCTTGATGACTATATTTCTCGTTTCTACGAACCGGAGGCAAAACGTTCTGAAGAGCTTAAGGCTCATGATTTCGCTAAAGCTCGTGAGATCGTAGCTTGGAAAGAGACTGTCGCATCTAAGTGGGATCAAATAGAAGTCCTCGCAGTTGACTACAACGAAAGCATCAACAATACCTATCACACAGGTAGCGACTTCATAGTCAAATGTACGCTCGACACTAAGGGTCTCGGTGACTCTATCGGCGTAGAACTCGTCAGCTACAAGGAGCATGACGGTATCTCTGACTTCGCAGGCACAAAGCAGTTGAAAGTGGTGGCTCAAAACGGTTCTATCGTTAGCTATGAACTCGATGAGAAACTTACCGACGCAGCTACTTATCGCTATGCACTCCGTATGTATCCTAAGAACGAGCTTCTCCCTCACCGTATGGACTTCGCTTACGTACGTTGGCTCTAACTTGCCAAATTCCGCTATAAGATATAATTCAAGGCATCCTGGCTTCAAAATCCAGGATGCCTTCTTCTTTGTTCTCCCGGTCTGACAAGTCCGACAAGTCTGACAAGTCAGACGAGTCCGACAAGTCCGACGAGTCCGACAAGTCCGACATCAATTCTCAATTCTCAATTCTCAATTAATAATAATTCTTAATTAAAAATCAAAAATATGTTAAAAAACATATCAAAAAATTGCTGATAATTCCAAAATTATTGCTAAATTGCGACCGCAAATGCGAAAGAGTCGTGTTTAGCAACTCTTCTCCACACAGAAACTAATAAATTTTATATCCATGAAGGTCTACAAAACTAACGAAATCAAAAACATAGCACTCCTTGGCTCAAAGGGATCCGGTAAAACTACCCTTGCCGAGTCTATGCTTTATGAGTGTGGTGTCATCAAGCGTCGCGGCACTGTCGCCGGCGGCAACACTGTCTCCGATTACTTTCCAGTAGAAAAAGAATATGGCTATTCTGTATTCTCTACAGTGTTCGCCGCAGAATTCAACAATAAAAAACTCAACATCATCGACTGCCCGGGTGCTGACGATTTTGTAGGTAATGCCTACACAGCTCTTGGTGTCACTGACATTGGTGTTGTCACTGTCGATGCTGAATATGGGGTGGAAGTCGGCACTGAAAATATTGTGCGTACTACTGCTAAACTCCAAAAGCCGGTAATCTTCGCTCTAAACAAGATGGATGGTGAAAAAGTTGACTACGACAATGTTATGGAACAGCTACATGAGCATTTCGGAAGTAATGTTGTTGCTATTCAATATCCTGTCAATGCCGGCCCTGGCTTTAATGCTATCATTGATGTTCTCCTAATGAAGAAATTCGAATGGGGACCCGACGGAGGAAAACCAACCATTACAGATATTCCGGCTGACCAGTTGGAAAAAGCTCAAGAACTCAACGGTATCCTCGTGGAAGCAGCGGCTGCTAACGACGAAGGCCTCATGGATAAATTTTNCGAGGGTGATGAAACGCTTACCGAGGATGATCTCCGTTTGGGTATAAGAAAAGGTCTTATAGAACGTTCTATTTTCCCTGTCATCTGCGTAAGTGCGGGTAAGGATATGGGTGTTCGACGCATGATGGAATTCTTAGGTAATGTGTGTCCTTTCGTCGACGATATGCCGGCTCCTGAGACTGTTGACGGCGTGCCTGTCAATCCGGATCCTAACGGTCCGCTTAGCGTATTCTTCTTCAAGACTTCCGTAGAACCGCATATCGGAGAAGTTTCATATTTCAAGGTGATGAGTGGAACTCTTAAGGCTGGAGCTGACCTTGAAAACGTTGATCGTGGTGGCAAGGAGCGTCTCGCTCAGATATTCACTGTCTGCGGACAGATCCGTACTCCGATAGATACTCTTGAGGCTGGAGATATAGGTGCAGCTGTGAAGTTGAAAGATGTACGCACTGGCAATACTCTTGATGAGAAGGGTTGCGACTACAAGTTCGACTTTATCAAATATCCTGCTCCTAAATATACTCGTGCCATCAAACCNGTNNCTGAGAGCGATGCTGAGAAACTCGCCGGNATACTNACTCGTATGCACGAGGAGGATCCAACATGGATCATTGAGCAGAGCAAGGAACTCAAGCAGACTCTCGTAAAGGGTCAGGGTGAATTCCACCTTCGTACTCTCAAGTGGAGAATCGAGAACAATGAGAAGCTGCCTATTATATTTGAAGAGCAGAAGATCCCTTATCGTGAGACTATAACTAAGGCTGCCCGTGCCGATTATCGCCATAAGAAACAATCCGGTGGTAGCGGTCAGTTCGGTGAAGTTCACTTGATCATTGAGCCGTACACAGAAGGTATGCCGGAACCGGATAGCTATAAGTTCGGAAGTCAGGAATACAAGATGAATGTCCGTGACAAGCAGGAAATTCCTTTGGATTGGGGTGGCAAGATTGTTGTCTACAACTGTATCGTTGGTGGTGCCATTGATGCTCGCTTTATCCCTGCTATTGTGAAAGGTCTTATGGACCGTATGGAACAAGGTCCTCTCACCGGTAGCTATGCACGCGACGTGCGCGTGATGATCTACGACGGCAAGATGCACCCGGTAGATTCCAACGAAATCTCATTCCGTCTTGCAGGACGTAATGCTTTCTCTCAGGCATTCCGCGAAGCTAATCCGAAGATTCTTGAGCCTATCTACGACGTAGAGGTTCTCGTTCCGGATGATTATCTTGGAGACGTAATGAGCGAACTTCAGGGTCGTCGTGCTATCATCATGGGTATGGACGCTGAGCATGGAATCCAGAAGCTTCAGGCTAAGGTGCCTCTCAAAGAGATGGCAAGCTATAGCACAACCCTTAGCTCAATCACTGGAGGGCGAGGATCATTCTCCATGGAATTTGCAGGCTACGAGCTCGTGCCGAGCGACGTTCAGGAGAAACTCCTTAAGGCTTACGCCGAGTCTCAGACAGAAGATTAGTCTCAGTGATTGTCATTTTGTTATATTGTCAACCTAACAACCTAACAACCAGACAACTTGACAACCAGACAACTTGACAACCAGACAACTTGACAACCAGACAACTTGACAACCAGACAACTTGACAACCAGACAACTTGACAACCAGACAACTAAAAAATATAACCCACTAACTTATCTTCCGAAATCCGGCTCTCATTTTTTCGATGAGGGTCGGATTTCATATTTTCTCATATTGGATTATTCGGTTCTTATTTAGCAATTTGCAAAAATAAGTTAACAGGCTTAAACTTTCTGTTCCTGATTTGTCTATATAGTATAATCAACCGGTAGACAAAGACGCAGTTCGGAGTCTCCATAAAAAATGCTGAGTTATGAAGAAAATTTTACTTATCGCGACTCTCTCCCTCTCTTTAGGAATTGGCACCATTAATGCTGATGGAAATCATCGCGGTAATAACCGGGGTGGAAATAAAACTGAGCAAAATCGAGGCAATAATCGTCCTGGCAACAGCGGCCATCAAAACGGCTCTAAGCCCGGAAATAACACAAAACCAGGTAACAATCATAAACCGAATAATAATTATAAACCGGGCAATCACGGTAATCACAATAATGGTCATAAACCGGGACACGGAGTCCCTCATAAACCTGGATATCGACCCGGTGCCGGATCACATCACGATTTGCGTCCGGGAGCTGGCGCTGCTTATCGCCCGGTTCGTCCAACGCCTCCTCCTCCTCACCTTCGTCCGATGCCTCCGCGCTATCAAAAACCTTACGTTCCGCCCATCCCAAATCCAAATCTTGCATACGTAATCGGGGCGGCCAACGTAATCTTCAACGGTATCATCATGAATGCAGTCAATATTCCGACTTTCCAGGTCCTTGATTATGGATATGCCCGGGATGCTTGGAATGTCTACTACCTTGGACGAGTACTCCCTGGCGCTGACCCCGCGACTTTCGAGATTCTACCAAACGGCTACGCTCGAGATGCATGGACGCTCTACTACTACGGTCGCCCTATATAAAAATATTAATGCACTCTTATGTCGTCTGTCATTTTTTTAGACAGACGACTTTTTTTTCAAAATAAGGGGAAAGTTCAAAAATTTTTATTAACTTTGCATTCCGTTATGGTAAAAGGATTCGACAACGACAAGTATCTCAAGATTCAGTCTGAACATATTCAGGAAAGAATCGCTCATTTCGGTAATAAGCTCTATCTTGAGCTTGGTGGTAAACTTTTCGACGACTATCATGCCAGTCATGTGCTCCCGGGTTTCCAGCCCGATAGCAAACTCCGGATGTTCCAGAAACTAAAGGATCAGGCTGAAATCGTGATCGTCATCAGTGCTCTTGACATCGAGCGCAACAAAATGCGCGGAGACCTCGGTATCACATACGACATGGACGTCATCCGCTTGCGTAAGGAATTCCAAAATCTCGGTTTCTATGTTGGTTCTGTTTGCGTCACACACTATAACGGTCAAATAAGCGCTGATAAATTCCGAGCCAAGCTTGAGCGTATGGGAATCACTGTCTACTACCATTATATGATCGAAGGCTATCCCACCAATGTAGAGCTCATTGCATCTGACGATGGTTTCGGTCATAATGATTACATCAAGACTTCACGGCCACTGGTCATTGTGACAGCTCCGGGTCCGGGTAGTGGAAAGATGGCTGTGTGTCTAAGTCAACTCTATAATGAAAATAAGCATGGCGTCACCGCTGGATACGCTAAATTTGAAACTTTCCCTGTCCTNGAATCTTCCTCTAAAACACCCTGTCAACATCNCTTACGANGCTGCCACTGCTGACCTTAACGATGNCAATATNATTGATCCTTNTCATCTTNAGGCTNACGGANANACTGCAANCAACTATAATCGCGATATAGAAATATTTCCGGTTCTCAATACCCTTTTCGAAGGTATTTATGGAGATAATCCTTATAAATCGCCGACAGATATGGGTGTAAATATGGTTGGTTTTTGTATCAGTGATGATGGTGTATGTTGCCGAGCATCTAACAATGAGGTCATACGTAGATATTTCACGGCTCTAAATAATTTGGCTAAAGGAGATGACAATGAGTCAGAAGTCAACAAGATTGCCCTCCTCCTTAAGCAAGCAAAAATAGATGTTTCTTATCGTCCTTGCATAGGCGCAGCTCGAGAAAGATATGACAAGAGCGGGCTCCCCTGCAGTGCTCTCCAACTTGCTGACGGAACTATCATCACTGCTGAACAAAGTGAGCTTCTTGGTCCAAGCTCTGCACTTATTCTAAATGTAGTGAAGCATCTTGCCGGGATAGACCATGACTTGAAGCTAATCCCTCAAGAAATGATTGAGCCTATCCAGCACACAAAGACAACTTATCTTAAGGGGCATAATCCACGTCTTCACAGTGATGAAGTGCTTGTAGCACTATCCGTATTGAGTACTCACAATGAAAACTGCCGGAGGGCTCTTGAGACGCTTCCTGAACTTGACGGCTGTCAAGCTCACTCAACTGTCATGCTTGGAGAAGTCGATCATAAGATTTTCAAGAAACTTGGCATTAGCCTCACATGTGACCCGGCTAAGAAAAATTAGAAATCTTAATATTAATCAAATAAAAGGCATATAATTTTTGCATTGTCGATTGAATTTCAGAGAAATTTAATTATGAATCATGCATTATGAATTATGCATTGCATATAATNANNAGANTCGATTTTGNANGACTNNGTANACGNGNCGGTATNANTNAAAGGGNATTATCNNACCTACTTCAGGTTCGTCNAAGTTTTCTATCGGCTATTGAAAATGGTAAAAGTCGGATGCCGGAGGAAAAATTGGATAAAATCAAAGAGATTTTCGAACTCGACAGTCTTGATGATTATATGATCGACGAGAATACTGAAAGCGTAGTGCCTCCTCACACTCATGCTACAGAGCAAAGTGAATCAATAGCTCAGCTTCTCAATCATTTCCACGATTTAGCGCATCAACAACGGGATCATTCTGCTCAAGATGCAGATACACTTGCAAGAATTGAATTTCTGACAAAACGTAATGATCGTCTTTCTGAAAGAATCGATGACTTGCGTGACCAAGTGGATTCTCTGAGACAAGAAAACCTCCATCTGAAGGAACTTCTTTTGAAAAATGGAATAATGTATTGATATTGGCACATGAATTTGTATGGACGTACGGTTCGTGCGTCCTTTTTTATACATTCATCATAACCTTCTTAACCTCATTACCCCTATTAACCTTCAACTTGAGCTTGCGGAAGTTGAGTTATATTATTGTTTAGTTTTTACCACAACAATATACTCGTCTTCGGATTCAGCCAAAACTTCCGTTTCATAACCCCAAATTCGAATCATCTCTGCCAGCAAATGAGCTGGAGGAAGATGGTCATGCTCCGCTTTTTTCTCATGATGAATATCATTGATGAATTTCTCATCTGAAGGAAAAGCTATTACAAGGATTCCATTCGGCTTCATATTCATCTTGAAAAGCCATTCTATTGTCTCTGAGGGGGTATGCAGGTGGGGATAAACACAATAGAGCATGGCAACCTCGTATTTACCGGGAATCTGCTCCTCCTCGAAATCAAGTTTTAGAAACTCTACGTTTGGCAAATCTCCATATTTCTTGCGCGCAATATCAAGCATTCCCTCAGATAAGTCTATGGCAGTGATATGTCCTGTCGGTCCTACCTTGTTGCTAAGATACGGCACCAATACTCCTGTCCCTGTGCCAAGATCCAGAATGTCCATTCCTTTCGAGATTGGAAGTTTACTTAAAATTGACTTCACTCTTTCTGGAGTGGATTTTATTTCATTTGCGTCCCATGTTGACGCGATCTCATCAAAAAAATCTATTTCTGACTGATGCATATTAAATTAAGTGATTATTTAGTGAATTTGTTTGCAAAATTAACTAAAATTTGCTGAATATTCAAAAATTTTTATTAATTTTGCACTCAAATTAAAATATAATCACAATAACCCAAGATTATGAAGAAAGAAATGATGTATATTCTTCCTCTTGTAATGACAGCAGGAGTGATGAATGCATACGAAGTAAAGCGCGACACTGTAAGTTTGCATGAGGTCGTTGTCACTGCTCCACTTAAAACAGATGTGGATTTGATACCTCTCAATGTCACTCAGGTAACCTCTACTGAAATCGAGAAATCATCCGAAAGTTCTCTTCTCCCGATACTCGTAAATAAAGTCCCCGGACTGTTTGTTACAGAAAGAGGTTTTGCCGGCTATGGAGTTTCCGGTGGAAGTGCAGGAACTGTCAACATCCGTGGTGTAGGTCAAGGAAATAAGGTGCTTTTTATGATTGATGGTCAGCCTCAATGGGCTGGAGTATTCGGTCATAGTTTGGCGGATACATACGTGGCCAATGGTGTTGAGAAGGTAGAAGTGGTTAAAGGTCCCTCTTCTCTTCTTTATGGATCCAATGCTATGGGAGGCTCAATAAATATCGTCACGCAGACTCAAAAGAAAGATGGCCTGACAGGTCGTGCAAGAGCTATGTTCGGTTCATATAGCACTCAGAAATTCGCTCTTTCATCAGGTTACAAAAAAGATAAGTTTTCTGCTACCCTTTCCGGTCAGCTCGACAGAAGTAATGGAAATCGTGCAGGTAGCGCATTCTGGCTTGCCAATGAATTTGCCCAACTTAAATATGCTTGTTCTAACACTTGGAATGTGGCAGGTATGTTAGATATGACACAAAGCCATGCCAATAATCCCGGAACCCTTCAGGATCCTCTTGAGAACATGTGGACAGATATTTTCAGAGGTACGGGGGGAATGTATATCAAGAATACTTACGAAAAATGTGATGGTGGTATTCAAGGATATATCAACTGGGGTCGCCATAATCTTGATGATGGCAATGCACCCGGTGCAACTCCACGTGACTATCTTTTCCATTCTACCGACTATAATATGGGCTTCACTGCTTACGAATCATTCTATCTTTGGGATTCCAACGTATTCTCTGCCGGCGTAGATTTCCAGCATTGGGGAGGCCAAATTTGGAATACTGACAAGGAGGATGAGTCTAAACGTTCGTCTGAGGCAAAACATAATGTAAATGAAATAGCCGGATATGTGATGATGCAGCAAGGTTTCTTCCACGATATCCTTAATATCAATGGGGGNGTCAGACTTCAGCATGGCACTACTTACGGTAATGTATGGGTTCCTCAAGCAGGTATTATAGTAAAGCCGGGACGTGCATCACAGATCAAAGCTTCATTCAGCAAAGGATTCCGTTCGCCAAATATCCGTGAACTCTATCTATACATGCCTGCAAATCCGGATCTGAAACCTGAATATATGCTCAATTACGAGATTAGCTATCGTCAACATTTCCTCAACTATAATCTTATGCTCGGAGCAGCCTTGTATTATATTGATGGAAAGAATATGATTCAGACAATCCGCGTTGATGGTCGTCCTCTCAATGTCAATACAGGTAAGTTCCACAACAAGGGTTTTGAGATTGAAGCTGCTTACAACATTTTGTCGAATCTTCAGGCAAGTGCGTCATGGTCTTACCTGCATACAGATTCCGATAATCTCTATTCACCGAAAAACAAGCTTTGCGCCGACATTACATATTCTCCCGGTGATTTCAGTTTCACACTTGAAGACCAGAGCATCTGGAGCATGAAGAACGGGAATCCCGACGGAAGTACAGAAAGCTATACATTGGTCAACCTCAGAGCTGCTTATACACTGGGGTCAAAGACAACCAATCCAATTACGCTCTCTGTAAAGGTAGATAATATAGCAAATAAGCATTATCAGATCATCTACGGATGCCCGATGCCAGGCACCACCATTATGGGCGGTGTAGAGCTTAAATTCTAATTCATAATGCATAATTGGTTGCTCCTAAAAAAGGAAGTCATAATGCATAATTCCTTGTTTATAAATCGAAACCTCCTAAACCTCTTAACCTTTTTAAACCTCTTAACCTTTTAACCCTTAAACCAAATATGAAAGCCCGACTTNCATTACTATATTTCCTTCAATTCGGAGTGTGGGGATGCTACTTGACCTGTTTTGGACAATTCCTTGGATCCGGAGGAATCGGCGGTAAGATTGCATGGTTCTATGCCGCCATAGGTCTCGTCTCCATCATCACTCCATCCCTCTTAGGACGCCTCGCAGATAGGACGGGGCGTCCTGAGAAATTATTAGCACTCTGTCATCTTTTGTCTGCAATTGTAATGTTTGCGATGTGGAGATACGGTATGACTCATCCTCATCTTGAATTTGGAGTGTTTTATCCCTTGTATCTTCTTTTCCTTGCTCTTTATATGCCGACTATGGCACTCGCAAATACAGCTACTTTTGGATTATTGACGCAAAACGGACATAATACAGTTACCACATTCCCTTCTATAAGGATATGGGGAACGGTAGGATTCGTGGCAGCAATGTGGTTTGTAAATTCTGCTTATTGGCATAACGACACTTTAGGATTTTCATTCTCAGATGGGGGAGAAGTAGGACATTTACGATTCCAATATAATGCAATGCAGCTTTTATGCAGCAGTATAATGGGGATTCTTACATCTATTTATACCCTTACACTTCCTTNTTTGAAACCAAAGGAAAGTGAATCAATTGACCAATCTGCGACTAAGATCCCTTTGAAGGATTCAATAAGGATAATGTTTGGCAAGCGAGAAATAGCGATATTTTTGATATTTGTAATTTTCTCAGGGGTATGTCTTCAAATTTCCAATGGTTTTGTAACCCCATTCATAACTCATTTCAGTGGCATTGCCGAATACGCAGATTCTTTGGCGTCCGGAAATGCAACAATGCTTTTTTCTTTTTCACAAATTTCAGAGGCGGTTTGCATATTGCTTGTCGGCATTTCTCTTAAGTGGAAAGGTATTCGTTTTGTCTATGCTCTCGGACTACTTGCATGGTCATTGCGATTCCTGATGCTTGGTGTCGGAAATCCCGGACCTGGATTATGGCTTTTGGTAGGGTCGATGTTGGTATATGGGATTGCATTCAATTTCATAACAATTGCCGGACATCTGTATATTCAGCAAATTGCTCCATCAAATATGAAAGGTTTTGCTCAAGGATTAATGATGTTTATGAGTAATGGCATTGGAGCTACTGTCGGGACATTGGCTGCTGGTGGCATTGTGAACAGGTGGTGTAGCTGGGAGATGGTGGCAGTGCCCGGATCAAATGCACCGATGCGATTGTTTATGGGAGACTGGATATATCCCTGGATGATATTCGCAGCCTACGCTTTCGTTGTCATGCTAATATGGATCATTTTCTTTCGTTCTTGTAAATCCGAGTGACAATGAGAGTAGTTAGCACGCTCCGCGTGCGTCATTAAGCGAAATAACTCATTTTCTATATGTAATATCAAATATATGAGAAATAATATAGTGCTGATAATTCTCGCACTGCTGATGCATATCGGGTGCAATACAAAATCTAACAAAATAGAATCATCCGGATCTGTCAAGACTACTGTAGATTCCATCTCAGAGGCACTTGATTATCAGATCTCTCACTATCCATCATCTCAATATCGAGATGTATATAAGAACTTCATGCAGGATTTCTTTGGGCCAGGCCATATTCTTGCAGATACAGCGGCATCTGGAAGATATTTGAGATATGAACTCGCTGGGGAGGGTCCATTCGAAGGTCCACTTTATGAAAAGACAGGCTTCCGTGGAAATTTCTACAGAGTGAATCTTTCTCTGATCAAAGACAGTATAATCCCCTACGACTTATTTTTCAATACATTTGTTGAAAGCGTTCAGGGAATAACTCCTCCGTCTGGCGAGGACTGGATGGAGACATGGAGTCTTATTGATAGTGTCATAGTAGATAAAGGTATTAATTTCGTAGATGAAGAGACAGATCGCCGAGAACTCCAGGCTCAGTTTAGTGAGGGTAACTACATAGCCCGTCACAGTCAGCGCTTCAACGATTCCGTCCATTTCCATTATCGCATAATCTCCCACGACAACTTCGAGACAATCATGCTTCCACTCATCCAGAAAACTAAGTAAGACCTAAAGCATTCTTAAATGATTTTTTCATATTGTTTTGCCGACAATACGATTTAGAGGGATGCTATGAAGATGTCAGCTTGTTGACGGTTGCTGAAGCGATGTATTATACCGGGATATTGGGATATGATTTCTTCGATTACGGGGAGAAGATCAGTTGGGAATTTGAGGATCCATTGGCGGAANTCTTCGTTCAATTCCTCGTCATGCCAAGGCATGTCAACTCTTTCATGACTCAGACGTTTAATAGCTCCTTCGAGACACTGCTCAACTGGAATATCAAAGAAGAAGACAGTGTCTGCTTNTTTTAGNCGTATAGGNAGAGTNCGAGNGTANTTNCCNTCGATAATCCANGAATCTCTCATNAGNATTTCTTCAAGTCTCTCATCAAATTCTTCAGGTGGGAGAGTGGTGCGGTCAGGACGATGCCAAATCATATCCAGATAATATAAAGGAAGACCAGTCTTTTCTGCAAGTTTCCTTGCAAAAGTACTTTTCCCTGCTCCCGGACANCCNATNATNAGNACTTTCTTCATNNTCAGTTNATTTTNCGGCCATAATAATAGGTATTCCAAGTGTCTTCAGCGTAGCCGTCATGAAGCACCTTGAAACTTCCAGGGGATGCATCGGCAACTATATTTCCGTCAAAATAAACATTCCAAGTGTCTTTGGCATATCCGTCTTTGAGCACCTTAAAACTGCTGGGTGTGGCATCAGATATTTTCTTGCCGTCGTAATAAACATTCCATGTGTCTTTGGCGTACCAGTCTGATAAGACGGAGAAGCTTCCGGAAGTTGCGTCATCGATCTTCTTTCCATTATAATAGACATTCCAAGTATCTTTGGCATACCCATATCCCAAAACTTTGAATGAATTGCTTTGAGCATTTTTCATCGCAACTCCACGATAATAGACGTTCCATATATCTTTGGCATAACCGTCACGCAGGATAATGAAACTTGAAGCGGATNCCCCTTTTATCTCTTTTCCTTCAAAAAATACATTGTTATTGGATACTAAATAGGGTGACCGATTATGGTGAGCACAACGTTCGTAAGCCTCATGCCCNATATGATTGTCATGACGTTCCTGAGCATAAACGTTTCCACTCAAAATTCCACTAAGAAACATGAGAATAAGTATAATCTTTTTCATAACTTTTTTTTTTATTAGACAACACTCTCCGATGAAGGTTTATTATAAGGATTCATCCTTTTTAAATGCTTGCTTATACAAAATTATTAAAAAATTTAATATCACCTCAATTANAAAAAAATGCTCCCCAACTTATGAGAAGCCGGGGAGCGGATATAAATATACGATGAATGATTATTCGGCGGGAGTGAGGTCAGGATNGAGAGCATGTTGCCACTTGAAGAAGAGGAAAGTGCAGATGGCCGTAGCAGTTAAGCCAATGGCTTCACTTGCATAGAGNGGCAGTCCGATTCCTTCAACGTATGCCCCAAGAGGAGCATAGCAGATGAAAGTGATGCAGAGGGCTGTCATAAACATCGCCGGAATCATTGTGATTAGATATGCCTTCTTATAGCGGGCTAAGAAGACGCTGCATGCCCATAGGGTGAAGATAGATAGCGTCTGGTTGCACCATGCAAAATATCTCCAGAGGATATCGAAGTTGATATTGAGGAGCAGATAGCAAACAGCGACGATTGGGAGAGTGACGAGCAAACGCTTGATGAACTTCTTCTGCTCAAGTCCAATAGAGTCGGCAATTATCAGACGAAGACTACGCATGGCTGTGTCGCCAGTGGTGATTGGAGCAGCGATTACACCAAGAATGGCAAGTATACCTCCAAAAGTTCCAAGCCATTTCACGCAAACCTCGTGCACGAGAATTCCGGCATCCGAACCATTATCAGCCATATATTCGGCAAGTTTGTCGTATCCACCTGTAAAGGCAATTGCTGCGGCAGCCCAAATAAGGGCGACAATACCTTCAGACACCATAGCACCGTAAAATACTTTACGGCCATGCTTCTCATTGTTAAGACAGCGTGCCATCATAGGGCTTTGCGTAGCATGGAAACCGGAAATTGCTCCGCATGCGATAGATATACACATCATCGGGAAGATAGGAGCGGCTTCTCCTGCAGGATGGCGGTTGAAAAGTCCATCGGAGAATCCATCAGGAATGTGCACTGCATTCACTATCATATATCCCATGATTCCGACCGCCATAAAAAGGAGAGCGAAACCGAAAACCGGGTAAAGGTTGCCAATAAGTTTATCTACCGGCAGAAGGGTGGCAAGAATGTAGTAAAGGAAAATACATACAGCCCAGAATGTAGCGTTCAGATGTTCCGGGGTGAGTGTTGCGAGCAGGTTGGCCGGAGTGCGAACGAAAACTGCGATAACCATCACAAGCAAAATGCAAGTGAAAACACTCATCACCATTTTAACTTTCTTTCCCAATTCACTGCCAACAATCTCCGGCAGTGACTTCCCTCCGAGACGAAGGGAGATCATACCGGATATAAAGTCGTGGACAGCTCCGGCAAAGATAGTACCGAGTACTATCCATAGAAAAGCTGCGGGACCATACATGATACCCATAATAGCACCGAAAATCGGACCGACACCGGCAATGTTGAGAAACTGTATGAGATAGACCTTCCAAGTAGGCATTTCAACATAGTCAATGCCATCTGCCATTGTCTTTGCCGGAGTAGGACGTGAAGAGTCAGTGCGGAACACTCGTTCCACAACACTTCCGTAAATGAAATATCCAAGTATTAAAGCTGCGAGAGCTATGATAAAAGATGTCATTTCTTCTTTTTGTTAGGCGTTAAATTGAATTTTATATAGAAATAACGATGTTCTATTTAAAAAATTACAGTTGTGACTATATTATTTTAAGCCAAAGTCGAAAGGACAGTCACGCGGGGCAGGTCCGTTCCCTCCCATTTTCCAGAGATTATCAAAGTCGAGCTTGGAATAGCTTGACTTATTGCATAAGTCTCCCTTTTTTACGACTNTTGCACTGGGCCATGTCTTTCCAGTGCCATCTATCATATAAAGTCCGTCATGAGAGAAAATAGAACCAGATTTATGAGTGCCAATAGTTCCGTTGCCATTTTCAACATTTCCGGTATTTACACAATTATAGATATTGCCAAGGTGATCGACATATCCAAGAATTCCTCCGTTGTCACTTTGGTGATTATGAAGCACTTCCCCTCTATTCAGACAGGTCTTAAGATGAGATTCGGGACCCTCTTCCATAAAACCGAGAACTCCTCCAACTCTTGAGGAATAATCTGTTGCATCGATCGTACCATTATTAATACTATTATACAATTGAACGTTCATATAATGGGTTTGAAAACTTATGGGATCTTCTCCGAGCGAACCTGCAATCCCTCCTACACCTCTATGAGGAGCTGAAGAGCAAATGCGACCGTTGTTGACATTGTTTCCAAGTTTGAGGTAATACCCGGAATATCCTACAATTCCTCCGACACCGGAGTCGTCATCTGTCTTAATTCCTGAAGAAATCTTGCCATTATTTCCACATTTATAGATATAGACACCGGTAACATCAATGTATTGGGGACTCAAGTATGTTTTTACAAAACCGGCTATGCCACCAACTCGATTTGCTCCATCAACTTCGCCGTCGTTAAAACACCAGCGAATGTCCATTGGCTTAAAATCAAGAGAGTATTGAGAATTAATATAATCACGATAAACATAGCCATATATGCCACCTGTATTGCTTCCACCTTGTACATTTCCAAAATTGATACAGTCTGTAGTGTAGCAATAGTTATTACATTCCACACGTCCGGCGATGCCTCCTACATTACTACTGTTGGAAGCTGATACCTGACTCTTTGATACAAGATCCTCAAAAACATTACTTGTGCCTAAAGCCGTGAGTTGTCCAACTATTCCTCCTATGTCGTCACCTTCAGTCACTTCAACAGTACATGCGGATGTAAGTGCTTTTAAAGTCACATATTCTCCCCAACCAAGTATCCCTCCGGTCAGTCTTTCCCCTTTTACTATTCCCTTGAATAAGGGAGTAAAAGAGTCTTTATCTGGTATCTGTGCTATGCCATCTTTTGTCGGATAATTGAAAGGTGTGTTGCCGGTTAATGTGGCATGCTTGGCATATCCAACCATTCCTCCGGTACACTTTATACCTTTTACTTGCATTGTGCTTGAAGTCATATCAAAACAGGAAAGATCTACAGAGCAATCAGTTATCTTACCTATCGCACCGCCACAATCGCATACAGAAGCCTCTACATTTATACCAATGCGTATTTTTGCTTGAGAACCTAATTGGATTGAAGTATTCGATAGTTGACCTATGGCTCCTCCTGCTTGACCTACAGCCTCAATTCCTGCTGCACTGTCGTCGGGAACAATATAGTTGACTTTGGAATCGCCTTCTATCTTTAATTTTCCATTACCTGTAATCTCACAGTGTCCGATATATCCACCGACTTCACCATTACCACAGACAATTGAAGTCACACGGCAGCCGTTGAGTGTAAGATTTTCTGTTAATGTGACCTTCCCGACAAGACCTCCGACTTTGTTACCCTCACGATTCAGTCCTCCTACAGGACAATTTATTGCGACATTAGTTAATACCGCTGGTTTCGAACCGTTCAACAGTCCAATAAAACCACCAGTAGCTTCTCCACCTGTAGTGCGGACAAGACGGATATCAGCATCTTCCTTGCTTACAACATGCTTTAGCTCCGAATTTTCTATTTTCAGCTCACAATTATTGGAGCTTCCAATAATACCACCAACACTTTGATTTCCTTCTACAGAGAAATGATAGTCGGGAGTCGATATATTGGAAAATGTCGCTTTTCCTTCATCGATACGACCTATAATTCCTCCGACATTTTTCTCGCCTTCTACCGACCCACATAATCTAAGATCGGTAGCATTAAGAATTCCCTTCTCCATGCGTCCGATGAAAGCCCCGACATTGGACGCTTTATCGGAAATTACGCTGCCTGTCATTTTTATGCCGGATAAGGAAACACTTCCTGCGATAGTGCCGGCAAGACTGCCTGTATCAGCGTATGTGGCTGAAACATTTACTCCAGAAATATTTAAATTATTTACTGTTGCTCCGTCGAGCAGGGATGGGAATATACCGACACGAGTATCATCTTTTGAATTTTCGGCTCCTCGATAATACATTCCTTTAAGAGCATATCCCCCTCCATCGTAATGGCCTGCAAATGAATAGCCATAGTAGCCACGACCTGGTTTTGTGCTGCTCTGGTCCATCAGATCAATGTCGGCAGTTTGCAGGAACCATACATCACGACCATTGGTCAGCTCATTTTCTCTTAGATCGTCAAGAAATGTAATAAAATCACGTGCACTTCCAATTTTATAAGGATCCTGTTGTGTTCCCGATCCGGAGCGAAGTGAAAAATTACTTTTAGCTTCTCCTACCTTCATTACTTTGTCTTCTTTCATCTCGACTCGTAGCATCCCTTCAAGAGGGAGACCATCGATATCAGAGAATGTTAGGAGGTATTCTCCATCATCAAGGCTTGATGATGAGGTGATATGCAGACCGCATCTTACGCTTGAACCCTGGTGACGCAGGTCTGCGTTATATGTTTCAAAATTGAAAAACCCCTTTTTTAGATTAGCATACCCAATTTTAGAGATTATCTCGCCATCAAGCAAAGCTGGATCTATATCAAATGATGATATGCGGCTATCTTCGTTTTCTTCCACCGATGAATTGGTAGGAAAATCCGGGGTATTGTCAGAGCAACCTGTTGCGAGGATAGCTGTAACTATAAAAGCATAAATATATTTTCTCATTTCTTTTTTCATTTTTTACGCATCATTGAAAAAGTTGGAACGGGATATTGAACTTCATCATTATCGAAAGGCGATAGAGTCCAATAACTTGAGGATTCATTCGACATATTCCAGTCGTAGTCCACAGCTTTGTAGTATTTAGGATTATTAATGTCTTTGCCATCTACAAGATAGACTCTATCGGCCGACGCTTTATCAGGACCTTTGCCATCTCTACGAACTACAGCAGAACCATATTGGAGGTCACCAATATCGTGACCATCCCAATCAGAGCCTGCGCATAGGCAGCGGATACATCCCGCCAACTTGTCATAGTGCCCTGCAAATGGCTTGACTTTTCCATTTCCTTTACCGACATTTAAGCAGTCAGTAATGATAGATTGCTCGTGGAGTGTCCCGACCAGACCGCCGGTACGATTTGATCCTATCACAGAGCCCCCGTTGACGCATTGGGAGATAATCACAACGTTTTCTTCAAATTCGGTACAAGTTTTCATGACTGCGTTAAGACCTCCGATCAAACCTACTGAAGCTCCGATTACTACAAACGGTGCAGCAGCACCTCCAGAAGCAACCATTGCTCCGATAGTAGCTACAGTTCCGACAGCAATGCAAACGCCACCGATAACTTGATGGACTATTTCTTTACTTTTAGCAAGGGTTTCGACTGCTTCCATTCTCTCAATCCTACATTCATTCAATGCATCGTTGAAAAGTTCATCATTTCCTTCCATTGTATACCAATCTGCCAGATCAATGGCGGCACTGGCATGAAGATTAGACAAGGGATCTTTAGCAGCCCCGACATAAGGAAGAGATGAAGTGCGAATATCTTTGAAATTTTTCTTGATGTCATCAGCCAGTTCAAATGTCTGTGCTTTGATTGCCTCAGCCACTTCCTCACTGCTTTCGCCGGATATGAACCCTGCTATTCCGTCTCCCCATAAAACCATATCGGATGCGTGGAGAAGCCAGTCGAAACCTACTTCGCTGAATTCAAGCATTGCGGATACTACATGAGCTGATTCTTCAATGATTGGGGCTACGACAGAAATAACAGGACCAAGGACCGCCATAGCTATTTCCGCACTTCCAATCACGCACTCAGCGATTTGCCAACCGGTCCATTTTCTTGGATCTCCGATTTCACCGACAATTCCTCCGACATGTTGGCCATTCGTATTCTCCACTTTGCCAAAGTTGCTGCAGTAGTGGATAATAACATTGTTTCCGGAAAGAGCCACAATTCCTGCTGTATTATTGCCAGTGGCATTTACATACCCATAATTGTCATTTATTGCAATTGATCCAAAAGTGCTCTTACCTATGATGCCAGCTGTATAGTCTACTCCAAGGATATCGCCCTTGTTTACATTGTTGTGAGCTACGCATACTGATGCGTTTCCGACTATACCTCCAATATAAGTGTCTCCCTTGACTTGAGCGGAATTAAGAGAACCAAAACTTCCGAATTGACTTTCACCATTTATTCCACCAACGAAACGGGAACCATATATATTCCCTTCATTCTCACAATATCGGNATGCCGTCNTNNTTATNNATCAANCCAGTTTGATCATTTCCTACAACACGAGTGCTTCCAAGCATGCCTCCAACACCCTCTTTACCTGTAATGGTACCAGAATTTTTGCATCCTGTGATGAAAGCGACTCCTGAACCACCGACAATTCCGCCGGTACCAATGGCAGCATTGTTTTTATCATNGTCAGAATATGAGTTTCCTCCTATAATATCTGCAAGATTCTTACAAGAAGTGGCATATACTGTATCGCAAGTTCCAATGATGCCACCGGCTCCGGAATATCCGCCTATGGTTTTTCCGTTGTTTGTGCAAGAATTGATAGAAGTGAGAGAATATGCAGAAGCTGACCCCATTATTCCACCCACATTATAATCTCCGCTGATAGTGGAATTCTCATTATGGCATTCGTATAACGCAATTTTTGTGTTCATATCCACGACACCGATGATTCCTCCTATACCTAAAGAGCCTTCTGAACCAGATATATCAGAGTTTTTAACGACGCAATTTGTCACTTCCGATCTGTCGCGATGAGCTCCGGATGTGATGACGGCACCTACAACACTTCCCACACCAAAATTTCCGGAGAATTCACTGTCAGAAATCGTGACGCCGTCTATTTTAGCCCTATGAATGTATCCAAAAAGTCCAATAGCAGGCGATTTGTCGCGTAGAATCCATATATGAGTCAAGTTAGAACCTAAATAGTTGCCACGGAAAGGCAGATTCACGTCATTGCCAATCGGTTCCCAACCATAGCGGTGGTCGGTAAAGAAGCAAGCATCATCCATATCAATATCAACGATTTGTTTGATGTAAGTTTCTTCATCTATAAGATAATTTGACACATCGCTGTTGACTTTATGAGCAAGTGTCATAAGATGGTCGTAGCTGCTTACGATATACGGGTTGTCTTGCGTCCCTTTACCAGTAAGGCCAATGATGGGGTCGTAAGAACTTGTCACAATGACCCCATTCTTGTCAGCCTTGATTTTGCATCCGAGACCGAACTGACGGGTTTCAATTCTGTGTTTACCATCATCAGACACTACCGGATCAATAGGATATTCTATGTAGAGAAGCTGGTATTCACCCTCCTTCAATCCAGTCTCGAGATTAAAGGTAGATTTACCATTAGAACGCGAGTGAGTACATTTACGAGAGATGACACTTTTTTCAGGCGTAAGGATTTTGATGTCGCAATCACTTGCATCAAAATTATCAGTCTCATTAGTCAAGAAAAATTCGCGTATCCTTCCCTCGAAATTGTCAAGGCCCGGATAGTTGGGTTCATCTTGAAATTTGTTGGAGTCGCTGCAAGCGGAAACGCCAACGAGGAGAAAGAAGGCATAAAGCCATAGATAGAAAGTTTTTTTTATCATTTTGAAGTATGTCAGTTAGTATTTATGACTTATTTTTCTTTTTGGCAATTGATTCCAAACTACAAAATTAGTCAAAAATGCTCTGATAAGCTTCAAAAGTCATGCGACAATAATGGATGTGGGATGCGACAATTTTTAAGTTATTGATTTTCAGAATTACGAATATCGTTAGAAGCTGCTCTATATTGGGAAGGGGTCATGTCAAAACGCTCTTTGAATGCGCGTTGTAGAGTGCGGGCAGTTCCGAATCCAAGTTTTATAGCTATCTCTGCAATCGGTTGTTTTGAGTTAGAGTCGAGGATTCTTCTGACCTCTTCAATACGGAAAGAGTTGATGTAAGCATGCACTGTGCAGTCTCGTTCATTGCGTATCAACTGAGCAAGCGCATCTTGGTTTATTCCAAGATATTCGGAAAGCTCTTTCCTTCCCAGACCAGGGTTTGTATAAGGTCGCTCAGAAGTCATGTACATATCCAGACGCAAAATTTCAGATATTTCTTCAGAATTTTGGATGACATCAGGAATGTTCTGTAAGAGTGTCTGTTCGGTACGGTCATATTCATGCAGACGTTCTACCAAGAGCCGGTTTTTTTTCTTTTCTGTTAAAGCATTTCTGAATGTCACTGCCAATAGAATAAAGAGAAGTAGAGTCACACTGCCAAGACCAATAAGTCTGATTCGTGAAACTCTTTTTTCTTCTTTGTCCAATTCAGATCGGTAAAGCAGAGTCAAGTCATGAAGTCGTCTGTCGGTAAGACGAGTTGAAAGAGAATCATGGTAAGCGATGTAGTGAGAATAAGTCTTAGAGCTCTCTTCATGTAATCCGGCAGCATTTTGAACCTCGGCTTTAAGTTGAAGGTCTCTGAGATAAAACCAAGGGAAGCATTTATGCGTTAAGAGGAGAGTATCAACATCAGCAAGGGCACCAATATAGTCTCCTATTGTTGCCCTTGTTCTGCATCGAGTCTCATAGAAATGTTCGTAAGCACGAGCTGGAAGGTCTGCTCTCATAAATATCGAAGCATTGTCAAGCAACGAGTCAGCTTGTATTAGTTCATTATTGTATAAGGCATTCTCAGCTTCAAAAGCAAGCGCTGTGACTTTGTAATGTCCGGTTGTGTCATTCCAAGAGTGTTCAGAAAAGTTATTTTTTACCAATTCTGAATAGCGTCTACCGGCCTGCATCATTAATGAAGTATCTGATTTTGCCTGAGCTATAATGTGAATCCATTCATCCAGACTTGTAGCTGTTCCGAAACGACTTCCCGAACTTAACGGTTTTTCTATATAGGGAAGAGCTGACAAAGCTTCTTTCAAAGCTCNATCTGATTGGGATAACTTGTATAAGATTTGAGCTCTTACGCGCTTCGACATAGCTATAGCAAGTGAATCATTCTCTTCGAAGGCATCATGTTGCATTCTGACGGCGAGCGAGTCAGCCTCCGCATATCTGCCGTCGGAGAATAGACGGTCGATAAGCACATTGACCGCTCCGAAATAATATGCATCCTTTCCNGAGTTTCTCATGCTGTCTATAATTGATTCAATCTGAGGAACGACAGCAGGATTTCCGGGATTAAGATTCTGAATTTTCTGCACAGTAAGAACTCTACGGAGAGATTCCTCTTGGTCGTATTGTTTAGAGCTTCTGTCGCAGCTTGCAGACAGAAGGACAATAATACAATCCAAATATGTCAAAAAACTTCGCAGACGCATATCTTCATTAATCAGTCTGCAAATTTAATAAAAATTTTTCGGAAATTTGCTTTATTTTGAGAAAATTTGTTTTCCTTCCGGTGTGGGATCATAAACCGTGACTGGTTTTCTGTAGATCCCTTCCATGAGTCGAGTGAGGTTTTCAACGGCATCTTTTCTTGCTTGGCGGATGGTACCGTTTTTGTAAAGTCGTTTTATAGAGTTTGCTTTCAGTTTGCTTTTTACCCTGTTTTCTTCGGCAAGAGTAAATTTATTGCTTCGGATAATTGACATGGGTCCTATGGCTTTAGTATCTATCACTTGCCATGCATCTTTTACGTTTGCTTCGTAAATTTCTACAATTTCTTGAGGAAGGACAATCCTTACAGTATCTCCTGAATCATCAATTTGCAAATGTTCCATATCGAAAGTGATGCTGCCGGATTGTTTTTGTACTGCAAACATGACCTTGGAGTTGACCGTATCGAGAACAGGCACCTCATTATATATCTCCATGGAGCATAGACGCGCCATTTCCTTCACGTCGNNGGGATGAGAAGGAAGAACTTCAATTTCGTCCGGGCGATTGGAATAATGGTAAAATTGCCATCCGGCAAATGCTAAAACTGCTATCAAAAGGATGGGGATGATGAATTTTTGAGCCTTAATCATATTGCTTAATGTTAAAGTCACCCTCTTGAGANGATTCGTCGCTNAAGCGAATGTAAGCAGTATAACCTGCATTTTTAAAGATTGTTTCGAAATATGATCTGGCTTTTCTTCTGGCCGACTCATCAAGTTTCTTTTTGTAATCAGGNTTTCCTTCAAGTTCTTTTCTGAGGTCATNACTTGCCTTTTCCTTCATTTTAGCCCTTTCTTTGGAGTCGATTTCAGTACGGAACATCCCGACATTCTCATATTCCTTTTTCATATTCATATCCCTACCGGCGATGTCTATCTTNATTGGAGGAAGAGTAACTTTTACAGTCTTNGTTTCCTCATCGAATTCCATATCCTCCGGATCGAATTCATACAAATCAATATAAGCTTTGAGATAGGTATCAAAAGAATAGACTGCGATCCTTTTCCCGACCTTATACCAGTCAGTCCTTTCCGTCTTGACAGTCTTAGTCACCGCCATAGAAGCAAACTCCAACTTATCGACATGCCTGATCTCCTCATATAGCAAAGAATGGTCTGGAGCTTGCTGTTTGGAGCAACCCCAAAAAAAAGGCAATGCCATTAGAAGTATCATGTAGTAGATAATTTTCATATCTTGCAATAGAGGGATTAATCGTGATGTTTCGAGATTAAAGAGGTTGAATCTTATTTTTAGGTTTGCAGTCGCCAACTGGTGCACATATTTCGGATTAGAGAATGTCTTCTCATCCTTGCTAACTGCCGAAAAAGTGGAGTCCATAAAGAATCCTATTCNAACGAATCATGCTGATCGTAGCGCAGTGAGCTATGTCAAATCTTTCATAAATTCTTATAGTTTAATGCAAAGTTATTGAAAAAAAATGAATTCGCAAAATTTTTAGATTGAAAACACCTCTGAACTCAAAATTTTCAAATTTTCTCATTCTTTTTCAGATAGCATAGTAGGATGCTTTGAGAGGAAATTATTGTAAAATTCTGTTGCTTCACATCTCTCTTGAGTGGCAATGTTCTGTGCCACTTCACTTGTGCCATACACAATTGGGCGATGTTGGAGTCTTTTAGTCACCTTTTGTCCTTCCGCAAGCAGTTTTCGAGACTCTTGAGATAGATAGCGCTCTTGAAACTTTTCCCAGATATAATCNACTGCCATCTCGGATGGATGTACCATATCAGGGCCATAAAACCGATAATCGCGCAAATCATCATTCATGATTTCAAATGATGGAAAATAGTCAGCGTTGTCTGAAATGCTGCAAATTTCCTCGCAAGCCAAACGCAGGATTGCTTTGGAACTGCTATTGCCCTCAAATCCATCTTTAAGATGACGTACTGGACTTACTGTAAAAATAATTTTGATCTCCGGATTAAAATCTAACAGAATTCTCATCATATTGTTCCATTCCCCCACTATCTCAGAAATCTTGAGTCGCTTCCTAANGAAAGTATCAGAAGGAAATTTATGGCAATTGCTGACCAGATACCCAGGACGATTTGCCAATTCATATACCCAAGCCGTTCCAAATGTCACTATCAAAGCCTTAGTACTTCTTAAGACACAACGGAGTTCACGCAATCTTCGTAATATGCAATCTTTGGTTTCCTGACTTGAATAACTCGTACACCCGGAATCTGCCAACCATGTAATCCAAAGTCTGTCTCGTCGGGCAATAGAATCATCAATAACTTCTATAATATTATCCCATGTGGCTGCAATTCGGAGGATATTTGCGATGGAACTTGGATTATAGAGCACTCCACAGAGATTTGGATAGGCTCTCCATCGGCAGAATCTCATCCGCTTTCCGATATAATCGGTGAAACATGATCCTATTAGAACAATCGATTGTTCTGGATTAAGCATAAGGCTACCGGGGCGAGCCTCATATTCTGTTCGAAACTTCATATATATTCATTTTAATTGTTTTATTTCAACTTATATAGACATTACACAGCTGATACTATTAAGCTTCTCATCCGCCAATCTCTCTTAACTGATGCTGATGTTCTAAAAATTCTTTTATGTTGAAGGTTTTAACTATAATGCAAAATTAATGAAAATTGATAAAAAAACCTTTTTTTCAAGCTATTTTCATGCGATGTGAGGAATCCCATTTGGAATTGACCTTGAAGTAGACAATTACAGTTAAGTTTGATATAAACGAGGATTAAACTGATAAGTTTTATTCTATTCTCCCAATCCTTTAAAAATAGTGCATTAAGAAATATCTTTAATACTCAAGAGTGTTCAGTGGAAAAGAATGTAAGCATAATGGTAGACAGTATATTGTTTGGAGTGAACTAAGTAGGTTTTTTTGTGTTATCTTTATATTATTTAACGATTCCAACTGTAATATTATGAGAAAGACATTAATCATCTGTATTGGCGCATTGGCAATGTCAGCNTGCCTGTCATCTTGCGGATTCAAGAAAGAAAAAGTTACGGCAGCTCCTCCCGTAAAGGTGACTGTTGAGGCCGTAGGAACAAGCGCAGAAAATTCATCGCGTACATATTCCGGCACAATCGAGTCGGGTAATGAAGCCGATATGAGTTTCCCAGTGGGAGGTACTATCAAAAAGATATATGTGAATGTGGGGCAGAAAGTTAGCAAGGGTCAAGTACTTGCTGAAATTGACGGCTCCGACNTGATACATGCCAATAATATGGCTCAGGCAACCCTCACAGAAGCTCAGGATGCATACAACAGAATGAAGAAACTTCATGACGCTAACGCATTGCCGGATATACAATGGGTTGATGTACAGGCAAAACTTAAGCAAGCCCAAAACGCAGCCGCAATTTCTGCAAAAGGAGTGAGAGATGCAAAGATCTACTCACCGATAAGTGGAGTCGTAGCTGAAAAATTTGCTGACGACGGCCAGACTGTTGCCCCGGCAATCCCTGTTGTGAAAATTGTCGGAGTAGGGGATGTCAAAGTCAGTATTTCAGTTCCAGAAAAGGAAGTTGGGCATTTAAAAGCCGGAAGAAAAGCTATTGTNACTTCTGAGGCTGTCAGTGGGAAAAATTATGAAGGTATCCTTACAGAGCAAGGTGTTGTGGCTAATCCATTGTCGCACACTTTCGATGTCAAATTCACTCTCCCGAACTCAGCAGGCGAATTGCTTCCCGGTATGCTTTGTGATGTGAAGATCGAAGCGGATGCTAATGATATGGCTGAAAAAGACGATCGTATCATTGTCCCTGTTCAGTCGGTGCTTTTGAGTTCTGACAATAGGAACTTCGTATGGTTGGCAAAGAATAAGAAAGCTGTGCAGCAGTTTGTCACCGCAGGGGATATGTTGCCTACAGGTATCGTGATAACCGCAGGCCTTAACAGAGGCGACACAATTATCACACAAGGAATGCAGAAAGTCAGCAGTGAAACCCTTCTTAACTATTGATCATGAACACTACTCAGCCTACAGACCAACAGCCCAAGGGTCAGGATTTCAAGCCTGTGCCATTGGTGGCAATCGGTATGAAATACCGTAGGATCGTGTTGCTTTTAGCTACGGTCCTCATTGCATACGGAATTTATGCACTTTATGAGATAGATAAGAATGAGTTTCCAAACTTCACCATTCGTGAGGGTGTAGTGGCCGCCGTATATCCGGGGGCTACAGATGAGCAGATTGAGGAAGAGGTGTTGAAGCCTCTTGAAGACTATGTGTTCTCTTACAAGCAGGTCAATAAGACTAAGACATATAGCAACTGCACGGATGGAATGGTAATGATCTTTGTTGAACTTAACGATGACGTAAAGGAGACGAAGCCATTCTGGAATGAATTCAAGCTCGGTATGAGCGAAGTGAAGATGAAATTGCCCGCAGGCGTATTGGCTGTGGAGACAATATCCAATTTCGGCGAGACTTCATCCATACTTGTCACGATGACCAGTGAGGAAAAGACTTACAGGGAGATGGGTGATTACATGGATGCCCTCCGCGACAGACTGCGCACCATAGAAAGTGTAGGCACAATGGAAGTATATGGCAAACAGAATGAGCAGATTGCCGTGACGATAGATCCCGACAAGCTGAAGCATTATGCCGTAAATGAAGAGACCCTTGGTGCGACATTGCTTTCTAAAGGTTTCCAGACTACAGGAGGATCGTTGAAATCAGGGGATTATACCCAACCTATTTATGTGGCACGCTCCATTAATTCTGTAGCTGACCTGCAGAACATGATCGTCATGGCTCTTCCTAACGGTTCTTCTGTCAGACTCGGCGACATTGCTACAGTCAAGAAAGAATATCCACAACCTACGTCTTATATCACCAACAACGGCACCAAGAGCCTTCTGCTGAGTATCCAGATGAAATCAGGCTACAATATTGTGGAAATGGGTAAAGAGGTCAACAAGCAACTGGAATCCTTCAAATCTGAGATTCCGAGTGAAGTGACAATGTTTAAGATCACCGACCAGCCTGTAGTGGTCAACAGTTCTGTCAACAATTTCCTTACGGAGCTGCTGATCGCAGTGGTGGCAGTTGTGATAGTCATCCTTTTGCTTCTTCCGATGAAAGTCGCATTGATAGCCGCCGCCACAATTCCAATCGCAATCTTCATCTCACTTGGACTCTTTTATACCATAGGCATTGAACTTAATACAGTGACTCTTGCCTGCCTCATATTGAGTCTCGGTATGATTGTAGANAACTCTGTTGTCATCATAGATGACTACGTGGAACTTATCTCAGAGGGTGTTGATCATAAGACAGCTGCCTTGCGTTCCGGTTCAGAATTTTTCAAAGCTATCTTCTCAGCTACACTCGCTATTTCAATAACATTCTTCCCCTTCCTTTTGACGATGAAGGGTATGTTCCGTGATTTCTTGAGCGACTTCCCATGGGCTTTGACTATCATATTGATGGTATCGCTCATTGTAGCTGAACTCCTCGTGCCATATCTTCAGTATAAACTCATTAAGAAACCTATCTATAAACTCGAGCAAGAAGCTGTAGCAAGTGGGAAAAAGAAATTCTCTTTCTTCACATCTATGCAGAATGGATATGACAAAGTGATAACCTTCTGTTTCAATCATCCTACAGGAACACTCGTAGTTTCAGTCCTCATAGTAATCGGCGGCACATTACTCTTCGTTTCCCGCCCGATGCAGCTGATGCCGATTGCAGAACGAAACCAATTTGCTGTTGAGATTTTCCTACCTACGGGTACATCTGTAGAAAGGACATCGGAAGTGGCAGATTCTCTTGAGAATATCCTCTCTGCCGACGATAGGGTAGTGTCGATAGCTTCATTCCATGGCTGTTCATCGCCCCGATTCCANGCTACGTACGCTCCGCAAGTCGGAGGACCGAACTTCGCTCAGTTTATAGTCAACACTAAGAGCAATGAAGCTACCATAGATGTATTGAATGAATACACAGATAAATATGAGGAATATTTCCCCGATGCAGTCATCCGATTCAAACAGTTGAGCTATTCCAATGCAAACTTCCCGATTGAGATAAGGGTTAGTGGTACTGACAAGGAACAAATTGCAATAATCAGTGACTCAATACTGAAAAGGATGAGAAGTGTTNCAGGATTGAGAAATGTACGCAGTTCTTTGGATCTCCCTCTTGTAAGTGCGACAGTTGAGTCGAATCCTGCCGAATCATCACGCCTTGGCATCAACAACTTAGGCCTTGAGGCTACCCTTGCAATGAGATATAGCTCTGGCGTCCCGGTTGCCACAGTCTGGGAAGGTTCCTACGGTATACCTGTGGTATTGAAAGCTCCTACTGCCGACCGCTCGAATATCGATGAACTTCGTGATGAACCTGTTTCAGTGGCCGGAATTTCTTCCGCCCCACTCCGCGAATTTGCAACTGTCAATCCTGAATGGCATGTCGGTAAAGAATCGAAACGAAATGGGATTCCGACCGTCACATTGATAGCAGAAGTTCAGCGTAATGTAAACGTCATCGACAGGACGGAAGCTGTCATGGACGCAATCAAGGATATCGATATACCGGATGGTGTGACAATAAGCCGGGGAGGTGATTGGGAAAACACTATGTCGACATTGCCACAGATAGGAGGAGCCCTTATCATAGCGGTTGTCATCATCTTCTTTATCCTTCTCTTCCATTATACTCAGATCGGAGTTGCCGCGTTGCTCGTGCTTTCGCTCTTGCTCTGTCTGCCGGGAGCCGGTATCGGAATGTTGATTCAGGGTACTGTATTGTCTGTGACATGCGTGCTTGGAATAGTGTCCCTAATGGGTATCCTTGTCAGAAATGCGATTGTGCTTCTCGACTATGCCGAGGAACTTCGGAATCAGGGACAGCCTCTGAAAGATGCCATCTTCAATGCATCCAAGAGAAGAATGCGTCCTATATTCCTTACTTCGGCTGCCGCCACAATGGGCGTTGTGCCGATGGTGATTGGTAATTCAGCTCTTTGGCAACCTATGGGAGTCGTAATTTTCTGGGGAACTCCAATCACGATGATTTTCATTCTCACTACTATCCCTGTAGCTTACTGGAAGATGAAATCACGAAATAAAGGAGCCGACAAGCCTCTTCCAGAACCATTGGAAACTCACCTTGTCTAACTATCTTAATCTTAGGAACTATGAAAAAGTTATTATTCATAATAATTTCTGCTCTGGGCCTGAGTGCCATGGCCCAAAACAACAACGACACCATCCTTACACTCGACCAGTGTAAGGAAATGGCACTCATCAACAACTCGTCGATAAAGTCCGCAGGGTATTCCGTAGAGGAGGCTACGGCCCTTAGAAAGGAAGCTTTTACAAAATATTTTCCTGAAATAGCCGCCGGAGGTATCGGAGTGATGGCAAATCATGAGATGCTTCAATACAATGTGCTTGACATTCTTGAGTTAGGCTTAGTCAAACACGGTATTGGTGGGGGTGTGCAGGCTTTGCAACCAGTTTTCATGGGAGGTGAGATAATAAATGGAAACGCACTTGCCAAGGTAGGAGAGGCCGTTGCAAAACTACAGAAAGCGTCGACTGAAAAGGAGGTGGTTCTTACTACAGAGAAATATTATTGGAAACTTGCCACTTTAAAATCTACTCGTGGGACACTGATATCAGCAATAAAGCTTCTTGACTCTCTTGAGAATCAAGTGGCGGTGGCTGTCGAGGCTGGAGTAGCAATGCGTAATGATCTTTTGAAGGTGAAAATACAAAGAGATGGTTTCGCAAGCGACTTGGTCGATCTTGACAATGGCATCAAACTTTGCAGGATGGTTTTATCGCAATATATCGGTGCGGATTTTCAGAAACCTATAGATATTGCTGCGNAAGTCCCNNAAAAANCNCCCNAATGTCCTTTAGAGCTGCTTGTCNNTCCTTCGGATGTTTTGCAACAGACGATAGACTTTCAATTGNNCAACAAGAATGTTANAGCTAAGGATCTTGAGTTGAGGATGGAGNGNGGAAAGTATATGCCGAAGGTTGCTGTTGGAGCCGNATGGTATTATCATGATTTCCTTGAACAAAGCCACAATTTCGGGGCTCTTCAACTTGCCGTTGATATTCCCATCAGTGGATGGTGGGGTGGATCGTACGCAATCAAACGCAAGAAGGCTGAGCAACTTAATGCCACAAATGAACTGAAAGACAAAAGTGAGTTGCTTTGCATCAATATGCAGAATAAGTGGGATGATGTCACAGCAGCCCATCGAAAGATGGAAATAGCCTCCGAGACTATTGAGCAGAGTGCCGACAACCTACGCTTGAGCCGACTCTATTATGAAACCGGGATGGCTACGATAACTGATCTTTTGGAAGCCCAGATGCTAAACCGTCAAGCAATAGACAAATACAGTTCTTCATACGGAGATTTCCGATGTGCAATCGCAGAGTATCTAAATGCAACCGGAAGATAAACAAATATAGATGGCACTCCAAAGGGTATGTAATCATTTATTCTGCCATCCACACTCGTAGAGTGATAGCGTTCTGTTCAAAACCTACTGGTCGGCAGACGAATATCCGGTCGTTTAGCCAATTGTAGGGTGAGTTGATATCACATTCAAATTTTGGAGAAGTCATGAAGTAGGAATCATCAGGAGCAAACCTGTTGATTCCTTCATTGCATACATGGATAGCGACAGAATCATTGGTCATTATAGTGTAGATTGCCTGGAGGTTCGCTCTCTGTTGTTCAGGATTGACAATCTGGTAGTCTGCTCCCCCTGGAATAACTTTACCATTGATTTTTCCAGTCACTTCCCCTCCTGTAATGGGGATTGTAACTCTTACTCCGTGTGGACATTGCCCATCGTTGATCGCATTACCAATACCTGCTTTAATATCAAATACATGAGTTAGGGTAGGAGTCTGAGCAGAAATAGAGAATGCTAATAGAATAGAG
>WFLX010016254.1_pt1 | contig 42143 bp, 40 predicted proteins | sample 4967041 | NCBI WGS metagenome assembly WFLX01 (sample SAMN12857096, study PRJNA449069) | gut metagenome | isolation source: stool from male and female vole | host: Microtus ochrogaster | place: USA:Florida | collected 2017
AAGAAAACGCAACCGGATTGCTTTAAATTGTAAAAGCAACCCGGTTTAAGATTTTTTTGATTTTCAAGAACGAGAATTACTTTTTATAATTTTCAATTCCCTGATTCAAGAAACGTTTATAAGCCTCAACATCTTCTTTATAGACAAAAGCCGGTGCAAGAGGTTTTCCGTTATTGTCTACAATTACATGGAAAGGCTGTGCATTAGCTCCGAACTTTGAACGTTGCAGATAACTCCATTTGTCTCCATAAGTGCGAAGAGTACGAGTAGTTCCGTCCTTTTCAGTAACTTTTATTGGTTCCGGTAAAGCACGCTTCTCATCTACCATTAAAGTGATCAATACGAAATCATTATCTATTGTATTTTTCACATTTGAATCAGTCCAGACAGCACCTTCGAGTTTACGGCAATTGACGCAACCATAACCTGAGAAATCAAGTAATACAGGTTTCCCAAGTTGTTTGGCCAGTTTCATTCCTTCTTCATAATCATCGACTTGAGCTTGTACATCCCCCTCGTAAAGAGAAAAGTCCTGAGTTGAAATTGGTGGGGCGAAAGCACTGATGCTCTTAAGTGGTGCACCCCAGAGACCCGGAAGCATGTAAACTGAAAAAGCAAACGAAATACATGCGAGCATAAATCGTGTGACGCCCACTTTCTCAACTTTATCATCATGAGGGAATGTGAGTTTACCAAGAAGATATACTCCAAGAAGGGCAAATATTACAATCCATAAAGCTAAGAAGACCTCACGATCAAGAATTCTCCAACCATACGCCAAATCCGCAACGGAGAGGAACTTAAGAGCCAATGCAAGCTCAAGGAACCCAAGTACAACCTTAACAGTGTTCATCCAGCCTCCGCTTTTAGGCATTGACTTAAGCATGGTCGGGAACATTGCAAAAATAGAGAAGGGTAAGGCAAGAGCTAATGCAAAACCAAACATTCCGATTGCCGGAGAAATAAAATTGGAAGTAGCGGCCGCTTCAACAAGAAGAGTACCGATAATAGGGCCTGTGCATGAGAATGAAACCAAAGCTAAGGTAAATGCCATGAAGAATATACTTAAATATCCGGTAGTGGTATCAACCTTTGAATCCATCTTATTAGTCCAAGATGCCGGAAGTGTCAGTTCGAAGCCTCCCATGAAAGAAATAGCAAAGAGAACCAGCAGAAGGAAGAACGCTATATTAAAGCCTGCACTTGTAGCAAGTTCGTTCAAGGCAGATGCGCCGAAAAGAATTGTTACAAACAAGCCAAGAGCGACATAGATTACAATTATAGATAATCCATAGATTGCCGCAGTCATGACCGATTTGCTTTTACTTTTATTTTGTTTAAGAAAGAAACTGACAGTCATAGGTATCATCGGCCATACACAAGGAGTTACCAAAGCTATGAGTCCCCCTATAAATCCGGCAATGAAAATATAAAGGAGAGAACGGCCCTGTTGCCCCGGATCATCAGAGAAAACCATTAGTTCGGCTTCAACATTTTCCCACCATGATTCATCAGCATGAACATTGCTGAGATTAGCTGCCGGCATCATAAAACTTTCCGATCGCTGAAGGGAATCAGTCATGGCAGCGAGTGCAGCGGCGCCATCGGTAGGATTCGTTGCTTCATTTTCTTTATTATCCGTTTGATTATTTTCAGCAACGATAGGGGCTTTGCCTTTTAAAGTTTGTGAGGCAAACAAAGGTATACATCCCATATCATCGCAGGCTTGACCTTTGATTTCAACATCAACTGAAAAAATAGGTTCAGTAGGTATTAGCTTCTGAGTAAAAGTTACACTACCTGTATAAAAATACTGGTCAACTTCAAAGACATCATCATATTCTTTTGTATACTTTTTATCTGCAGTAGGTTTACCATCGAGTTTACAACCTTTTAACTCGAAAAAGAATTCGAGGGGATTAGAGCCGCCTGAAGGATTTTCAATTGCAAACAGGTGATAACCCGGACTAATATTTGCTTTTGCTTCAATAGCCGGATGCTGGGTATTATCCCCAATAAGTTTAATGGTCCAGTTCACTGCATCGGCTGCCATCAAGAAGGACACCGTAACCAGCAATGAAATTGAAAGGATCAATCTTTTCATAAAAATTCAATGATTGTTTCGGTTAAATAATTAGTTTTCAATTAGTATTATATTTAATTTAAAAGTTTCTTTATTAAGTTTAATCATGCAGGAGAAGGATATTCTCACAAGTTAAATACCACGGCACTAAATTACAAAAAAAAAATAGAAATATCTACATCTTAAAACATAAATGATGAGGGTAAAAAATTTAAATTGATTAATTTGAATAATTATTCTTTGAGTTGCAATGCAATATCTAAAGAGTTGCTAATTTAATGTTCGATATTTTAAGCTTCAGTGTTAATAAACCGAATATTTTGGTAAGGTATGTCAGGGATATGATGTTCATGCAGAGTTGTATTAATTGTGCGTTTTTATTAATTTTGCACATTATGACATCAAACGAAAGAGAATTCCAAAAGAATAATAGAAGTAAAGTCGCTGATTTCCGCAGGAAACCGGATTGGCTTAAAATAAAATTACCACGAGGATTTAAGACAAGTCAGGTAATAGGTATGCTCAATGAACGAAATCTTCATACGATCTGTTCAAGTGGCATGTGCCCAAATAGAGGGGAGTGTTGGGGTAATGGCACAGCAACCTTTATGATAGGGGGTAACATTTGCACGAGGAATTGTAAGTTCTGTAATGTAGCCACCGGCAAGCCGTTACCTCTTGATGAAAAAGAAATTGACGACATTATTACTTCTGTACAGGAGTTGAAATTACGCCATGTGGTAATTACTTCAGTGGATAGGGATGATCTTCCGGATCTCGGTGCAGGTCACTGGGCAAAAATGATACGTCAGCTTAAAGAGAAATGTCCCGAAGTTACTATGGAGGTGCTTATACCTGATTTTCAAGGTCGGATGGAACTTGTGGATCTGATTATAGAAGAAGGTCCCGAAGTTATTTCACACAATCTTGAAACTGTGAGACGTCTCACTCCTGCCGTACGTACTTATGCAACTTATGATAATTCACTTGCAGTGATAAAACATATTGCAGAAAGGGGAGTAAGGAGTAAATCAGGAATAATGCTTGGTCTTGGTGAAACCCGTGAAGAAATTCTCGAGACTATGGATGATTTATTGAAAGCCGGTTGTGAGGTTATGACAATAGGTCAATATCTGCAACCTACCAAGCAACATTTTCCTATTCAAGAATACATACATCCGGATGTATTTGAAGAATATGGAAAGATAGGAAAAATGAAAGGCTTCCGTCATATTGAAAGCAGTCCTATGGTTAGATCAAGTTATCATGCAGAGAAACACGTGAAATGAGTATTAAAATAAGAGATCTGGGACGAATGGATTATGACATGGCGTGGGACTTGCAGCATCAACTTTTTGACCGGATGGTTGCTTTGAAAAAAAGAAATGTTGCGGTTGATCAAGAATGGGTGTTGACAGTCGAGCATAATCCGGTGGTGACCTTAGGAAAACATGCAAAAGAGAACAATCTCTTACTATCAGAAGTAGAGTTAAATAGGCAAGGAGTGATAAGCAGACGCATTGAGAGGGGTGGAGATGTTACCTTTCATGGTCATGGTCAACTCGTAGTGTATCCAATTATTGATCTTGAATATCATAAAATTGGTGTGAAAAAGTATGTAGATATACTTGAGGAAGCAGTAATACAAACGATCTCTCTGTATGGTATAAAAGGTGAAAGGATAGAGGGTGCGTCCGGTGTGTGGATTGGCAAAGGAAGTGATAATGAACGTAAGATATGCGCTATTGGCGTCAAATGTTCACGATTTTGCACCATGCATGGTTTGGCTTTGAATGTAAACACTGATTTAAATTGGTTTAGAATAATTAATCCCTGCGGGTTTGTCGACAAAGGTGTGACATCGATCGAAGTCGAAACCGGCAGGGATATAAAAATGGACGAAGTAAAAGGAATACTTGTGTCTTCGTTATTGAGATTGTTGAACCGGAGGGATTGAATATCTAATGTAACGGACGGAATTATTCCTCTTGTGCTTCATATTCTCTTTCTAAAAAGAGTTTAACCTCTTTAAAAAGTTTAGAAGCAAAAACGAAATCATTAAGATCTTGATTTGTGCTTTTGAATATAGTGCGGTCAGATCCTGTCCAGTCACAATGACCTTTATTAATAAATACGATATGCTCGCCGATACCAAGCACTGAATTCATATCGTGAGTATTGATAATGGTTGTGATTCCATATTCGTGAGTGATATCACTCAATAACTCATCAATTAGTATCGATGTTCTCGGGTCAAGTCCTGAGTTGGGTTCATCGCAAAAAAGATATTTTGGATTCAGAGCAATTGCCCTGGCAATTGCCACACGTTTTTGCATACCACCGGAAATTTCTGACGGATATTTTTCATCAGCATTAGTTAGACCAACTCGTTTAATACAGAATTGTGCTCTTTCAAGTTGTTCTTCACGAGATAATTTACTGAACATTTTTAAAGGAAACATTACATTCCCTAACACAGTCTCATTATCAAAAAGAGCTGATCCTTGAAACAGCATACCGATTTCTGTGCGTAAAGTCCTTTTTTCTTGTGTGTTCAAGCTTCTGAACTTACGGCCATCATATAAAATGGAGCCTTCTTCAGGTGTGAGTAATCCTATCAGACATTTCATGAACACTGTTTTTCCTGAGCCACTCTGTCCAATAATCAGATTAGTCTTACCGGTTTCAAATTTTGCTGAAATATCATAAAGAACCCTTTGTCCATCAAACCATTTGGATACGTGTTTTGCTTCAATCATAACTGTTTGATTTTATTGGAGGAGAAGTTTTGTGAGAATGACATCGGCGAGAAGAATTAGTATTGAACTTGATACGACGGCTTTTGTACTTGCCTGACCAACTTCAAGGGCACCNCCTTTGACATAGTAACCATAATAAGCGGCTACCGTGGTAATAATGAAGGCGAAAACTAACGTTTTAATAATACCATACCAGACGTACCATTCATTAAAGAATGATTGAATTCCGAATACATAATTTTCAACTGTCAACATGGTGGTAAATTGTGCGATACACCATCCACCTACTAATCCGGTAAACATAGAGAGTACACAAAGAACAGGAACAAAAAACACAAAGCCGATGATTTTTGGCAAAACGATGAAATTAGCCGAATTGATGCCCATAATATCAAGCGCATCAATTTGTTCGGTAACTCTCATTGTACCTATTTCGGAAGCTATGTTACTTCCTACTTTACCCGCCAGAATAAGACACATCATTGAAGATGAAAACTCCAATAGAAGAATTTCTCTTGTAGCAAGTCCTGTGGAATAGGATGGTATCAGGGGAGAAACGATGTTTATAGTCATCTGTATGGTAATAACCGCACCTATAAAAAGTGATATTATAATTACCAAAGGTATCGAATCGACTCCAAGTTTACTGATTTCAAAAACGAGTCGCTGAAAAAAAACTTTCCCTTTGTCGGGCAATCTGAATACCTGTCCTAAAAACAGACAATACTTTCCGAATGAAGCAATAGAAGAAACTATCATTATAGTTAACAGTTTAATATTATGAAACACTTTTATCTAAAATGATACTCCTAATACCGAAGTTTAGATAGAAGTGATTCGATATTTATTGATGCAAAATTACAAAAAAATACTATAAAGGCTCTAAATACAAGCATTAAAAACGAAAGAACGGACAAATAAACAGTGAAGAGAGAGGATTGAAATTTGAAGGTTAAGGATTTTTTCGTAATTTTGCCTGTTACTATAACCACCCGAATAAGGGTAGGGTTTAATACATCTATAAAATAATAAAACAATGTTGGTAATCGGTATAGCCGGAGGCACAGGATCCGGTAAAACAACAGTAGTAAAAAGAATCATAGAATCTCTTCCTAAAGATGAGGTAGTAGTTATGCCTCAGGATTGTTATTACAAAAATAACTCCCATATTCCTTTGGAGGAGAGACTAAAGATGAACTACGATGAGCCTGCATCGATAGAGTGGTCTTTGCTTTGCAGCCAGCTTCAAGCTTTGAAAAACGGCGAGACAGTGGAAATGCCCACTTATGATTTCCTTACTTGTTCCCGTATGCCCGAGACTGTTACCTTAAAACCGCGTGATGTTGTTGTGGTGGAAGGAATTTTAGTATTGACTGATAAACATCTTCGTGATATGATGGATGTCAAAGTTTTTGTGGATGCTGATGCTGATGAAAGACTAATCCGAGTTATCAGAAGAGATTGTATTGAACGAGGTCGCACTCCTCAGATGGTAATCGATCGATATCAGGAAACTTTAAAACCGATGCACGAATTATACATAGAGCCGTCAAAAAGATATGCTGATCTCATCGTACCACAAGGAGGCAACAATAAAGTAGCTGTAAAATTACTTACTGATTATATTCGTTCGCTTCTCACAAGCAATGGACAGAATAATGTAAAAGCCGGATTATGAGCATTTTCCCCTTATTCAAAAAGAAATCAACTACTCTGTCTACTGAAGAAAAAGAGATAGAAAAAGAGATGGAGGAGGCCATTGAACCCGATATGAGGCAGATTGACGTCGAAACCCAAATAAATACTGAGTTGGGAGACGAAAGGGTAACGATGGAGAGTGATACAATTATTCCGGAGAAAGGAATTTTACGTACTGATAATCTTGTAAAAAGGTATGGTAAAAGAACTGTAGCCAATCATGTGTCAATTGATGTTACACAAGGAGAGATTGTAGGCTTACTAGGCCCAAATGGTGCTGGNAAGACTACNACATTTTATATGACTACCGGTCTTATCACCCCAAATTCCGGAAAAATCTTTCTGGATGATAAAGATATTACAGGTTTCCCTGTTTATAAACGAGCCCAACTCGGCATCGGTTATCTTGCGCAAGAGGCCTCAGTTTTTCGTAAGTTGAGTGTCGAAAATAACATAAGGGCTGTTCTTGAAATGACACCGACAAGTGCTGAATATCAAAAGGAGAAGCTTGAGAGTCTTATTGCAGAGTTCCGTCTTCAAAAAGTTCGCAAAAATCTCGGAGATCAACTGAGTGGTGGTGAACGTCGACGCACGGAAATAGCGCGATGTCTTGCAATAAATCCTAAATTTATAATGTTGGATGAGCCATTTGCAGGTGTTGACCCTATCGCTGTGGCAGATATTCAGGAGGTCGTATACAAACTTAAAGAAAAGAATATTGGAATTCTCATAACAGACCATAATGCTAATGAGACTCTACGAATAACTGATAGGGCTTATCTTCTTTTTGAAGGAAAAATACTTTTTCAAGGAACCAGTGAGGAACTTGCCGCCAATCCAATAGTAAGAGAAAAATACTTAGGACGCGATTTCGTATTTACTCGTAAAAGATTCGATTAATGGAAAATCTACGGTCAATCAGGACCTCAACTGCAATGCGGTTGGTTGTGCTCTTTTCACTTTTCTTCTTTCTGATACTTATCACCGGGGGTATAGGTTCAGCTTTGGGAATGGTGCCGGGTTTGCCTTTACGGGTGGTTTATCTGTTGAGCTCAATGGTACAAAGTCTTTTTGCATTTTGTATTCCTGCTTGGCTGACAGCACTGTTTTCAGAAAATAACCCTTGGAGTTTCCTGGGAATATCAGAAAAGGTTAATTTTAGACCATTTTTAGGAGTTCTGATAGTTTACTGTCTTGCACTTCCTTGTATGAACCAGATAATATTTTGGAATGAAAATCTACATTTTCCATCATGGTGTGCAGGGATAGAATCCACTTTACGTGAGCTTGAGGAGGCTAACGGTAAGATAGCTGAAACGATGTTGGAAATGAAGAATATCTGGCAAGTCCTTGCAACAATTGGAGTAGTCGGACTTTTGACAGGTTTCTCAGAAGAAATTTTTTTTCGAGGTACAATGCAAAGAATTTTTTCACAAAGCGGTATCAGAAATTGGATAGCTGTATGGGGTACGGCTTTAATTTTCAGCGCTATGCATTTTCAGTTTTTTGGTTTTGTTCCAAGAACTCTGATGGGTGTCTTTTTTGGCTATCTGTTTATATGGTCAGGTAGTCTTTGGCCGGCTGTTTTTGCTCATTCGCTTAATAACACGATGGTAGTGTTAGGGGTATGGTGGTCCGAAGACCGGCTTAATTCAAACATAGATAACTTAGGTATCATATCGGACGCTTCCATACCATGGGTAGCTATTGCCAGTGGTATCGCCACGATTCTCTTTCTCGTGAAGTTTAGAAATTATTTCTTTAAAATTAATATCTGATGGCAAAGAAGTCAACCGGGCCTTCATTTCGGGATGTCATGACATCAATTAAGAAAAGACAATTTGCTCCGGTATATATTCTTATGGGAGACGAACCCTATTATCTGGATCAAATTACAAAAGCACTTGAGAATAATGTCGTGGATGAAGCTGATCGTGATTTTAATGCCATAACCTATTACGGAGCAGATACCGAAATAGGTAAAGTTATCGGGAGTGCCCAGCAGTATCCGGTAATGTCAGACCGACAAATCGTGTTGTTGAAGGAAGCACAGACAATGATACGAGCAAAAGACCAGCTTGATAAGTTGGCTTCTTATGTAGCGCGTCCTAATCCAACGACAGTTTTAGTGATTGTCTACAAGGGTGAGCCTCTTTCATCAACATCAGCATTAATTAAAAAGGCCAAGAGTTCGGATGCTATAGTATTTGTGAGTCAGAAATTACGCGACTATCAGTTGGCTACGCCTATTATTGAGTATTGCCAAAGCAGAGGGTGGGGCATTGATGATAAGGCGGTAAGTTTACTGAGCGATTACATCGGCAATCCTTTAAGCAAGTTGTTTGGAGAAATAGATAAATTAATGATAGCTGCAGACAATGATGTTACAAGGATAACTGCCGAGTTAATAGAGAGGAATATAGGTATATCTAAGGATTTCAATACATTTGAGCTCGTTAAATCATTAGCATGTAAAGATTATCCGAAAGCTTTGTTAATTGTAGAACATTTTTCAAAAAATCCCAAACAAAATCCGGGGATTGTTATTGTCTCGACATTGTTTGGTTTTTTTTCAAAACTATTTATTGCCACTGTNAGTAGGGATAAGAGTGATTCTTCTTTGATTAATCTATTAGAATTGAAAAATCAATATGCACTACGTGATTATAGAGACGCTCTTCAATATTATAATGCACGTCAGGCTTTAGCGGCCGTTCATGCGATAAGAGAATATGATTGTCAAAGCAAGGGAATTGGATCCACTCAGAATGAATATGAACTTTTAAAAGAGTTAATATTTAAAATTTTTACTGCATACTAATATATTGATTTGTTTACTTCTCAGCATTTAATTACTCTTATGATATTTTTTTTCACGGGGACCGGAAATTCCGAGTTCGTAGCCCATCAATTAGGTAAAATACTTAATGAGACCACTTATTTTATGGATGATTACTCTGTGGAAGAACCGGAAGGTGAATCAGTAGGGTTTGTTTTTCCTGTGTATTCTTGGGGTGTGCCACCAAATGTCGAGTCTTTCATAAACAATCTGCCTGAATCATTTTGGCAGAGAGTGATAATTGAACAAATTCCTATATGGGTTGTAATGACCTGTGGAGATGAGGTTGCGATGGCTCCGGAAATGATTGAAAGGATTTTAAAGAAGGCCGGGGTTGAAGCTGAATCAATATGGAGCGTAATCATGCCAAATAATTATGTGTTGCTTCCCGGATTCAATGTTGACAGTAAAGAGTTAGAACAAAAAAAATTGTCAGAAGTTTCAGCTCGGATTATTGAGATAGGAGCCGGTATTAAAAGTCATAGGGGAGTTGTTGATGTAGTGAGGGGCAGTATACCTAAAATCAAAACAGGATTAGTATATCCACTTTTCAAACGCTGGGGCATATTTCCCAAAAAATGGCACAGTACAGAAGCTTGTATTGGATGTGGAATTTGTGTAAAAAGTTGTCCAAACAATAATATAATTCTTGGAAATAATAAACATCCTTTATGGGGAGCTAATTGTTGTAGCTGTCTGGCATGTTATCACAATTGTCCCCGACATGCTATTGAATATGGGAAAGAGACCCGGAAAAAAGGTCAATATTTATTTCCAAAGAAATTATTTTGAAAAAGTTTCTCTAATTAACATGAAGTTATTCGAGTCATGAAACCATTGAAATATCTTATTGTAGGCACAGGTGGCGTTGGTGGTTGTATCACCGCTTTTCTTACACTATCAGGTAAAAATGTTAGCTGTATAGCGAGAGGAGACTCCTTGAAAGCGATGCAGAAAGAGGGTATGAAATTTCATTCTGATATGAAAGGAGATTATCCGCATCTCAGAATAAAAGCCTACAGCAGTGACCTGTATGATGATAAGGCCGATGTGATCTTTGTGACAGTCAAGGGATATTCAATTGATAGCATAAAAGACATTATCAGAAAGGCTTCGCACGATAAAACTGTAGTTATTCCTGTTTTAAATGTCTTTGGCACAGGGGAAAAAATTAAAAAACTTGTTCCAGAAATAAATGTTCTTGACGGATGTATTTATATAGTAGGCTTTAAGAGCGGGATTGGTGAGATTTCTCAGTTAGGGCACATATTTCATCTTGTTTATGGGGTTCCGGAATGGTCTGACTGTGACTCAGAATTGTTAAAACAGATAGAAGATGATTTAAAGGAATCCGGAATTAAAGTTACCTTAAGTGATAATATCAAAAGGGATACCTTTATTAAATGGTCATATATTTCTGCCATGTCTGTTACTGGGGCTTATTACGATATTCCAATGGGACCAATACAACAACCGGGAAAAGAACGTGACACTTTTATAGGTTTAACAAAAGAAAGTACTGAGATTGGCAAGAAACTGGGAATTGAATTCGGTTGTGATATGATTGCACACCACTTGCAGGTAATGGACTCTTTAGACCCGGCCAGTACGGCTTCTATGCAGAAAGATTTGAAAGCAGGTAATCAAAGTGAGATACAAGGGCAATTGTTTGATATAATCAAACTTGGTAAAAAATTAGGTGTCGACACTCCTTTATATGATGAGGTAGCGAAGAAATTTCAGTGAAAATTGTTTCAGGTTAAACCAAAAATACTAACTAAAAATCCTCGGTGATTATTGAACTGTACTCCAAAATTTTTGTGTCTGACTTGTAAGGTGCAGTCCAATCCCGAGGATTTTTGAAAATTCATTAATAGTTGTAAGAAGACTTCAGTTTGTTTTCAAATTTATCTTTTTTGTCTTGAAATCGGGTGAAGATACTGTGAGTATGACATCGCCCGATTCAGGAGTTGATCTTAATATTATGGTAACTTCACCATTATATAAACTGCGCTTAACATCTGTAAAAGATTCATTACTATTCATATCTCCATTTATAACACCAATTATTTCAGCTGGACCTTCAAGTGAAAAAATCAACTGTGATTCAGCTCCTTTAACTGTATGCTTGTTTTTGTCAATAGCTTCTATCCGAATGTGCTGAAGATCTATACCGTCTGCTTTCCAATCAGTATTGTCTATTGATGAACGTAACTCTACGGCCTTTCCTGTGGTAAAAAGTTTATGTTGACTTATGGGTGCGCTTATTCCGTCATTGTAAGCCAAGGCCTCCACCACACCCGGTGAATAAATTACTTCATCCCATCGTATACGATTTCTTACTTTAGAATCGTTCTCATTGTTTCGTTTTCGGCCCAAACTTTTACCGTTGACTAATAATTCGACCTCATCGGCATTGGTGTAAGTATAAAGAGACAGAGGTTTTCCTGATTCGTGATTCCAATTTTCAGTAAGTTTCTGTCCTCCCATTTTGACATCATTCCAAATGGTCGAGGGGACATCTTCTACCACAGCGATGTGAACAAGAGGTTCTTCCGGTTTGAAATAACTTTTCAAGAAGAAGGCATTTGGTTTTGGAGAAAGATCAATGTTAAACACACCTTGTGTCCAGCCTTTTGCAGGCCATCCGTTACTTTCACCAAGATAATCAATCATACCCCAATATGCGAGACCTATTACTTTATCAAGATCCATATCGTAAAAATTCGGGCCCATATTAGAGGTGTTGGCTTCGCTTTGATAAAAAATCATCCACGGATAACGCTTGCTATCACCGGGGAAATACATGTATCGGTAATTGTAAGCTGCGATATCGGTCTCGAGAGCCAAGGGGGCCGGTATTGAGTCAGTGAATTCGCTTCGACCACGAGGATGCATGGCAACAGTAACGGGGCGTGTATTGTCAAAGCGGTTAAGGAGTGTTTTCTGCAATTTGTAAGGTGTTACACCCCAATCAGCGTATGGAATATCCCATAGTAATTGAAGTTCATTACCCAGACTCCACATAACTATGGATGGATGGTTACGGTCTCGTTTAATCCATTCAGGAATATCATCTTGCCATTGTTGTTTCCAGTCTTTACGTCCACCTGCGTATTGAGTAAGCCATTTATCATACAACTCATCGACTACTAAGATCCCTAATTCGTCACATAGATCGAGGAATGACTCACTGTAAGGATTGTGAGATGTGCGAACATGATTGAAACCATATTCTTTTAATAATTTCAATCGCTTTTCCATAGCTCTAGGGTAGGCGGCTGCACCCAAGGGCCCGAGAGTATGATGATTGGCAATTCCCTTGAGAAGAACTTTCTCTCCATTTAATTTGAATCCAAATTCAGGAGAATACTCGATGGAACGTATTCCAAAACGTGAGGTAATTTCATCAAGCACATTGTCGGTAGAATCTATAATGTAGCAAGTTAAAGTATATAAATGTGGGTCTTCAAGTGTCCAAAGCTTCGGCTGGTGAATGCTGAGACTATCTAATTTATATTCCTTTTGTTTTTGTTTCGGATTAAATGCCAATGCATTCTTTTTAGAGTAAACAATATTGTTGTCACCATCATAAATTACAGAATTTACGTAGATCGTATCCAAGGTCTGTGAATAATTGACAATCTCTGCTTGAATATTGATATCAGATTTGTCAGGTGTGACATTAGTGGTAGTGATATAAAGAGGATGACGTGAAAAATAGGTATCCGGATTAGTCACTATAAGATTCACATCACGGTAGATGCCACCTCCGGTATACCAACGTGAGTTCTCCGGCTGGCCCGTATCTGCTCTCACTGTAATTACATTATCTCCCGTCCAATTCACATAAGGTGTGATATCAGATTCCAAGCCAAGATATCCATAGTCAGACACGCCGACCTTATGCCCATTAATCCATACGTCTCCATTCAGCATTATTCCTTCAAAATCAAGAAGGATTCGTTTGTTTCTCCACTGTGGGTCAGCAGTAAATCTTTTACGATACCAACCAACTCCTGTCTCTTTGAAGCCACGGGCACTTAGTCGACTTTTTACATTTGCAACGGGATTATCCATATCGGCTTTCTCGTCAGGAGAAGGCATGATCCATTCCTGAGAAATCTGGAAGTCGTGCGGTAAATGGACTTTTATCCAGGATACGTCGTTAAAATCGGGTGTCCATGCTTCAATGGTGTCATTACGGCTGAATAACCAATCACGATTAATATTAATTTTATCACGAGCAAATAAAGAGGATGGTATGCACAAAGTCAATAATGAAAATGCTAATGAGTATTTATTCATGTTATCAGAGAAAAATTAATATAGAAGGTATAGAAAGAAACAAGAGGCACGTTATCAGAATAACGTGCCTCAAACATTATAGAATTATTTCTTTATTAAAGCAATAATCTTATCGGCAGCAGCAGAAAGACCATCTGAATCTTTACCTCCTGCTTGGGCGAAGAATGGTTGGCCACCGCCACCACCTTTAATAAGTTTGGCAGCCTCTCTGACAATTTGGGAAGCANTNAGTCCCTCTTTGACCAGATCATCANAAANCATCAAGGTCAGAANCGGTTTCGAAGCAGATACTGTAGCTCCAAGGAAAATTGNATTTTCGGGTGANGCTTTACGGATAGAAAAAGCAATATTCTTGACCATCTCCGGAAGTGCCGGTCCTGAGAGACGACAAATTTTAATTCCATTTTCTATTTTTGCTCCTGAAAGAATTTCCTTAGCGAGGTTGTTGGTACGCTCTTCCATATAATCTTCAACCTGCTTGCGTAAATCGGAATTCTCTTTTATAGCTTTTTCGACCGCTACTTTTACGTCAGATGCATTTCCAAGGAAAGAAGAGATATCTTTCATAGTATCCTGGAAATTGTCAAGTACATTTTCGACGCCAGCAGCTGTTACAGCTTCGATACGACGTATACCTGCTGCTATTGAACTTTCAGAAATTATGCGCACCATGCCAATATTGCCAGAATTTGCTACATGAGTTCCACCACATAATTCAACTGAAGAGCCATACTTTACAACACGTACTTTGTCACCATATTTTTCACCGAAAAGAGCCATAGCGCCCATCTTACGTGCCTCCTCAATTGGCATTTCGCGATTTTCTTCAAGAGGCATGGCCTTACGAATACGAGCATTCACAAGATGTTCAACCTTACGAAGTTCTTCAGGTGTAACCTTTTGGAAATGTGAAAAGTCAAAACGAAGGATTTCCGGAGATACAAATGAACCTTTTTGTTCCACATGAGAGCCTAACACTTCGCGAAGAGCTTCGTGTAGAAGATGTGTCGCGGAGTGGTTAGCTGAGGTAGCAGCTCGAGCTTCTTCATCAATTCTGGCAACAAAATCAGTAGAGGGGTCGGAAGGAAGTTCATGGGTCAGATGCACTCCGATATTATTTTCACGTTTGGTATCGAAGATTTCAACAACCTCACCGTTAGATGAAGTTAAAGTACCTCTATCGCCCACTTGACCACCCATTTCTGCATAGAAAGGAGTCTTAGATAGAATAATTTGATAATATTCTTTTCCTTTCTGTTTTATTTTCCGATATCGTAATATTTTTGTAGGGACTGAGGTCTCATCGTATCCTACAAAAACTTGTTCCCCGGGTTCNACAATAATCCAGTCACCTGTCTCANCAGCAGCGGCATTACNTGCANGATTCTTCTGTTTTTGCATCTCGACATCAAATTCCTTTTGATCGAGAGTCATAGCATTTTCACGAAGAATCAGTTCAGTAAGGTCAAGAGGGAAGCCATAAGTATCATACAGTGTGAAAGCATCTTTACCTGAGATAATGGTCTTATTCTGAGACTTAGCCTTATCAATGATTGTGTCAAGGAGTTTTATACCATTATCCAGAGTGCGTAAGAAAGATTCTTCCTCTTCTTTAATAACTTTTTTAATGAGATCTTTCTGGGCTTTCAATTCTGGATAAGAGTCGCCCATCTGCTCTACAAGTTTATCTACAAGTTTGTAAAGGAAGGCCTCTTTTTGATTCAAGAAAGTGTAAGCATAACGAACAGCTCGACGCAAAATCCTTCGAATCACGTAGCCTGCTTTAGCATTTGAAGGAAGTTGTGAGTCAGCTATAGAGAAGGATATTGTACGCAGATGATCCGCTACAACACGCATAGCGATGTCAACTTTTTCATCATCTCCGTAATTAAGACCTGTTAGCTTTGATATGACGTTAATCATTGGTGTGAAGACGTCGGTATCATAGTTAGACTTTTTACCTTGTAAAGCCATGCAAAGTCTTTCAAATCCCATACCTGTGTCGATTACTTTAGCAGGTAGTGGCTCAAGTGATCCGTCAGCTTTACGGTTATATTGCATGAAAACAAGGTTCCAGATCTCAATGACTTGAGGATTGTCTTTGTTTACGAGAGAAGCTCCATCTACAACAGCCCGTTCCTCATCAGACCTTAAATCAATATGAATTTCACTGCAGGGACCACAAGGACCGGTATCTCCCATTTCCCAAAAATTATCATGACGGTTGCCATTTATGATATGAGACGCAGGAAGATGTTTTTCCCAAAAAGCTGCTGCCTCGTTATCGCGTTCAAGTCCCTCAGGCGCATAACCTTCGAACACAGTAGCGTAAAGGCGGTCAGGATTTAGTTTGAGAACTTCCACTAGATATTCCCATGCCCAATCAATTGCTTCTTTTTTGAAATAATCTCCAAATGACCAATTGCCAAGCATTTCAAACATAGTATGATGGTAGGTGTCATGACCCACCTCTTCCAGGTCATTATGCTTGCCTGAAACACGTAAACATTTCTGGCTATCCGCAACTCTTTTATATGTTGCAGGACGGTTGCCAAGGATAATGTCTTTAAACTGATTCATACCAGCGTTGGTAAACATCAGTGTAGGATCGTCTTTAATTACCATAGGAGCAGAAGGAACAATCTGATGTCCTTTATCCTTGAAAAAAGACTTGAATGATTCTCTGATTTCGTTAGATGTCAACATTGCCTGTTTTTTCTTTTTGCATTTTATGCAAAAGTATTTTATGTTGCAAAATTAGTGGATTTCAACTAATTTTGCAACATAAACCATCTCTTATTAGGATTATCCGCCTTAAAAGTGGATAACATGAGTATATAAATGAGACAGACATGCCAAAAAATGTTTATTATAGATACAATCCGGAAACAGATAATTTCGAACGAGTATATCCCTCGTTACGGATGCGTCTTAAAACTTTTGGAAAAATCTTTGGCTTNGCCCTCATTTTAGCTGTTTTGATTTTTACAGTGATATTTTATTGCTTTGATTCACCAACAGAGGAGAATCTTAGAGCAGAAAATTCACAATTAAGAATGCAATTTAATATCTTGAACAAACGCCTGGACAACTCATTAAAAGTATTATCACGTATTCAGGAAAGAGACAATAATTTCTACAGGGTAATGCTCCAAATGGATCCTATGACCCCTAATCAGCGTTTATCAGGACTTGATAATGATTCAAGATATAAAGAATTGCAACGTTTGAATGATGCCGGTCTGGTCACGAGGCTTACACAGAGCATGGATCTCTTAGAGCGTCAATTATTCGCTCAAGTACAAAGCTTTGACCAAATACGAGAAACAGTTGGTATGGAAAAAGATAAGCTGGCCCGTATACCTTCTGTGTTGCCTCTGACAAAGGATTCGTATACTATTTCTTCAGGTTACGGATACCGCCGGGATCCCGTATATGGTTCTACCATATTGCATGAAGGAGTTGATCTGGCTGCCCCCATTGGCACTAATGTATATGCCACGGCAGACGGTAAGATTACACAAGCACAGAGGGCTGCCGGTTATGGTAACTGTATCGACATTGATCATGGATATAATTATTTAAGTCGCTATGGAAATCTTAGTGAAATACTTGTTAAGGAGGGTGATGAAATAAAAAGAGGTCAACTTATAGGTAAAGTAGGGTCAACGGGCAAATCGACGGGGCCTCACTTGCATTATGAAGTCAGATTCAAAGACGAAGCCCAGAATCCTGTCAATTATTTTTTTATGGATTTAAATCCTGAAGAGTATAGCGCTATGTTGCAGGTAGCGGATAATGCGGGTCTTGTNATGGATTGATATATAGGAAGGGAATGAGACAGTTAACCAAGAAATATTATAAAATTAAGGATGTTGCCGAGATTCTTAATGTGTCAGAACCTACCTTACGCTACTGGGAAAGAGAATTTCCGGAAGTATGTCCTATGCGTAGTACGTCTAATCAAAGATATTATACTCCGGAAGACATAGAGATATTGAGAATTATTTACTATTTAGTAAAGGTTAGGGGCCTTAAAATTGAGGCAGCTAAAGAACAGATGCGTCTCAACAAGTCGAACATCACAAAAAGAATGGATATCATCAACAAACTATTGGACGTAAAAGATGAGCTTCAGATGATGCTTGGGGGACTTGAGAAACGAAAATAAGCATATTATATTAGATCTTATAACACAATTGATAATGGCACTTGAAATAGAGCATAAGTATCTTGTTAAAAATGATTCTTACAAGGAGTTAGCAAAGAATACGATACATATACTTCAAGGTTATCTTTGTCGTGATCCGGAAAGAACGGTACGAGTCAGGACTTGGAATGATAAAGCCTTTCTCACAGTAAAAGGAAAGACAATAAATGATACAAGGCAGGAATATGAATATTCTATTCCATATTGCGATGCTATAAAAATGTTTGATCTGTGTCAGGGAGAAATATTGGAAAAAATTCGATATATAGTGGAATATGATGGATTTATATGGGAGGTCGATGAATTTCATGGTATAAAAGAAGGTCTGATAACGGCGGAAATAGAGTTGCGAGATTCCCACTCCGTCTACAGTATTCCACCGTTTGTTGGTTGCGACGTAACCGGAAATCCTGCTTACTATAATTCTAACTTATAAAAAAACCGCATCTTGTTTAAATGCGGTTTCGGGCAGATATGAATAGGAATTAATTATTACTATTGTACATTTTAACTCCTTTGAAAGAGCCAAGCAAATCATAGTTAAGCATGAGGTCGTCTGACAGGCCTATTTCGTAACCTGATACTTTTTTTAAGATGCTTACTATTTTTGCGCCATTATAATTTTTAGCAACATGGGTTCTTATTTTTTTTATTATGAGCCCATCCGGCACTTGATCTTTCTTACTTGTCACAGAAGTCCAGATTCCCTTATTATTAAATTCTATAGTGGTGCCATCAACAAGTCTGACATCATAATCTGTTTTCTTGAGCAAATGTTTATCAATCTTAATCATTCCGATTTTTGCTTTAGGAAAGTACTTGTCAAGCATTTCTCTTGCAGCTTCCGGGAGTTCTTCGCGTGATAATGTGTACTTATCTGCAGGGAATGCAAAGGTTGCCGTGATGGAAGATAATGCCATAAACAATGATATAAATGTCCTCTTCATAATTTTTATCATTTTACTTATACATATAAAACAAAGAGGATATAATAGCTTCCAAGCTTTTNTACTTTTTTAATATTATTTGGATTTAGATAAATTATGCTGCATCTTAAATAACTCANATTGAAGTAGTATCATTTGTCACAAGACAATATATGGTCTAAGTAAATTAAAAAATTCAGAGAAAGACTAAACTTAAAGATTAAGATATAATCTTTAACTGTATATTGAAATAAAAAATAGGGCAATCTTTTACGATGCCCTATGATGTATAATAAAATTTGATAATATATTATTGATAATCTTTCAGTTGTTCGCGTAGTCTTTTACGAGCGAAAAAGATGCGGCTCTTAATTGTTCCTAAAGGAAGATTCATCTTTTCAGCTATTTCATTATATTTGTAACCTGCCACATACATATTAAAAGGAATCCGATACTCGTCGGTGAAGCTTTCAAGGGCAGCAGATATTTCTTTAACGGCAACAGAACCTTCCGGAGTAGTTAAACCTGATTCTTGTGAAATATTAAGATGGTAAAGATCTTCAGTTTGATCAATAACAGTAGCTTTTCTAACGGTTTGTCTATAATTATTGATGAAGATATTACGCATTATGGTAAAAATCCACCCTTTAAAGTTTACGTTGTCAACGTATTTTTCCTCATTATCTAGAGCTTTAAGGGTAGTATCCTGTAACAGGTCGCGTGCCTCTTCTTTATTAGTAGTTAATTGATAAGCAAAACTTAATAAATTACCTTGAAGACCTAAAAGACGCTGTTTGAAAGATTCAGTTGTTTTCATGTTGTTTGAAGTTTAAAATTTAAAGACATCTTAATAACATTAGAAAAAGAAAAATTGTTCTGAAAAAAATGATTTTTTTAGAGAAAAAATTAAATTAAAATATAATTGGCTATTAATTAGCATTTTAATAATATTCTTTTTTTAATTTTCCATAGTTAAAAAACTCTTTTAAAGTTAGATCAAAGATAATATGGTAAAATATATTCATACAATTGCTATTCCGCTTGATCCTATCTTAATAAACTTGATGTAAATGGATTCAAACAAGGAGAAATGAATTTTTTTTGTTAATTTTGCCAAATAATATATAAAGTCTCATCTTGTAGCCATCTCTTATGAAATTTGAAGAACTCTTGACGAATGATGATTTATTGGATGCATTATATTACATGCATTTTGATGAATGTACTCCGATTCAGGCTCTTGCTATACCCCCGGTTCTTGAAGGTCATGATCTTCTGGCAGTAGCACAGACAGGTACAGGAAAGACTGCAGCATATTTACTCCCGGTTATTGAGCGTCTTGTAAATGAAAATTATCCTCAGGATCATATTAATTGTATCGTGATGGTCCCTACACGAGAGCTCGCTCAGCAGATCGACCGTCAGATGCAAGGCTTTTCCTATTATGTACCTGTAAGTAGTTTGGCAATTTATGGAGGGACAGACGGAAATACCTATACTCAGCAAAGGAAAGGTTTGAAGCTTGGTGCAGATATGGTAATTGCCACACCCGGACGTTTATTGTCNCACTTGAGCATGGGGTATGTCGATTTGTCAAAGGTAACTTTTTTTATATTAGATGAGGCGGATAGAATGTTGGATATGGGTTTCATAGATGACATTATGCAGATAGTAGGGCATTTGCCCAAGGAACGTCAGACGCTTCTTTTTTCGGCGACAATGCCTCAAAAGATTCAACAATTAGCCAAGAATGTACTGAAAAATCCAATAGAGGTTAAAATCGCTGTTTCAAAACCGGCAGATAAAATCAGGCAAGGTGCGTACGTGTGTTTCGAATCGCAGAAACTACCAATCTTAGAGAAAATCTTCAAAGAGACTCCACCACAAAAGGTGGTCATATTTTCCTCCTCAAAAATTAAGGTGAAAGAGTTGGCTAAAAATATTAGAAAATGGAATCTTAAAGTAGGGGAAATGCATTCAGATCTTGATCAGAATGAACGGGAAGAAGTTATGTTAAAATTTAAGTCGGGTCATATTAACGTGGTAGTCGCAACTGATATAATATCGAGAGGAATAGATATAGATAATATTGATACAGTCATTAACTATGACGTGCCCCGTGAAGCTGAAGATTATGTTCATAGGATCGGTCGTACAGCCCGTGCAGACCGCGACGGATGTGCTTACACATTTATTAGTGAAAAGGAGAGAGGTAAGTTCAGATTGATAGAAAAGTTGATGGATAAAGAGGTGGAGAAACTTTCTGTACCATCTGAATTGGGAGATGTGCCCGAATATAACAATGTGGAGAAAAATAATAACAGATCAAACAATAGAAAAAGACACTATAAAAGACTCAAAAATAAAAAGGAACCTGTTTCTGATAGTTTAAAAAATGAATCAATAGTTGAAACAGATAAAAAAAGACACCACAGAAGAAGAAAACAATACAAGGAAAGATCAGGAAAAATGAAACAGGATTTTTCTTCAGAAGAATCGGCAATTTAATTTTTCTTTTCATGATGCATTCTATTTTGATGCCGCATGAGTTGCCAGGAGTTAATAATATTTTGCCATGCAATATATGCTGCCGGTGCAATTGACGAGATCGGATTCAAATATGCAAGACTAAGCCAAACAGCCAATACTGTGTTTTTCTGACCTAACCCTTGGCCGCCTGAAACTTTATCACCGAAGCGTCCTCCGATAATCCTTCCTATCTTGAATTGAAGGAGGCAGGCAATAAGCGCTCCAAGAGCGAGCAGAATCATAGTAAAAGTAAGTTCCGGCTTCCATCTTTGAATTGCAAAGCTGACACAACTTCCTACGACAATGAAAAGTGAGATTGCCCATAAATAGAAAGAGAGTTGTTGCATTTTTACAATCTTAGAATGAAGAGATGTCCAACAATATCGTAAAATAAGCGCTAAGGCAAGGGGAGCGAGGATTAGGGGAAATACCTGGATAAGTATAAGGCGAAATGATTGCAAGAATGTCATTTCAGGATGTTCTCCAATTGCGGCAAAAATCAATGGACCCGTTACAGCAACCACTGCATTACATAAAAGGCTATATGTGGCAACTTTTGATATACTTCCACCGAGCATTGAAGTGATGACAGGAGCAGCAGTTGCTGTGGGTATAAAAAAACAAATAAAGACACCTTCAGCTAACGTGCGATTCCAAAAGAATATGAGACCATAGGCTGTGAATGCTAAAATGATTTGCACTAATAACAGTGTAACTTCAAATTTGTTAGGTTTAAAGTCAGATATTTTTAGCTTACAATACGTTATGAACAACATAACGAAGATAAGATAAGGTGATAAAAAAGTAACGTACCCCATCCACGGATAGAGGAGCGCACCTCCGATCATAGCAATCGGGAGCATAAGTGTCTTTAGTGTTGATTTGTCTAACGACATTTAAAGAAAGAGGTGAGAGGTTAATTATAGTTTCTCTATAATAGTTTTGACAGCAGCAAAAGTTTTTTGTGGAGCTTCTGTCCAAAAATTCTCATATTGGGCAAGATTTTCTCCTTCACCCGGGGTGTCGCTTATGACACGAATAATGTTGAAAGGCGTATCAGTAAGATAACAAGTCTGAGCAATTGAAGCAGATTCCATATCTACTGCAGCCACATCAGGAAAATGACTGCGAATGAAATTTATTTCTTCTGCTGAAGAAATAAATTTATCACTACTACATATCAAGCCATAGTGACACGCCATATCTTTCAAAAGGAAAGAGGCAAGCCTCAGGACATTAGATGCCGGAGTAAAATAAAGCGGACAACCATCTGCTTGTCCATAGACAGTTGACGGGCCACACCAAACGTCATCATAAGCAACCCGATCGGCTATAAGAAGTGTTCCCACAGGTAAACCGGCTCCTCCTGCGACACCGGTGTTAATAATTAAATCCGGCCTAACTGCATTGATTATGCGATAAGTATTGAGAGCAGAATTTACTTTGCCAATTCCACATTTTGAAAGATAGATTTCATGGTTTGCAATTTTACCATGAATTATTGATATACCTGTATAATTGATTTCTTCAGCCTCAGAAAGAAGTGATTTCACAAGCTGAAGTTCCTTATCCATTGCAACGAGAATTGTGATTTTCATGAGAAATAAATTTATTAATTAAGAGATGAAAATGATTTTAAATTCAGTTAATCAAGGCGACTGCAGAATTATATTTAGCCATATTGGATGCCTTTTTGATTGCTTTCCAAGCTTTTCGTCCAATTTCGTTTTCTGCATATTCCCAAAATGGCTGAATTTTAGAAATTATTTGACTTTCACCACATAATTCTGTCTCATAATAATCAAGAAGTCGACGATGAAAGACAAGCATTGTTTCCAAACGTTTCTCTCTGCTCCATTCTTCTCCCGAACTGATTTCCTCAAACAGGGAGGGGCGACCCAATAGGCCTCTGCCAATCATGATTCCTGAAATAGCAGGAAATTTCTCAGAGATATCCATTATGTCTTCCATAGTATGTAAATCTCCATTGTAAATAATATGATTGTGTGATTGTTCGAGGATATCTTTAAATTGATCAAAATTGATTTCTCCGGAGTATTGTTGTCTTGCTACTCTGGGATGGACAGTGATATGATCAAGTTTAATATCATTAAGATATGGTAAAAGCAGCTGCCATTCCTTACTATCAGATAATCCAAGTCTCATTTTTACGGAAAACGAGATANCNGGANTTTCATTGACNATCTNCACTNNNTCTTTNGNGANTTCTGTATTAATNATANTGGCAGCTCNGCNACCNTNTNCGNNTTGAAGTNGAAATNNACATCCCATATTTAAATCGATANTCTTGACTTCATACTTTTTCAATAGATCAATTAACGTTGATAATTCCTTTTTGTCACGAAATATAATTTGTGGGATAACAGTCAAATCAGAATTGAGGCGGGAGGTGAAATCTTTGACATCTCTTTTTCTAAGAGTGTTGTCCTTTTCCAGTCTTATAAAAGGAGTATAATAAATTAAGGAGCCTCCATATATTATATTATGAAAGTGTCGGTAAGGTGCATCTGTGTGACCCTGAATCGGGGCAAAATGAAATTTCATAATCTAAGAATAACGTTTATTTTATAAGAGTGCGCAAAGTTACAGAAAAAATTTTAGGTGAAGAATGTATTTTTAAGTAATTTTGCAAAAGCTTAGGGAATGTTTCATTCTGAAGTGTTTTATTAACAAAGCGTGTTCCTTAAAGGAGCATAAATATTAAGTAAAAATAAGCCGTTAGGCTGAAAAAACAGAGCTCCATTGTTAAGGGCTTCATTGAAAAGAATAAAAAGATGAATATCAGAGAAATTACTAAAGGAGTGCATTATGTGGGAGTGAATGATAGGACTACTGAAAAATTTGAGAGCCTTTGGCCACTTCCTTATGGTGTGAGTTATAATTCTTATATAGTAAAAGGAGGTGAAAAGACTGCTCTAATAGATACTGTAGAAATAGGGTCAATTAGAGATCTTTTCCATTCGATAATGAGCCAAATAGGGAGTGCTAAAATTGNTTATTTAGTCATCAATCACATGGAACCTGATCATTCNGGNGGCATTAATGCAGTACTTTCAGCTTACCCTGAAGCAAAACTTGTCGGTAACAAGCAGACGATAGCTATGGTTAAGGGATATTATCATATAGATGATGATCGCTTTTTAGAAATAACGGATGGTTCAATTCTGGATTTGGGGGATAAATCATTACATTTTATCCTGACTCCTATGGTACATTGGCCCGAAACTATGATGACTTATGTAGTAGAGGACGGTATCCTTTTTTCAGGTGATGCATTCGGCACCTTTGGAGCGTTAAACGGCGGTGTCGTTGACGATGAAATGGAAACAGAATGGTATAAGGATGAAATGTACCGTTATTATTCTAACATAGTTGGTAAATATGGACGTTTCGTACAGAAAGCTCTTGAAAAAACTTCCGGATTGGATATTAAATATATTTGCTCTACGCATGGACCGGTGTGGCATTCGAAAATCAAGGATGTAGTAGATATTTACGACCGCTTAAGCAAATATGAGAGTGAACCCGGTGTGACTATCATTTACGGCTCCATGTATGGAAATACAGCAGAAATAGCAGAGGAAATAGCAAGACAACTGGCCTCGAGAGGAGTAAAGAATATCAAGGTGCATAATGCAGCTAAGTCAAATCTCAGCTATATGATATCGGATACCTTCAGATACAAGGGGCTTATAGTTGGTTCTCCAACTTATTCGATGCATATTTTCCCGCCTGTGGAACAGTTTATGATAGCCATGGAAACAAGAGAGATAAAGAATAAAGTTTTAGCTACATTTGGTTCTTTTACCTGGGCTTCAGCTGCTAACAAACATTTGGGAGAATACGCTGTAAAGAGTAAATTAGATGTAGTGGCTCAATTTGAGATGAAACATGCACCTGGCGTAGACACTTATCAAAAAGCTGCTGAATTAGCGGAAAAAGTTGTAGAGGCAATGAAAGAGAAATGAATCAATTACAATCCATAGAAAATCATCCTCTTGAACCATTTTTACCTGTCGGAAGTCGATTGCTTATGTGTGGGACTTTCCCACCTAAGCAAAATCGATGGTCGATGCATTTTTATTATCCGAATTTTATCAATGATATGTGGCGTATATTCGGGATAATTTATTTTGGATCAAAAGATGCACTGGTGGATCCGGTAAATAAGACATTTAAAGTAGAGGAAATAAAATCACTCCTTACACTTCATCATATCGCACTCAGTGATACCGGAAAAGAGGTGACACGTATTAAGGATAATGCTTCAGATAAATGGTTGCAAATAGACAAGCCAATTAATCTGGCTGATACCTTGGCTAAAATTCCCGACTGTATAGCAGTAGCCACAACAGGTGAAAAAGCTGCATCAGTAATTGCCGAACTCACAAGCACGGCAATTCCTAAGGTAGGTTCTTATTTTCATTGTGAATTAAGAATGCCTGACGGTAAATTAAGAAGCTTTAGACATTGGAGAATGCCTTCATCCTCAAGAGCATATCCGATGAAGCTTGAAGAAAAAGCGGAGTATTACAGAAAGATGTTGGAGTCTACCGAATTATTATAACTTATTTCAAGAGCATAGGTATATATGTTTTTGAAGAATACAATAATTTAATAATTATAATCAATCTCAGTCAGTTATAATGCTTGATCTTATACCTTTGGCATTGTTCGACGCCAGTCAATTTTTCCAATGGTTCGTGGAGAATGCGAACTATTGGTTTGTATTTATTTTCATGGTTATAGAAAGTTCATTTATTCCTTTTCCTTCCGAAGTGGTAGTGCCACCCGCAGCCTATCTTGCCTGCACTAATGCTGGAGCAGGATCAGACATGAATATTTTTCTGGTTGTTTTAATTGCTACATTAGGTGCATTAGTAGGCGCTTTTATAAACTACTATTTATCTCTATGGATCGGACGACCCGTAGTGTATAGTTTTGCTGACAGTAGGGTAGGACATTTGTTAATGATTAATAAAGAAAAGGTCATTAAAGCAGAAAAATATTTTGATAAACATGGGGCTATTTCAACATTTATTGGTCGACTTATACCGGCCATCAGACAGTTGATTTCCATCCCGGCGGGAATATCTAAAATGAACGTAGGTGTGTTTGCAATATTTACCTTTTTAGGAGCGTTGGTATGGAATAGCATTTTAGGCGTCCTTGGTTATTGGTTGGCACGGACTGTGAGACCAGAAGATCTTTTTGTTAAAGTGGAAGAGTATAATAAATACTTAACATGGTGTGGTTATGGTCTGGCATTGATATGTCTGATTTTCATACTATGGAACGCTTTTAAACCAAGAAAAAAAAAATAATTAATTATAATACTCAAATAACTTTGTACCTAATCTCATGGAAGTTTCACCCTCTTTACTTGCGGCTAATTTTGCCGATATCAAATCAGAAATAGCCATGATCAATACCTCTAATGCAGATTATCTGCATCTGGATGTAATGGATGGTGTCTTTGTTCCCAACATATCTTTTGGTTTTTCAGTTCTCAACGCAGTTGGTAAAATTTGTGAAAAACCTATGGATGTCCACATGATGACTGTTGAACCTTATAAATGGGTATCACAAGTAAGAGATTGTGGAGCTACTTTAATGAATGTGCACTTTGAGGCATCTCGTCATTTGCATAGTACGATAAGCGAAATACATCAAGCCGGTATGAAAGCAGGTGTAACATTGAACCCTACAACACCTGTTTTTATGTTACATGATATAATTGAAGATATTGAACTTGTATTGCTTATGTCAGTAAATCCGGGCTTCGGAGGACAGCCATTTATTATGAATACTCTTAAAAAAGTAAGAGAATTACGTAAAATAATAGAAAGAAGTGGTTCCATAGCAAAAATTCAGGTTGATGGGGGTGTTAATGAAACTACCGGAAGAATGCTTGCTGAAGCCGGGGCAGATATACTGGTGGCCGGGAGCTACATTTTTTGTGCTCCCGATCCACATGAGCGTATTAATATTTTAAAATCTCTTTCTTAGGAAAGTCTTTGTTATTCAGGATTAATCATATTGAGAAACTCGTCTTCCGTTATCATGGGTATGGCGAGTTTTTCACATTTTTCCCTCTTTGAAGGTCCCATATTTTCACCGGCAAGGACAAATGAAGTTTTTTTAGAAATGCTTCCGGCGTTCTTTCCACCTTCTCGTTCGATAATTTCTTTATATTCATCGCGTGAATGATGTGTGAAAGTGCCTGAGATTACAATAGTTTTTCCTTCGAGTTTGTCTCCTTTAGGAGCGAGTTTTTCAGCAGAGAGACTCATTTGGACTCCGGCAGCAGCCAAACGATTGATATTATCGAGATTTATTGGGTCGCGGAGATAGTCGTAAATACCTTTTGCTATAACGGGTCCGATATCGGGCACGGCAGTAAGTTCCTCTTCTGTCATCGAAAGAAGATTATCCATAGATTTTACAGAAGTTGCCAGGCGTTTAGCCGTAGTTTCACCAACATTTGGTATAGAGAGAGCATATACAACTCTTTCAAATGGAACACTTTTTGAAGTTTCTATACCTTCGATAATTCGTTTGGCCGTCTTTTCTCCTATACGATCCAGATTTTCAAGATCTTTTTGTCGGAGATCATACAGGTCAGCAATTCTTTCCACTAAGCCGCAATCAAAAAGAAGTTCAGCTGTTTCTTCACCTATCCCATCGATATTCATCATTCTCCGGGCGCAGAAATGTTCTATTTTACCGGTAATCTGGGGTCGACAACCATAGTGGTTAGGACAACACCATGCTGCATCACCATAAATTCTCTGAAGCTTAGTACCACAAACAGGACAATTTGTAACAAATTGGATTTTAGCAGCTTCAGGATTTCTTTTTGAAACTTCAACACCGGTAATTTTAGGAATTATTTCACCTCCTTTTTCCACATATAGCCAGTCACCTTGATGGATATCAAGTTCCTGAATTATATCATCGTTATGAAGAGAGGCTCTTTTAACAATTGTTCCTGATAGTAATACGGGTTCAAGATTGGCGACCGGAGTAACAATGCCCATACGACCCGTCTCAAATGAAACGAATCGAAGAGGTGTGCAAGCATTTTCAGGATTAAATTTAAATGCGATAGCCCAACGAGGAGATTTAGCGGTATAACCCAAGTTAAGTTGTTGACGAAGTGAATTGACTTTAAAAACCAATCCATCCGTCGCTACCGGTAATTCTTTCCTATGGATATCCCAATAATCAATATAATCATTTACTTCTTTCAAAGAATGCAGCAGTTGCATAGCTTTTGAAACTTTAAATCCCCATTTACTCGCTGCTTCCATATTGTCGAAATGATTATCGAAAGGAAGATTGTCACTAAGAAGATAATAAAAACGAGCATCTAAATGACGCTTAGCCACTTCTTTAGGATCCTGCATTTTGAGAGTGCCTGAGGCTGCATTACGTGGATTAGCGAAAAGAGGTTCTTCATTATATGCTCTTTCAGCATTTAATTTTTCAAAAACTTCCCAAGGCATTAAAATTTCACCCCGAATCTCAAATTCGTCTGGCCAATCCCCCGGCTGAAGCCTGAGCGGGATACTCCGTATTGTTTTTACGTTTGCTGTGACATCATCTCCTTGTGTTCCATCTCCACGTGTAACAGCACGTTGTAGACGACCATTTTTATAGGTTATAGAAATTGAAGTGCCATCGAATTTCATTTCTCCTACTATACTGAATTGTTCACCATCGAGAGATTTTCGGATACGGTCAAACCATTCATCAACCTCTTGGATTGAGTATGAGTTGGAGAGTGACATCATGGGTCGTGCATGGATGATGTGTTCAAAATTCTTAGTAAGATCTGAGCCAACGCGTTGAGTTGGAGAGAGAGGATCATAAAATTCAGGATACTCTTTTTCCAACTTTTCCAATTCTTTCAACATCTTATCAAAATCCACATCTGATATCTCCGGAGAGTTGAGTACATAGTAGTTATGATTATGACGATGAATGGTATTTCGTAGGTTGTCTATTATAGATTTTATATTGTCAGGCATGAGGGAATTGAAAATATAGAGTAAAAGGTTTGATATTAGTCTAAATAAGGATATTTCACTTGCCAAAGAAAAAGTCCTTGCGGAGGCATTGAAACTCCTGCAGAGCAACGGTTTTTCTTTTCTATGATATGGTAGAAATCTTGGACTGAAATTTTATTTTTTCCGACGTCTATTAGAGTTCCTACAATAGATCTGACCATATTACGTAAAAATCTATCAGCAGATATAGTAAATACCAACCNTTCTTGTATTAATCCGGGAAATAAAANCCGGGAGTCAGATTTATCAATATCATTTGAAATGTTATCCCATTTAGCATGTCTTACATCACAAATATTAGTTTTAGTATCAGAATGGAGCTTGGCAAACGAAGAGAAATCATCAACTTTCATAAGAATGTCGGCGGCTTCATTCATTTTATTTGTATCAAGACGAGATGGTGAATGCCAGCAATAAGGGTACAAGAAAGGATTTTTCTGATATGATATAAAATATTTATATGTTCTTTCTATAGCGTCGAAACGAGCATGCGCATCACTGTCAACTATAAATATGTCATAGATAGCAATATCTNTACCTATAANNCGATTNAGAGACNGAAGTNATTTATTTTTATCCTCAANAAGANTTNCATAATNAAAATGAGCGAACNTCTCNCGCGCATGCANACCGGCATCCGTACGTCCGGCGCCTACAACAGAAATCGGGAGGCGTAATGCGATTGAAAGCGCCTCTTCGATCTTCTGTTGTACGCTTAAGGCATTTGGTTGAGACTGCCAGCCATGGAATTTTTCACCATTATAGGCAAATTTAATAAAATATCTCATCACATTGACTAATCCCGTTCTAAATACGTAATACCATAAAGACCGGATTTGTAGTTATTCAGGAATTGTCGCCCTTCTTCAGGAGAAATAACCCCTTGTTTCATTTTCGCTGATACCCACGTTTCCAATTTGCGGNCGNGTTTNTTNGGACTGTNTTCAACGTAATCAAGNACATCAGCTACANGTTCGCCATCTATTATCTGTTCGATTTCATAAGAATCTTTGTCAACAGAAATATGAACTGCACTTGTGTCACCAAATAAATTATGCAAATCTCCGAGGATTTCCTGATATGCCCCTACAAGGAACACTCCTATATAATATTTATCATTCTGTCTAAAGGTATGGATAGGAAGTGAGTAAGACATTCCTTGAGGTGATACGAAACGATTGATTTTACCATCCGAGTCACATGTTATGTCTTGAATAGTACATCTTTTGGTTGGTTTTTCATCCAACNTCTGTATTGGCATAATAGGNAATAATTGGTCGATAGCCCATGAATCCGGAAGNCTCTNNAAAAGAGAAAAATTGCAGAAATATTTTTCAGGCANCATACGATCGACCTTACGANGTTNCTNGGNNGGATGCTTCATANTNNTAGTAANCTCATATACATCTCTTGCAACCGACCAAAATAATTTTTCAATTTGTGCACGTGTCCTGAGATCAAGCAGACCGAGACTGAATAGTTCAAGCGCTTCCTCCCTTATCTGTAATGCATCATGCCAGTCTTCAAAGAGAGTAGTTGCATTAATCCGATCCCAAATATTGTAAAGTTCTTTTGCAAGTTCATGAGCGTCATCATCTATTACCTCATTATCATTCCATATAGGAAGTTGAGTTGTCTCTAATACTTCGATGACAAGAACTGAGTGATGTGCTGTTAGAGAACGACCGCTCTCAGTAATTATATTAGGATGTGGAAGATTATTTTTTGTACAAACATCTACAAGGGCAGAGACAGAGTCATTGACGTATTCCTGAATAGAATAATTCATAGAATTCTCTCCCATAGATGAGCGAGTGCCGTCATAGTCAACACCAAGTCCGCCTCCTATGTCTACGAACTCAATCATGAATCCCATTTTAGAGAGTTGTACATAAAATTGCATTGCTTCTCTCAATGCATTTTTAATTCGACGGATTTTAGTAATCTGACTTCCGATATGAAAATGAATTAGTTTGAGACATTGTTGCATATCGTTTTTTTCAAGAAAAGAAAGTGCATCAAGCAGTTCAGATGAATTAAGACCGAATTTTGACACATCTCCACCTGATTCCTCCCATTTTCCGCTTCCGGATGAGGATAGTTTTATACGGATACCGATATTAGGTGATATGTTAAGGCGTCTTGCCACATCAGCTATTAATTTGAGCTCANTCAATTTCTCCACAACAAGATATATTCTTCTTCCCNTNTTTTGGGCCNGAAGTGCCAGTTCCACGTAGTCCTCATCCTTATAACCATTGCATACAATTATAGAATTAGATTGCGGATTTACTGCAAGCACGGCATGAAGTTCAGGCTTAGAACCGGCTTCAAGGCCAATGTTGTACTTATTACCGTGACTGACTATTTCTTCCACTACCTGACGCATCTGATTAACCTTGATGGGATAAACAACAAAATTCTGCCCGTTATAATCATATTCATCGGCAGCTTTTTTGAAGCAAGCAGATATTTTTTGGATACGGTTATCAAGGATATCAGGAAACCTGAGAAGTACCGGTGCAGAAACATCACGAAGTTTTAATTCATCAATAACTTCCTTAATGTCTACAGAAGCACATCCCTCACGTGGAGTAACTTGAACGTGTCCTTTATCATTGATAGAAAAATATTTTAAGCCCCAGCCACTGATGTTATATAATTCGGCCGAGTCGTCTATACGCCATTTTCTCATTTAAACAATTGTATTATGAACTTTACACAATTTTTCTGCCAAGAATTTCAAACTTCTCAACAATTATCTCGGTTTTGCGTCTGACAATTTTCAGTCTATCCTCATATTCTCTGGTACGTAAGAAACCCTCCACGTAAAGCTGGGTACCTTTCCTGACATAACGTTCCACAATTTTAGCATTCTGTCCTCCAAATACCAGAGAGTGCCATTCTGTAGTTTCAACTTGAGATGAGCCTCTTACTTCACTGGTAGCCAATGAAAGATAGGCAATGGGTCTATCTTTGTCAGGATAGCGCATTTCCGGATCATTACCTACATAGCCGATGAGTAACACTTTATTGACAGACATAATATTAATTTATAAAGATAGATTTTATGCAAACCAGGATACAGACTTGCCACCGTCTGTATTATCCACGCCGAAGCAAGAAGGTTTCAGTTGAAGTCCGACTTTTTCATCCAATGCAAAGAAAAGATTCATAATATGCACTGCATCACCGGCCCCACCTCTTAGATGACAATCCCCGACAGCAGTTACTTCAAGTAGACCGGCTCCCGGTTTTTTTATTGATACAATACATTTGTGTGTACCTTCTATTTCATCTCTCTCAATATCTGAGAAATTTGTAAACGTAAAATTATGATCGTCGTATACTGATTCAAAGATTTTGTCAACTTCTGCAATAGCCAGTGGTGATTTCAATAATGTGGAAACTCTCATTGAACGTCCGGAATCGCGTGATGCTACCCGTACATAAACTTTTCCATCAAAATCCTTTTGAGTTTTTTGTAAAAACAATTCTATTTCTTGGCTTAATGTAGAAACATCAATTGTTGGTTGCACATCTCGCGGAGCTAAAATTGAAATATCTACATCTGATGTCAACAAGTCGTTTAGGGCAAGGGGATAGAGGGAAATAAGCGAAAGAGAGGCAGCCGGTGTGGGCACTACAGCAATTCTGGCGCCCCGGACAAGAGGTTTACGATTTACTTCAGACAGTCCGTATTCAAAACCATAATTTTCCCATCTTTCTATTCGGGAAGGGGAGAGATCTATAATTCTAAGTTCCGGATAAGTGTCAGAATTTAGAAGAAGCGAGGTGCCTGTCTCAGAATCATCGAGAAGAAATATGACGTCGAGATAACTTGGATTTATCTCATCGGTGAAATTAACTATATCTTCACCTAAAAATCCATGATGCCGTGAAGATACCATACGTCCGCTCCAAGCCGGCGCATATAAAGTATGGATGTCAACTTCAGGATGATTTATAAGGATACGGAGGAGTTCTCCGGCATCCGGCGTTTCAGCGCCAATAATTCCAACTTTAATCATTATGTTAAATCTATAGGGTCAACTGAGAGAATATTAGAAAATAAGGCTACTGCGTCCTGATGAGAAAGACCCTCCCTTAAAACAGCAAATACTGTATCACTTCCGGGGATAGTGCCAAGGATATCAGGATTCATACTCATATCAATATCATAAGCGAGTCCGGAGGCGTAGCCGTTGCGTGTCTTGATAACTGCAATATTTCCGGAAAATCTTAGTGATATGAAGCCACTTTGGTAATTTGTATGAGTAGTGACTCTGCTACCGGGCATAATCTTTCCTTTCAGATAATCATTGTCAGGAAGCATATATACGTAAGTGCCACGCTCTGTCGGTACTTTGGAAGTCCTTAACATTTTAAGATCCCGAGACAGAGTGGCTTGAGTAACAGGATATCCTTTTTTTGCCAATGCTTCGGCAAGTTCTTCTTGGCTACCTATGCTATGATTCCTGATAAGTTCTATTATTAGATCGATTCTTTTCTTTCTGTTTTTCATTCCGACTCTTCTTTTTTCTGACGGCGTTCAAGCTCAATTTTTATTCGAGCCGCTTCCTCATAATCTTCGTTTTCTGCAGCTGACAACATAGCTTCAGAAAGCTGATTAAGAGTCATTGTGGTAAGATCGTCTGATTTCTCTAAATTTGCTGAGGGTTGATTTACAGATATGTCGGATGATGAAATTGGTTCTTTTGCATCAAAACCGGCTTCAAGCAATACATCCTCTGTAGTATAAATAGGAGCTTTGACTCGAATCGCAAGTGCAACAGCATCAGAAGAACGGGAATCAATGATCCTTTCACTATACCCATCTGAAAATATGAGATCAGCGGCAAAAACCCCATTGGGAAGCTTACGTATCTCAACCCGTTTTAAAGATATTCCAAAAGCAGCTAAAGATGCTGCCATAGTATCATGTGTGAGTGGTCTTGGGGTAGCCACTTCCTGAAGCTTACACTCTATAGCTTGTGCCTCCGGAAAACCTATGATAATTGGGATACGTCTCGTGGTGCCTACTTGTTGAAGAATCAACGCATAGACTCCTGATTCAATCTGATTGTAAGTAATACCGATCAATTCCAATTGATATTTCTTTTCCATTTTATTTCAGTTTAATTGATCATTGATAACTTCAGAGCCATTACGATGCTTTCGTTTACGAGATTTTGAATTTGGGATCGTAATCATTGCAGAACCTAAACAGAGTTTTTTATCAGGTGTGTAAAACACCGCAAATTGACCCGGAGCAATACCTTGAACATCCACTTCTGAGCGTATATAAAGACCGTCGGGCCCTGATATCAGTGTCCCCGGAAGGAAATCAGGAGAATGACGGGTTTTAAAAGTAATGACTAAGTCAGACGGTTTTTCTTTTACTAAGTCATCTATGACAGGATATGGAGAGATCCAGTTGGGTTCTTCCAAAGGAATGAATCTGCCATATTGAAGACGTGTATTATAACCGTTTGATACGTAGACTACATTATCTTTTATATTTTTTTTCACCACGAACCAAGGTCCACCACTCATACCCAAGCCTTTTCGTTGACCAATTGTATAAAACCAGTAACCATTATGTACACCAATTTTTTTACCGGTCGCTATATCAATAATTGGACCTTCTTTTACACCAAGATGCCGTGCTATAAAATCATTATAATTGATTTTACCAAGGAAACAAATTCCTTGGGAATCTTTGCGTGAGGCGTTTGGTAAGTTAACTTCTTTCGCAATTTCCCGCACTTGAGCCTTGGTTAAGTCTCCAAGAGGAAATAAAATATGGGAAAGTTGCTCGTAAGATAACTGTGCCAGAAAGTCTGTCTGGTCCTTTACCGGATCAACAGCTGTCGCAAGATAGGTTTTTCCATCAATTTCTCGAATAGAAGCATAATGTCCTGTAGCAGTTTTGTCAAAATCCTTACCCCAACGTTGCTCAAAAAATCCAAATTTTATAAGCTTGTTGCACATCATANCAGGGTGAGGAGNAAGACCTTTTTTTANAGTTTCAANCGTATAGGCCATGACATAATCCCAATATTCTTTATGTAAGGAAACGATTNTTAACGGGAGATTATACTTACGGNCTATANGGNTACAAATTTCAATATCTTCTTCAGCAGAACAATCACCTTCATCATTATCCATACCTATGCGTATATAAAAAAGATGAAGATCATGGCCCTCTTGATAAAGCCTGTGGACAACAACAGCGCTATCGACACCGCCGGAAATTAAAACAGCAATTTTCATACTTCTTCTAATTCGCCCTCACTCTTATTCTCTGTATGAATAATATGAAGAGAAAGAAAATAATCGACAGAAATCTTACCCGGTCCTACAAGAGCAAGAAAGAAATAAATTCCCAAAAACATAATTGGAAGATAACCTTGTTGCNGNCAANCAAGAANNTAGGGNGCCGCAACCGNATTATGGAGAANGTGATATTCAGNTAATATCANTGCNACAAAAGGGGGGAGGATCATCAGNCGNGTTAAGANACCNANNATTATGAAGAGAGAACAGATGAGTTCGATGCAGATCATCATAACAAGAGAAGCTTCCGAACCCATTCCGAGAACGGCAGGAAAAACCTCACGAATCTCAAAGAATCTGGCAAGTTGCCTGACTCCAAATTGCATAAGCATTATTCCTATGAATAATCGTAGAAAAAGACGCCCGAGATTAGTATAAGAATATCCGGTTGTGCGGAAATATACTCGTTTAATGAATGACGACAAGTTAAATCTCTTCATGAGCCATTTAGTATAATTAATTAAAAACTAAGAAAGCTAATGTTCTCCCATTATTTATTGATAGCATTGAGGGCTTCGTTAATTGCATTTTCTATTGTTACATTTTTCATAACTATTTTGCCGTCGCCACCTATATAATAAACCGAGGGATTAACACGAAGATCAAGTATTTCATCAATTTTAGGAGATGTGCCAACTGTCCAATTCGGAGGATAATTGCTGACTTCATTTTCCCAATTATCCATATTGAAAGGAACGATATATACAATATTAAGCTTACCCTGATCGACTGCTTGACGTAAAGGGACACTTGTCTCCATTTTTAGTCTTATGAGTCGCCAATCAGGTAACNTTNGATCCCCTAATATAATCNGTGTAGGNGTAGACATGGGNATGTATCGTTCANACTTANTANTTTTACCCATGAAATCAAAAGTTGGAGCTATCTGACCTACTAAAGTGTTACGAAGAGAATTGAACTGTTTCTGATACTTTGCTTTTCTTGTCTCCGGAATTTTTTTATTTTTTAAATATGCATCCAGAAACTTCATGTAAACCACGTCTATCCAATATTCCGCTCGCGGACCATATAAAACTTCTTCAGCTGCTTTAGTAAATTGGGTCAATAGGGTAGGATTTTTAGAGATTTTTTCAATCAGTTTATCGGTAGCAGTCTCNGCTTTAGAAAGATCTGCCCATCGTAGTGGCACTGAATATACTTTCATAGCATCTATCAATGCATTTTGATCGACAGTTGTATTGGATCTAAAATCCATTAAATCCCAGAAATGCTCAACAAGGTAATTTGATTTCTCAGTTAGAGTAGATAAAGTTTCCGGGGCCGAAGGATATTCAAATAGAGGTTCTATTTGAATTATATCTTGAGCGTAAGAAGTGGGGGCAACTGATAAGAAGAAGCCAATGGATAATGGTAATATGTATTTTTTGAAGGATTTCATCATTTAAATGGAATTAGAATTATTCTTCAACAAGATGACGAATTGCATCGGCCCAAGCCTCATAACCACTGCCGAGAAGATGTAAGCCATCATTGGTAAATTCACGTTTTAGTTTTCCTGATTTTTTATCGGCAAGAACCGGCCATAAGTCCACATAAACAGCGTCATTTCTTTTAGCTATATCTTCGAGTAAAATGTTGACATCAATAATAATTTGTTCTTTATTCCTAAGATTTTTATATCGAGCGAAGTCATTATTTATTGGCATCAACGATTGAATATACAATTTACTTTCCGGAGCCTTCTGTCTAATAGATTTTACAAGATCTTCATAGGCTTTAGCTATTTGATTTGCAGAAAGATTATGAGAGACATCATTAATACCTATAAGAAGGAAAATTTTCGAGGGGTTATTATTGGTGACCTGATCCAATCTCTCCATGACACCGGAAATAACATCAGAAGAAATTCCTCTGTTCTTTACGGCAGGATTATCGAATAGTTCGTTAAATTCTCNTCCGNCTGTTATTGAATTACCCAGAAAAACGANGTCACNCGGTTCAACAGGAATTAAATCAAATAGCGTAACTCTCTGATGCCAATACTCGCTGCGGGCAAAAGTGGCGGGAGTGTTCACCACAGAAAGTGATGATAATGAGAGCAGAACAGAAAGTTTAATTAAGCCATGAAATTTCATAAACCAGTTATTGTTCTTTTAACACTTTATTTACGATGGTAAGCTAACAGCCCTTCCATTGGAGTTTCAGAGATAGATGTCACGCGATAACCGAGTGACTCGGCAGCTTCTCGAAGAATTTTAGCAAAATGATGGGCAATAGAACCTGTAAAACTTAAATCAAGAGTATGAGCACCGGGATACATGGCGACATTACGTCTTACAAACTTGGTCAATTCCTTTAGTACGAGAGAGTAAATATAGGGATTCCAAAGATTATCGGAAAGAAAGGGCACTAAAGAGGCTAAAAACTTATTCGGGGAGGGATTACGATAAATATTGTCCAAAATGCCGGATAGAGTAAGTCCATAGGCAGATAAGAACTTTTCACGTATGGAGTCGGGAAGTTGATTTTTAAAAGCATCGCTTACAAGTCTTTTCCCGAGAGCGGCTCCACTCCCTTCATCTCCCAAAACATATCCTAATGAAGGTATCTGGCTAACTATATTAGCGCCATCATAGAGGCATGAGTTAGACCCGGTGCCTAAAATACAAGCTATTCCTTTCCGGTTGCCAAATAATGATCTGGCAGCTCCTAATAAGTCTGAAGCTACAAAAATATCAGCTTCGGGCCAAATTCCGGCAATTACATCTTTAGTTTTTGAACAAATTTCCTCAGTTGCACATCCGGCACCATAGTAATGTATCTCGTCAACCGATATATCTTCAGGAATACGAGCTGCTACATCTTTGAGAGCTTTAGTAATCACTTCCGGATGAGCCATTAGAGCATTCAGACCATCGGAAATGAATGTTGTCGCCACTTCTCCATTATCTTTGAGAAGGGCCCATTCCACTTTAGTGGATCCAGCATCTGCAATCAGTTTATTTTTCATTTGCAATTAATAAAGAGCAATAAATGAGAGAGAAAAAGATATTTACCGGTATAGTTAGAAATTGAATTAAACGCGGCAATTATTTACAAAATTAATAAATTATTTATAAATATGTGTATTTTGGGAAAAGAAAATAATAGGAGTACCGAATCTACCAATATGTAACAACGAAAAGACGCCCTTTTTAGGGGGCGTCTTCACATTGTTTTCTCTAATCTATCCACCTTTCCGGCCCGGCGGATTTTTCGTTTTCACTGCTTTATTAAAGCAGGATGATACTTTTTAGAAAGCTTCAGGTTCGTTGAAGTTAGTCCATTCACCTACGATCTGACGGAGTTGAGTGTCACCCATTGTACGGAGATCGGTAAGATTGACATTGTAGTTGATGTTCAAATAAGTGAGCATCGGGTCAAAGCTTACATCGAGAGTCTGGAGCTGATTGTTGCTGAGGTTTACGCGCTGAAGGAATGAAAGATTGCTTAAATCAACATAAGTGAGGTCATTCCATTCAAGGTTGACGAAAGCCAAGGTTGGAACATCAGAAACTGTGAAGGTTGTAAGATCATTGTATGGAGCGAAAATATCGTTCAAAGCCTTGCAACCGTTGATTGAGAGAGCTGTCATGTGGTTGTCGTTTACTGCGAGAGTGTTCAACGCAGGCAGATCTTGAATATAGAGTTTCTGAATTTTGTTACCCTGAAGGTTAAGATTCTGTAATTTCACGAGACCTGCAAGAGTAATACCGTTGAGATCGTTATAACCTGCATAAAGTGTCTTAAGATCCTGGCAGTTTGTCACTGAAAGTTGTTCAAGTTTGTTGCTCATTACATTAAGGTAAGTGAGGTTAACAGCATTCGTAACATCCAGATCTACAAGGTGATTACCTGCAAGATTGAGCTTCTTGAGAAGCGGAGTTCCGGAGAGGTCAATATCATCTATACGATTACGATTGAGCTTGAGCACTTGAAGTTGCTGAGTGTCAAATTGAGCCTGAGCAAGGCGGTTCTTTGAAGCATTGATCTCAGTAACTGAAGGAGATGTTACAGCGAGAGATGTGAGCTTATTACCGCTTACATCCAATTTCTCAAGAGCTGAGAAGTTGGTGAGATCAAGGGCACCTGCGAGATTCTTATTATCCCATTTAATTTCTGTCACGTGTCCGTTGGAAATGGTGATACCGGGGAGACTGGCTACATTTGTACCGGAAAATCCGAGAGCCTGACCGTTTGTGCCACCATTGGCAGCAGGCTGGCTAAGGAAGGTCAGAAGACTTTTAGCTTCGTTCTTCGCGAGATTCTGCGCCCATCCTGCAGATACTGTGGCGAGGGCAGCCAAGAATAAAATTGATTTTTTCATAACTCGATTGAATTTAAGATTTAGAGAAATATGTTATGTTTTTTGTTTCTTATATCTAATAAACATTTTTCAGACAATAAGGTTTTGTAAAATATTAAAAAAAATTTTTTTGTTGCTTCTTTCTTATTTAAGATTCTTATATTTTGAAATCCGGTATATGATTTTCAGATTATTATTAATCTTTTCACAGTTATTGTTGTTATATTGATAAAAGCAAATCTATTTCTCAATTTCAGATGTAAATAGGTTTATCCTTATTAAATTAATTTTACTATGACCACAATAATTCAAATAATATTAGTCACAATAATACTGGCTGCAATGGTAATGATTCTCCTATCAATCGGGAGACTGGCTAAGGGCAGTCAATTTGATGATCCCAGAAAAACCACAAGGTTAAAAAGGGAAGTTAAAGAGAAGAACGATGTATTGACTCGTAACAGTGCTTTTGATTATTTAATTATAGGCAGAGAATCAGGTAGGAGTTCCTCCAAAGGACCCTCTTCCCGCAAGCTGTGAAGAGTTTGCAATCCTATTTCTAAAGCCTCTTTACGAATTTGGTTCTCCATTTTTCTCCTGAGTGAAGAATGGAGAATTATTTTATCAAAATTCTTGATTTCCGGGATATCCTTAAGTGAAGTTTCTCTAAACCCACTGCCTATTATCAGATATCTCTTTCTGCTTCGACGAGAAGTTGAAAGTGTTGATAATAATGAATCTGCATTAACAGCGCAATCTAAAGAGAGAATCTCACACCCTTTATGATATATTCGACTTATAGAATTTCTTGGCATTCGGGACTCCAGAGGTATGTCGCCACTATAAAGGGCAAGGGCAATTTCAGAGGAGTTTTGTTGAAAAATTATACCGTCCAATTCTTTTTTATTCAAAATAGGTATAAAAACCAAAGCTATTATCATCATACCCACTCCTCCTATAATAACAACTTTTCTCTTGTCTATATTTTTTTTAAGAGCATAGGCAATAATCAGCACCCCAAGCAACCATAAGATTAAAACAGGGAAGTGTACGTTTAAAGATACAGTGCTTTCTCCAAAGGCTGACAGATTGTCTGCGAGCCATTCAAATAAATCATATCCTCTATTAAGAATCATTGACAATAAAGAAACATCTATACCTAAAAAAAGTAAAATGATGAAAACTGTTGCAAGCCATATATAGACAGGCAGAAGTGGAAGCATACATAAATTGACGGGAAGGAATAGAAGAGGAATTTTGTTAAAATAAAAGGACACTACCACCCATGTTGTTATTGTGGAAACAAGTGATACAAGGATAGCAGCTATAGTTGAGTGGAGAAGAGGATGTGATTGTTGATTGATAGGATTCATAGGCCCGGCAAACAAAAGGATACTGCCCACACAGAGAAAACTCAATTGCATACCGATATCAAAAATAGCCTGAGGAGTGAACAGTAAAATAATAAAAGCTGAAGCTAAAAGTGAATTTTCAGCATTGTTACGACGTTGAATGGCCATGGCGGCCACTACGAATGAAGTCATGATGCAAGCTCTGACAGTTGATGGTGCCATGCCTGTGAAAAATGCATAAATCCATACCATAATCAGGGCAAGTAGGTAACGGCTTTTATGTAATCCTATTAATTTGAGAGGGAGTAAAAGAATTAAAAAGATTCCCATAATTATAGCCACATGCATTCCGCTGAGGGCCAGTACATGGGCAACCCCGGCATTACTAAAGGTATCTTTAACTGATTCAGAAAGAAATGACCTGTCACCGAACAATAGAGCCACAATAAAGTTACACGTAGAACGTGAAAGAGTAGACTTTTCTATTTTTGCGATTAATTTATTGCGCCATCCTACAGCACTATTAGATAAAGTATTGTTAAATCCCTTGATTTTTATTTCTCCCTCTTTAGCTTTAATGTGATAATTAATACCGACTTTATTCATGCGTCTTGCATAACCTGAGGGACGTAAATTCGGGTTATCTATGATTTTTGAGAATCTTGCCGGAAAAGTTATCAAGTCACCGGGTTCAGCCGATA
>WFLX010034097.1_pt1 | contig 41932 bp, 33 predicted proteins | sample 4967041 | NCBI WGS metagenome assembly WFLX01 (sample SAMN12857096, study PRJNA449069) | gut metagenome | isolation source: stool from male and female vole | host: Microtus ochrogaster | place: USA:Florida | collected 2017
CCAAGTGTCGGCACCCGTATCTGTGGAACCATACTTGAAAGCCACCTCGATCTTCTTGCCGGCATAGTCAGCGAGGTCGATGTCACCGCTGTTGGCGAAAGTCCAAGCGCCCTCCTCGGGCCATTCGGGGATTGAAAGAACAGTCCATTCTTCAGTGCCCTCTTCACGCACGTTGAATGTGCACTCTGTGCGGAGAGTGGTCTGGAATTTGGCTGCATGGTCAAAAGACACCTTAACTGCAGTAGCGTCAGCAAGGTCAATCACCGGAGAGATAGCGTATGACTCAGCTGCATGCGGCTTATTGCCAACGTATGCTCCGGCGTTGAGATAGCCGGTGCCATTGTAAACCTTCCATGACCATACGTATGAGAGACCCTCTGAAAGAGCGATATCATCGAATGCCCAACCGTCAGCATTATCCACAAGAAGAGTCAGGGTGATGTCAACGGGATCACTGGGTACGGGAGCCTCGCCTACCCATTCGTAAGCAGATACATTCTTAATACCCTTCACACCGAAATATTTCTCAAAAGTACCGGTCAAGATAACCTCATGACCAAGATTCTCGGGATGATCTGCAAGATTAAGTTCTGCGCGAACATTATCCTTAGTGGGAAGTTGCACAGGCATACATTTTTGATAGTCTGTCTCGTCGGCTGAGGCAGCAATCAAAAAATTAGTCATAACCTCACCGTCGGCAGAGAAGTGACAGGCATTTTCCTTATAAGAAGTACCCTCCACATAACCGACNNTATAGCAGGATACTTCAACAGCCTCAGGTGCTGANGGAACATCTTGCGCAAGCAGTTCTGTGACTGNCACGNGAGCAGCTAATGCCATGCNGGCAAAGCCTAACATGGCTGNTAATGAAAGNAAAGTTTTTTTCATCTTGAATGATTAGTGTTTTATTAGTTTATTTGTATTTGTCTTATGATAAAAAGACACCCCGGAGCGTCACAGTCTCGCAACTCTCCGGGGTGTATCTAAATTTTTATTTTACAAGCACTTTGACTGCCTTGCCACCGTAAACTACTACATAGATACCGTTTGCGAGGTTTTCTGTGCCGCAAGCCACACCGTTAAGGTTGTACACCTGTGCGCCGTCGGGAGCGATGATGCTGTTGCCCACTACCTGAACACCGAATACAGCGATCACTTCCTGCACACCGTCCTTGCCTGCAGCCTTGACGATGAAGTTCTTGATCTCCCAAGTGTCTGCCTCAGTGTCAGTGCCGACATACTTGAAGCCAAGCTGCACCTTCTTGCCGAGATAATCCTTAAGATCGATGGCACCGCTGTTGACAAATGCCCATGAGCCGGCCTCCGGCCATGTCGGGATATCAATCTCCTTCCAGTCCTTACCCTCTTCGCGGGCTACAAATTTGCAGTCCTTGCGGAGGTTAGTCTGGAATTTAGCTGCATGGTCGAATGATACCTCTGCCTCTGTAAGGGCGGTCATATCAAGCACGGGTGACACTGCGTAAGCCTCAACCTCATAGCGAGTCTCCTTAACGTATGAACTACCGTTGAGATAACCGCTGTTGTTGTATACCTTCCAAGACCACACATAGGAGATACCCTCTTCCGGCATCTTGACGTTGTCGTAAATCCACCCTTCGTCGCTGTCGATAAGACCTTCATAGAATTCCTTCTCAGCGGGAGTGGGAGGCACGATTTCCTCATCACCGATAGAGTAAGCGGAAACCTCCTTCAGACCGGTCTGACCGAAATAAGGAGTGTGGACACCGCAGAGAGTCACAGTCTTGCCAAGCATGTCGGGGTTATCCTTAAGGTTGAGGGCTGTGCGAACATCGCTTCCGTTCGGGAGCTGCACGGGTACGCACTCATCAAGAGAGGCAACGTCTGCGCTGGCGGCGATTACAAGGTTGGAAACAGCAACGTCATCACCGATGGTGCCGATTACAGCATCATCCCATGACATTCCGGGCACGTAACCTACTATCACACCCTTAAGATAAGTGTTGGGGATTGAAGTGCCATACTGCACGGCTGCCTTAAACTGCTCTACAGTGAGCGGCTTTTTGGGAGTGCCGGTAGCCTCTTCGGGATACACCTTCTCCTCAGCTACGGGAGCATCGCCTACCCATTCGTATTTTGTAACGGTCTTGATGGCGTTGACACCGAAATATTTCTCGTTCGTGCCGCAGAGCACTACCTCATGACCGAGATTTTCGGGATGGTCCACAAGATTGAGCGCGTTACGCACATCACCTGTAGGAAGCTGTACGGGGATAATGTAATCAATATCTTTCTCAGAGCTTGAGCCGGCAAGAAGAAGGTTGCTGGCTGCTGTGCAAGGTACTGTAAAACGAGCGCCTTCCTTCAGTTTGGCACCGTCTACCCATCCTACGATGTAACCCTTTACGTAGGTATCCTTCACGGGAGAGGCGGGAACACCCTGCTCGATAAGATCATCAACTGACAGCGGGCTGTCAGCGCTGCCGGTAGCAGCATAGGCCATGCCGGAAAGTCCGACAAAGGCCAGAAGTGTAAGTAATGATTTTTTCATATTATGATTTATTAGGTAATAAGATGTATCAGATTTCATTAGGTGCGGGTTACTTCCGGGGACTAAAATGCTCCATGTGGAAGTGATAATGCAAAAATACCAAAAATTTCATATTTAGTAACAAATCTCTTCTTTTTTTTTGAAATAAGATATATTTTTGTGAAAAAGAATGAGGGATAAGACTCCCTCTCTCCCGCAAAAAAGAGAAAATGATTATGAAAAAGCCAATACTCGTAGTGTCGACCGGCGCCGGCATTTCTGCCGAAAGCGGCATAAAGACCTTCCGCGATGCAGACGGTCTGTGGGAAAATTATCCGGTGATGCAGGTGGCTTCGGCCGACGGCTTCCGCCGCGACCCGGAGCTGGTGCATCAGTTTTACAACGAGCGCCGCAAGGCGCTGCTCAAGGCTCGTCCCAATGCAGCCCATCTTGCTCTCGTAGAACTTGAAAAGTATTATGACGTCTATGTCATCACGCAGAATGTAGACGACCTTCACGAGCGCGCCGGACAGAAGAATGTGCTGCATCTGCACGGCGAACTGATGAAAATCCGTTCCATAAGCAATCCGGATTATGTGGAGACTCTGGATATCGAGCATCTTGAGACCACCCCGGCCACTCGTGGCCGCAACGGCGACCTCATGCGTCCGCACATCGTCTTCTTTCAGGAGCCGGTGCCCAATATCGAAAAGGCCGCCGAACTTGTGGCCCGCGCTGATATTTTCGTGGTAATCGGCACCTCGCTTGTGGTATATCCGGCGGCAGGCCTGATACATTACGTGCGTCCCGGCGCTCCTATATATTATATCGACCCCAATCCGGCCGACGTGCCCGGCAATATGGACGTCACCGTAATACGCGCCACCGCCACCGAGGGAATGAAAANANTCGCCNCCCNGCTAACTCCCNCCANTTCNNAAATTATCTGATGACACTCGTATGTTGTAAAANATATATGGATTGGGATNGCGTGCCGCAATTATTTGTAATTTTGTAAATGTTGTTACGGGGCAACCCGGACCGCTAACATGAAACGACTAAACACTAACATCCAATTAACATAGACAATGGCAAAAGTAAGAGGAGCAATCACCGTCAACGTAGAGCGTTGCAAGGGATGCGACCTGTGTGTTGTGGCATGTCCCACCGACACCCTGTCTCTGCAACCCAATGAGGTTAACGACCGCGGATATCACTACGCGTATATGGCAAATCCGGAAAACTGCACCGGCTGCTGCTCATGCGCATGGGTATGTCCCGACGCATGTATCGAGGTTTATCGAGTAAAAGTAGACTAATAACACACAAAAAAGATATGAAAGAAGAGGTAAGACTAATGAAGGGTAACGAGGCCATCGCCCACGCTGCTATACGCTACGGCTGCGACGGCTATTTTGGATATCCTATCACCCCTCAGTCAGAGGTACTTGAGACTCTTGAAGAACTGATGCCCTGGGAGACTACGGGCATGGTAGTGCTTCAGGCAGAGTCAGAGGTGGCAGCCATCAACATGGTATACGGCGGCGCCGCTTCCGGCAAAGCCGTGATGACCTCATCATCATCACCGGGCGTCAGCCTGAAGCAGGAGGGCATCTCATATATAGCAGCCGCATCGCTGCCGGCTTTGATACTTAACGTAATGCGCGGCGGCCCGGGCCTTGGCACCATCCAGCCCTCACAGGCCGACTATTTCCAAGCCACCAAGGGCGGCGGTCACGGCGACTATCACCTCATCGTGCTCGCTCCCTCAACAGTCCAGGAGATGGTAGACTTCGTAGGACTCGGCTTCGACCTCGCATTCAAATATACCAACCCCTCCATGATTCTCGCCGACGGCATCGTAGGACAGATGATGGAGAAAGTGGTGCTCCCCGAACAGCGCCCGCGCCGCACGGATGATGAAATCCGCAAGCAGTGCCCCTGGGCCGCCGACGGACGCAAGGACGGACGCAAACGCAACGTCATCACATCCCTCGAACTCGAAAGCTCCCGCATGGAGGTTATCAACCATCAGCTGCAGGCCCGCTATCGTGAGATTGAAAAGAATGAGACCCGCTGGGAGGAAATCGACGTCGAAGATGCCGACTATCTCATCATCGCATTCGGCTCTATCGCGCGTATCTGCACCAAGGCTAAGGAAATGGCAGCCGAGAAGGGCATTAAGGTCGGCATCGTGCGCCCCATCACTCTCTGGCCCTTCCCGACAGAGGCTATCCACCGTGCCGCTCAGGGCAAGAAAGGCATCCTCTGCGTTGAGCTCAATGCCGGACAGATGATCGAAGATGTGCGCCTCGCCGTGCATGACGCTATCCCCGTAGAGCATTTCGGCCGACTCGGCGGCATCATCCCCAGCCCCGATGAGGTGCTCGAGGCTCTCGAACAGAAAATCATCAAGTAAAAAATCTAACAGAATCAATGGACATCAAAGATATAATCCGTCCCGAGAACAAGGTATATTCCAAGCCTGAACTTCTCGATGAGGTGCACATGCACTACTGTCCCGGCTGTAGCCACGGTGTGATCCATAAACTTCTCGCTGAGGTGATCGCAGAGATGGGACTCACAGACAAGACTGTCGGCATTTCACCGGTAGGCTGCGCTGTGTTCGCATACAATTATATAGACGTAGACTGGGTGGAAGCCGCTCACGGCCGTGCTCCGGCTGTCGCTACAGCTGTCTCTCGCCTCTGGCCCGAAAATGTGGTCTTCACTTACCAGGGCGACGGCGATATGTCTGCCATCGGTACTGCTGAGTCTATCCACGCAGCCAACCGTGGCGAAAACATCGTGATGGTATTCGTCAACAACGCCATCTACGGCATGACCGGCGGACAGATGGCNCCNACNACNCTCGTCGGCCAGAAGACCGCNACCACTCCCTACGGACGTCGCGTAGACCTCAACGGACATCCGCTGGAAATCACCAACCTTATGGCTATCCTTGACGGTACTTGCTACGTCACCCGCCAGTCTGTACACACTCCCGCCAACGTGCGCAAGACCAAAGCCGCACTCAAGAAGGCCTTCGAAAATGCGCTCGCCAAGAAGGGCACTTCGGTAGTGGAGGTTGTGGCTACCTGCAACTCCGGCTGGAAGATGTCTCCCGCTAAATCCAACGAGTGGATGGCAGAAAACATGTTTGCCAAATATCCTCTCGGCGACCTCAAAAACGAATAATCACGACCGTATCTATCACACTATGAAAGAAGAAATCATAATAGCAGGTTTCGGTGGACAGGGTGTCCTCTCAATGGGTAAAATCCTTGCCTACTCAGGCCTTATGGACGACAAGGAGGTCACCTGGATGCCCTCTTACGGTCCGGAACAGCGTGGCGGTACTGCCAACGTCACAGTCATACTCTCCGACGAGCGCATCTCCTCACCGGTGCTCGACAAGTTTGACATCGTCATCGCGCTCAACCAGCAGAGCCTCGACAAGTTTGCTCCCAAGGTAAAGCCCGGCGGCATACTCATATATGACACCAACGGCATCCACAATCATCCCGACCGCAAGGATATCACCATCTATCCTATTGACGCTATGGACGCTACTCTTGAGATCGGCAACTCCAAGGCTTACAACATGGTGGTGATGGGCGCGCTGCTCGAAGCCATGCCTTACAAACTCCCCATGGAGAATGTCATCAAGGGCCTGAAGAAGTCGCTCCCGGAGCGTCACCACAAGCTTATCCCGCTCAATGAGCAGGCTATCGAAAAGGGACGCACTCTGCTCAAGAAATAATCCTCCGGCCTGAAATTCTAACACCAACAACACAATCACCACAAAGGCGGTGCTCCCCCTCTTCCGGAGCACCGCCTATATTTTTAGAATTAATTTAACATAATTTAATATTTTTTAACACTAATATCACCGTTATCATATGGCAGAGTCGTGATTTTTCACTACTTTTGCGGTAACCTTCCGGAGGGGACGTTGCAACGTTCTCTCCGATTTATTTAATAAAACCATATTGACATGCTCGACAAGTCAGAAATTCAAGCGTTTCTCAATGACGCACTCGCAAATACGGATTGTTTCACCGTAGATATCAACGTCACTCCAGCCAACGACGTCACCGTAGAAATCGACTCCTCCACATCNCTGGATATCGATTTCTTCACAGAACTCTCTCGTAAATTCGAAGAGCATTTCTCCAGAGAAAAGGAAGACTATTCNCTCGAAATAGGAAGCGCCGGACTCACCGCGCCTTTCAAGGTGAAGGGACAATGGCTCAAGAATGTAGGCAATGAGATAGGAATTCTGACCAAAGACGGCAGAAAGATGACCGCTACGCTCGACGCCGTCGGCGACGATGACACCGTCAGCATCTCATATACACAAAAGGTAAAGCCCGAAGGAGCCAAACGTCCGGTGGAGCAACGCATCACTGAGACTCTCCCTATAGCCGACATCAAGAAGGCCTGCTATCACCTCGTCTTCTGACCGGACTGCCTACTCGCAGACACCCGGCATCAAAGCACACTAACTTAAGAATAAAATAAAACTAAATATGGCAAAAAAAGCAACAGAAACCGTCAACATGGTCGATACCTTTCAAGAGTTTAAGGAACTCAAGAATATCGATAAGACCACAATGATTTCCGTACTGGAGGAATCCTTCAGAAATGCTCTGAGCAAGATGTTTGGCTCAGATGAAAACTTCGACGTCATCATGAACCCCGACAAGGGCGACTGTGAGATTTACCAGAATTTCACCGTTGTGGAAGATGGCGCGGTCACCAATCCCAATACGGAGATGGAGCTCACAGAAGCGCAGGAAATTGACCCGGAGGTAGAGGTGGGTGAAGAGATTACCAAGCAGATTTATTTCCAGGACTTCGGACGTCGTGCCATCCTCACCCTGCGCCAGACTCTTTCATCCAAGATACTGGAACTGCAGAAGGCCGCACTCTACAATAAATTCAAAGAGATTGAGGGTGAAATAATCACCGGCGAGGTGCATCAGATATGGAAGCGCGAGATGCTTCTGCTCGACGACGAGCAAAACGAACTCGTCATGCCCAAGGATGAGCAGATACCCGGTGACTTCTTCCACAAGGGCGACATGGTAAGAGCCGTCATCAAGAGCGTGGATAATCCCAACAACAACCCGAAGGTAATCGTATCGCGCACCGACGAGCGATTCGTGCGCCGTCTCTTCGAGCAGGAAGTGCCCGAAGTGCATGACGGTCTGGTGACAATCAAACGCGTGGCTCGCGTGCCGGGCGAACGCGCCAAGATTGCCGTAGAGTCGTATGACGACCGCATCGACCCGGTAGGCACCTGCGTGGGCATCAAGGGCTCTCGAATACACGGTATCGTCCGCGAACTCCGCAATGAGAATATCGACGTCATCAATTATACCTCCAATCCGTCACTCTTCATACAGCGCGCCCTCTCTCCCGCCAAAATATCCTCTATCCGTCTTAACGAGGAGGAAAAGAAGGCTGAGGTGTTCCTGCATCCTGACGAGGTGGCACTCGCCATCGGTAAAGGGGGTATGAACATACGNCTGGCAAGCGACCTTACAGGATACACAATCGACGTATACCGCGACCTCGAAGAGGGCGAGGAGGATATCTACCTCGATGAATTCCGCGACGAAATCGACGGNTGGGTAATCGAAGCCCTCAAAGACCTCGGTCTCGGCACGGCGAAGGCTGTCCTCAATGCCGACCCGAAGGTGCTCGAACAGGCCGACCTCGAGACAGAAACTCTCGAGAATGTGATGAAAGTGCTCAGAGAAGAATTTGAAGATTAATAAATGACCCCTAAAACGTAAAAAATGCCTGAAAGAATAAGTAAAATAGCAAAAACACTGAACGTAGGGGTCGCCACAGCAGTCGACTTTCTGCGCAAGCATAACATTATAGTCGAAGATACCAATCCTAACACCCGTATCAGCGATGAGGCTGTGGAACTCCTCACTCGGGAATTCTCACAGGATGCCGGCATCAAGGCCAAGATAGACCAAGACCGGGTAAAGAAACAGAATGCGCGCAATGAGAAGCAGGAACGCTCCGTAGCCACTGAAGCGCCAACGCTCAAGGGTCCGAAGATAGTAGGACGCATGAACGAGGCGGGCAAGATTGTGACTCCGGAAGATGAGGCTCGCGCTAAGGCTGAAGCGGCCCGCAAGGCTGCAGAAGCTGCCGCCAAAGAGAAGGCGGAAGCGGAGGCTAAGGCTGCTGCAGCTGCCGCTAAGGCTAAAGCGGAAGCGGAGGCCAGGGCTAAGGCTGCAAAGGCTAAAGCGGATCAGGAAGCTGCCGCCGCACGCGCNGCCAAAGAGGCNGCCGAGCAAAAGGCACGNGCAGAAAAAGAGGCCGCTGCCGCTCCGGCTCCCGCCGCCCCCGCTGCTCCCGCTGCTGAGACAACACAGCGCACCGACGGTCCGCAACTGCGCGTAGTAGGCAAGATAGACCTCGACGCTCTCAATCAGAATACGCGCCCCAAGAAGAAAAGCAAGGAGGAGCGCCGACGCGAACGCATTCAGAATGCNCGCGATAACGGCACCGGCTCCGACCGCCGCAAGCGCACCCGCATCGGCAANGANAAAATCGATGTCGAGAAAGCCGCTAAGCAGATACAATCCAATCCCGGCGATAAGAAGGATAAGAACGACCGCAATCGCGGNGGTGGCGGCGGTGCCTCCGGCCAGCAGGGCGGCGGCAAGAACGGTAAAAACCGCGGANGNAATCGCGGCGACCGCCAGCAGCAGACGCAGATCAGCCAGGAAGACGTGCAGAAGCAGGTCAAGGAGACACTGGCGCGTCTCACCAACAAGCAGACCAAGAAATCCGTAAAATGGCGTAAGGAAAAACGCGAGGAGATACANAACCGCGAACTCGCCAACCAGGAGCGCGAAGCAGCCGAAAACTCAATCATCAAGATTACCGAGTTTGTGACCGTCAACGACCTGGCCAACCTTATGAACGTGCCCGTCAACCAGGTAATCGCCACCTGCATGAACCTCGGAGTGATGGTGTCTATCAACCAGCGTCTTGACGCGGAGACCATCAATATCGTGGCAGAAGAATTCGGCTTCACCACTGAATATGTGTCAGCTGAAGTGTCAGAGGCAATCGCTACNGAAGAGGACTCTGAAGAGGATCTCGTGCCGCGTCCGCCGATCGTCACCGTCATGGGTCACGTAGACCACGGTAAGACATCACTGCTCGACTATATCCGCAACGCTAACGTAATCGCCGGTGAGGCCGGCGGCATCACGCAGCATATCGGCGCTTACAACGTGAAGCTCCCCGACGGACGTCATATCACATTCCTTGACACTCCCGGTCACGAGGCCTTCACCGCCATGCGTGCCCGAGGTGCCAAAGTGACCGACCTCGCCATCATCATCGTCGCCGCTGACGATAATGTCATGCCACAGACTNTCGAGGCNATCAACCATGCCACNGCCGCCGGTGTGCCGATGGTATTCGCTATCAATAAGATAGACAAACCCGCCGCTAATCCTGACCANATCAAGCAGGAACTCGCCAANATGAACTATCTCGTNGAGGAATGGGGCGGCAAATACCAGAGCCAGGACATCTCCGCCAAGAAGGGTATCGGCGTCGAAGAACTCATGGAGAAGGTGCTTCTCGAGGCTGAGATGCTTGAACTGAAGGCTAATCCTGCCCGCAATGCCGTGGGCTCCGTCATCGAGTCATCACTCGATAAGGGTCGCGGATACGTAGCCACCGTGCTCGTGCAAAACGGCACTCTGCGCGTCGGCGACGTTGTGCTCGCCGGCACACACTTCGGTAAGGTCAAGGCGATGTTCAACGAGCGCAACCAGCGCATAAAGGAGGCCGGACCGGCCGTGCCGGTGCTTATCCTCGGACTCAACGGCGCGCCCCAGGCCGGTGACACCTTCAACGTGATGGAGTCTGAGCAGGAGGCGCGCGAGATCGCCGCCAAGCGCGAGCAACTGCAGCGCGAACTCGCCCTGCGCACCAAGAAACGTCCGGGACTCGAAGAGTTGGGCCGCCGCCGTGCNCTCAACGACTTCCACGANCTCAACCTCGTGGTGAAGGGCGACGTNGACGGCTCGGTAGAGGCTCTCTCCGACTCGCTCATCAAGCTCTCCACACCGGAGATACAGGTCAACGTGCTGCATAAGGGCGTGGGCGCCATCTCCGAGTCAGACGTCACTCTGGCCGCCGCTTCCGATGCCATCATCATCGGCTTCCAGGTGCGACCCAGCGCCGCAGCCCGTCGCGAAGCCGACAAGGAGGGCGTGGAGATACGTCTCTATTCCGTCATCTACAAGGCTATCGAAGAGGTCAAGGACGCTATGGAGGGCCTGCTCTCACCGGAAATCAAGGAGGAAATCACGGGCAACGCAGAAGTGCTCCAGACATACCATATCTCGAAGGTGGGCACCATCGCCGGCGCTATCGTGCGTGACGGCCGTATCAAGGCTCGCTCTAAGGTGCGTGTGGTGCGCGACGGCATCGTGATATATACCGGCGACTTAGGCTCGCTCAAGCGCTTCAAGGACGACGTCAAGGAGGTAGTCTCCGGATACGACTGCGGTCTGAGCGTGCAGGGATACAACGACATCCGCGAAGGCGATATCATCGAGGCCTTCGAGGAAGTGGAAGTCAAGAAGACACTCTAACCCCCTGCTGAGCCGGACCGGAAAATGAACAAACTGCAGAAATTCGCCGAAATGGCGACAATGCCCAACGTCATACAATGCCCCCGCCCCATCGCCGAGGCGGGAGCATTCCCCTATCGCGGACGATGGAGCGAGGAGCATTTCAAGGCTGCCCGACCCATCGTGCTCGAATTGGGCTGCGGTAAGGGTGAATATACCGTCAGCCTGGCGCAAAATGAGCCCGGGCGCTCCTTTATCGGTATTGATATCAAAGGCGCACGAATGTATACCGGCGCCCGGATGGCGCTCGACGGCAGTATCGACAATGCCGCCTTCCTCCGCACGGAGTGCGAGATGCTCGATCATTTCTTCGCTCCCGGAGAGATCAATGAGATCTGGATCACTTTCCCCGACCCGCAGATGAAGAAGGTCAACAAGCGCCTCACCTCGGCTCGCTTTCTCGAAGCATACCGACGTATGCTCCGCCCGGGCGGATATGTCAACCTTAAGACTGACTCCCCTTTTCTGTATGAGTTCACCCGACGCATAATCGATGAAAACGGCTTTGAGAAAGCCATAGATACCGCCGACCTCTACGCTGAGACCCCGCCGGATACGGAGGATGCCCGACGTATTCGCACCGCTTACGAGCGGCAATGGCTCAGCCGGGGCAAAAGCATCAAGTATCTGCGCTTTCGATTGAGACCGGAAGAGGAGAATGCGCCGGAGAGCAAGCCCATCATCAATCCCCGCGAGGACGACATCCCCAAAGATGACTATCGCGCCTATCCACGCGGCAATGAAGTAAAATAAACAAGACATAATACCCATGAATATATATCCAGCGCTCATCACCGACGCACTGAGTCAAGTGAGATATCCCGGCAACGGAAAGTCTCTGGCTGAAAACAATATGATAGAAGACGATATCCGCATAGACGGTGATAACGTCACTCTGTCGCTGATATTTGACAAACCGACCGACCCCTTCATTCGCTCCGTGGTGCGCGCTGCCGAGGCAGCCATCGAACGCGAGATACCGGGCATCGACATGCGCGGCAAGATTGCTGTCAAATACCGTCAGGCTCCCAAGCCCAAGGTCGACCCGCTGCCGGGCGTGCGCAATATCATCGGCATATCCTCGGGCAAAGGTGGTGTAGGCAAATCTACAGTCGCTGCCAACCTGGCTGTGGCCCTCGCCCGTCAGGGATATAAGGTAGGTCTGCTGGACGCTGATATTTTCGGCCCCTCGATGCCTAAGATGTTTGGCGTGGAGGATGAGCAGCTCTATATGACGCGCAAGGATGACCGCGACTGGATAGAGCCGGNGGAGAAATATGGCGTCANGATGCTCTCGATAGGATTTGTCGTGGATAAGGATTCCGCCGTGCTGTGNCGCGGCGGNATGGNCTCCAACGCTCTCAGGCAGCTCATCACCGACGCATGGTGGGGCGACCTTGACTATTTCCTGATAGATATGCCTCCCGGCACGTCAGATATACATCTCACCTTGGTGCAGACACTCCCCATCACCGGAGTGATAATCGTATCCACACCCCAGGAGGTGGCTCTTGCCGATGCCCGAAAGGGTATATCGATGTTTACCGGCGATAAGGTAAATGTCCCCGTGCTCGGCATCGTGGAGAATATGGCCTGGTTTACTCCGGCACAGCACCCCGACGAACGCTATTATATCTTCGGCGACGGCGGCGCAAAACGTCTTGCCGAGGAACTTCACGTGCCGCTTTTGGCTCAGATACCCCTCGTGGCCGATATACGCGAACGCGCCGACAACGGCACACCGCGTGCCCTCGAAGAGGAAGAGAAGGATTACAACACGCTGGCACGCAAGGTAGTGGAGGCTATCAATCGCCGCAACGAGACTCTTCCACCCACTCACAAGGTGGAAATACAGNATTAAGNCCTCATCACCTCAAAAAATGACAGCGACCTTAANGCATCTCATCAACCTGTTGACCATCATGGTNCTCCTTGCCNTTCCCGGCANNACTGCAGCACAGCTTATATCCNCACANGTGGCCACGCCTCAGCAGATGGACCAACTCGCCGATACTGTCAAGAAAGATTATGACCTCGGGCCATATTTCGGCCTCTATAAGGATAATTACTTCACCGTCGGCACCTCCATAGGCTACAAGCCCACGGCGCAGAATTCCGACGTCAAATTTCAGATCTCCCTGGCTATCCGTCTTACCAATGCCGTCCTCCCCTGGGGCACTTATCTCTATCTATTCTATACACAGAAGACTTTCTGGAACGTATTCGAAAAATCCCTACCCATGCGCGATATGAACTTCAATCCGGGTATCGGATGGACCAAACCCTTCTATTCGCGCGGAAAGTATGTGGGCAAAATGTCGCTTATCATAGAGCACGAAAGTAATGGCCGCGACTCTATATGGTCCCGCTCATGGAATCGCATCACGCTCTCCGGCTCCGTGCTCGTGACGCGCAATCTGCTCGTGCACGCCAAATATTGGATACCTATCGTGGACAGCGGCAACAACCGCGACCTGCTCAAGTATGCCGGCATATTCCAATGGGGCTTCAACCTGATGTCGCATAATAATAAGTTTCAGGGTGGCGCCACCTTCGTGAAACGCAGCGGATGGAATTTCAAATGGAATGCTATTCTTGACTTCTCATGGCGCGTACATGCCAAGTCCAATCTCAATCTATTCGCCCAATATTATTACGGCTACGCAGAAAATCTGCTCGACTACAATCAGTTGCATTCCCGACTGCGTGTAGGCATTGTCTTCAAGCCCAAACTCTTCTCTGAATATTAGCCATGAATATCAACTACACGCCTCTTGCCCTTCCCACGATGTCGCGACGCACACGCCGATGTGTCCGCGCTATGCTCACTCCGGTGGAGTCGCAGATAAGGCAACTCCGATGGATACTCTATCGCGCTGCTGAAACGGAGTTTGGACACAAGCATGGCCTGGAGACCATACTACATCTCGAAGATCCCCGACAGGCCTTCGCCAATCTGGTGGATATTCACGACTACGAGTATTTCCGCCCCTTCGTGATGAGAATGGTGGAGGGTGAGAAGAATGTGCTTTGGCCCGGCGTATGCGATGACTTCGCGCAGTCGAGCGGCACGTCCGGCGGACGCTCCAAATACATACCGATCACCACCGAGTCTCTCTACCTCAATCACTACGCTGGAGCAGCCGACTCCGTGGCGCTATATCTCAACGCCTACCCCGACTCGAGAATGTTTGCCGGCAAAGGCATGATACTCGGTGGCTCATTCGAGTCTGAGCTCAAGCCGCAGCGAAAGGGAGTGAACGTCGGCGATCTCTCCGCTACGCTAATCAATAAGATAACACCCGTAGCCAATCTCTTCCGCATCCCCGACAAGAAAACTGCACTGCTGCCCGACTGGGAGAAAAAACTCGAACTCCTGGCCGAAAAAGGGATGACGCAAAACGTCACCAATATCTCCGGTGTGCCGTCATGGTTTCTCACCGTCTTGCGCCGCATAGTCGAGAAGTCGGGCAAAGCGAATATTCGCGAGGTATGGCCCGAACTGGAGGTTTTCTTCCACGGTGGCATCAATTTCGCTCCTTATCGCAAGGCCTACGAAGAACTCATCCCGGGACGCATGCGCTATTGGGAAACCTACAACGCCAGCGAGGGCTTCTTCGCCACACAGAAGGAGCACAAAGGCCCNCTGACGCTACTCNCCNACGCCACCGTATATTACGAATTTNTACCGCTCGGCNATGAGACTCCCNTNATGATNGAAGATCTTACACCGGGCGCTACATACGAACTGATCATCACAGCCCCTAACGGACTCTACCGTTATCATACGGGCGATACAATCACCATTCTGGACACCGACCCGGTGACGCTGCGCATCGCCGGACGCACCAAGGCTTTTATCAACGCCTTCGGTGAGGAACTGATGGAGGATAATGCCGAGCGGGCCATAGCAATGGCTACGCATGCCACTGACAGCATTATCGCCAATTATACAGCCGCACCGGCTTATCCGGAAGGCAACACCAAGGGGCATCACCGCTGGGCTATTGAATGGAACCGACCGCCGGCCGACACCAAAGCCTTCGCCCGGCTTCTCGACGAGGCGCTGCGCTCCCTAAATTCCGACTATGACGCTAAACGTTCCGGTGATATCTTCCTCGATATGCCGGAAATCATCAGCGTGCCGAAGGGCACCTTCGACCGCTATCTGACACGCAGCGGCAACGGAAAACTCGGCGGACAGCGTAAAGTGCCGCGACTTAGCAATACACCTGATATACTCAATGCAGTCATAAATGAAAAAGATTAACATCCTTCTCCTCGGCGGGGCACGCCGCGTGGCCGNCGCCGAACAGTTGATACGCTCCGGAGCCCGACTCGGCGCGGAAGTGAAACTCTTCTCATACGAACTAATGAAGGAGGTGCCGATAGCCATCGTCGCTAAGGTAATCATCGGTAAGAAATGGGCCGATCCGCAGGTCGTAAACGATATCCTCGACGTAATACGAGAACATGAAATAGATATCATCCTCCCCTTCGTGGACGGCGCTATAGAAATCGCCGCCCGCGTGGCCCTCAAAGCGCGCAATGTCTTCGTGCCCACGCCTGACCCGGGGTTTGCCGAAATGATGTTTGACAAAATAGAGGCCGCCCGCACGTTCCAGGAGAGCAATGTGCCCATACCTCATACCTACTCGGCCCTCAATGCCGAGATGCCCGCCATAGCCAAGCCACGCCACGGCTCGGCCTCACGCGGCATCAAGATATTCCGTAATATCGAAGACCTCATGCAGCTTGAGGGTCTCAAAGACTATCTCGTGCAGGAATATATCGAGAATAATCGCGAATATACCGTAGACTGCTACGTCTCGCAAGAGGGAGAGCCGATGGTCACCGTCCCCCGTCTCCGCATTGAGATAATGGGCGGAGAAGTGACACGCACCGAGACTGTCAACAGTCCGAAACTCATAGAAATGAGCCGCTCAATACTAAATAAATTCCCCTTCCGCGGACCGGTGACGCTACAATTTCTCGAAGACCTCGACACGGGGCGTTTCCTGCTTATGGAAATCAATCCTCGGCTCGGCGGCGGAGTGGTATGCTCCATATTCGCCGGCGCGCCCATACTCGACTATATCATCGAGGAGTCGCTGGGCATGCAGTTGAAGCCCTGCGATGACTGGGCACCCGGCACGCTTATGGCAAGATATATGAAGGAGGCTATTTTCTATAACGACAAGAAATGAAAAAGATACTGATCACCGGAGCCGACGGCTTCATAGGCTCGCATCTCACCCAACTGCTCGTAGCCGAAGGATATGAGGTCAGAGCGCTTGCTCAATATAATTCGTTCAACAACTGGGGATGGCTCGAAGACGTGCCGCCTGCCCCCAATCTGGAGATTATCACCGGCGACGTGCGCGACCCCAATTTCTGCCGCCATGCCGTCAAGGGTGTCGACACGGTCTTTCATCTGGCAGCCCTCATAGCAATCCCCTATTCATACGTGGCGCCCGACTCTTACGTAGACACCAACGTCAAGGGTACTCTCAATATTNGTCAGNCTGCGCGNNATGAGGGCGTNGNGNGACTGCTGNTCACCTCCACCTCCGAAGTTTANGGCACTGCTCTCTATGTGCCCATAGATGAGAAGCATCCCAAGCAACCGCAATCCCCCTATTCGGCCTCCAAAATCGGTGCTGACNCAATCGCCCTCTCCTTCCACAATGCTTTCGACCTGCCGGTGACCATCGTCCGCCCCTTCAATACTTACGGTCCGCGTCAGTCGGCTCGAGCCATCATTCNCACCATCATCTCGCAGATAGTCTCGGGGAGGAACGAAATCAAAGTNGGCGNCCTCACNCNTACCCGCGACNNCAATTATGNGGAAGATACCTGCCGGGGATTTNNGGCNATAGCCAAGGCACCGCTCACCATCGGACAGGAAGTGAATATCGCGACCGGAAAGGATGTCTCAATGCGCGAGACGCTCGACCTTATCGCCGACGTGATGGGACGTGAAGTAAAATGGATACAGGACCCGCAGCGTATTCGTCCGGCCAACTCGGAGGTGTTCCGCCTTTGTGGCGACAATACCAAGATAGAGGCTCTGACCGACTGGCGTCCGCAAGTCTCCCTCCGGGAAGGGCTTACGCGCACTGCCGAATGGATTGAGGCGCATCTTGACGCCTACAAGCCGCAGATTTACAACTTATGATAGCAATAGCCACCGGAACTCGTGCCGACTGGGGACTGCTGCGACCGCTCGCCGAAGAATTGCGCCGACGCGGAGCGGAGATTGAAATTCTCGCCACGCATGCCCACCTCATTCCCGAATTGGGTAATACCATTGAGGAAATACGTGCCGATGGTTTCTCACCGGCTGCATTAATTCCGGCCTGCGGCACTCCCGCACAGGCTACCGCTATGGCGCTCAAAGGCTTCGGCGAATATTTCCTGACTCATAAGCCTGACTACGTCGTCATACTCGGCGNCCGCTTTGNGATGCTCGGTGTGGCTACNTCCGCCCTTCTTGCCGGCGTGCCTATAGCACATATCGCCGGAGGGACTGTCTCGGAAGGTGCCTTCGACGATCAGATACGCAACGCTATCTCACAGATGGCCTCCCTGCACTTTCCGGAAACGGAAGAATGCGCCGCCCGGCTCATCAGCATGGGCATTCCCTCTTCCCACATCCACGTGGCCGGAGCGCTCGGTCTCTCTCACCTTGATGGCCGTCCTCAGAATCCTTCCCTATCCGCCCCCGTGACTGAAATCCTCGATTTTGTCAAAGGAGCGCCGACACTTATCATGACGCTACACGCTGAGACGTGTCCTGCAGATGCCGATTATTCGCTGGAGAAGGCTACCCGGAGTGTGCTGACCGCCATAGAGCCGGTTTTAAAGGATTACCGCCTGGTCATCACATATCCTAATGCGGACGTAGACCCAACTGCCGCTATCAACGAAATACGCGATTTTGCCGCTAAATATCCGAAGTCCGTGCGTGAGATACCATCCTTAGGACACGCAGGCTATATCGCAGCCGTAGAGGCTTCAGTAGGAGTAATCGGCAACAGCAGTTCCGGCATCGTGGAGGTGCCATCGCTTGGCGTACCTACTCTCGACATCGGGCGCCGTCAGCAAGGCCGCCAACACGGTCCAAGCGTTATGCACACACTCGATTACACCCCCACCGCCATCTCACAGGCCCTCGCCCGCCTGCTCTCCCCCGAAACATCCGCAATAGCCGCCCAACGAATAAACCCCTACTACCGCCCCAACACCCCCGCCACAATAGCCACCTCCCTCCTCCAAAAAAACTAAATCGCTTATGCCACAACCTTCCACTGACAGACTTAAAGAGCTCGCCACAGCGCCTATATGGCGAATACTGCTGAAATACTCAATTCCGGCTGTCACCGGCATTGTAGTCACCGCTCTTTACAATATCATTGACTCAATCGTAATAGGCCATGCCATCGACGACCCGAATGTCGTGGCCGGCATAGCCGTCACCTTCCCGGTGATGAACCTCTCCTCTGCCCTCGGCATGCTGATAGGCGCCGGCGCGGCCACACGCACCTCCATCGTGCTCGGACAGAAAGACCTGCACCGCGCCGAGGTAATCCTCGGCAACTGCGTGCAGCTCTCTGTCATAATCGGACTGAGCTATGTCACTCTCTTCGCAATCTTCCTCGACAAAATCCTCTTCCTCTTCGGTGCCTCCGCCGCCACTCTCCCCTACGCACGCGAATTTCTGCTCTGGGTGATGCCCGGCATGGTGCTCATCAACCTCACTTTCAGTTACAACAACGTGATGCGCGCCTCGGGATATCCCTCCAAAGCGATGTATACCAACATCCTCGGAGCCGTGCTCAACGCCATCCTCGCTCCCCTCTTCCTCTTCGTCTTCAAATGGGGCATCCGCGGAGCCGCAATCGCCACAGACATCTCCATGCTCGTGACATGCATATGGGTAATGTCGCATTTCTGTCAGAAAAAGAATACGCTCCACTTCGTGCGCGGCACGTTCCGCCTGCGTCTTGACGTCATCAAGTCGGTGCTCTATATCGGCATGGCGCCATTCCTAATCAACGTGGCCGGTGCAGGCATCAATGCCATCGTCAATAATTCGCTGCTCAAATACGGCGGCGATGACGCGATAGCCGCTGTAGTGGTCTTCAACCGCTACGTCACTATCTTTGTCTTCATCGTGATAGGCATCTGCCAGGGCATGCAGCCTATCTTGGGCTACAACTACGGCATGGGTAAATACGACCGCCTCTTCAAGACGCTCACACTTGCCGCCATATCCTCCGTCGTCATAACGACTATAGGCAGCATTGTCGGCCATTTCCTGCCGCGCCCCATCGCCTCGCTCTTCATGCAGGATGATGCACAGATAGCATGTGCCGTCAACTGCATACGCATCACCACGCTGACATTCTGGATGGTCGGTTTTCAGGTAGTCTGCACCAACTTCTTCCAGTCACTCGGCATGGCCGGCAAGGCTGTCTTCCTCTCGCTGACCCGACAGATCATCTTCATGGTGCCTCTCCTCTTCATCCTCCCGCCCCATTTCGGACTGGACGGCGTATGGTCTGCCTTCCCTATATCTGATGCTGTCTCCACATTTGTAGCCGGAGGCATGCTGTTCTGGCAGATAAGACATATCAAGAAGACTCAGCATCTACCCGTCGCATCATAACATGCCCACGGCCCTCCTCTCAGGGCTAATTACATTAAATTTAGCAATATTCTTATGGTGACTATCATAGCAGAAGCCGGAGTAAATCACAACGGTGATTACGACACGGCTGTAAAACTCATACACGCAGCAAAGGCTGCCGGTGCTGATTACGTAAAATTTCAGACGGCCGTACCGGAACTGGTAATCTCACGCTATGCCCCGAAGGCAGAATATCAGAAAGAGACCACCGGGGCGGAGGAATCGCAACTGGACATGTGCCGGAAGATACACCTTCCGCTCTCTGACTATGCGCGTCTCAAGAAGGAATGTGACCGCGCTGGCATACGCTTTCTCTCCACGCCTTTCGACCTTGTCTCGATCGATCTCCTCGCAGACCTGGGTATGGACTGCTTCAAAGTGCCCTCAGGAGAAATCACCAATCTCCCCTATCTGCGCAAAATAGCCTCCAAAGGCCTCCCGGTAATCCTCTCGTGCGGCATGTCAACGCTCGAGGAGATAGAAGACGCCATTCTCATCCTCACAGGCAAGCATCCGCAATATCCGTCGGAATCCTCGCTGACACGCGATGACATCACCATCCTGCACTGCAACACGCAGTATCCCACACCTTACGAGGATGTCAACCTTCGAGCCATGACCGAAATACGCGGAAAGCTACACGTGCGCACCGGATATTCCGACCATACGCAAGGCATTGAAGTGCCGGTGGCTGCCGTAGCGCTCGGAGCCGAAGTCATCGAAAAGCATTTCACGCTCGACCACAACATGGAGGGCCCCGACCATAAAGCGAGTCTGGAGCCTGACCAACTCGCCGACATGGTCAAGGCCATACGCCATATAGAGGCTACCTTNGGCGATGGCCANAANCNCGTATCAGAGAGTNANCNCCCCAACATCANCNNNGCTCGCAAAANCATCGTGGCANCGCGTCCGATAGCCGAAGGCGAATTCTTCACCGAAGAAAACCTGACGGTAAAGCGTCCCGGCAACGGTGTAAGCCCCATGCAATGGGACAAAATCATCGGCACCCCCTCCCCCCGCGCCTTCTCCGAAGACGAGCCCANNTNCCTCTGNCTANCNGCTTACTTGCAAGGAAGGAGATAATGTCGTAAATTTGTAAAATGGCAAAGGATAAAACCTATAAACGGAGCCGATGGATTGTGGTCGTTGTGGCCGCAGTTGCTGTCGTCGCTATAATTGCAGCGGCAGTGATTGTAGGGTGTAAGCCGGGCACTTCACCGGAAGCCACCGCGCTGATGAACCGCGCCGACGCGGTCATGGAGGCACGTCCCGACTCAGCGCTCACACTCCTTGAGAGCGTGGATACAAATGCTGTCAGAGGGAAGGCTGACCACGCCCGCTATGCCCTGCTGATGTCAATGGCTCTTGATAAGAATTACGTCGACACCACCACCTTCGCCATCCTGCAACCCGCAATAGATTATTACGAGAAGCACGGCACGCCCGACGAGCGGCTGAAGACCCGCTACTACGAAGGCCGCANNCACATGAACCGTGGCGAAGACGATGNAGCCCTGACNNCTTTCCTCCNCGNNGCCGANGACNCAGCCCGCTGCACCGNCCGNCGNGCNCTCNCNCNCATNNATGAAGCTACCGGAGCAATGTATTACAAGCAATATTGGATGGAGTCTTATGTCAATGTTAACGTAAAAGCAGAGGAATTATATAATTCGGTAAATGACACCTCCTCTCGACTACGTTGCGATATCAAAATCCTTTATGGGGCGACATTCAACAATGATACTATTTTGGCTCGTTACGCAGCCGACCGGATTACATCAGTTCCTGATAAGTATAACAAATCCGGTTTAGATGTGGGTGGTTGTTGGCTAAGATATTACTCGCAATTCGGCACAAGAGAACAAATGGATTCGATAGTCAATTACTATCTTGGTTATACTACTCCCTGTTTATCCTATTATTCACGACTCGATCTGGCTGATATTCTGGATATGTCCGGACATTATGACCAGGCTTTGACACAGTTGAATACCGTGGAAGAGGATGTTCAGAAAGTGGAGTTAAGTAAGGAAGATTCAATTAAATATATGGCAATCGCCGGGTCAATCTATGAACATAACTCAATGTCGAGCAAGGCTGTAGAAGCCTATAAAAAATACATTGATTTGACTGAAGACCATTACACTTATCTTTTCAATGGAGATTTGCTTTTTTCTAAGGAACGACATGAAATAGAAGTCGCATCTGCCAGAAAAGAGGCTACATATATATGGAGTATCCTCATCTCCATCATTACGCTTTTGGTCACTGTTGTATCAATCTTGATCGTCTCTTTTTTGATAATAAGATTAAGAAGACACAGACGTAATCTTAATATTGCAAAAAATAAAGTGATGCTGAAACATCAGAATCTTATGATAGATAACCGCAGAATCAGCATTGAGAGAGATATGATAGTCCTTGAAAAACAGAAGGCAGAACAGGAGAAGGAAAATCTGTATCTTGTATCCCAAATTTTAAAACGACATATTCAAGAACTCGAAATTGAAAAAAATTCTCTTCAGAATCTTCTGGACGTGTCAAACAGCAATAGTACGCTACCACAAGATATCATCAAGTCGCGGATAGATATGTTGGATGACTATATAAGGAGATGCATCACGGGCAACGTCCGTTATGGCAAGCAACTGACCGCGCTAATGCAAGATGCAACTGAGAATAAAAGGAAATTCCTTAATTATATCACAAGACTCTATCTTGACACGTATCCTCAGATTAAATTGCTCTGCGAAAAAGCAGAATTATCACTCCAGGAGACGGAATACATTTGTTTAATCGTATTGGGTCTTAACAGCAAGGAGGCCGGAGCCTACCTTGATANTAACCGAATCAATCACTTTGCCGGCAGGATTCGGTCAAAAATTGATATTCCCAAGAATGAGTCAACGCTCAGTTCATACATTCGGCAAATCATCAATAAAACACTCAACTGATTGTCTTTTTAGGCCTAAAAAGATACATTTTTACCCCCTGAAACATCCCCTNTTTAGGGTGGGTGCATATTTTTGTATTTTGGAAAATCAGTAATCCACTGATAATTCGTCCTCTTAGATAAGCCAAAGCGCATATTTTTATTTTGGAAAATTGGCTCTTTATGTTGTAACTTTGCAAAATATAAAATTTAATTATTATGGTTAAAAAACTCCTTTTAGTGGTCATGCCACTCGTTGCATTTTTTTCGGTGTCTGCCGAAACAGTCACAATCAAAATCACCTATAAGAAGAAAACACCGACATCTCCTATCGGNGNCTCTATAGGACGTCTGCCCATGAATCTGCCTGTGGATGTCATGCTTGATGACGCTACAGNCGAACTGACAACAGCCGGTCCTGAAGATTTAGAGGGCTGTGTTTACGTGTATAGNGTGGATGGCATACAGGAAGGATACTCTCCTGAACTCAACGCTACATTCACATTGCCGTGTATAGATGACATCCANATCATCTCNCTGCAGGGCAGCAACTGGTTTGGCGAAGGAAAGGTGGTATATTAATCACTTTATTACTAAACTGACATTTTAACTTGAATATAAATAGGTAATATTGCCCGAATTTTTAAAATAATTTCGTCATGAAGAAACTAAAAAGAATCAGCGAGTTTATTGATTCATTGCCCGCTGATGTACTGAGTGAAAATGTAGAGGTCGCTGTACTCTCTACAGGTGGTATGATTAATATGGCTTGTGATAATACCTGCGATATTAATTACTGCAAGTATAATGACTCATGTAAGAATAAGTCATGTAAAAATTCCAATTGTAGCAATGCGAACTGCGAGAATGCTTGTACTTCGAACCTATGTGACACAAATGCCTCTCAAACTCATGAATGTGAAAACTGAGATAACAGAACAAAAGTTTGAATAGAGGTTAATTCCGCATCTTGTACATAAATTCTTGAGATAAGACCCGATAATAGTCTTCTTTGGAAATTACACTAATGTATTATTAAAGATTATCGGATCTTATCTCAAGAAGACCACAAAAATTTACAATACTTTGCAATATGAAAATCAGCAAATATACGAGCCTTATAAGTGTAGAGAATAGGCATACTCTGATATATTGCGCCTTCTCCGGCCAATTTATTGTGTTAAAGAATGCCATAATCAAGACCTCGGAAGAACTTTTGAATAAAGCCGAGGAGGATGCGTCATTGCGAGAGAGACTACTGAATGCTCATGTACTTTTGGACGATAGTCATAATGAGATACAAGAATTAAAAGATCAAATAGAAGCAGAAGTCAATGATCAATCCACTTATGAACTACATGTTAATCCTACGTTGGATTGCAATTTCAGATGCTGGTATTGTTATGAAAATCACCGTAACGGCTCACAAATGTCTTCCGATACGATAAATAGCATTCTACTATATATTGAAAAGACGCTTATTCGATTGCCTGAACTGAAGCAATTTAATTTGAGCTTTTTTGGTGGTGAACCTTTGTTATGTTTTGACTCTGTAGTGAAACCTTTGATAGAAGAGGCTGATAANATATGCAAAGCTCATAATGTNCNTATGNTTGTCAGCTTCACTTCTAATGGGTATCTTCTGAACAAAGAGATTTCTGATTATCTGTCCAATTATCCGGCCTCATTCCAGATAACCTTGGACGGGGATAAAGAACAGCATGACAAGACTCGCTTTTGCAAGGGTGGAAAGGGGAGTTTTGATGAAATAATCAAAAATATGAAGACTCTGATTCATAATCATATCTTTGTAAATATCAGAATCAACTATACTACCGCGAATGCACCGAGTATTCTTAAAATAGCAGATTATTTCGAAGATATTCCTGAGGAATTCAGAAGGCATTTTATGTTTGATTTTCATCGGGTATGGCAAGAAGTGCGCGGAGAAGATACGGAGGAAATAATAGCGGAAACAAAACGGGAATTTAAAGAAAGAGGATTTGGTGTTTCCACATTCCATCATCAAAACGCGGCAACTTCATGTTATGCCGATAAGACAAATTACGTTCTCATTAATTATAACGGAGATGCCTTCGGCTGCACAGCTCGTGATTTTAAAGCTGATAATAGAATCGGTGTGCTTATGGAAGATGGGACAATTAAATATGAAGAGCCGGTATTCTCTTTACGTGCGAGCGCTAAATTCTTAAAGACTATATGTCATGAATGTCGAATAGCTCCGATTTGTGGAGGNGGNTGCAGACAGAGAGCTTTTGAGACGCTTAACAATGGGAATAAATGTGCTCTAAACTATGATGAGGCACAAATTGACGCGAAGATATTAGATATCTTTGATAATTCTTTNTGTTGANNNANTTTTTTATTTACCTTTGAAAAGTGAAATGTCTAAATTTACCTACCTATGAAAAGATATCTACTTTCTTTATCTTGTGTTCTTACACTGAGTTTACTTGCCTCAAAGGCTTATGCCGAGGATAATGATACGACGGCCACTTATCTGCAGGAATTCGTTGTGGAGTCGAAGAATGCGTGGATNGAGGATGANCACGCAGTNTTNGTCCCGACACGCAGGGAAAAGAACAGAGCCAACTCCCCACAGACACTTATACAGCAGATGAATATTCCGTATATTCAGGTTGACGCAGAAGGCGCACTGAAGGATTTACGGGGTGAAAATGTGAATATTTATATTAATGGCGTGGAAGCCAAAGACCTTGATCTGTCCACTTTCTGGGCAAAGGATGTATCCAGAGTGGAGTATTACGCCAATCCCTCCAATCCGGCATTCAACGGCGAGCCGGCTGTGGTAAATTTTGTCGTTCCGGTATATCAGACAGGCGGAGTTACCAAAATACACACGGCTCATCGGCTACCGGATTTTTACGGTTATTACAACGCTGCATCCAAGCTTGTCCACAAGAGAATGACCTTCGGACTAAATTTTACAGGGCAGGTCAACAACAGTAAATCAAGTCCCGTTGAAAATACATCTTATAGGGATATATGGTATGACGGTCTGAAGTATGAAAGTATCGACAATTCACGTGAAAGCCACACCAAGTCAAGATCCGCCAATATCAATGCTGCCTTCAGCGCCATATATGATTATAAAAATATAAGACTTGAGCACACAGCCGGACTGTCGTGGAATAATAATCCTGTCAACGAAACGAACGGCACGAATACATGGATTCCGGATTTATTCAGTTCCGAAAAATCCTGGAGCAAGTCTACATCTAAATCTCTCACTCCCTGGGTCAGGGGATATTACATATTTAAACTTCATCCCAAATTCAGACTCACCACCTCATGGGAATATCTCTACGCTTCAGCAGACGGTGAGTCATACAATCAAACCGGCAACGCCGACGTGATCTACAACTCTCAAAAAGAAAATTCTCACAAATTCAATATCAATGCTTACGCCACATATACGTTCAGCCGGAAATTTGACCTCACTCTTCGCCTGCTCAACAACACGTACTTTTACACAATCCATTATGGAGGCTCGTATAATTCTATCTCTCGCCAGACTTACGGCGACAACCAGCTGCAACTCGTAGCCAACTGGAAACCGTCCAACCGGATAAGCCTCTCCTTTACTCCCACGATGAATATCACACATCGCACCATCAAGGATGTTTCGAGTAAATGTGAAGTAAATCCCAATTTTTATTTTGCATTCAACTGGTATCAGTCCGACAAGGCATTTATGAATGTCTGGAGTCAATATTATACGTGGCAGCCATACGCCTCCTCGGTCAATGATGTGATGCAGCAGGAGAGTGCCCTGATGTGGGAAATGGGAAATCCCGCACTTAAGAACTGCCAGATCTTTCTGGTAGGAGCTGGACAAAGCTGGATGTGTACTCCATGGTTTACACCATCACTGAACGTACAATACGGACACGGGAATCATTCTGTCTATCGCAATTATATTGCCGCTCCGCAAGATAAAGGAGGTGTAATACTGCAATATGCTGACTGCGGACTGGAGAATACTCTGTCGTGCAATCTAAGCCTAAATATGAATCTCTTCAACCGCAAACTCAGTTTCAATATCCAGCCGGGATGGAAAATGGTAAATACTCCCGGTCTGCCACAGACGTTCACCTCTCATCGCTTCGTATTCTCCGGTAACGTTCGATATAATATTAGCAATTTCAGTATTGTAGCCGCTTATAGCGCCTCTACCAAATCCTATTACAACCACGGCCAATATTATGATTATTCTCCCGACCAGTTGCGATTTGGCCTAGAATACGGAAACGGCAACTTCTATGCAAGCTTCTATGCCAATAATATCTTGCATAAATACTATAAGGGAGTATACGATTTTGCTTTCGACAATTACGTATCGCGTCAGGAGCTAAACCTGCTTGGCAGAAACTTCTATCTCAACCTTGCCTATACCTTCGGCTACGGCAAGAAGATAAATCCGGATATTGACATCAACAATAATGCCAACTTCCAGTCAGGCGCCCTCGGCTTCTAATAGGATATTATTTTAAAGTAAGTTTGATTTCTACCGATTTATGTAACTATGCGGAGACCTTTCAGATGTTACCGGCAGCTTGAGCATTCCGACTGCGGACTGACCTGCATACGGATGATTGCACGCCATTATGGCAAGAAGGTGCCCATCCGGCACCTTCACAGCCTTACTGACCTCAATCGCCTCGGCATGTCGCTCAAGGACATCACCGACTGCTGCCGCGACATCGGAATGGAGTCTGCCTCACTGAAACTGAGCATGCAGTATGTCGCCGAAATGCCTCTGCCCGCCATCCTCTACTGGGAGCAGNAGCATTTCGTGGTGCTGCATNNCATCTCTACGCATCGCGGCAAGACACGCTATNNTATCGCTGACCCGGCCGAGGGAAAACTCATCTACNCCGANGAGGAGTTCATACGTCGGTGGNTACCGCGCGGCGAGGACAAAGGACTCTGTGTCCTTGCAGAGCCGATGGAGGATTTCGACAGCCGGACATTCCCCCGCTCGAATGTCCTTAACGGCTTCCGCCGCTATCTTTTCTCTTTTCTGCGTGGATACAGAAAGACCTTCATTTGGGCGCTGCTCATCACTCTGATAATAATGGCAGCCGACTTCCTGACGCCAATATTCCTGCAGCGCACCGTTGATCAAGGAGTGGCCGCTAAGGATATCGGCATCGTCATGGCGCTCCTGTTGGCACAGCTTGCAGTGGCTTGCGGACAACTCGTCTCCACACACGGCATGAACTGGATACTCACCCGGTCCGGACTGAAGATGAACCTTGAGATGACGGATAATTTTCTCACCCGGCTGGCGCGCTTTCCCATCTCTTTCTTCGACAAAAAGGTAAGTTCCGACTTTGTGCAGAAGATCAGCGACCAGTCGCGCATCAAGGATTTCCTCATATCCTTCCCCAACGCGATGCTCGTGATGCTTCTCAATGTCATCGTCTTCTCGATACTCCTCTTTCATTACAGTCCGCTGATTTTTTCCGTCGTAATCATAGGCTCGCTGGTAGAGATAGGCTGGAATACGCTCTTCCTCAGCCGACGCAAGACCATCGATATGACCATGTTCGGATATTCGGCTGAAAACCGCAACCATGCCTACGAACTGGCCAACGGCATGGCAGACCTCAAGGTAAACAATGCGGAGCAGGCACGTATCGGAAAATGGCGCGAGACACAGCATCATCTCAACAATGCCTCCATGCGTTCGCAAAAGCTCTCCATTTTCCAGAACAGCGGCCACACTCTGCTCTCACAGCTGAAGAGTCTGAGCGTGACCGGCATAAGCGCGTTTATGGTGATTGAGGGCGATATGACTTTCGGCATCATGATGACATTGGCATATATCACCGGACGTCTCGCCCAACCCTTCTCGCAAGTGTCCTCGACAATCAGCTCGATGCAGAATGCCGTGCTCTCCTATCAGCGTATCGNGGATNTTANCAGCGNTGGTGACGNCGCGCAGGGCACGCAGCCGNTTGTCGACGCNTCGATGCAAATGAAGGNNGTATGGTTTAAGTATGCCGGCNGCTCTTCCCCCTTCGTGATACGTGGTATCTCCATGGAGATACGGCCCGGCACGGTGACGGCGCTCGTCGGCGAGAGCGGCTGTGGCAAGTCTACGCTAATCAAGCTGATGCTCGGCTTCTACATTCCTCAACAGGGCTCACTGACACTGAGCGGCCATGATATTAGCGAGATTGATACCGACGACTGGATGTCGCATTGCGGCGTCGTGATGCAGGAGGGCAAGATCTTCACCGGCTCTATCCGCGAGAATATTTGTCTCGGTGCGCCGGACGAAAGTGATGATACAAAGATACTTGAACTCATGGCGCTTGTAGGTCTGCGTGAGTTTGTCAAAGGGCTTCCCAACGGACTCGGGACCCAACTCGGAGTCTCCGGAATAGAATTGAGTGGCGGTCAGAAGCAGCGACTCATGATAGCGCGAGCCCTGTATAAAGACCCGGACATACTCTTTCTCGATGAGGCCACCTCTTCGCTGGATGCCAACAATGAGCGCAACATAGTAGACAACATCCGCAATTTCGGCCGCGGCAAGACGGTGATCATCGCCGCCCACCGGCTCAGCACGGTGCAGTATGCCGACAACATCGTCTACATAAAGAACGGTGAAATCGGAGAGCAGGGGAGCCACGACCAACTCATAGCCCGCAAAGGAGACTACTGGCGATTGGTAAAAAACCAACTCCAACTCTCAGTGTAAAGTTCCATTGAAGATGATGGAGAGATTGTAAACCATAAAAGAATGAAATAACCGATCTTCAATATTGAAATAAATTTTATTTAAATATTCTGATATTACAACAATTTACAGGAGACATCACAATATAACTACAAGACGCTATCGCTGATTTTTTTGGAGATTTTTGAAAAATTCTCTAACTTTGTCCTTATGCAAGAGAAAGTAATTGAGAGAGTGCCACGGGAGGAGATTTTGGGAGAACTGACCCCGGAGAGACTGCTACGCACCTCCAATAAGGGTGATAACCTCATATATATCGTTGACGCTCATTCATGTCCGGCTACGATGCGTGAGATCGGACGTCTGCGCGAGATAGCATTCCGCGATGCCGGAGGTGGCACCGGACTGGAATGCGATATCGATATGTATGACACCATGGACCCTCCTTGCCGCCAACTGATAGTGTGGGATCCGGGCGCTCAGGAAATCGTCGGGGGTTACCGCTTTATCCTCGGACGCGATATCCGCATGGAGAAAGAGGGCGTGCCACGCATCGCCACATCCCACATGTTCCGCTTCTCAAAGCAGTTTCTCACCGACTACCTCCCCTATACCATAGAATTGGGAAGAAGTTTCGTCGCCACCGACTATCAGAGCCGTAAGGCGGGCAAAAAGGGTCTCTATGCCCTCGACAATCTGTGGGACGGTCTCGGTGCCCTCACCGTGCTTTATCCGGACATCAAATATCTCTTCGGCAAAGTGACCATGTATCCCGCTTTCGGACCCGACGACCGCNACCTTATACTCGGCTTCATGCACAAGTATTTCCCCGACCCGGACATGCTCGTGGAGCCTTTCTCCCCGCTCCCCTGCCATGCCGACAGCGACGAAATCAAAAATATATTCTCCGGCAACGACTTCCAAAGCGACTACCGTATCCTCAACAAAATATTGCGTGAACACGGTAAAGCCATCCCCCCGCTCATCAATGCATATATGTCGCTCTCACCGACAATGAGAATCTTCGGAACAGCCGTGAATGATGAGTTCGGAGATGTGGAAGAAACAGGGATTTTCCTGAAACTAAGCGAAATCCTACCCGAAAAAAAGGCACGGCATATCGCCACTTTCTCCACCTCAAAACAATGACAATCGCGCCGCCCAGACCCAGCGGATTGCTTAAACACTCATTCTCATAAACCCTGATATGAAATATATTATTCCGGCTATCATAGCGATAGGGATTATGCTCCCCTCCACCGCTTCGGCCACCGAACCGGGCGCGGACATGATGCTGAGCCCCGACGATTCGGGCTATCTCTCGCGTGGACGCGAGATGCTCCGTCGCGGCAACTATCTCGGCACAATAGATCAGCTCGGACGCATCGGCACTGAGGCTATCCCGCTCGATGAAAGTCAGAGCGAGGAATGGCTCTATCTGCTCGCCACGGCATATTTCCACACCGGCGATCCGCGTTGTGAGGCCATACTAAATACTTTCATCGACTCCTATCCCGCCTCGGCTCGTGGTGTGGAGGCTACGCTCNNGCTCGGCGACTTCTACCTCTACNCGCATGAATATCCGGAGGCTCTGGANATCTANAACCGCCTATCCATTGACGCCCTCNGTGGAGATATGGCCGCTAAATACNCCTNNCGCCGCGCACTGGCTATNGTGAAATGCGGATACACCGNGGAGGCTCGTCCGCTCTTCCGCCGTCTCAGCGACAACAGGGAGTATACCAACGCTGCNAGATATTACGACGCATACATCGACTACGTGNAGGGCAATCTTAACGAAGCGCTGTATAAATTCGANACGGTAAAGCCGGAGGGAGATGGCATCAATCCCAACTATTATATCTGCCAGATACTATTCAGCAAAGGAGATTGGCGTCAGACAATAGCCTACGGAGCGCGTCTGCTCAATAGCGGCTATGCCAATCCGGAACTCATCCCCGGCACGCAGCGCGTCACAGGTCTCAGTTATTACGAATTAGGTAATTTTGGCCAGGCTCGCCCCTACCTTGAGGAATATGTAAGGGAGGCCGGGGCAAGTGCCGCCGATGACGCCCGCTATGCGCTCGGTGCCTGCCTCTACAACAATTCTGAATATGACGCTGCCCAACGTCTTTTCTCCCAACTGACAGAGTCGCGCGACGCCATAGCCCAGGGCTCCTATCTTTACCTCGGACAGATAGCAGCCGCTGAAGGTAATGCCTCCTCGGCCACCATCAATTTCGAGAAGGCCTACCGCATGAATTTTGACCCTAAGGTGGCCGAAACTGCCCTTTACAATTACGTAAGTGCCCGAATGCGCGGGGGCAATATACCCTTCGACAATTCTATGGACCTGCTACAGCAGTTTGCCGCCACTTATCCCGACTCAGAATATTCTCCGGCCGTAGACAGGACACTGGCCGAATTTTACTATTCACGCGGCGAATATGAGAAAGCGCTCGAAAGCATAAGCCGTATCCGCCGTCCGGACGCTGAAGCCACGGCTGTAAAGGCAAAGGTGCTCTACGGCGCCGGTGCTTCCGCCGTCTCCTCGGGCAATTTTCAGCGCGGAGCCACGCTGCTTGATGAATGCGTACGCCTCGTCGGCAACGACAAAAGCCTCGCCGCGCAAGCCTACTTATGGCTCGGTGACGCGCGCTACGGCCTGGAGCAATACAAGGCTGCCGAAACTGCTTACTCTCAGGCATTGAAGGCCGGCCTCTCGGGAGACACCCGCTCGCTTGCACGTTACGATCTGGCTTACAGCCTGATGATGCAGAATAAATTCCGTCAGGCTGCCGGTGAATTTGAAGAGGTGGTGAAAGCGCGCACCGCTTCCCGCCTGCCGGAAGATATAATCGACGATGCGCGCCTGCGACTCGCCGACTGCAAGTATTACACCGGCGATTATTCCGGCTCACTCTCCGCCTTCTCGGCTCTTATCAGTGAGGGCAAGAGTCCAGACTACGCCACCCTNCGTCAGGCACAGATTATGGGCGTGCGCGGTGACGTGAGAGGAAAAATCCGATTGCTCGAGTCTTTTGAGACTAAATATCCGAATTCACGATGGATGTCTGACGCTTTGACCGAACTCGCAGAAACGTATACCGCTGAGTCGCAGCATGAGAAGGCCGCCGCTATCTATGAGCGCATCGTGGCCCGTTATCCGGATGCTGACACAGGTCGCCGACTTGGAGAGACATATTATCAGTTAGGCACACAACTCCTGGCATCCGGCGACCGCAAAGGGGCTCTCGATGCTTTCCGCAAACTGGAAAAGACCGGAAATGCCGACCTCGTAGCCGAGGCTTACGCGGGCATAATGCGCTCTACCGACGATGCTGCCGAACAACTCCACTACGCCCGACTCGCCAAACGCTCCGGCGGTCTTGACACGGAGAGCGTGGAGGAAGCCACATATCTTGAAGCAGTGGCCATGCTTGACTCCGGCAATGCCACCGAACGCGAGGAGGCACTCAACGCTCTGCAACGTCTCGCCGACAATCCCTCGACGCTCAACGGCTCGCGCGCAGCCGTGGCTCTGGCTCAGAAAACGCTCGACTCCGGCGATGCCCGCTCAGTCGCCGAAATGATGGAAGACTTCACCACCTCCGGCTCGCCACACAGTTATTGGGTGGCCCGCGGATTTATCCTCCTCGCCGACGCATACGAGAAGCAAGGCAAGGGATATATGGCTCTCGAATATCTCGAAAGTCTCAAGNAGAATTATCCCGGACGCGAACCGNACATACATGACATGATCAACAAACGCATCAAACGCCTGAAAAAATGANGCCTCGATATAAGTCATTATACCTTTCATCGGCCATCGCGCTGATATTGGCNGCCGCTGCTCCATTCAAGACGTCGGCGCAACTCACGGGCGCAGTCACTGTGGAGGGNGACTATCTGCCGGATATCATACGCCANGACCGCATCAATATGCTGCCGGCAATCGTGCGANANCAGACCNACCGCTCTCCCATGCCTTATGCTCTCGACGGCATCAGCGCCGACTTCACCCCCTCTCGCCTTCCTCTTCCGGCTACAGCCTGGCGCGGCACCCTGCCCCCTTACAACCACCGTGGATATCTCGACCTCTCCCTCGGCTCCTGGCTCAACGCCAATCTCTCCGCCGGCGTGGACGTCCTCTCCGGTGAGAAACNGCGGCTGTCCGTGTGGCTCCAACATAACTCCACCTCCCTCTGGAAACCCTATTCCGCCGACGGTATTGACGCCACACGCTATTCTTACCAGGAGAGCCTCGGCGTAGACTATATGAGACGCTTCGGCAATGCCGGCACTCTTTCTGCCGCCGTGCAATACCGTCTCGGTCTCTTCAACTATTACGCCTTCATGCCCCTCGACGGTGGGAAGATGCCTACACAGACACTCAACGACGCGGCATTCCGGTTGGCCTGGCATTCCGACATGATGACAGCCCGCGGCTCGCGCTATCACGCCGGCGTGCGCGGACGATATTTCGGCTACCGTGAGGGACAACGCGAANTTGACCTCGGCCTTGAAGGTGGCTACGNNTTCGTATGGGATGAAAACNNANNATTAGGCATAGACGCTGAGGCTGATATTCTCTTCAATTCCGCCTCAAGCGATTATACGGCATTAAATAACTACGGCTTAGTCAGACTCACGCCTTTCTATCAGTTGACGCGCCGGCAGATGCGTCTGCGTCTGGGCGTAGACCTTGACATCGCAGCCAATGCCGACGGCTCGAAGCCGGACACTCACTATTCCGCCTTCCACGTAGCCCCCGACGTGCGCTTCGACATCCGCGGCCGCAGCGTCGGCTTCTACGCACACGCGACCGGAGGCACCCAACTGCACACTCTCACCCTCGCCTCGCAATGGGACAACTACTGCGCGCCCTCGCTGCTCAGCACACAGCCGATTTATACTCCGGTGGATGCACGGCTCGGACTCGAATTCGGACCCTTCGCCGGCTTCTCAGCTGGTCTGGAAGGACGCTTCAAATACTCCATGCACATTCCCACTGAAGGATGGTATGGCGCTCTGCTCAACAATCCTCTTCTGCCACAATCAGATATGAGCGGCATCAACCTCGCCGGTGTAAGCGTGGGCCTCAATCTGCGTTACAACCTCGGAGAAGTCTTCTCTATTTCGGCATCCGGTTCGTTTCAGCCGCAAAGTGAGAAGCACGGATATTTCAACGGACTCGACCGACCCAAATGGACCGCAGAAGCTGAAGCCCTCTGCCGACCCGTCAAGCCACTGCAACTCGGCGTGAAATACTCTCTCCGGGCTGACAGAAACATTACGCAACGACTGAAACATCAGACCCCCGGAAACGTTATAATTAACGGAGGAACGGAATATGTCAACGAACTGACGGCACTGAAGAATATCTCTACTCTCGACTTCTCGGCTGCATGGCATTTCACTGACAATTTCGCGTTGACACTTCGCGGCGTCAACCTCCTCAACCGCCATGAGGAACTCCTCCCCTCCCTCCTTTCGGAGGGCGTGACCGTATATGGCGGCATTTCGTTACTCTTCTAATAATAATCATTATGCCACTCACACTACACTATGCCAACGAGGATGACAAGGCTTACGGACTTGCCGGAATGGCCATTTCGCTGGCATCTCTCGACGCTATAGACCGCGTGGTGGAATTCACCCTCGACTCAGACGGGCCAATGGTGGTCTTCTCCAACGAATATTATTTCACCTCCGCGCCCGCTGTCTCCGCCAAATCGGTATGGGAAAATCTGATGCGCAATCTGCATATCACCGCCTCAATGGTAATCTCCAACGTCATGGCACGCTCAATGATAAGGCTCAACGAGGAGATACCGGCCGAAATCCTGTCAGAGGTCTACGACCGTATAGCCGATGAGGGACGAGACACCTGCGGACTTGAGGATGACGAGGTAAAAAGCTTCTACGACAAGACTTATTACGGACAGTTACGCGTCTTCTCCAATCCGCGTCTCAAGCCGGCCATCGATCAGCTCGCACGCATTATCTCACGCCGGCGACACCTTTCTGGATTGGAACTGCGAGAAGAACTCGAACTGCTGCAGATCTAAATGTGGAAAGGGTCTAAAGACATTGCTAACCGACTTTAATGAACGATTTTAATATACACAATCAAGCCTCTTCTCCCTCGGAGTCTGACAAAGACATCGAGAGGGCACTGCGACCCATAAACTTCGATGACTTCACAGGTCAGGAGAAAATCATCTCCAACCTGCGGATCTTCGTCAAGGCCGCCACTATGCGCGGGGAGCCCCTCGACCATACTCTTCTCCATGGCCCTCCCGGACTGGGCAAGACCACGCTATCAAATATCGTGGCCAACGAACTGGGTGTCGGCTTTAAAGTGACCTCCGGACCTGTCCTCGACAAGCCCGGCGACCTTGCCGGTATCCTCATGAGCCTTGAGCCGCACGACATCCTTTTCATCGACGAGATACACCGCCTGCATCCTATTGTCGAGGAGTATCTCTATTCGGCAATGGAGGATTACCGCATAGATATCCTGCTTGACAAAGGCCCGGGTGCCAAGAGCGTCCAACTCACGCTCTCACCTTTCACTCTCGTTGGGGCCACAACTCGCAGCGGACTGCTGACAGCGCCGCTCCGCGCGCGCTTCGGCATCAATTGTCATCTGGAATATTACGACCATAAGACGCTGCAGAAGATTGTGCACCGCTCCGCCCGACTGCTGCGCACCGGCATCGCCGACAATGCTGCTGAAGAGATATCTCTGCGCAGCCGCGGCACGCCGCGTATAGCCAACTCGTTGCTCAGGCGCGTGCGCGACTTCGCGATGGTAGAGGGCGACGGATATATCACCCTCGAGATAGCACGACGCGCTCTGGAGGCTCTCAACATCGACCGTTACGGACTGGACGAAATTGACAATAAGATACTCCTCACGATCATCGATAAATTCCACGGCGGACCGGTGGGACTCACCACCATAGCGACCGCGCTCGGAGAGGATGCGGGCACTATCGAGGAGGTCTACGAACCATTCCTCATCAAGGAGGGATTTATCAAGCGCACACCACGCGGACGCGAAGTGACACCTCTCGCCTACAAGCATTTAGGTCGCTCACGTGGCGATGCTGAAGACAGTATCCTCCAATTTTGACTCTTCTCTTTTCATTAATCGTAACATCTGTTATCTCACTTAGGCAATAAATATTCAGACCGGACTCATGGGTAAATTAGGCTCTTTGGCTAAAGACACGGCTGTCTACGGACTCAGCAGCATCATCGGGAGATTTCTCAACTGGTGTCTCGTGCCACTCTACGTCTATATCTTCCCGACGGAGCAATACGGCATCGTCTCCTATCTCTACAGTTTCACTGCCGTGGCGCTCATCATTCTCAACTACGGCATGGAGACGGGCTTCTTCCGTTTTGCCAACAAGAGCCAAAATCCGCAAAGTGTCTACACCACCACGCTCCTCTCCGTAGGCACCACCTCGCTGATTTTCATTCTCTTGCTATGCGGATTTATTCGACCTGTCTCTGACGCGCTGCTTCTGCCGCGACATCCGGAGTATGTGGTGATGCTCGGCATCACGGTGGCTATCGATGCCTTTACCAATCTCCCCTTCGCCTATCTGCGCTATCGCAACAAGGCGTGGACATTTGCAGGAATAAAATTCCTGAATATCGGCGTCAATATCGGGCTCAACCTCTTCTTCTTGCTGGCATGTCCGCGTCTTATGCAGGTGTGTCCCGGAGTCATCGGATGGTTTTACACTCCCCTCGGCGGCGCCTCTTTCGGCATCGGCTGGATTTTCTTTGCCAATCTTCTCTCCACGATTATAGTATTGGCCGCGCTCACACCCTGGATACCGGTGCGTCGCCTTGAGTTTGTGCCGTCTCTGCTACGCCGCATGCTCTCCTATTCATGGCCTCTGCTCGTGCTTGGCGTGGCCGGAATTCTGAGCCAGAATATGGGTCAGATTCTTATCCCCTATATTTTCGAGGGTCAGACGGATGCCGCCNGCTCGATGGTGGGCATCTACGGCGCAAATATCAAGATAGCGNTTGNGATGGTGATGTTTACACAGGCATTCCGCTATGCATACGAGCCTTTTATCTTCTCGCAGGCCAGACGCAGCGGTGAGGACAACCGTCAGGCATACGCTGACGCTACACGGTATTTCGTCATCTTCGGCCTGCTCATCTTCTTGGGTGTGCTCTTCTTTCTGCCCATCCTGAAGCATTTCGAGTCGGCGGCCTATTGGCCGGGTCTGCGTATCGTGCCTGTCATGATGCTGGCAGAACTGTTCGCGGGAGTCTTCTTCAATCTGTCGGTATGGTATAAACTGACCGACCGCACACGCTGGGGAATGTATTTCTCACTTATATGCTTCGCGCTGATGTTCGGACTTAACGTATGGCTCGTTCCGCTGATCGGCATTCCCGACGGCTACGTAGGCTCGGCTTGGGCTGCGCTGATATCATATTTCGTCGTTATGGTGCTCTCCTGGGCTGTAGGACGCCGGTATTATCCGATACCTTATCCTGTGAAGCGCATCGTGCTATATACGCTTTTGGCCATAGTGCTTTGGGGCGTAGGGGAATACTGCCTGTTTGAGAGCATGATGTGGCTTACGTACTGTATCCGCACTGTTTTGCTGGCCATATATCTCCTGATTGTGGTGAGATACGAGAGAATACCTTATCTCTCACGGTTACTGAATAAATAATTTCATTGATGAGCCAAATGCCTGAAGACATAAATACAGAACTGCCTCTTGCGGAGGTGCACTCATCTCGGCTTACTTTTCCGAAGTCGGAAAGGCTACGTCATCGCACGCTCGTGGAGGGTGTGTTTGGCGGTCGCAATACACTGTATGACTATCCTTTGCGNATGTCATGGCNGGCACTCGATGAGGCTGAATTGCGTAAAGCCTTCCGTGANATGCTGCCCGAAGNGATAGCGCCGTTGCAGATGATGGTGACGGTGCCTAAGAAAAAATTGCGCCATGCCGTAGACCGCGTGCGCATGCGCCGGCTCATCCGGGAGGCTTACCGTCTGCAGCGCCGGCCGGTACGCGCTGCCGTCGAAGAGCATACTCCCTTCCGCACTCTCTCCGTGGCTTTCGTATATATGGCAAAAGAACTCCTGCCGATGGAGGTGATAGAGCGCAAGATGGCGTCTCTGCTTCAAAAACTCCGGCAACGCATTCTGCCGGCAGAAGAAACGTCGGCATCTGCTCCCGAAGTGGCCGGCATCTCACCGACACCCGCTGAAGATTGCTGATACTATGGGTAAAAGCAGTTTGTCGCATATTGCCGTAAGGGCGCTCATTCTCCCCATCCGCTTCTATCAGGGTGCGATATCGCCCCATCTGCCTGCCGCCTGCCGCTACACTCCCACATGCTCGCAATACGCCATCGAAGCCATCGCAAAGCACGGCCCGCTAAAGGGCACCTCCCTCGCCATAAAGCGCATCTGCCGCTGCCACCCCTGGGGCGGCTCCGGCTACGACCCCGTCCCCTGATCTTCGGTCTTAATTCGCTTTAGTTGCTCTTTTTTTGCTAATCATAATTTTTATTCATATATTTGTCATATTAATTCGGCTTGGAGAGACATTCTCCTCGCTATGCCGGAACACTGCTAAATCTAATATTATGTTGATACGAAGCAAATCACCGCTACGTCTTGGCCTCGCCGGAGGCGGTAGCGACATCTCCCCCTACAGCGACCAATACGGTGGCCTTGTGCTCAATGCCACCATCAATCTATACACTTACTGCACCATTGAAGAACTCGACTCCGATGAAATCATCATCGAGTCGAACGATGCGGGCTGCTTTAAGTCCTATCCACTCGCTCCGGCTCTCGAAATCGACGGGGAAGCATCACTCATCAAGGGTGTCTACAACCGTATAATGAGAGATTATCAAATCCCGCTGCGTGGCTTCAAGATCAGTACCTACAATGATGCGCCTATCGGCTCCGGACTCGGTACATCCTCTTCAATGGTGGTCTGCATCCTCAAGGCCTTCACTGAATGGCTCTCACTCCCCTTGGGTGACTACGAGACATCCCGCCTCGCCTTCGAAATCGAAAGAAAAGACCTCGCCCTCAACGGCGGTAAGCAAGACCAGTATGCCGCGGCTTTCGGTGGCTTCAACTACATGGAATTTCACGGCAACGACCTCGTCATAGTCAATCCTCTTAAAATCAAGCGATGGATTGTCGACGAACTCGAGGCTTCGCTCGTGCTTTACTTCACCGGCGCCTCACGCAGCAGCGCAAAAATCATCGACGAGCAGAAGAAAAACACCATCGAGGGCAAGAAGGATGCCATCGAAGCCATGCATGAGATCAAGCAGTCGGCCATCGACATGAAGCATGCCCTCCTCAAAGGCGACATGCACGCGCTCGCACTGATTTTGGGAAAAGGCTGGGAAAACAAGAAGAAGATGGCCGGCTCCATCACCAACCCGATGATACAGGAGGCCTTTGACGTGGCTACGGCTGCCGGGGCTTTATCCGGAAAAGTCAGCGGCGCGGGCGGCGGCGGCTTCATCATGTTTATGGTAGACCCGGTCAAGAAACCGGAAGTGGTGAAAGCACTGCGCAAACTGCCCGGCTTTACGATGCCCTTCCAGTTTACGGAAGGTGGCGGACACAGTTGGAAAATCTATGACACTGACAGAATATAAGACTACAAACCATTATAANAAGGTATGACAAACAGCGAACTGANTAAATNACNGATAGNNGANAGCATNGCAGCCAAGCAGNGCATACTCGCCGATGAGTCGATANGAGAGGCTATCCGCAAGGCTGCCGAAGTATGTGTTGAGGCTTACCGTCGTGGCAACAAGACGCTCTTCGCCGGCAACGGCGGCAGCGCGGCTGATGCCCAGCATCTCGCCGGTGAGTTTGTAAGCAAATTCTATTTCGACCGTCCGGGTCTCCCTTCGATAGCGCTTACCACCGACACCTCCATTCTCACGGCCATCGGCAATGACTACGGTTTCAACCGCCTGTTCGCCCGCCAGGTGNAGGCTCAGNNCGTAGAGGGNGACGTTTTCATCGGCATCNCTACTTCGGGCAATTCGNAGAATATCGTGGAGGCTATACAGGAATGTCGCCAAAAGGGCATCATCACCATAGCCCTCACCGGCGGCCGACCCTGCAAGATGGACGACTGCGATATCGTCATCAAGGTGCCCAGCGAGTCCACCCCGCGCATTCAGGAGTGCCAGACCATGATAGGCCACATTATCTGCTGCATCGTGGAGCGCGAAATATTCAGCAAATATAATCCCGCTTAAATCCGTATAATCCGGAGATTTTACAGAGTAATATGAAAGTCGTGATAATGGCGGGGGGAAAAGGCACCCGCATCTCCTCTCTTTTCAGTGATATNCCCAAGCCGATGATCCGCATAGANGGCAGACCGGTGCTCGAGCATGAGATCGAGCGTCTGCGCGAGCAGGGATTTGACGATATCATCATCACGGTCTCACACCTCGGCAATGTCATCATGGACTATTTCGGTGACGGCTCCGGAGTCTCACCAGCCACCGGCAAACCCTTCGGTGTCAAGATAGAGTATTTCAACGAGGAGACCCCGCTCGGCAATGCCGGCGCGCTGTTCAAGATGCGCGACAAGCTTACCGACGACTTTCTGCTGCTCAATGCCGACGCGCTCTTCGATATCGACTTCAGAAAGATGGTGGATTTTCACAAATCACATAATGCGGAAGCCACCCTCTTCACCCATCCCAACAGCCATCCCTACGACAGCGGTCTCATAATCGCAGATGATGACCACCGCGTAGTCTCCTGGCTCGCCAAAGAGGATGAACGACCGGAATATTACGACAACCGTGTCAATGCGGGGCTTCACGTCATCAGTCCTTCTATTCTTGACGCTTCGGGAATCGATGCCGAGGCTGTCGGCACGACAGGCCCGGACGGAAAGACCGTCAAGGTAGACCTTGACCGTAACCTGCTGAAGCCTCTTGCCGGCACCGGCCGAATGTATTGCTACGACAGCCCGGAATATGTCAAGGATATGGGCACACCGGAGCGCTTCGATGCCGTGCGAAAGGATTTTCTCTCGGGTGTGGTGCGTGCGCGCAATCTGGCCAACCGCCAGAAAGCCATCTTCCTCGACCGCGACGGCACAATCAATGAATACGTGGGCTTCCTGCGCAAGCCGGAAGAACTGGCTCTCATCCCAGGAGCCGCCGAGGCTATCCGCCTCATAAACACCTCCGGCTATCTGGCTATCGTCATCACCAACCAGCCCGTGATAGCCCGAGGAGAGGTAAGCGTAGCGCAACTCGACGAGATACATCGCAAGATGGCCACTCTCTTAGGTCGTGAGGGCGCATACAT
>WFLX010147660.1_pt1 | contig 41802 bp, 36 predicted proteins | sample 4967041 | NCBI WGS metagenome assembly WFLX01 (sample SAMN12857096, study PRJNA449069) | gut metagenome | isolation source: stool from male and female vole | host: Microtus ochrogaster | place: USA:Florida | collected 2017
ATTCCGTGAAGTTCTTGACACAACATTGCAGGAAGTGAATTCCGACTATCAGGCAAAAAGAGCGCACACCATCTTCCTCGATCCGCCTGAAATTATCACTGCTCGTCGCGGACTATTCGACGATTGGCTCTCTCATGCTGGCAATCACAAACTCGGAGGCCAACGCAAAGTACCCCGTCTGAACAATAACCGGAGTCTATTGGATCAGCTGCTTGAAATCAATGTATAGTGCAAAATGCATAATCCATAATCTGAATTGATTATGGATTATGCATTTTTTATTCTGGCTTGTTATAGTTTGAGCGTAGATAATTACGCTTTATGCATTTCCTTCGGAAGCTGCGAATTCCATTAGATAGGCTTTGATGAATTCGTCGATTTCGCCATCCATTACTGAGTTGACATCGGAAGTTTGGTAGTTGGTACGGTGGTCTTTCACGCGGCGGTCGTCGAAGACATAGCTTCTTATCTGTGAACCCCATTCTATCTTCTTTTTGCCGGCTTCTACCTTTGCTTGCTCTTCAAGACGATGATTCATTTCTTTCTCGTAGAGTATGGAACGGAGGTGGCGCAGGGCATTCTCTTTGTTCTTGGGCTGGTCACGTGTCTCAGTGTTTTCGATAAGGATTTCCTCTTCTTCGCCAGTGTAAGGGTCTTTGTATTGGTAACGGAGTCGGACACCGGATTCAACCTTGTTGACATTCTGACCTCCGGCACCACCGGAACGGAACGTATCCCAAGATATACGAGCCTGCTCAACATTGATTTCTATGGTATCGTCAACGAGCGGCGTGACGAAAACGGATGCAAATGAAGTCATACGTTTGCCTTGAGCATTATAAGGACTTACACGTACAAGACGGTGCACTCCATTTTCACTCTTCAGATAGCCGTATGCATAATCGCCTTCAATGTTTATGGTCACCGATTTGATACCAGCATCATCACCTTCAAGAAGTTGGGCGATGGAAGTCTTGTATCCGTGACGTTCTGCATAACGGAGATAGAGACGCATGAGCATCTGTGCCCAGTCCTGGCTTTCAGTGCCACCGGCACCGGAATTGATCTTAAGCACAACGCCAAGTTTATCTTCTTCGCGACGGAGCATATTGCGTAGTTCAAGGCTTTCAATATCTTTTGCCACTGCAGCATATTGCGCCTCTACTTCTTCTTCCGTCACCAGACCTTCCTTCACAAAATCAAAAGCCAAGCGGAGTTCTTCAACCTGCTTTTCCAGAGCCTCGTAAGCATCAATCCAGAAATGGAGATCTTTTATCTTCTTCATCTGAGCCTCAGCTTTCGTACGGTCTTCCCAAAAATCAGCAACGTGGGTACGGAGTTCCTCCTCCTCCACTTCGATTTTCTTCGAGTCTATATCGAGGTATCTTTTAAGTGCGGCGGTACGTTCTTCCGCCTCTTTGAGTTGTTCTTGAGTTATCATTTTTCTAATGCATAATTCATAATACACAATTCACAATTATATGTCGGTATAGAATATGCTATTACTTATTATGCTTTAATTTAATGGTTACTTAATCCTTTTTTCGCATAGTTTCATAAATACATTTTAATTGAAGACCCGGGTCAAACAACTTACTTGAGCTCGTGCGTAGCTAATTTTGCATTATACATTATGAACTATGCATTTAATTAATTATTTTTTGGTTCTGGAAGTCGGTCGCTTCTTAGGGGTAGCATCCTGCTGCTCTATGAGTTTCAGCACATCTTCCAAAGTCAGCGAATATGGGTCAGTGCCTTTGGGAATCTTATAGTTCACTTTCTTCTTTGCTCCTTCGGGCAAATAAGTGAAGTATGGACCGAAACGCCCGTTTAGAATCTCAATCTCCGGATGCTCAGNGAAAGACTTGATAAACTTATTTGCCTCATCAGCCCTTTTCTTCTCAATCAGTGCAATAGCCTCAGCCTCAGTGATCGACAGCGGTGACATGTCTTTTGGAATAGACACAAACACAGAATCGTGACGGATATATGGACCAAACCGGCCGATAGCAGCGAGAATCTTCTTTCCCTCGAATATACCTACATCACGAGGCAACTCGAACAGCTTGAGTGCCTCTTCGAGAGTAAGAGTCTGCACGCTCTGATCCGGTTGTAAGGAAGCAAAGAGAGGTTTGTCTTCATCTGTAGCCTCACCTATCTGCACGACGGGGCCGAATCTGCCAATCTTAACATAGACAGGACGTCCNGTCTTTGGATCAATACCTAACTCACGCTCTCCCACCTTATGCTCCATCTTGAGAGAATTNATCTTTTCNATCTCCGGATGGAAATCACCNTAGAACTCTTCCATCTCATTCTGCCAAGGGAGTTTTCCTTCAGCTATATCGTCAAATTTCTCCTCAATCTTAGCAGTGAAATTATAGTCAAGAATATCAGGGAAATATTCAGTCAGGAAGTCATTGACCACCATTCCTGTATCAGTCGGGACNAGCTTTCCTTTCTCNGACCCAACTGAAAGAGACTTNGTNTTCATAGAAATCTTCCCTTTCTTAAGAGTAATTTCTTTGAAATCTTGTGGAGNNCCCTCTTTCTCCCCNCGCTTAACGTACTCACGTTGNTGGATAGTGGAGATGGTAGGAGCGTAGGTCGAAGGGCGNCCNATACCAAGTTCTTCCATTTTCTTAACGAGAGAAGCCTCTGTATATCTTGGAGGAGCCTGCGTGAAGTCTTCAGTAGCGGTAATCTCTTTGGGCTGGAGATCCATTCCTACGGAGAGAGGAGGAAGCGAAGTGTCTTTGCCTGTTCCTGTCTGATATACAGTCAAGAATCCGGGAAAAATGACAACCTCTCCTTCCGCTTTGAAAACGCCATGGGTAGTATCTTCCGCAACGCTGGAGGCAGACGGTGTAATCGCAATGTCAACAGTAGTTTTCTCAATATCAGCGTCAGCCATCTGTGAAGCCACGGCACGTCGCCAGATTAGGTCATAGAGTTTCTGTTCCTTTGCGTCCCCCTCGATAGTTCGGTTGCTGACGTAAGTAGGACGGATAGCCTCATGAGCTTCTTGTGCGCCCTTGGAGTGAGTATGATAATGGCGCACTTTCAGATATTGTTCACCATAATCCTTGCTTATAGTATCAGATATATCACGAAGGGCGAGCTCAGAAAGATTAGTGGAGTCGGTTCGCATATAGGTTATCTTTCCGTCTTCATAAAGTTTCTGAGCGATCACCATAGTTTGATTGACCGAGAACCCGAGTTTGCGTGAAGCTTCTTGCTGGAGAGTGGACGTAGTGAAAGGAGGATAAGGCTGACGTTTGCCGGGTCGCACATTGACCTCCGCTATCCTGAAAGTGGCGTCGCTACATTCAGCCAGCACATCCATTGCCTCCTTTTCATCGGCACAACGGCGAGAAAGGTCGGCTTTTAGTCCGGCATCAGAATCTGGGATATCAAACTGACCTGAAATTCGGAAATAGGACTCAGGAGTAAATGCAGAAATCTCTTTTTCGCGTTCGCAAATAAGGCGCACAGCGACACTCTGCACTCGTCCGGCAGATAGCGATGGCTTAATCTTCTTCCATAGCACCGGGCTTAGTTCGAAACCCACGATACGGTCGAGCACACGCCGAGCTTGTTGGGCGTTTACTCTGTCTATATCAATGTCGCGCGGATTAGCTATGGCATTTAGTATAGCCGGTTTTGTTATTTCGTGAAAGACAATTCTCTTTGTATTTGTGGGATTAAGTCCAAGCACTTCATACAGATGCCATGCGATAGCCTCACCTTCACGGTCTTCATCGGAAGCGAGCCATACCATATCAGCTTTCTGAGCAGCCTCTTTCAGCTTCTTAACGGTGTCTTTTTTATCTGCCGGTATTTCATATTCCGGTTGGAAATTATTTTCAAAATCTATGGAGATTCCTTTCTTCTTGAGGTCGCGGATATGTCCGTAGGAAGAGAGCACAGTGTACCCCTTACCAAGGAATTTTTCGATGGTCTTAGCTTTTGCAGGCGACTCTACTATTACGAGATTATTCATAATATCATTATAATCAAGCTTCTAAACGCCCTAAAACACATCATTGGCAGATATGGAGGGCTAATTCTTGCGCAAAATTAATACTTTTATTTCAGAAACACAATATTAAGGTGTATTGTTTTAAGAAAAAATAGATTCTTAATCGTTATATATGTATATGGAATTCCCGTTTTCTGCGTTTTCATAGTTGCCTTCGCAAAACGAGAAACACCCAAACGATATTGAGAATTAGATTTTTGATTACTTAGTCACTTCTCTATTCAAAATTCTTAATTCTAAATTCTAAATTCTAAAAGATGGCAAATAAACTTGTAGAAATGATTCGCCGCCAAGCGGAGAAATATGGAGATAGAGAGGCCTACCGCTATTGCTGGCGTAAGGCTGGAGAATGGCTTCCCACAAGCTGGGAAGAATTCCGTGTGCAAATAGATGTTGCGGCAAGGGCACTCGCAAGATTGGGTATTAAAGAAAAAGATACTATCGCAGTATGCTCCAACAATACACCGCAAATTCTGATCACTGAATATGCAGGCTTCCGAAACAGAGTGGCAACAATTCCTTTATATTCAAGCAGCAGTCAAGGCCAGTATGACTTCATTGTTAATGACGGACAACCAAGAGTTCTCTTTGTCGGTGAGAAACACCAATACCCTCTTGCGTATAACTATTGGAAAAACCATCCTGAGCAAATCGACAAGATAGTTATATTCAAAAAAGAGGGTTTTGATATTTATGCCGATGATACTGTATCTATGGTTTGGGAAGACTTTATGAAGCTTGGGGTGGAAGCTGATGAAGACACCAGAATTCTTGTTGAGCAGAGATCAGAAAGGGGCCTTCCTGAAGATATCGCGACCCTCATATACACATCAGGCACGACGGGCGAACCCAAAGGAGTATGCCTAAGCCATTCCAACTATGATGCGGCGATGGAGGCTCACTTGAAATTTTTGATCAATGTCACAGACAAAGACCTCTCCATGGCTTTTCTGCCAATGAGCCATATCTTAGAAAAGGCATGGTGCTTCTTCTGCCTGACAAAAGGAATTAGGATTGCCATTAATGAGGATCCAAGAATCATTCAGGACACCTTACCACAGGTAAAGCCAAATCTTATGACCTGTGTGCCACGATTCTGGGAGAAAGTATATGCGGGTGTCAAAGAGAAAATCTCTAAGATGAGCAAAGTGCAGCAAATGATGGTAGGGCGTGCAATCCGAGTAGGGTATCGCCGAAACCTTGGATTCAGAAGGGAAGGGAAACCTGTGCCATCATGGCTCGAGAAAGAATATCAGTTCTGGGACAAGAGAGTTTTCTCTAAAGTTAAGAAGACCATAGGACTACCCGAACCAAAGATGTTCCCGACTGCCGGGGCTCCGTTGAGTCCTCGCATCACAGAATTCATGCAGTCGATCGGCATCAATGTTATCATCGGATATGGGCTCAGCGAGACTACAGCTACAGTTTCGGCATTCCCATTCAAGGACTTCGAGATAGGGACAGTCGGGAAACCCCTTCCCATGGTTAAAGTCAAGATCGACACTGAGGGTGAGATTCTCGTCAAAGGGCCTACTGTCACAGCAGGATATTACAACAATCCCGACGCTAATGCAAAGGCTTTCACAGACGACGGATGGTTTCGCACCGGCGATGCAGGATATTTCACAGAGTCTGGAGCCCTCGTTCTGACAGAGCGTGTGAAAGATCTCTTCAAGACTTCTAACGGTAAATATATCGCACCCCAGCTGCTTGAAAGCCGGTTGGCGGAGAACAAGTTTATCGACGAAGTGGCAGTAATAGGCGACGAACGGAAGTATGTGACGGCTCTCGTGGTGCCTAACCTCTCTCAATTACTTGCATGGGCAGCTTCCAAGAAACTTGATACTGATAATGTAGAAGCCCTTTTAAAGAATCCCGTTGTCATTGATATGCTGATGGGCGAAATCAACGAACTCCAGAAAGACCTTGCTTCCTACGAGCAGATCAAGAAAATCACATTGCTGCCGAATCATTTCTCTATCACCCATGGGGAAGTGACCAACACTATGAAGGTACGCCGTCCGGTAGTAGCGAAGAGATATGCCAAGGAAATAGAGGCAATGTACGACGGTCCGAAAGATGGGGACACTCCACTCATCCCGGAGGAAAACGAGGAGAAATGAACAGGCATATCTCCAGACATATAATAAGCGGAAACGCGACAATCAGGGAGACACTGACGGCTCTTAATGAGCTGAGCGGCGACTCTATGACTCTTTTTGCCTTAGACGATGATGGGCGACTGATAGGGAGCGTCACTGACGGGGATATTCGTAGGGCACTCATCGCAGGACACACCACCGATGACAAGGCTGCCGATATAGCATTCCGAAACTTCATTTCCCTTACTGAGGACCCATCACCTACAGAAAGATACCGGACTGTAGCACGAGCCAGAGAAAGAAGAATCAACCTACTGCCCGTCTTATCTGAAGGGATATTGAAAGACATCATAGATCTGAGGAAATTGAAATCGGCANTTCCTGCTGANGCTGTNCTCATGGCAGGNGGCCGGGGGGAACGACTACGTCNATTGACNCTCGATACTCCAAAACCTCTTCTGGAAGTTGGAGGGAAACCTATTATCGACTATAATGTGGAGTCTCTGATCAGTTATGGAGTGAAGAATATTTATGTGACAGTCAATTATCTCAAGGATCAGATTATAGAGCATTTTTCCGAACCGAAATGGCATGGAAGAGTGCATTGCATAGAGGAGCCATGCCGTTTAGGAACGATGGGAAGCGTCGCCCTAATTGATACGCTGACACAAGATCATGTGATTGTAATGAACTCCGACCTTCTCACCAATATCGACTTCGAGTCGCTTTGGAGACATCATGTAGACTCTGGCGCAGTGTTGACAATGGCGACTATTCCATATACCGTATCAGTTCCTTTCGCCATCATAAGGACAGACGGAGACAGGGTGACCGGACTGGAAGAGAANCCGACATTCAACCATTTTGCCAACGCAGGCGTATATATAATAGACCGCAACGTTTTGGGCGACATCAAGCGAGGAGAATACCTTGATGCACCAGACTTTGTGGAGTCGTTGATTGCAAAAGGATTGAAAGTGTCTCATTTCGTCATAGAGGGAACATGGATCGACATCGGCTCGCCAGATGATTTCCGCTATGCAAATGAGGTCACAACAAGAGCCTTCAGTCAATGATAAAAGATTAATTATTAATGATGAATTAAGAAAAGAGAGTAAGAATTAAAGGCTAAGCCTTATAATTCTCAATTCTCAATTCTCAATTCTGAAGAATTATGGCTGAATCGAATTTTATAGATTATGTAAAGATACTTTGCCGGTCGGGCAAAGGTGGTGCCGGGAGCAGACACTATCATCGTGCTAAATATATACCAAAGGGTGGACCTGACGGAGGCGACGGTGGACGCGGCGGACATATCATACTTCGTGGCAACCGTCACAAATGGACACTTCTTGACCTCAGATATCAGAGACACATCTTTGCTACGGACGGACAAAGAGGTGGAGAAAACCGCAGTACCGGTAAGGATGGGGAAGACCGTATCATTGAAGTGCCAGTTGGGACTACAGTGTTTGATGCCGACACTGGGGAATATCTATGTGAAATCACTCAAGACGGAGAAGAGATCAAACTTCTTCGTGGAGGCAAAGGAGGACGTGGGAATGTTCATTTCGCCACATCAACCAACCGTGCGCCTCGATATGCACAGCCGGGGCAACCTGCCATTGAAAAGGCTGTCGTGCTTGAGCTTAAATTGCTCGGAGATGTAGGTCTGGTAGGATTCCCGAATGCAGGAAAGTCCACTCTCCTATCGGCTATCTCAGCTGCAAAACCCAAGATTGCTGATTATCCATTTACGACAATGGAACCGAGCCTTGGAATCGTCAGCTACAGAAATGGGCAGAGTTTCGTTATGGCTGATATTCCCGGTATCATTGAAGGAGCAAGTGAAGGCAAGGGGTTAGGACTCAGATTTCTGCGTCATATCGAAAGGAATGCAGTTCTACTCTTTATGATTCCGGCAGATTCTTCCGATATCAAGAAAGATTATGAAATACTACTAAATGAACTGAAACAGTTTAATCCTGAGTTGATGGACAAGAGCCGTGTGCTTGCCATCTCAAAGAGCGACTTGCTCGATGAGGAGATGATGGAAGAAATGAAGAAAGAACTTCCTGATGGAATTCCGGCTGTCTTTATTTCTGCTGTCACTGGCTTTGGTCTAACTGAATTGAAAGACCTCCTTTGGCGCGAAATCAATTCTGAGGATAATCTTGCGAAGTCGACTATAACCCATAGGGATCTTGACCGCCATCATCGGGTGGAGGAAGAAGATGAGTTTATCTTCCATCAGGACGATGATGAGGAAGAAGACTGGCTACCCGAAACTGATGAGGAATGGGAAGACGAATTCTGGGACGAGGAGCACTCTGTCAATGATGAAGACGCATCATGGCGCGGAGCCAAGAAAGGCACCGGTAAATAACACAACCGATAATTATATAGGGACGCACGGCTCGTGCGTCCTTTATCAAATAACCGAAATGTCAGAACGACCCTTATTACAATTAGACATAGAGCAAATTCTCAAAAGCAGAATTCCTGCATCCAAACAGAAGTTCATTCCAAACTTCTTCTACAATGCGCTTGCCAAGTTAATACATCAGGAAGAGCTAAATAAAATTCTCCGAATGGCTTATCCATCTCAAGGGAGCGAGTTTTCAGAGAAAGTTCTGAAGCATCTGGATATCAAGGTTGAAGTAGAGGGTGCTGAGAATCTGCCTCCTCTGGGACATCGCGTGACATTTGCATCAAACCATCCACTTGGTGGTCTTGATGGGATAGCACTGATAGCAGTTTTAGGAAATCATTACGGAGATGAGAATATACGTTTTATGGTCAATGACTTGCTGATGAATGTTGAGCCATTGAGTAACGTCTTTTTACCCATAAACAAATATGGGAGTCAAGCCAGGACGGCTGCAGAGGCCATCAATAAGGAATATGCCTCCGACCATCAACTTTTGGTATTCCCGGCAGGACTTGTTTCTCGGCTTCAAGAGGGAGGACATACCCATGATTTGAAATGGCAGAAAGCTTTTGTGCAGAAATCGATCGAATACGGCCGCGACATAGTACCCATCCGTTTCGTAGCCCTAAATCGGAAACGCTTCTACCGACTCGCCAAATGGCGTAAGAAACTTGGAATCAAATTCAACATCGAGCAAGCCACTCTCCCGGCAGAACTGTGTGCTTCTCGTGGCAAACGCTTCCGCATCATCATCGGCAAGCCGCTGAGTATCTCTGGACTTAAGGCATCAGGAAAAAGCTATCAACAGTTGGCTGAAGAAATCCGCAGACTGATATATGGAATGCACCAACCAGAGAAAATTTGATTAACTATGCTCTTCCACATAAGTAACAGACAATAATTTATAATGTTTTACGTTTTAATTAAAATGGTTTCTACGTAAGAACGAAATAAATATACACAGAATATGAAGAAGGCATTGATAACAGGCATAACGGGGCAGGATGGCTCATATCTTGCAGAATTACTTATTGAAAAAGGATATGACGTTCATGGGACCATTCGGCGGTCTTCAGTCGACTTCCGAGAACGGATAGCTCATCTGGAAGGGCATCCACAATTTCATCTTCATTATGCAGATCTCACCGACTCAATGTCAGTGATTCAAGTGCTTAATGCTGTGCGTCCTGACGAAGTCTATAATCTTGCTGCCCAAAGTCATGTTCAGGTATCCTTTGATTCTCCGGAATATACTGCCAATGTGGATGCTACAGGAGTGCTTAGATTGCTCGAAGGTATTCGCCAGACCGGATTAGCCAAAACTTGCAAATTCTATCAGGCTTCCACTTCTGAACTATATGGGAAAGTTGAAGAGGTGCCGCAAAATGAAAATACTCCATTCCATCCTTACAGCCCTTACGCAGTAGCCAAACTCTATGGATTTTGGATTGTCAAAGAATATCGGGAGGCATACGGGATGTTCGCATGTTCCGGCATTCTATTCAATCATGAATCCGAGCGGAGAGGGGAGACATTTGTCACACGAAAAATTTCACTTGCAGCTGCCAGGATTGCGCAAGGCAAACAAGATAAACTATATCTTGGTAATCTTTCTTCTCGCAGAGATTGGGGATATGCAAAAGACTACGTTGAGTGTATGTGGTTGATATTGCAACAACCTGAGCCGGAAGATTTTGTGATTGCAACCGGAGAACAACATTCAGTACGTGAATTTTGTCTATACGCTTTCAAGCGAGCAGGTATCGAACTTGAGTTCATAGGAGAAGGAGCTGAAGAGAAAGGGATCGATAAAGCTACCGGAAAAGTCGTCATTGAGGTCTCACCGGATTTCTATCGACCTACTGATGTAGTAAACCTATGGGGCGATCCTTCTAAAGCGAAAGAAAAACTTGGATGGGATCCTCTGAAGAAGACATCGTTTGAGCAACTTGTCAACATAATGGTAGATTCAGACATGGCAAAAGTTGCAATCGAAAGAGCCGGAGATCATGTCAGGATGAATTTAGAGGAGTTCCTTGAGAAAGGCATTGTAAAATGACATACTCATAGAAATGACGATGGAGAAAGATTCAAAAATATATGTAGCTGGGCATCGTGGAATGGTGGGATCAGCTATTGTCAGAGAGTTGAAAAGACAAGGATATAGCAATATCATTACTCGTACACACGCAGAGCTGGACCTTATCAATCAGCAGGCGGTCAACGATTTCTTTGCGGAAGAAAAGCCGGAATATGTGTTTTTAGCAGCTGCCAAGGTAGGTGGTATTGTAGCGAATTCTGAGCACCTGGCAGATTTCATGTACGACAATATGATGCTTGAGATGAACGTCATCAATGCAGCCTGGAAGAATGGATGCAAGAAACTGGAGTTTCTTGGGTCATCATGCATTTATCCTCGTCTGGCTCCTCAGCCCATGCCGGAAAGCTGCCTGCTGACTTCTGAATTGGAAAAGACGAATGAAGCATACGCATTGGCAAAAATATCAGGATTGAAATATTGTGAATATCTAAATCGCCAATATGGAACAGATTATATATCAGTGATGCCGACCAATCTCTATGGTCCAAACGACAATTATCATCCTGAGCATTCGCATGTGCTTCCGGCTTTAATCCGGCGTTTTCATGAAGCTAAAGAGAATGGGCTAAAAGATGTGACCTGTTGGGGTGATGGGAGTCCGCTACGAGAGTTTCTCTATGTCGATGATTTGGCAAATCTTTGTGTATTTCTAATGAACCACTATTCCGGGAATGAGACAGTCAATGCAGGCACCGGAAAGGAGCTGACAATAAAGGAGCTGACTGAATTGGTAGCCAAGGTGGTCGGATATGAGGGGGCTATTCACTGGGATACAAGCCGCCCTAATGGCACACCCCGGAAATTGCTGGATGTAAGCAAAGCAGCGGGTCTTGGATGGAGATATAAGACTGAGTTGGAGGATGGCATTCGGCTTTCCTATCAAGACTTTCTCAATAATCCTATGAGGGCGGAAAGATAAAAAGAACCTCTGTTTTGATTCATTTTTAACATCAAAATTTCAAGTTATCATTATTTTTTAGTAATTTTGCACTTTCAACATAAATAGAAGTGTTTCTCATCTCTAATTAGCAAGAGGTGAGAAGAAAAAGTATGTGTGTAAGCACGAGTTTTTTTCATTCAATATTTTGCAATAATTTAATAAATATAAACAAATTACAAAATTACAAAATTATAAATTGTCGAATGTCTGCAGATGTTCGACGAATGGAATTTTTACACAACTACCATGCATGAGGCGTCTGGAAGAATAATTAAGAATACGGGGCTGCTATATTCTCGTTTGATCTTTCTCACATTTGTCAACCTCTATGCAGTACGTATCACCCTTGATGCTCTTGGAGACATTGACTATGGTATTTATAATGTAATTGCGAGTTTGGTTGCATCACTCTCTATCCTTACGGGTGCTATGACTTCTGCTACACAGCGATTCCTTTCATTCCATCTCGGACGTCAAGATTACGAACAATACAGCAAGACTTTCAGCCTTCTCCTACTGTGTTTTTTAGGTATTACGGGATTGCTCATCATCATAGGAGAGCCACTCGGAATATGGGCTATAAAAGACTGGCTAAATTATCCTCCAGACAGAATAAATGCCGTCTATTGGGTATTTCAGACTTCCCTGGCGGCTTTCGCAATCGGACTCATCACAATCCCTTATACCTCATCGATAGTCGCCAATGAGAAAATGAATGCTTTCGCACTCTTCAGTGTTGTGGAGGGTCTGCTTAAACTTGGGATAGCGTTCATACTAATACATTATGGCAGGGATCGCCTTATTCTATATAGTGTTCTAACTATGCTGACAAGCATTGTCGTATTGGGAATGTCGATCCAGTATTGCCATTCAAACTTCAAATATTGCAAATATATCTGGACATGGGATAAAGGTATTTTTACACAGCNCTACCAATATACGGGATGGAATNTCTTTGGTTCNGTTTCAGGAATTNTAGCCACGCAANGNCAAANCATTCTACTTAACATATTCTTCGGCCCTATAATAAATACATCCAAAGCCATCGCTGACAGAATCCAGCACGTTATCAATGGTTTTTCAGTCAATCTATACATGGCGGCCAGTCCACAGATAATTAAATCTTATGCCGCCAACGACCATGAAAGAGCTCTCAGGCTGGTAACTAAGACATCAAAAATGTCTTTTCTGCTTATTTTTGTGCTCTCTTTTCCTCTAATATGCAACATGAAGGATCTTCTTGGTATTTGGATTATAAAGAGTACAGAGACTCCGGACATGACAATATTTTCGAAACTCGTTCTGCTCTATTGCCTTGCACTTTCACTCGAACCCCCTATCAGCCGTATAATTCAAGCCNCTNGNAATATCCGCNAATANCAAGTCTGTATAGGGGCTATCACATTATCGTTTATTCCTACCGCTGCTTTGGCTCTTTGGCTTGGAGCGTCAGCTCCAACCACATTGGTGATTCAAATTATAGTGCTTTTGATAGCTCAATTCGTAAGAATTATCATAGCCCACTNCCAAGTGAAACTTGACTACAAAATTTATTTTTATGAAGTAGCGTTCCCAATTATAAAAATCCTTGTCATTGCCATTCCTTCTTATTTCATTTTGGAGCCTACCCTTTTTACTATTCCGGGATTTTGGGGGACTCTGATCAATACTGCATTAGCAGGAATATGGGGCTGCGCAATAGTAGCGCTCTTGGGACTCAACAAAAGTGACTGGGCAATGATCAAGGAAATAATCACCAAAAGATTTAAACTCTCTCGCAAATAAAATCATGTGGTATCTATTCAGGCTTACTAACCTCTTTTGGCTATTGGCAGCAACTTATATTTGGATAACATCCACTATAAATCAAGGTCCAATACTGGCAATAGTAAATTTCATTATGGCATTCTGTGTGAGCATGATGCCCATAAAAATCAAGTTTGATGCACTTTTAGGAAGAGTTATTGTAGCTATATTACTCATCGGTCTATGGTTTTTATGGATTGACGGGCCCATAATGNGGGTGACCACCANTCTGATGNATATGCCAGTCATCTGGCTACTTATNCTGCCTTNCAAANATATNGNAGATTTGCTGAAGTTCANTACTANATGGTATGCCATTCTCCTTATTCCCGCTCTTCTTATATACGGATTGACAATTTTTATCGATCTCCCTTCGATAGGTAAATTTGTTCACCCTAATTATGTGCCCTTTACCAATTATATCTTCTATATTAAGACCACATGGGATTCCGGATTCTTAGTCCGATTCAATGCTTTTTTTCTGGAGCCGGGACATCAGGCACTACTTAGTACTTTCCTAATGATAGCTAATCGCTTTAGATTTAAAGAGTGTCCCTGGCTTTGGGTATTATTGGCGAGTACAATCTTCTCTTTCTCTTTAGCCGGCTACTTACTTGCAACAGCAGGTTTTATCTTGCTCAAAGTCAACTCTATATTAAAGGCACTGATTGTAGGTGTAATTGGAGCCATTGTAATATCATTCGCTCTCAATTGGAGTGGAGGAGAAAATGCATTGAACGACCTGATAATTAAACGCCTGGAGCAAGATGAAAGCAAAGGTATAAAAGGCAACAATCGAGTTGACGATACAACTGACTATACCTTTTCCATGGTTGTGAGACGCCACAATCTATGGCTTGGTGTAAAAGAGCGGACCAATATGGATCTTATTGCCGGAGCAGGCTATAAAATATTTATTATAAATTATGGATTGGTGGGAGCGGTACTGGCTTTACTCTTTTATCTTAGTGTCATTCCTCCCAAGCCGGATTATAGGTACACTATAACCTTTCTAATAATTTTAATTCTTTGCTTTATGCAACGAGCTTATCCGGCTTGGTATTCGTGGCTATTTCCTTATGTAATGGGAATATATATAGCAAAGGGAGAAAAAGATAATTTACTTGAGCAGCATAATTACAATCAAAATGAAACGTCGACTAATAATAATATTTCTATTTAGTCCGTTGTACATTTTTTTCCTCCTTAGGGGGACAAAAACACTACGCCGAGAAGTTGGGGAGTGGCTGAAAGTAATACCACTTCCTTCATCTAAGAGTTTATATATTAATTCATTAGAGTTAATGAGCAGATTGCCGGAATTTAGGACGATTCTATATTATCGATATAAAATCAACGAATTCAATCCGATCAGGCTTATTTATCCCGGGCAAATGATGTCGATAAGCTGTCCTCAGGTAGGAGAAGGCCTCGTCATCCAACATGGATTTGGCACTCGAATCGGCTGCTCCAAAATGGGAAAAAACTGCCAGGTATGGCAAGGTGTGACACTGGGCAAAGTGCGTAGTGGATTAGATCAACCACGTCCGATAATTGGAGATAATGTCAAAATTTACGCAAATTCTTTAGTGCTTGGAGGAATCACTATCGGAGATAATGTCATAATAGGAGCAGCCTCCGTTGTGTTAGAGTCTGTTCCCCCTAATAGTACTGTTGTAGGTAGTCCTGCAAGAATTGTCAAACGACACTAATCTGATTCTGAAGCTACCGGATTTGTCAAGCCATTAGAAAATGTACTGGTATTAAAAGGTTGGCTACTAAAACCCACATAAAGGCAGAACCCCTATTAGCTTCTTGTTAGGAGCTACTTAAAGCATAGGAAAAGAGAAAACGACTAAAGGCACCGACTCATAAAATCACTCTCCCATAAGCGCCATAGCAAACCCCATTTTTTAGGAGTCGGGAGCTTATATTTAAGAAAAACGAATAATTTTTGTATTCCAATACAATAAAAAAAGGGATTTTTTCATTATTAAGTAAGGGAAGGTCTATCGGATATTGACATTGATAGAGTCAATATTTGCTATTCTCATCTACCTTCCCTCAAGGAATAAAATGACAAAGGTCGCTATAATAGGCACTCAGGGTGTACCTGCAAAATACGGAGGCTTCGAAAGCCTGGTGGAAAATCTTCTTGGCGATAATTGCCCGGAGGATATCGAATACACTGTCTTTTGCTCTGGAAAAGACATGCAGAAGCAATTATCCCAATATAAAAAAGCAAAACTGAAATATATTCCCCTTAGGGCCAATGGAGTCCAATCAGTGCCATACGATATTTTATCACTTTGTAAAGCATTGAACGGATATGATGTTGTCCTTGTGTTAGGGGTATCGGGTTGCATATTTCTTCCTATCTTCCACATGCTTAATTCCAAAAAGCTCATCATCAATATTGACGGCATGGAGTATAAACGTGATAAATGGGGGAAATTAGCAAAAAAGGTTCTTAAGAAGTCGGAAGCGATGGCTGTAAAATATGCCGATGTTGTCATCACCGACAATAAGGCTATCCAAGATTATGTGGCCATGGAGTATGGCAAAGAATCAAAGCTTATAGCTTATGGAGGCGACCATGTGGTCAGAGACGTTCCGGAAGAATTTATAGAATCTACATTAAAAAGATATAATCTTACAAAAGGGGACTATGCAATTGCAGTGTGCAGGATTGAGCCGNAAAATAACTGCGANATGGTGCTTAAGGCTTTCTNAAANACGAATAAGACNTTAGTTTATATTGGNAATTGGGACCATAGTGAATATTCGAAACAATTACGCAATAAGTATNCGAGCTANNCGAATATCAAAATACTTGAAGCTATTTATGATCTCGACGTGCTGTATGTATTGAGAAAGAATGCTGGAATCTACGTACACGGCCATAGCGCCGGAGGCACAAACCCTTCTCTTGTAGAAGCAATGTTTTTCGGAATCCCAATTGTGTCTTTTGATGTAATCTTCAATCGTGCTACTACAAAAGACAAAGCATATTATTTTAAAGGGTCTGACTCTTTGATTAAAATAATCAATAGAAGGAATCTTGATGGCTCAAAAATGAAAGAAATAGCTGAGAAGAATTATACATGGAAGTCTATCTCTGCCCAATATGTAGAATTATATAAGTGACACAACATCCTTTATACTGAAAATCATGAAAGGTATAGTTCTCGCCGGAGGCTCTGGCACAAGATTATATCCAATCACCAAGGGGATAAGCAAGCAGCTTTTGCCTATCTTTGATAAGCCAATGGTCTTCTACCCTATCTCAACCTTGATGCAAGCGGGCATAAGGGATATTTTGATTATTTCCACACCTCAGGATCTTCCGGGATTTCGCCGACTACTTGGAGATGGCTCCGACTATGGCNTGACATTCTCCTACGCTGAGCAGCCTTCTCCTGATGGATTAGCCCAAGCTTTCATCATTGGAAAAGACTTTATAGGAAAAGACAGTGTTTGTCTTGTGCTTGGCGACAATATATTCCATGGTCCTGATTTCGCCAAGGACTTAAAGGAAGCTGTTGAAGATGCTGAGCAAGCAAAAAAAGCCACAGTCTTTGGATATTGGGTGAATGATCCGGAAAGATATGGAGTAGCAGAATTTGACCAGAAAGGCAATTGTCTCTCAATTGAAGAGAAGCCATCCCATCCAAAGTCGAATTATGCGGTAGTTGGACTTTACTTCTATCCTAACAAGGTTGTCGAGGTAGCACAAAATATTAAACCTTCAGCCCGTGGTGAACTTGAAATCACCACAGTGAATCAACAATTTTTGAATGATAGGGAGTTGAAGGTTAAGACACTTCCAAGAGGTTTCGCATGGCTCGATACCGGAACCCACGATTCACTTGCAGAGGCTTCAATATATGTAGAAGTGCTCGAAAAACGGCAAGGATTAAAAATAGCGTGCCTTGAAGGAATTGCTTTCAGCCAAGGCTGGATTTCAAAAGATAAATTGATTGATATTGCCAAGCCCATGCTGAAAAANCAATACGGACAATACTTAATGAAGATAGCAGAAGATGGAAATACTCGACACTGAGATAGAGGGTATCAAAATATTGAAACCAAAGATTTTCAAAGACGAAAGGGGTTATTTTTTCGAATCTTATTCAAAAAAGGTTTTTGATCATGAAGTCGAAAAAATAGAATTTGTGCAAGATAATGAATCCTGCTCCTCTTTTGGTGTGATCCGCGGGCTACATTTTCAATCTCCACCCTTTAGCCAGGCTAAATTAGTGAGATGTGTCCAAGGAAGTGTCCTCGACATCGCCGTTGATATTCGTAAGGGTTCTCCTACGTATGGCAAACATGTAGCCGTAGAACTGACTGGAGACAACCACATTCAGCTTTTCATTCCCCACGGATTCGCTCATGGATTTGCTGTCCTGAGCAACAAAGCCATTTTCCAGTATAAATGCTCCAACTTCTATAATCCAGAATCAGAAGGAGGACTCTCGCTTCTTGACCCTGTTCTTGGGATAGACTGGCGTATTACTACAGACGATGCAATTCTCTCAGAAAAGGATAAGCGACATCCATTGTTAAAAGATTTTAATTCTCCCTTTTTATTTTGAATAAAAAATTATTCGTAAAACACCATGGATGTAAGCAAAGGAATAAAAGTATTATACGTGACTCACTACAGAGAACTGTATGGAGCCAATAATTCCATGCTTCAAATGATCTTGGAACTTCAAGAAAAGGGAATCCAACCAACTGTCCTACTGCCTGATTATGAAATAAAACCAAACAATGATTTAGGGATTGAACTCGACCGATACGGAATAGCCAGACTCGAAGCTAAAATTAGATTTGATAAACATTCTGATTGGAAAAAAGCTGCACTGAGTTATATTCGTACCATTTTCTTCAGAAAAGATGTGGCCAAAGCCATAGAAGAAATAGATTTTGATATTGTACATTCTAATTCGAGCATTATAAGCGCTGGAGCTTATATCGCAAGGAAATCAGGCAAACCACATGTATGGCATTTAAGGGAGTTCGGAAATCTCGATTATGGCTTGGTTACCCCTTTTGGCAAATGGTATCAGAAGATCATTTATCAAGGCAACAACACATTTATTGCCATTTCCAAATCCATCAAAAAAAACTTTAGCCGTTGGATTGGGAAACAAGACATTAGAGTGATATACAACGGTATCAAGCCATCTCCTCACAAAGAAACGGGAATAAATAACCCCGTGCAGATTTGCGTTGTTGGGTTAATTCAACCATGGAAGGCACAAATCCAACTTATTGAAGCGGCTGATATTCTCATCAACCATAGACATATNAAAAATCTGCATATCACNTTGATTGGAAATAACGATACTGATTATGCCGAAAAAATCAATCGTTTTGTCGATACTCATGGTCTGTCAGAGTATGTCACTCTGACAGGGAGGCGAAATGATGTCCCTGAAATTCTTACCAAAATGGACATCGGCGTCATGACATCACTGAATGAAGCCTTCGGCAGAACCACTGTAGAATATATGATGGCTGGTTTGGCTGTTATTGCTTCCGACGGTGGGGCCAATACAGAAATTATTGAAGATGGTGTCACCGGTCTTATCTACAAGAGTGGAAACACTTTGCAATTGGCAGACAAAATTGAATTGCTTATGAAGGATAGAGTATTATGCGAAAAGATTGCCATCAACGGACAAATTTATGCAGAAAAAAACTTTTCCTCTAAGTCAAACAGTGATGCTGTCTTCAGATTATATAATGAAATCTTAAATCAAATATGAAAATTTCTGTAGTCACGGTGTGCTTCAATGCTGCTGATTTGATTGAGAAGACAATCAAATCAGTGGTCAATCAGACGCATCCAGATGTGGAGTATATAGTTATTGACGGCAATTCTACAGATGGCACTGTTGAGATTATCCAGAAATATGATGATAGAATTGACTTTTGGATAAGTGAAAAAGATAAGGGAATTTACGATGCCATGAACAAAGGGATAGCCGCTGCTACCGGTGACTATATTATCTTTATGAATGCAGGGGATAAATTCTCAGATGAAAATGTCCTTGCGAAAGTGGCGCCAAAGCTTGGCCACCATACCGTAGTTTCGGGCTTATGGAATAGATGTTATGCCAATGGGCATATCAAAGGAGCTTCCCCAAAAAAACTCGAATCTTTCAGGGTTGAAATGCCAATATGCCATCAGGCTACATTCATCAGGCTTGATTACCATAAGGAAAATCCATTCAATACTTCTTTTAAACTGAGTGCTGATTATGATTTTTTCTACAAAGCTTGGCGACACAATGAGAAATTTCTTTATATCAAGGATATCGTAGTTGACTTTCTTGAAGCTGAGGGAGCATCCACTGAAAATATAACAACTTCTGTGATGGAAAGGGGAAAAGCATGGAAAGGCGAAAAAAGACTATTCTTTCGCATTCTTAATTTGAAATATCAAATTTGCAGAATCAAAACTGTCAAATTCTTAAAATCAATAACACCCAACTTGATATGAGACTATTAGTCGACTGCCATTGTTTTGACGCCGGAGAGACACAAGGGCTCAACACCTACATCCGATGCCTCTACCAATCAATGATACCTATAGCTAAAGATATCACCTTTGTACTCGCCGCTCAAAACTTACCAAATCTTAAACGATTGTTCGGACATAAAGAAAATATTGAATATGTAAGGCTGGGCGATCATTCACGACTCTACCGATTGACGATAGAGTATCCTCGTATCATCAAAAAACATAAAATAGACATAGCTCACTTTCAATATATTGCCCCATGGGTAGCAAACTGCAAGAATATCGTGACTGTCCACGACATTCTCTTCGAAGATTTTCCACAATTTTTTCCTTTCTCATATAGGATATCACGTCACTTCCTTTTTAAAGAATCTGCGAAGCGAGCCGATATGCTCCTGACAGTATCTGACTATTCAAAAAAAAGAATTTCAGAAGTATATAAGATTCCGGAAAATAATATTTATATCACTCCTAATGGAGTCTCCAAAGATTTTCTAAAACTTGACACAAAAAGGTGCGAAAATTATATTTCAAAGACTTTTGGCATCTCCAACTACATACTATACGTAAGTAGATTTGAACCAAGAAAAAAGCAAGCAACTCTTCTTCAAGCGTATAAAGACCTTCGTCTTGATCGTAAAGGCATTGATCTTGTATTTATTGGAATCAAATCAATTCCAGACCCATTGTTCGAGCAAATTTATGAAGAGTGTAGTGAAGAAATGAAGTCACACATTCATATCTTGAATCATGTGCCATACGACGAACTCCTCAAATGGTATGGGGGAGCAAGATTATTTGTCTATACATCCGAAGCGGAAGGATTTGGCATTCCTCCTTTGGAAGCTGGAGCTTGCAGAGTGCCTGTCATTTGTAATAATAAGACAGCTATGGGCGATTTTACGTTCTTCGGAGACAATCTTATTTCTACCGACAATCAGATTCTTCTTAATTCGCGCATCCTGACGCTGCTAAAAGAAGATAAAAATGAAGAAAGGCTATCTAAGATTAGAGATGATATCTTCAATAATTATTCTTGGGATGTAATCGCTCAAAATTTTTACGAAGGATTAAAACAAGAATTTCTAAAGAAATGAATATACTTATCACAGGAGCCAACGGACAACTCGGCAACTGCATGCGCAAAGCGGCAAAAGACTCCAAAGACAATTATATTTTTACTGATGTGGCGGAACTCGATATCACAAATTCGGATGCTGTCAAAAAAATCGTCAAAGAAAATGATATCAAAGTAATCGTCAATTGTGCAGCATACACTAATGTTGACAAAGCAGAGTCAGATTCAGACTTCTCTGAGCTTCTTAACGCTATAGCAGTTAGAAATCTCGCCGACGCTATCAAAGAAAATGAGGGCACTCTTATTCATATATCAACCGATTATGTCTTTGGAGGATCAAACGGGAACACCCCTCGCACGGAGTCAGAACCCACTAATCCGACCGGTGTATATGGTGTCACCAAACTCCACGGAGAGCAGCAGATAGAGGAATCCGGAGTCAAGGCTCTTATCTTACGCACTGCCTGGTTGTATTCCGAATTTGGGAAAAACTTCGTCAAGACGATGATGCAGCTTACAGCAACGAAACCTCAGCTCAAAGTCGTTTTTGACCAGGTCGGCACTCCTACCTACGCTCAAGACTTGGCTGATGCAATTTTCAACATCATCGAAAATCGCAAAATAGATGGAAATGAAGGTATATATCATTATTCCAATGAAGGCGTATGCTCATGGTATGACTTCACTAAAATGATNGCTGAAATATCCGGTAGTAAAGCCTGCGACATACAGCCTTGCCATAGCGACGAGTTTCCATCTCCTGTCACTCGCCCATCATTCTCCGTCCTTGACAAGACAAAAGTCAAGAATACTTTTGGAATTAAAATTCCGTATTGGACCGAGTCCCTCAAAAAATGCATTAAAAACCTTGAAAACTAATGAATATGAGGAATATACTTATCACTGGCGGTGCTGGTTTCATAGGAAGCCATGTAGTCCGGCTCTTCGTTAATAAATATCCTGACTATCATATTGTCAACCTTGACAAGCTGACATACGCCGGCAATCTCGCCAATCTGAAGGATATCGAAGACAAACCAAACTATACATTTATCCGTGCAGACATTGCTGATCTGGATGAGATGCGACGTATCATAAAGGAATACAAGATTGATGGTATCATCCATCTTGCAGCTGAAAGCCATGTCGACCGTTCGATCAAGGATCCTTTCACTTTTGCCCGCACAAACGTGATGGGAACTCTTGCCCTCCTCCAAGCAGCAAAAGAATATTGGGATTCTCTACCCGAAAAATATGAGGGTAAACGATTCTATCATATATCTACAGATGAAGTCTATGGTGCTCTCGAGCTGACTCATCCGGAAGGTGTTCCTGCTCCTTTCACCACTAAGGCTTCCAGCGAAGATGACATGGCTTACGGCACAGAATTCTTCCTCGAGACCACCAAATACAACCCTCATTCTCCATATTCAGCGTCCAAGGCGAGCAGCGATCACTTCGTTCGTGCCTACCATGACACATACGGCATGCCGACAATAGTGACAAACTGCTCTAACAATTATGGACCTTATCAGTTCCCTGAGAAGTTAATACCCCTCTTCATCAACAATATCCGTCACGGCAAGCCACTCCCCGTATATGGAAAGGGTGAGAACGTTCGTGACTGGCTCTTTGTAGAAGATCATGCACGGGCCATCGACCTGATATTCCATGAAGGAAAGATTGCCGACACATATAACATCGGAGGCTTCAACGAATGGAAAAATATTGACCTCATCAAGGTAATCATCAAGACNGTAGACCNTCTGCTTGGAAATCCGGAAGGACACTCTGAGAAACTTATCACATTCGTCACAGACCGTCTCGGGCACGATATGCGCTATGCCATTGACAGCCGTAAGCTTCAATCTGAACTCGGCTGGGAACCAAGCTTACAGTTTGAAGAAGGTATTGAAAAGACAGTTCGCTGGTATCTCGACAACCAGGAATGGATGGACAACATCACCTCCGGTGACTACGAGAAATATTATGAAGATATGTACAAGAATCGATAACAACTAATGCATAATGTATAATTCATAATGCATAATTGTTAGTAAGTAAACGCCGTGACCCTTCTGGGTTGCGGCGTTTATTTTTTAGCTAAGTTGTTTTGTCAGATAAATGAATTGCTCGACGGAAAGGCGTTCCGGCCGCTCTTTTAGAATTGGATCTTCAATCAGAGCACTTCCTGGAGGTACCATTCCGGAAAGTGAATTGCGGAGTGTCTTACGACGCTGTCCAAAAGCTGTCTTCACTACAATCTTGAATTTCTTTTCATCTACTCCAAGCTCAGTGCGCGAGTTTCTCGTCAGGCGAAGAACTCCGCTCCTTACTTTTGGTGGTGGCGAAAACACGTCAGGTTCTACTGTGAAAAGATACTCACAATCATACCATGCCTGAAGCAAGACTGACAAAATACCATATACTTTTGAACCCGGTTTAGAACATATTCGCTCTGCGACCTCCTTTTGAAGCATCCCTGCTATCACAGGTATTTTCTCCCGATATTCCAATGCACGAAAGAATATTTGTGAAGATATGTTATAAGGGTAATTACCTATAAGAGTTATTTCCCCCTGAGTAATTTTATTAAGATCAAGCTTGAGGAAATCTCCTTCTATCACTTTAAGCCCCTTCTTGTATTTCCCAAGATACTCCACACTTTCATGATCNATCTCAANAGCGGTCACGTCGCGACCTGCAGACACCAGATAATCAGTCAAGACCCCCATACCGGGACCTATCTCAATCACCGGGAGAGATCCCCAAACAGAGCCTTTCTCTTCTCCGCAAGCTTCCGAAAGTTCTTTGGCAGATATGGTTTCGGCTATCTTCTCTGCGGTGGGCAAATCCGTGAGGAAATGCTGCCCCAATGATTTTTTTGCTTTAACTTCCATCTTTGCGTTATACGTTTTGCGTAGTGCGTTTTGCGTGGTGCGTGGTGCGTAGTGCGTTTTACGTTTTGCGTTTTGCGTGGTGATTAAGATATCTCGCAAGACTCAAAACGCAAAACGCAAAGCGTTAATTAAGTCCTGCTTTCTTTGCGATATCCTTGGGCACTCCTGCTTTATTGAGCATAATGTCGAGTGTCTTTTCTAAGAAATAAGGTTCGGAGACATAGAAATATCCATTATAAAGCTGATTGGTATCCCATGAATTTTTCACCTTATAATAGCGGTTGCCTTCCTGGTCTGTAGCATAGCCAACAATTACCATTCCATGGTCGTCGGTGGTCTCACGGTTCTCAAACGAACGTTGACGGTCTTCCTGAGTGATAGTACGCTCCTTTACAGGACCCTTGATATCATACTGCATAGCGTCGCGGTCGGAATCGGAAAGTTGAGTCCAGCGAGCAACCTCCGCATTATCCATATCTTCCTTTGCTTTCTTTTCTGGAAGAAGAGCATATCCCTTACGCCATTTAAATCCTTTTTCGCTGACATCAGCAGCCCAACCTACAGTGAAGCCATTGTCAAGTGCCTCGTCTACAATTCTCTTCATTTCTTCCATTGGGATGTTTATGCTCTCAGCCCAGAGCCAGTTGTCGGGAATCTCAAGAGCGAATGGCTTATAGAAAGGATGGTGAGTGTAGCTTGTGAATGAGACATACTCATCAGGCACGATATTCATTTCCTTTGCAAATGACTGTGGAGTATAGGTCTTGCCATTGTAAGTGAAGCTTTCTACTGCAGGACCCATATATGCATCAAGTATCCCAACAAAACCGGGAAGCCAAGCGGTAGACAACTTCTTGTTTGGGTTTTTGTTAATGGCATTCAAATAGGCCTCCAGAGCTGCAGCCATTTCATAATGAGAATGTTTATCTTCGCCATAATTAAGCCCTGCATACACTTCCTCCGGAACTGCACCGTAGTGGTCAATGGCATAAATCACATCGGAGAAAGAACCACCTTGAGCAAAATTTATATTGCCATTTGTGCTTATAAATTTCTTTGCCTTGTCGATATAGCAGTTGCGCACTGTCCACATTTCTGAAATGTCGAGTTCAGGACCACCTTTACGCATTACATCGTCTTCTATCATTGATGTTCCGGAGAATGCCCAGCAAGTTCCAGACTTATTCTGGTCTTTCACTGAAGTGGTCTTATTGACCTTTACATCAGTAAATTTGAAACCTGTAGAATCAGGTATTTCAATTTTCGGATCAGCTTGCGCAGCCTGATATTTATCCATATAGCTGGCTCCGGAAGTGAATGTAGCTGTTGCAGCTACTGTCAGTGCAAGAAATAATTTCATTGTATTTTGATGTTTAATTGTTTAAACGTTGAATCGTTTAAGTATTTAATTTTTAGCTATTTTGTGCTTTTGAGATCTCCCGGATAGAGGGGGTCGCTATCCAGCAGGCTACAAATGTCGTCAGGCAGCAGACCATAACAAACCAGAAATATATCTCAAACACATTTCCATCGCTAAATCCAGTGATGCCAAGATCTGCAAATCGTTCAAATATCCATCCCGCTGCCATCCCGGGGAGCATTATCCCGGCCATAGAAAAGGCTATACAGAAGGCATAGTGAGATGTCTCCGACTCGCCTCGGGCAAAATAGATCATATACATCATCAAGGCGGTCAGTCCGAACCCATAGCCAAACTGCTCAAACCCCACTGCTACACATATCCAATGGAATCCCGTAGTTGGCCATATTGCCAATAGACAATATACGACACATGGGACCGCAAGTGACAAAGCCATTGGCCATATCCAACGCTTGAGCCCACCTTTCCCAATCGCAATGCCTCCTAAGACACCTCCCACAAGAAGAGCTATAACGCCAACTGTCCCGTTGGCAAACCCGATTTCTGTCAAGGAAAGTCCAAGACCACCATCTTCGAGAGGCGACTTCATAAAGATAGCGACCATCTTCGTACACATAGCCTCCGGAAATCGGAAGAGAAGCATAAAGGTCAATGCCGCAGCTATATGTTTCTTTTTGAAGAAGGTGACAAAGGTCATACAGAAGTCCTTAATGATTCCTGAAGCAGTCGTGCCTCCGATGGGATGGTCGTCTGCAAGCTTGGGAAGAGCCTGAGTATGCCAAAGCCATATACAGAAGAAGACCGCAGTCAGACAATAAAAGACAATCGCCCATGAGCCTGACGGAGCCATTCCACGGCTTTCAAGCCATCCTGCCAAAAGCGTTAATCCTCCTTGGCCCAAGACAGTCGCAACCTTATAGAACGTTGACCGTATGCCAACGAAGTCAGCTTGTTGTTTTTCCGAGAGAGCAAGCATATAAAATCCGTCGGCTGCAATATCGTGTGTGGCAGAGAAAAATGCCATACATGCAAACACGCTTAAAGTGGATGCGAAAAAGAATGAGGTAGGAAGGCACAATGCAACTGCAAGCATACAGAGTGTCATCAGAAGCTGCATTGCCAATGTCCATTTTCTCTTTGTGGAAAAAATGTCAACAAACGGACTCCAGAAAGGCCTTATCATCCAAGGAAGCGACAGAAGACCGGTCCATACAGTGATCTCCGGAATTGAGATTCCGAGTTCACAGTAGAATAGCACCGGAAGAGTATTCACTGCACAATAAGGGATTCCCTCAGCTATATAAAGCGAGGGAATCCATTTCCATGGGGAATTGTGCAGTCTGTCGGCCATCAAGAAATAAATTATTCTTTGATAATTAATTTATCATTTATAATTAATCATTCATCATTAGATTAAGCCATAGGGCAGCGAGGCTTGATCTGCTTGAAGAAATCGTTGCCTTTGTTGTCCACAAGGATAAATGCCGGGAAGTTCTCAACTTCGATCTTCCAGATGGCCTCCATTCCAAGCTCAGGATATTCAAGGAGCTCAACATTCTTGATTGAATTCTTAGCAAGGATAGCAGCCGGGCCTCCGATCGATCCAAGATAGAAACCTCCATGCTTCTTGCAAGCATCCGTCACTTGCTGTGAGCGGTTGCCCTTTGCAATCATTATCATAGAGCCACCTGCAGCCTGGAACTGGTCTACGTAAGAGTCCATACGTCCTGCTGTAGTCGGTCCAAAAGATCCTGAAGGAAGACCTTCCGGCTTCTTTGCCGGACCTGCGTAGTAGATAGGATGTTCCTTAAGGTAATCAGGCATTGGTTCGCCGGCATCCAGACGTTCTTTTATCTTTGCGTGAGCGATGTCGCGGCCTACGATAATCGTACCCTTTAGTGAAAGGCGGGTGGAAACCGGATATTTATTAAGGTCTGCGAGCACCTCTTCCATCGGGCGGTTGAGATCGATTTCGATCACTTCCCCTTCTCCTGCCTGACGGAGTTCAACAGGGATAAGTTCTCCGGGATTTTCGTCAAGTTTTTCAATCCAAAGACCATCCTTATTGATCTTGGCCTTCACGTTGCGGTCGGCTGAGCAGCTTACGCCCATCCCTACAGGACAAGACGCACCGTGGCGTGGCAGACGGATTACGCGGATGTCATGTGCAAAATACTTGCCACCGAACTGAGCTCCCAAACCGATATTATGTGCAGCTTCGAGAAGTTCTTTCTCAAGCTCTACGTCACGGAAAGCACGTCCATATTCATTACCCGTGGTGGGAAGGTTGTCGAAATATTTCACAGAAGCCTTCTTCACTACTTCAAGATTCTTCTCTGCGCTGGTGCCACCGATTACGAAAGCGATGTGGTAAGGAGGACATGCTGCAGTGCCAAGTGTCTTCATCTTTTCAATCAAGAAAGGCACGAGAGTCTTCTTGTTGAGGATAGCCTTAGTCTCTTGATATAGATAAGTCTTGTTGGCTGAGCCACCACCCTTTGCTACAAAGAGGAATTTGTATTCATTTCCTTCAGTAGCGTGGATGTCGATCTGCGCAGGAAGGTTGCAGCCGGTGTTAACCTCATCATACATTGTCAGAGGCGCATTCTGAGAGTAGCGAAGATTATTTTCTGTGTAAGTCTTGTAGACTCCGAGAGATATTTTCTCCTCATCGTTACATCCCGTCCAGACCTGCTGTCCCTTATAGGCTGCACAGATTGAAGTGCCTGTATCCTGACAGAAAGGAAGCACTCCCTTAGCTGCTATTTCAGCGTTGCGCAGCATAGTAAGTGCTACAAACTTATCGTTTTCTGAAGCTTCCGGATCATGAAGGATCTTAGCTACCATCTCATTGTGTTCCCTGCGGAGCATAAATGAGCAGTCGTGCGAAGCTACGTTTGCAATGATAGTGAGGGCCTCGGGGTCGACCACGAGCATTTCGTGGCCGTTCCAGTCTTCTGTCTTCACATAGTCTTTAGTTATGAGCTTATATTCCGTAGTGTCGGGGCCAAGCTCAAATGGCTCTTGATAATGGAAAGGTTTTGTTGCCATTGGGTTATTTATTAGAAGTTTAGAGTATTTTTGGTTAGGGCTTTAAAGGCTTTAAAGGCTTTAAAGGCCTTAGAGGCTCTTAGGGCATTAAGGGCTTTAATACCCTAAAAGAGGGAAGATTATTTTGACACGGAGCCTATCTCAAGAAGAGCTCCGGTGACGGGGTCAAACACTGCAAACGACGGCTCTTTTTTATCAGTGAAAAGCACCGGATCCAGACCGAATGTCATTCCAAACTGCGACAGCTGCATCTCCTTCTCGTATAATTTCTTTCCCAGCGTAGTGATTGTCACCTGGGCACTTCCCGGAATATTGTAAATGACAGCATTTTTTGGGAGCTTTTTTGGCTCACCCTTTGCGTCAACAGGAAGTGAGGCTTCATTTAAAGTCTCTATCTTTATGTACACCGGATCGCCGGAAAGATCGTCAGCATCCACGAAGCCTGCAAAATCAGACATTCGGAAAAGTATATTCTCACCATCTCCTTCCGGGATATATGTATATTTTCGAGTGACAGTCTCTGTTGTGATGCTTCCTGTGAAGGCTGCATTGAGAGCCGCCTCCTGCTCTCCGAGCGATGCGAGCATAAGCTCCATCTGTTTGCCGTCAGCCGGCATAGCATCCGCTGTGCCTCTTGTAAGAGCAAGTTTTGACTCCCTTACCTCCATAAGCGACTCAGCAAGCAACTGAGCCTGCTTAGCTGAACTCTTTGACGCTACAAAATCTTCATCTACAAAATCAAGATACTCGCTACCAGTCGGCCACTTCACTTTTTCTTTCTGCGCTTTATCGTTGGGAGAGGCTGATTCAGACTTAGGTTGCACTTCTTTATTAATTGCAAGAAGCATCCCATTGGGATCTACTGTAATTGAAGTCAATGCCCCTGGCCGAAGCTGCATAAGATATTGGGTGCCGGAATCAGACACGCCATACGGGAGCACTTTAACCTCTGTAATTTCCCACTTTTCAAAGTCTTCAGCTACAGCTTTTTCTGTTCCTATCGACTTTTTTGCATATAGATAATATGGGCCTTTTTTCCCGACTTGATGCGTTGCCGTGACTTCCACTTCTAATGCTGTGGTAGGCAATGAATAGACGAGTCCATAATCATTGCTCTTCTCTGCAGTGAGCACTTTGGTAGCTTGTCCATACATACCAAAACAAGCCAACAAGCCAGTCAACATTAATATTGGTCTCTTCATATCAATTGAGTATTAATGCATAGTTCATAATGCATAATTCATAATTAGCTACTCTTCAGCTGAAGCAAGTTTTTGGTCGCCGGTGTTCAAATGAAAATGCATTAATGATAATACGCTTATAATTTGAATTATTGACTTTTATATTAAATTTTACGATCCACGACATCTTTGATTGCTCTTCCTATACGGTCAGATATATCTGATGCCACTACTCCATACTCTCCGACTTCTTCCGAGGCAATATCTCCAGCCCTGCCGTGAATGAAGACTCCGAGTGCAGCTGCATTTTCCGGTTGCATACCCTGGGCCAAGAATCCTGCTATGACTCCGGTCAGCACATCTCCTGCCCCAGCAGTTGCCATTCCGGCGTTTCCGGTGGAATTGAAGTAGACGACCGGGACGCCACTTGGACGCACTATCATCGTATAGTGCCCTTTAAGCACAATCACTATTTCATATAGTTTTGCCACCTCTATTGCTTTTTTAAGCCTCATTTCTGATGATGGCTGCTCGCCAAACAGCCGGTCAAATTCTCCGATATGAGGAGTGATGATGGTACGTGGAGGAAGCATTGTAAGCAATGAAGGGCGCTTTACGATGCAATTAAGGGCATCCGCATCGAGCACCATCGGAGACTTACATGTCTTAAGCATCAATTCAAGAGCATTCACTGTAAGGTCATTGGTGCCCAGTCCCGGTCCGACAGCTATTGCCTGATGGGTATGGTGCAAGCTCATGTCGCTGATAATTCTCTCATTCCGGTCTGGCTCAAACATCGCTTCTGGCACTGCCGTCTGCAATATTGTCAGTCCCACTCGCGGAGCGTGCACGGTCGCAAGGCCTGCACCACTTTTAAGGGTTGCCTTGGCACATAGCACGGCAGCCCCCATCATGCCTAAACTACCGGCAAAAATCATGACCGACCCATAATCACGTTTTGCGCTGAAGGGATTTCTTGGTCGTAGAAGTTTATATAGTGTACGCGCCTCAATCAACAGCCATTCTGATTTCATGCTTTTCAAGGCCTTTCGGTCGAGTCCTATGTCGAGCACCACCAAATCGCCTATTATATCGGCATTTTCCGCAAAAAAGAATGAAAGCTTAGGAAACTGGAAGGTCAACGTGAGATTGGCATGCACCATATTATGGAATAAGAAATTGCTGTTCCATTCCGCTGCAAGTCCCGAAGGAATGTCGATACTTACAACGTATGCACCCGATTCATTGATCAATCGTGCTACGGCAGCGAAACCTTCCGTCAGAGGATCACGCAGTCCCACTCCAAAGAGGCCATCGATGATAATATCGGTTGTGCTTAAATGAGGAGGGACAAACGATCTTGTGATTTCATTAAACTGCACCTTCGCTTCTGAGTCAAAAAGTTTCTTTTTCTGCGCCTCACAATCCTCTGAAAGCTGACCTCTGACATTGAACAGATACACTTCAACACTTCCATACCCTTGCTCTGACAATAATCTTGCCACAGCTAAAGCATCCCCCCCGTTGTTGCCGGGACCGGCAAATATCACTATTCTTCTGCTGGGAAGGAATCTCGAGCGTATCTCTTTCACTACTGCATTTGCGGCTCTCTCCATCAATGTCAGAGAGTCGATACCTTGCGCCTCACAAGTGGCTAAATCAAGGTCTTTTATATCTTTGGAACTGAAAATTTTCATATCTTTTCTTCAGGCCATTTATTGTCAAATTTCTTAAATTTTCGTTTTCGACTACAAATTTAACCAAAAAAGCCGATTTTTCCAAAAAGGATAGTGCAAGATTCAAAAATATTCATTAAATTTGCATACTATTTTTTGATAACCTTGTATCCAGAGTGTCTCAAGCCCTCTATGATACGCAAAATGTTTTAGGTAAAATGGTAGATTATAAGAAACTTGGTCTTGTCAACACACGTGAGATGTTTGCAAAGGCCGTACACGGTGGCTATGCAATCCCCGCATTCAATTTCAACAACATGGAGCAGCTTCAGGCTATCATCAAGGCTGCAGCTGAAACAAAGAGCCCTGTTATCCTTCAGGTGTCAAAGGGAGCTCGCAACTATGCTAACCCGACACTTCTCCGCTACATGGCACAGGGTGCTGTAGAATACGCAAAAAGCCTCGGATGGGAAAAACCTGAGATAGTTCTCCACCTCGACCACGGTGATACATTTGAAACTTGCAAGGACTGCATCGACAATGGATTCTCATCTGTCATGATCGACGGTAGCCACCTCAGCTTCGAAGACAACTGCGAACTGACAAAGAAAGTTGTTGACTACGCTCATCAGTTTGATGTGACTGTAGAAGGAGAACTCGGTGTTCTTGCTGGCGTTGAAGACGAGGTTAGCTCTGATCATCACACTTACACCGATCCTGAGGAAGTGATTGAGTTCGTGGCTCGCACTCAGTGTGACAGCCTCGCTATCTCTATCGGCACTTCTCATGGTGCATACAAATTCACCCCGGAGCAGTGCACTCGCGACCCAAAGACCGGCCGTCTCGTTCCTCCTCCATTGGCATTCAACGTGCTTGAGGCTGTTGAAGAGAAACTCCCTGATTTCCCTATCGTGCTTCATGGTTCAAGCTCTGTGCCTCAGGAATATGTCGACATCATCAACGAATATGGTGGGAAGCTTCCTGACGCTATCGGTATCCCGGAAGAGGAACTCCGCAAGGCTGCTAAGATGGATGTCTGCAAGATCAATATCGACTCTGACAGCCGTCTCGCTATGACTGCTGCAGTTCGCAAAGTCCTCGCTGAGAAACCGGGTGAATTCGACCCGCGCAAATACCTTGGCCCGGCTCGCGATGAAATGGAGAAACTCTACAAGCATAAGATCCTTAACGTGCTTGGCAGCGATGGCAAAGCTGAATAATGTGACCACCCTTAAAAATGACTTAAAGTCCGATGCTCATTGAGCGTCGGACTTTTTTTGCTTGTCGTTTACTTGTAATTATTATCTACCATGTTCGGGTAAAAGTATACTGCAGACTCCTTGACCCTGACATCAACACAAGCACCATCTTTTTCCCATTGAGCTCTTTGATGTTGAATCTGATGGCAGATTCGTCAAGAGGAAGATACATCCAATCGGGAGTCATGTAGCCCATATTGCCGCTTGGAGTTGGATTGATCTGGAATTTCAGGATTAGGGAATTGTCTGTCTTCTCAAAATTTCCATAACGATAGACTGAAGTCATAGGAGGCTCCTCTCTTTTGACCACTTGGACTATTTGGTTCTGAAAACTAAATATGGTCTCTTCTTCTAAATTCAAAGGCATCCCATCTTGAGAAATCTCAATTAGAGCCCACGAACCAAAAATCGGACCCAAATGACCATTATATTGAGTGCATCCACAGATGCCAAACCACAATATGCATATCGAAATTATCCATCTTATTTTCATTTCTTATTCCTGATTTTGAATCCACCACTATAGGACATTTGCAATCTGACACCCCAATTATCACCACGCAATTCACCTGCGTCAAAAGCAACGCAAACATTCAATTTAAATCCCGGTATTTTACTGACCGGCACCACCGAAGCATCTATCATAGCTGATGTCGATTCAAGCCTGCGGAAAGATGGATATTTGCCCGCTCCTCCAGCTTTTTCGTAACCTATCTTGGCCGTATAGCTCAACCAATCACAAGGATTTCCTGCCAATGCTATATGAAAGCCACGAGCTCTCGTATGGAGAAATCTTAACACTCCATTTCGGTTATATATTGGAGAGACAAGAAATGGCGTGCCAATACTCATTCCATAGTTTGAATATGCCCCATAAAAGTCGTTGTTGTAATAGTCATCAGCACCCTGGGCATAACCTAACAGCGGAGATTCCAGATTATCTTCCGGATCGAAATGTATCGGTCCTGACTGATTAGTAAAATCAAGGTATTCTACAAGGGCCTTAGTCACGATACCTTTATGCGCAAAATCATATTTAATTCCCCACAGTCCGTCGAATCCGTTCATCTTTCCTATACCTGACCCATCTTCCCAAGGCCATTCAAAATAGGCGGAAAGCTTTGATTCATCCCGAAACTTATATACGGCCTTAAGATCCCACGAGCCTAAATGAGACCCTGCATAGTAAGCCTCACCTCCGGGACGTGGAAAAAACATCTGGAACACATCTTCTAAATTGAAACCTCGTATTTCTGACTTTATAAGTTTCCCATTAATATAGGTAAATGTGGCTCCTCCATCGAATGAAGCGGCTTGCATCCCTACGGTCACATGAAATTTCTTATCGGGATTAGTCCGGAAATAGCATCTTTTATAATTATACCAAAGATTGATCGCCTCTATTCCGGAATAATAATTAAACTCCGATTTCTTAAATCCGGAATCTGTCATTTTCCCATACATGATTTCTCCATCTATCTGTACCCATCCTTTAGTGAATGGAATATCCTGAAAATCCAGAAAGCCACCGGCAATTCCGGGGATAGGGGGGGCATTGTTGCTTCTTGTCAAGTCGCCGGAAGATAATTCATCATCTACTATCTTCGAATGACTGTTTTTCATTCCCAGCGTAAGAAAAACCTGTCTGTATTTTAATTCACCATACAATTGCTGAAGCCTTATATACGGCAGATGGGCAGAATGTTTAGTCCACTCTTTTTCTGAGTCATTCCATCGGTCATAGTCAGTCTTTTGGGCGGCTCCAGCGATATAGTCCAATCCGAAACTCCAACTGAATCTTTTTGACAGGTCTAATTCTTTTCCTATCCCGGCCTCCTGCCATATACCGTTTCCTTCGACATATCGCCCCTCATTCCATGAGCCAAGCATATATGGAGACAATGACAGGGTAGACACCTGACCCGTCACTGATGCATGATAAGTGAATGGTATTTCGGCATGCGTTATGAAGACGCTCGTCAGAATGATTATCATCCTGACAGATCTCCAAAATACCTTTTTTATTATTCTATCACTCATCATAACAATTATGTGATATCTTTTCTTCCTCTACCGGGAATGAATATATATATCTTTTATTATCTCTCCAGCTAATGTCATGCCAAAAATTGCAGTGATATGGCATAGACTTCCGTTGATTCGTGCCTTATATGGGCTCGTTTCAGTGGTAATCCCCTTATTGACAAGCAACTCATCCGAATAGACACACTTGAATTTCTTTGAAGGATATTGCTTTTCCTTCTTGAATTTCTGTCGGAGTGCCCTTGCCAGCGGACACCCTTTCACACTCCAAAATTCTCCAACTTTTATTTTGGAAGGATCCATTTTCAACGCTGCTCCCATACTGCTGAATAATTTTCGTCCGCTCTTGGTAGCGTTGACAATCAGCAATGCCTTATCTTTCAGTGAGTCTATAGCATCCACTATATAATCATATTCTGTCAGATCTATTGCAGAAGCAGTCGAAGCATCATAAAATATGTTTATAGTCTTGATTTCAGCTTCAGGATTGATATCAAGGAGTCTTCGCTTAGCTGCTTCTGTCTTCACTTCTCCTATTGTCTTGGTGGTAGCCGGCATCTGCCGGTTGATGTTGGTGACCGACACTTCATCCGAATCCACAAGAGTCAGACGCCTGACACCTGTCCTTACGAGGCATTCTGCCACCCAACTCCCTACTCCCCCTATGCCAAAGACTATCACATTTATTTGTGATATCCTTTCCATGGCTTTTTCTCCGACGAGAAGAGCGGTGCGGTCAAAAGCGCCTCTTTCCATAGCTACTCAGATTATTAGCGAAGTTATGGCATTGATCACTCGGTCGGCATCTTTATCGCTGACGTATGGGCCCGAAGGGAGACAAAGTCCTCGGTGAAACAAATCTTCTGCCACTCCATTCTGATATGAAGGGAAACATGAAAATACTGGCTGCCTATGCATCGGCTTCCAAAGCGGACGACTCTCTATTCCTTGTTCTGCAAGTCCAAGCCTTATAGCCTCAACATTGCGGTTTGGTTCGCAATCTGTATGGATTGACACTCCTTTCCCCGTGACGCCTCCAGCACCTCCTACCGTAGAAGTGATGGCAGCCGAATAGGCATTCTCTTCCCCTTTGACACGCAAATTTTCATCTATAAGAACTGTACATAGCCAAAAATTACTGTCATATTTGCTTGAGGGATTCTCATGCAATTCGATTCCTTCTATATTTCTCAGATGCTCCCGATAATAAGCTTGACGATGACGATGATGGGCTATGTATTCCTCTGCCACCATCATCTGTCCACGTCCAATTCCGGCTGATATATTGCTCATACGATAGTTGTAGCCTATCTCTTCATGTTGATAATAAGCATATCCAAGCCGTGCTTGAGTGGCATAATACATTGTCTTTCGGGCAGTATTTTCATCCGGACATACAAGTGCTCCACCTCCGGAGGTTGTGATCATCTTGTTGCCATTAAACGATAATACTCCATAGTCTCCAAAAGTGCCACATTTTTTTCCATCATACGACGATCCAAATGCCTCCGCAGCATCCTCAAGAACAGGAATATCCCATTTCCTTGCCACTTCAATTACCTGTGTATAATCCACCGGCATACCATAAAGGCATACTACCACTATCGCCTTAGGCTTTCTGCCCGTCTGCTTAATTCTATCTGAAATTGCATAGTCGAGAAGCTCAGGATCCATATTCCATGAAAATGGCTCTGAATCTACCATCACCGGAATCGCACCTACATACCTGACCGGGTTGACTGACGCACTGAATGTCATCGACTGCACCATCACTTCGTCGCCCTCTTTGACTCCAAGACCGAGCAATCCCAGATGAAGTGCAGCAGTACCCGACGAGAGAGCCACTACTTTCTTTTCTGTAGCAAGAAATCTCGCAAGATCTTCTTCAAATCCTGTCACATTCGGACCCAAAGGCACCACCCACTCTCCTTCGAAAGCCTCTTGGATGAATGGCATCTCATGGCCCGACATCTTGCACATCCTTAGCAATATCCTATCCATCTTCAAATCTTATTGCCCTCTCTTACTACTTTAAGAAGCATCTCAAGAGATTCTTTCTTAGATGGCTTTGCCCCTATAAGGCTCTGATTGCTCTTTAGCCTATGGACATCACTCCCTACTACATCTATATATCCATTTTTCAGTAGCCACATACTCTTTTTTTGAGCTGTCTCGCCATAGCCGCCGACAAGCGAAACATAATTAAGCTGCATCTTGACTCCCTTTCCACGAAGCCTTTTATAGTCTGACTCATCCATATACCTATATCTTTCAGGATGTGCCAAAAGAGGGAAATACCCTGCCGACATTATGGAGTCTATAGTTTTGTCAAATCCCATTGGAGCGGAAAAATATGATGTCTCCACAAGAAGATGGTCGGCCTTATCCCCTATTGGAAGCAAATCTTTCTTGGCAAGCCTCTCCTCGAAAAGAGAATCAAGCATATTTTCTGAAGCCAAACGAAGTTTGACTTTTCCATTCCATGCCTTTTTAAGCTCCTCGAAACGTCTCTTCAGATCTTCTGTAGTGTTTGGATAATCTTCCATAATATGAGGGGTCAGCCATAAAGTATCTACCCCCTTCGCATCGAAATGCTGCAACACTGCCAATGAATCTTCAAGTGTCTGTATGCCATCGTCCACTCCGGGAAGCACATGGGAATGCCAATCGGTCATCCCCGTAAGCAATCCGGCATTTTCAAGTGTTGCTATCTTTTCTTTAAACAGCCACATAGCTTTTTCCTTTCCTTTTGTCCTGTTAACTCTAATTTATAAACTCTCTACTTTTATTTTTATGTGCCAACACGGAGTCTATTTTTTAAAGAGTATGGCAGCGGATGTAAGTAGCGATGCCACGGAAACCCAGAAACTTATATTCATCACGCTATTACCGTTGTTGATAGTCTGGCGTTTTCTGATATCATTGGGCTCAACATAGACAATATCACCTTGTTTCAGATAATATGCCGGCGATTTCATCAACCCTTCTGTATCGGTGATATCTACAATATACGTCTGCACTTTATCGCCATTCTTACGAAGTACTTTTATATTTTGTCGGTTGCCCTGTATCGTCAAGTCTCTTGCAAGCGACAGTGCTTCCATTATCGTCAAGACATCAACATTCATATCATATCTGCCGGGAGAAACAACCTCTCCAAGCACAGATATTCCGACATTAAGAAACTCAACAGTGACTATTGGGTCTTTTATCAACCCGCGCCCCATTATCTCTCCCTTAATAAAGGCTGCAAGTTCATTGCGGGTCATACCCTCTACTTTTATCTCGCCAAGCACAGGATAGTCGATCGTACCCTCAGCTGATACAGTGAAGCCATTGATACCATCGCTATATCCTACATTGTAATCTCTAAAGCTGTCATTCCCATTATATCCGGTCCTTTGAGCTGTAGAGTTAGTGTAGACCTGGAGGTTGAACATCTGCGCCAAGGCTGGATCCTTACATGTTACCGTTATCGAAAGCTTATCAAAAGGAGCTACTTTAATCACCTTATTTTCTGCCGATGTTATTTCAAATATCTCAGCGTTTTCAGACCCTTGCAAATATGCTATATTCTTTGGAGTCGAGCAACTTACTACAAGACACGACAAAACGAGGACATATAGAGCATTCTTGATAATTGATTGTATCTTCATTTAATATTAAGTCTTTAATTTATTCATACAGAGAAGTATGTGTCTCAGCTTCTTTCTTACGAATCGCACGCGTGATTAGAAGATTGCCGCATATCCATAGCACGACATCGCCAACTACAAGCCACGTCGCCGACACATAGGGCGACAGAGCTACGTTTGCCAGCATAAATATGACAGCCGATAGCAAAATTGCACATAGTGATGCCCGCTGATTGAGGCCTAAGGCAAGAAGCTTATGATGGATATGACACTTATCCGGAAGAAATGGATTCCTATGATTCCTGATCCTATGGAGATAGACTCTGACCACGTCGAAAGCCGGTATGATCAGAGGAGAAAAGGCCAATACGAGCTGGTTGTAATCCTTTGTGACTACGTGCGCATCTATATTAGTCACACTAAGTGCTATAAAGGAGAGAAGCATACCCAATGTCAACGACCCGGTATCTCCCATAAAGATTTTCTTTCTCTTATTGGGATTTCCAAACACATTGTAGTAGAAGAAAGGTACAAGCGTACCAAGCTGAGCCCAGACTAAAAGGCTCAATACCCATTCATGAGCATTGGCAAGAACTATTCCATAGAATATTAAGGCAATTCCGCTCAGTCCCGAGGCAAGACCATCGATTCCGTCTATCAAGTTGACCGCATTGACTATATACACTACGAAAAATCCTGATATGCACCATCCAAGCCATGACGGGAGCGACCCTATCCAAAACACACCACACATATCATGGATATAGGCTCCCGAGGCACATATAAATATAGCAGCAAGAATCTGACATACAAATTTTGCCTTATACCGCACTCCTATCAAATCGTCGGCAATACCTACAAGAAACATCAGCATCTCGGCACACAGAAGATACATTATTGATTTGCCCCAGCCTATAAAGACATCAGAGGAGTCTGATATACCTAAGCTTATGTTGACTGCAAGGACAAGACATATTGCAAAAATTATCGCCGGGAGGAACGCTATGCCGCCCAGTCTTGGCACGATCCCCTTATGTATCTTGCGCTCATCCACTTCATCAAAGAGTTTTTTTCTGAATGCTATGAGCAATATTTGAGGTATGATGATTCCTGTCAGCACTAACGCCACGCAGAAAACTGCAAAATCGGTGATTATCCAATATGATGATGCCATATATCAGCTAATAATACTATCTTGGTAATGATTTTTTGCGCTTACTTTTTAAGCAATGCAAAGTTAGTTAAAATATTTAACAAATGCAACTCTTAATGCGAGTTTATTTACACTTTAATGTGACAATAGACTGTGCAATTTAAATAAAATATTACTAACCAACTATTTACGCAAAGAATCAAAATAATAGTCAAGAATATCCTTTGCAGCTGTAAACGACGACTGTTCATTATTGAGCACCCTAAGCTCCTTCTGCTCGAGAAGTTCCTTTAACCCGGGCGTATGATAAAAGCGAGTCCGAAGTTGCTCCTCTATTGTCTCTGTCATCCAATAGCGAGCCTGCTCGTTGCGCTTGCGTTCGAAATATCCCGTCTCCTCAACATATTTGAAATAGCGGTCGATCATATCCCATACTTTGTCGATATCATAGCCATAGTAGCCACTATAGGTGACCACCTCCGGAACCCATTTGCTCGGCGTCGGCGGGAATAGCATCAGTGCAGTGCGAAATTGTTGGGCTGCCAATTTACATCGGTCTACATTATCTCCGTCACATTTGTTGATGGCAATCCCGTCGGCCATCTCCATTATGCCTCGCTTGATGCCTTGAAGCTCATCGCCGGTGCCCGCCACCTGTATGAGCAAGAAGAAGTCTACCATCGAGTGAACTGCTGTTTCACTTTGTCCGACTCCTACTGTCTCAACAAAGATACGATCGTAGCCGGCTGCCTCACAAAGCACAATGGTCTCCCGCGTCTTGCGTGCCACTCCCCCTAATGATCCTCCCGAAGGAGAAGGCCGGATAAACGCATCCTTTTCGAGCGACAGCTTCTCCATCCTTGTCTTATCGCCAAGGATGCTTCCACGCGTACGCTCACTGCTCGGGTCGATGGCAAGCACTGCCAATTTATGCCCCTGATTGATCACGTGCATTCCAAACATATCTATCGATGTGGATTTCCCTGCTCCTGGCACTCCCGTGATGCCTATTCTTCTTGAATTGCCACTGTATGGAAGACATTTTTCTATCACTTCCTGAGCTATAGCCTGATGGTCATCTGCGGTGCTCTCTATCAGAGTCACTGCCCTTCCGAGTAGGCTGACATCTCCCTTCAGGATCCCCTCTACATATTCATCGGCTGACAGTATTCTTTTCTTCTTTACTACTTTTCTATACGGATTGACCGTCGGATTGGATTTCACACCTGCATTTACCCTAAGTCCGACATATTTAGCATCATTTTCTGGATGTTCCATGATGTACTGATTATTTTGGATTACCTACATTTATTGTCTTCATTTCACTATGGCGCCGACAGGAATACTGACCACTGTATCGCCCGCGGAAGCGTCTACCAGGAATGCCCTATAAAAGATCTCCTTGTCATTTTCCGGTATAAGCCTCCCTTTTAGCATCAATGTCAGCGTCCCTATTCCATAGGCCTCTATGGTGTCGGGGGCAATTCCAGCTTCCAAGGCTGCCGCATCTGTCTCCGGAGTCACCACCAATGGCGTTTCACTATCATTGTATAGCCCTACAAACAGAGGCCGCGCCTCTGTTCTTGACATCTCCCCTGCATTGACCATCATAGTGCTTAGACGGAGTGACCCCGACTTTTCCGGATATGACTTGTCAAGGTTATTCCGGCTCGGAATTACGGTACCACTCAGTTTAATTGAATTGCTGATACGCTCCGGACCTGTGAAAAACCTCGCTGTTTTCAGAAATTTTCCGGGACGATTCACCGGATCATACGTCACGGTCACGTCAATCGTATCGCCGGGTGCTATGACATACTTCGGATACTCCACCCCGCTACATCCACAGCTTGTCCGTGCTGAGATAATAAACGTGGAGTCATTCGATATGTTGATTGCTTTTACTTCCCTCGACACTTTCCCATCTTCCTCCCTTATCTTTCCAAAATCCACCTTATCGGGAATAAACTCAAGAGTCTTTTCTATCTGGGCAAACGCAGCCGGTGTCAATGCCATTACGCATAGCATTGATATCGACCACAGGGAGGTCCTGCATCTCTTCTCTTCCGACTTTTTCTTCATTCCGTCACTTCCCCTCTTATCAGAAGCCTTGTCTTCCGTGGATTCCCATTTGTGGTAATGGTGATTTTTTTTGAGAAAAATCCTTTTGCAGCCGGGGCGAACGTCACTTTAACAGTTCCGCTTTTTCCTGGTGCCACGGGAGCATCACTATATTCGGGGCGAGTGCACCCGCAATCTGCCCTGGCATTTGTGATGACGAGATTTCCCTCACCATCATTGGTAAAAGTAAATTCATGAGACACCTTACCCTCTTTCAGCGAAATCTTGCCAAAGTCGTATGCGGTCTCTTTAAACACAATTTTAGATGATTTCTTTCCCGCAAACGCAGGAACCGACACTATTAAAACTGTCAATAGCATCGCGATTCTTAAAATGGTCTTCATACTTGTATTCTTCATATTATCTT
>WFLX010005509.1_pt1 | contig 41719 bp, 27 predicted proteins | sample 4967041 | NCBI WGS metagenome assembly WFLX01 (sample SAMN12857096, study PRJNA449069) | gut metagenome | isolation source: stool from male and female vole | host: Microtus ochrogaster | place: USA:Florida | collected 2017
AGGAGGCACAGCGCCGTTTCGATGCCTGGAAGGCAAACCGCGACAAGCTCGCCGATGCCGCCAAGGCCAAGAAGGCAGAGAAGGCCGCCGAAGAGGCCAAGGCCCGTTTTGAGGCTGAGGCAGAGCAGAACCGCCTGAAGGGCGAGTCTGTGGCAAAGAAGAAAGCAGAGAAGCTCGCAGCCGAAGAGGCAGCTGCCAAGGCAGCGCTCGAGGCAGAGACCGATGCCAGCGAGGCAGCAGCTGACGAGGCAGCCGCCGCAGCTGAGTAAGACCGGGCTGCTCGACAACTTACCTGCGGGTCAGGAGCCGGATTTTCAATAAAAAGAAAATTTTTCAGAAAAAAATCGCTGAAAAATTTGGTGGAACCGGAAATAATGCCTAACTTTGCAGTGTTGAAAGCGAAACAATCGCGGAGGAGAGCAGAATAGCGGATTCTGCGCGATTGAACAGGGCCGATTAGTGTAGCGGTTAGCACGCCACCCTCTCACGGTGGAGACTCGGGTTCGAGTCCCGGATCGGCTACAAAGCCGAAGTCGCAATAACGACTAAGCCCTGCAAGACATACCAGCAAATGGCCGATTAGTGTAGCGGTTAGCACGCCACCCTCTCACGGTGGAGACTCGGGTTCGAGTCCCGGATCGGCTACAAAGAAAGCCGGAGGAAAATTCCTCCGGCTTTCTTCGTCTTGCCGCTCTACATTTTGTTGCCCAACATTACGCCACTCATTATTTTGGGCACAAGCCGTATTTCCGGTACATAAGTGAAATTCAATAGTATCTGTGCAGCTGGGCAATTGCCCCGGAGGGGCATCATAGCGTTATCCCCGGACGTGAGTCCGGGGTCCCTTGGGGCAGCGTATATAACACCCCGGAGGGGTGGCACATGCGACAGTCGTGCCACCCCTCCGGGGTGTGGAATTAAGAGGTCCTTGGCGACCCCGGGCTGACGCCCGGGGATAACGCTGTAGGTGCCCCTCCGGGGCTTTAGGACAGGGGGGATAACACTGTAGGTGCCCCTCCGGGGCTTTAGGACAGGGGGGATAACACTGTAGGTGCCCCTCCGGGGCTTTAGGACAGGGGGGATAACGCTGTAGGTGCCCCTCCGGGACTTTAGGACAGGGGGGATAACGCTGTAGGTGCCCCTCCGGGGCTTTAGGACAAGAGAATTAAACGAAATCGCCCGGAATCTCCCGCACTGTAATTACGGATTGAACCTTGTTTTTCATTTTGCCGCCCATGCCGGTGTCAGCGGAAGATGATGTTGACTTTGGGCTGCCCGGCGGAGTCTTTATGACCCAGCTCGTCAATCCATGGCAGGAGATGGCCGCGCCACAGGTCATTGAGCACTTCCGACTGGGCTTTCGGCAGGAGGCGCCCGCTATGGCCGCCATGCCAGTCAAAATCGGGCATGGCGAGGGTGAGTTCATCAAGCGAGACGGGATTGCCCTCTTCGGGATCGACCATCACGTTGAACGCCAGGTCGACATACCATACCTCGCGACCCTTGCCGCTCCAGTCCTCGCCCATATACGGATTGGAGGCCAGCAGCCCGCTCGCTACCATCCCCCGGTGACTGCCGCCGCAGCACACGAGATAGAAACGGTCGCCGATGCGCGCATCTCCGCGCTCATGTATGCTCCAGTTGAGGGATGCAGTGCGCATGTGGGCGAGAATGTCGCGGAAATCCTCCATCTTGATGCTCGATATTTCCGGATTCCACATCATGATGTAGGTGTTCTGCCGGTCAGAGTGGCCGAAGCCGGGCCAGTCAGGAGTAAAGAAAATGTCGCGGGGCACGAACACCGGTACGGCCCCAAGGAAATTGTCGACTTCGCCCTCTTTCATCGGATGCTCGATGACAAACTGCAANTCATCCNCACNTTTGCCGCTNATGATNGNGGGAAGGGAATCGAACGGTATCAGCAGCGTATTGTCCGGATCCTCAATGCCGNCATGGGTCACCGAGGCCAGATCGGCNTACGATANGNACAGCGGGAACTCCCCTTCCATAAGCCTTCGGGAGGAGAGTGCAGATATGGATTTGCTGAATGTCGCCGGATCCTCGTCATCGTCGCGGTTAAATTCGCCGCGAATAATCTCGGGATGGAATTCCGGATTGACGGCCCGCATTTCGGTTGAAGTATCCGGGCAGCCGCTATACTGCCATTGCACCTGGCTCAGATGGCTCATAAGGTCGAGGGCCTTTTCAGCCTCTTCATCTGAGAGGGTGATGGAAACGATACGGTCGGAAAGGAAGGATACTGATTCGGGAAAAACGCTGTCGGCCAGTTCGGGGGAGGCCTGACGGAGCATGTCGGCGAAATTCCGTATCTCCGCGCCGGATGCCGGATAGCCGTGAAAATCGGGCTCCACGGATATGCCGAACCGGGTCAGGAGCCAGGGGCCGATACAGAACGAATGGAAAAGACCCTGCGAAATGGCAGAAGTGCCGCTGAAGCATACAAGAGCGCGTATCATGCCGAGCTCGCGGCATACTACATCCTTTTCCCATCCGGGGTAGAAGAAGTGTGGCTCTATATTAGAATAGGCCGTTTCCACAAGGGGACCGTCAGGAAAGTCAGCTTTCTCATCGTCATAATCATCCTCATAGTCATCCTCATCGAAATCATACTCTTCCTCATCGAAGTCGTCCTCATCGCCGGAGTTGAAATCCTCCGACTCCTCGTAGTCATCCTCGAATTCATCATCAGGCTCATCTCCAAAGCCGAAATCGGAATCCACCAGGGCCTCCTGAACGAGTATAGGCAGGCCAAGGTCATCGCTCATGGTGCGCAGCACGGACTGGAAGAGGGTGTAATCTGCCATAGAGGCTGAAGAGGGCACCATCACATCCCATTCACCATCATTTTCCTGCACCACGACGCCGCGCAATGACTTGTCGCGGATGCCCAGCAGCATGAAGGGATCCTCGATATTGACAAAAGTGACATCGGGCACTGCGCTCACAATGGCGTTTATGACATCGAGACGGGAGACATCCTCCCTTTTTTTAAGATAGAAACCTATACTCATCAGGGTATGCAGTTCAAATGATTATTTTCAGACCGTCATAAGCCGGGTGGACATTCTCCGGCAGTGTCTTGTCGCGCTCAGCGTGGAGGCCGAACTCATGATTGAAGTGTGTCAGCCACGCCCTCTTTGGCTTAACCTCTGAAATAAGCTGCAGGGCTTCGGACACGGAGAAGTGGGCGAAATGCGGTTTGTCGCGCAGGGCATTGACTATGAGCACATCAAGGTCTTCAAGTTTCCACATCTCCTCCTCGGGGATCCTCTTTGCATCGGTGACGTAGGCGAAATTACCCAGGCGGAAGCCGAATATGGGAAGTTTGCCGTGCATGATGCGAATCGGTATGACGGGAAGTCCCTTAATCTCAAACATTTCATTTGAGATCTCGTTGAGTTTGAATGTCGGCACTCCCGGATATACGTGTTCCCTGAAGCAATAGTCTACGCGTCGCCGCAAGTCGGACGCAACATCGGGGCTGACATATACAGGCAGATGGTCCTGGCAGCAGAAGGGGCGCAGATCATCAATTCCCCCTACATGATCGTAGTGGCTGTGTGTCACGATCACGGCATCCACGAAGCTGAGGTCGGCATCCAGAGCCTGGGCCCTGAAGTCAGGCGAGGGGTCGATGAGCAGGGTCAGTCCGTGGGTGCGCACGAGCACGGAGGCGCGGCGCCTTTTGTCGCGCGGGTCAGTCGAGGTGCACACCTCGCAGTCGCAGTCCACCTCGGGCACACCCTTGGAGGTGCCTGAACCGAGCACGGTAATCTCCATGCGGGTGTCGATGAAATTAACCTCAGGATGAAGAATCAGGCCGAAATGCCGTTTCACTGCCCGGCGCACCTTCTTGACCACGGCCAGGACATCCTCGGAGGTTGCCCCGCCGGTGTTGGCTATCACCAGGCATTGTTTGGGATATACCTCCGCGCCACCGTGGCGGTACCCCTTCATGCCGGCCTTCTCTATGAGTCTCCCGGCGGGGACCTTGACCCTGTCAGGTTCACCCGGCACTTCATAGAGGGGCATATCCGGGTCAATCCTGCGGATTACCTTTTCGAAATATTCGCGGTCAACGACAGGATTTCGGAAGAAGCTGCCCGCGCTCCCTATCAGGGCGGGGTCAGGGAGCTTGGCGGAGCGGACAGCCACCACTTCCTTCATTACCTCCGCAGGGGAGGGGGCATGTCCCAGTCGCTCTGCGAGCGAATCAAGGGGCCGGTAGGAGAGGTTGGAGGCCACTGAGGATTCCTTGAGGCGGAAGCTGACCCGGGTCACGATGTATCGGCCTTTCCATTCATGCTTGAAGCGCGACTCGCGGTAACCGAATCCGCAATCGCCCCCCTTGATGGACATGGTCTTTCGAGACTCGATGTCAAACACCTCTACAGTATGGATGAAATCACCGGCCTCGGCGCCGTAGGCTCCCACATTCTGCACCGGGGCAGCTCCGACGCAGCCGGGTATTCCGGCCAGGTTCTCCAAGCCCGCGAGGCCCTGCTCCACGGTCCAAGCCACGAAATCGGCCCAATTCTCACCGGCTCCCGCAATGGCGAACACTGTGTTGTCATCCTTGCGGTAGAGGGTGCGTCCCGTGATACGGCTGTGGAGCACAAGACCGTCGAAATCATGTATGAAGAGCAGATTGCTTCCGCCTCCCAGATGCAGCACCTCGTTTTCAAGAAACTCCGGCGTGCGCGAGATGCGTGTCAGTTCGCTGACAGAATCATAATGTGCGAAAAACTTTGCCCGGGCCGGGATGCCGAATGTGGTAAGCGGTGTTATGTCGTAGTCGTGAAGAAATTCCATGTGATAATCAGTGGGTGAATAATAGTGGAGGGAGTGAGGGGCTTATTGGCGGAAATCAGCAAGCCGGCCATCTATGAAACGCAGGAAAGTGCCGTCCGGATATATCCATATATCGAGCAGTCGGCTGTAGTCGTGTCCGGCCTCTATCTCCTCCGGGGCGCCCAGTGCCAGGCGGCATTCCTGTTTTGTCATGCCGTGCATGACCTTTTCGGCCATGATGCTGCGCCATACCTCCTCGCGGATGTCAGCATGGCGCCGGCGAGGATCCGAGAGATAGAACTGTGAAGCGAATGTCCGGCTGTCTCCGCGCCCGTTGCCGAGGTTGAGGTAGGCGTATCGCGGGGCGGGCGAGAGGCGCCCGGCCGCNACTTCGGCGGAGTCCGGGAGCAGGAGGATGCGCAGCGGGAAAACTCCGTCGGAGGGATCGACCTCAGCTATGGNATATGGGGCGAATTTGNGTGTAGGAGCCCTNTGGCCGACGCTGTCGTNGGNCAAGGANNTGCGCGTCNAAACGNGGCGCCCTTTCAAAGCGTCCCGGGCCTCGTCCACGAGTTTGAGGTCAAGGAGCATGGGGAGGCGCGAAGCAGGGAGGGAGTCCGCAGCGGCCGGAGTGCGTCCCAGGGGATAGGTGAGGAGCCATTTGCCGTCTGAAAAACCGATGATGCGTTCCATAGCGCCGGAGGGCGTAAGCCGGGTGAAGAGACCATCGAAGGAGACGGTGCGCCCTTTGACCACCGTGTCATTGGGATCGGACGACTCTATGTCGCAAAACAGGGCCAGACGGCTGTCGGTGATGCGGAACGGATCTCCGGGGCGCAAATCGGTGAGCAGGCGCCGGGAGAGGGCCGACTGCAGCAGAGTGTCCTCCTGAGTGAGCCGCATGCGCTTCAGGTCTGAGCGGGAGAGCTCAATGCGCTTGGTGCCCTCCACTCCTGTGAAGCAGGAAGTGAGGGCGCACATAGCTCCCATGAAGAGGAGCAGGCGGATTATATTTGTATTATAAGGTGTAAGCATATCGGCGCGGAGGGCCTGGTATGGCTCCCGTCATGCAAAATTACAAAAAAAATATCATTTTTTCATCAAAACATTTGGTAGATTGCAGAGAAATGCCTAACTTTGCACTCGCAAACGGGAATCAAGCCTGCGAGCAACGGACATGGCGGNATAGCTCAGTTNGTTAGAGCGNCGGATTCATANNNCGGAGGNCTCGAGTTCAATTCTCGATCCCGCTACNTAGANGCCGNCGGCACAGTAGCCGACGGCTTTTTTTAGCCCCGGACTTAAGTCCGGGGTTAACGCTGTGAGGCCCCTCCGTGGCCATTTTGCGCTAAACGGATGGTGCGATTACACCCTACATCTGCCGGAAGTACGGTTTGGGATATAGTTCGAGGGGGATAGGCGATGTATTTTTGATTGGGAAATTTGGGGATTTTCAAAAAGTTTGATTAAATTTGTGGCTGTATTCCGGACCGGCGCGAATCAATTGTCCCCGTCCGGCAGACCTGATATCATATAACGTGAAAAATGACTAATAACCGCCTCCTTAAAANCAAGCTCTCCGGCCTCAGTTTCCTTGAGTTCGCCGTATGGGGCTCCTACCTGGTGTCGATGGGAATGTTTCTGTNCCGCATCGGCCTCGGTTCGCAAATCTACCTGTTTTACATGGTGCAGGGTCTTGTGTCCCTGATAATGCCCGGTGTGATAGGCATTGTCGCCGACAAGTATCTTGCCGCGCAGAAGACACTCAGCCTGTGCCATTTCCTGGCAGGCGGCTTCATGATTGCAACCGGACTGTATGCCATGCTGTCGCTCCCCGAAGGTTGGGAGAGCATGGCTCCTGACCGGCTGGCCGGATATGTGCAGTTTGGGGTGCTCTTCACTCTGTACACTCTCTCAGTGGCTTTCTATATGCCCACGATTGGCATAAACAATTCTGTGGCCTTCAATGCCCTCGAGAAGGGTGGGCTCGATACTGTCAAGGACTTCCCCCCGATCCGCGTCTTCGGCACTGTCGGCTTTATCGTAGCCGAGCTGATGGTCAACTTCGTGCACATCGATGGCATTGCCCTGCAGATGAGCTACACGCAGTTCCTGGCCTCAGGCGCATTCTCGCTCATTATGGTGGTGTATGCACTGACGATGCCTGACTGCCCGGTCAACAAGTCCAAGGGAGGAAGCCTCGCGGAGGCCCTCGGCCTGACGGCCTTCAAGCTCTTCAAGCGCAAGGAAATGGCGATTTTCTTCATCTTCTCCATGCTCCTTGGCGTGTCGCTCCAGATTACCAACAGCTACGGCACAATGTTTATTGAGCAGTTCGCGCTGGTCAAAAAGTATGCCGACGGCCTTTTTGACGGATGGTTTGCCCATAATCCTACCTTCCTGATTTCTATCTCGCAGTGTTCGGAGGCCCTTTGCATCCTGCTGATACCCGTCTGCCTCAAGAAGTTCGGCATAAAAGGTGTCATGCTCATAGCCATGACGGCCTGGGTGCTCAGATTCGGATTCTTTGGCATCGGCAACACCAACTTCCCCGGCATCCTCTGGCTGATTCTCTCCTGCATAGTCTATGGCGTGGCCTTCGACTTCTTCAATGTCTCCGGTGGCATCTATGTCGACGGGCAGACCACACCCGAGCTGCGCTCCTCGGCGCAGGGCCTGTTCATGATTATGACCAACGGCATCGGCGCCTCCCTCGGCACTCTGATAGCCGGCGAATGTGTGGTCAACAAGCTTGTGATGGCTTTGCCTCACGAAGCCGCTGCCGAGCGCCTGGACGGATGGCATGCATCCTGGATGATATTCGCAGCATACGCTCTGGTGGTAGCCGTGCTCTTCGTCATAATATTCCGCGATCCCGCCAAGCGCGCCAAGGTAACGGGCAAGGAGCTTGAAAGCGACATCAGCGCCGANNCGGCCGGATTCGTAGAGGAGACACGGGAATGATACAGTTTTACGCACCCGGAATTGAAAGCACCGGATTCCTCCCCGAGGAGGAATCCGGACACTGCGTGCGAGTGTTGCGGATGCAGGCCGGCGACCACATTTATGTCACCGATGGGGCCGGGCGCCGCTTTGAATGTCAGATTACCGAGGCGCATCCCAAGCATGCTGGCGTGGAGATACTGTCGGCAGAAGAGGTGGCTCCGGTCATCGATGTCACCATTACATTAGCAGTTGCGCCCTCTAAAAACATTGACCGCATGGAGTGGCTCGTGGAGAAGGCTGTCGAAATCGGCGTGTCAAAGATAGTCATGCTGAAATGCGACCGCAGCGAAAGGAAGATAGTCAAGGCGGAGCGCCTCAGAAGGATAGCCCTGTCGGCGATGAACCAGAGTCTCAAGGCGCGGCTTCCCGAAGTGACTGAGATGGTGCCCTTCAAAGAATTCATCTCACACCTTCCCGCCGGGCAGTCCTTCATGGGCTATTGCGCCCCCGAAATTGAAAGGAGGGAGTTTGCCGCTGAGTGTGCCCCTTTTGCAGATACCACCATATTGATAGGACCGGAGGGGGACTTCGCTCCGCGTGAGGTGGAGGAGGCGATGCGTGCAGGCGTGATGCCGGTGACCTTCGGCAACGCGAGGCTGCGCACCGAGACCGCCGCTCTGTTTGGCGTACAGGGTGTGCATATCATCAACCGGCTCGCCATCTGCGGCAGATTGGCAGGGAGCGGGCGGTAAGCCTCTCACTTATGAAAGTTTAATAGCCGGGCTAATAAACGTTTTAAAGCCAGGGCTGATTACACAAACAGATAGATCATGAAATTTCAAGACGACAACATGCTGAAATATCTCCAAAGCACAGACAACTTCTTTCTGCTCGCCGGCCCTTGCGTGATAGAAGGGGAGGAGATGGCTCTCGACATAGCAGAGGAGATGGTGCGCATCACTCAGTCACTGGGCATACCATATGTGTTCAAGGGGAGTTACCGCAAGGCCAACCGTTCACGCCTCGACTCCTTTACCGGCATAGGCGATGAGAAAGCGCTGAGGATACTGCGCAAAGTGCGCGACACATTCGGCATCCCTGTCGTAACTGATATTCATGAGACCTCTGAGGCGGAGATGGCCGCGCAGTATGTGGATATATTGCAAATACCTGCCTTCTTATGCCGGCAGACTGACCTGCTTGTAGCAGCGGCGCGCACCGGGCGCATGGTCAACATCAAGAAGGGGCAGTTTCTCTCAGGGGAGGCTATGGGCAATGCCGTGGAGAAGGTTCGGTCGGCGGGCAACGACCAGGTATCGGTGACGGAGCGGGGCACCACTTTCGGGTACACTGACCTGGTGGTCGACATGCGGGCTATCCCTGCCATGAAGCAGGCTTGCGCATGTCCTGTCATAATGGATGTCACACATTCACTCCAGCAACCCAACCAGACGAGCGGTGTCACGGGGGGCGTGCCGCAAATGNCCTTTANCATAGCNNNNTGCGNCNNAGCNGCCGGCNCTGACGGGCTNTTCATGGAGACTCNCCGCAACNCGGCGCAGGCGAAGAGCGNCGGGGCCAACATGGTGGCGCTCTCCGGGATGGAGAGCCTCCTGTCAGACCTTGTCCTGCTGCGCAGGGCGGTCAGGGCGCAGAAGCATTTCAGCGCCGCATGCGCCCGCGGGGAGTTGTGTCAGTGACGAGCACCGGCTTGCGGTAGAATGTGCTGAACAGCTGCGCCATCTGGCGCCGTCCCTCCTTTCGGGCGTTCGCGATCACACCATCCTTGTAGAGCCTCTCAATCGAGCGGGAGCGCAGACGGCGTTTCACTATATTATCCTCCTCATTGGTCAGCCGGTCTGATCCTAAGAGGGAGAGGCTTTTGGTATCAATTACCTTGAAGGCGTCGTCATCTGTGGATTCGTACAGTTCGACAATCTCCGGGGGCAGAATGAAGCGCACGGTGTCGCCTGAGGCATCCACATTGAGTTTCTCCAGATCGAATGANACAGAGCCCCGCTGTTTCTGCACNGCCATTATGACCTTGCCGTTGACGGTGTCGAGCACGGGGACCTCGCTGTAGATTTCCACTGAGCATAGCCGGGCCATGGTCTTGACATCCTTGACAACGGCCGGGCGCACTGTTATGACGGGAGGTTTGCGGTATTCGCGCGCGACATACCATATAGCCGCTCCCAGCACGGCCAGTACAATCAGAGTGGGGACAATATATATAAGGAGTTTTTTCATAGTTTCGCGTTGTAGATGAAGATGGGCTGTTTGAAATTGACTTCGGCCACATATCCGTTTGCCTCGAAGAAAGATGATATGTAGTCCCGCGCCTTGGCCTCGGCCTTTTGAGTAAGGATATGGCTGAAAGAGCTGTTGGCTGACAATTCCTTCTTCAAATCCTGGTTCGCGATTTCCTTGGCGCGGGCGCGTTCCTTGGAATCAAAGCGCGACCGCAGCAATCCAATGTTGGTGTATTCCTCGCGAAGGGTCATGTCGCGTCCCGAGAGGTCAACCTCGACCGGGGGCAGAGTGACAGTAACCGTTTTTGCCTCATCATCGAAAATCAAATCCTCCGGAGTAAGTTTGTTGAGGTCAACGGAAGCGCGGAGATATGTATCATAGGAATAGACACCGATTTTCTTGCCCCAAAGTTTGCTGTCGTCGGCAATTGCCGTTTTAGTCACAGACATTGTAGCCAGAGTCAGACGGTTTGCCGCAGAGAGTTCGCGGTATATATCGCCATGCAGGGCGGCCAATGCGACCTGCTCCCCCTCAACGGAGGTATTATTCCGGCGGCATCCTGCTGTAATGGCGAGCAGCAGGAGGATAGTCAGATATCGCAGAGTCTTCATTCTCTCATACATCATGATTGAGTCCAAAGTGCTTTCATATTTGACACCGCTATGACGGATATAGTTTAGACCCCTGAGACATAAAAATTTTATGAGACGGGGTCTTAGGCCGCATTTACCAAAAAATTTGGAGCGGGGTACAAATAGGGAGGAAATTTATGATAAAACTTAAAAAAAGTTGGGTGAAAATTTGGTGGATTCAAAATGTTTGATTAACTTTGCACTCGCAAACGGGATTTAAATCCCGGGCGCAAGTTAGCAAACTAATATGGTTCCATGTCCGAGTGGTTAGGTACCGGTCTGCAAAACCGTTTACACCAGTTCGAATCTGGTTGGAACCTCAAAAAGTCGTGATTTTATAATCGCGACTTTTTTTATGCGGTGTCACTTACCGGCGGTAGCGGGCGTAGATGGCGGCCCCTTTGGTTTTTGCCTTTTTAATGTCTTCCGGATTGTCCGCGCTCACGCCATATTTGCTCAATGGGGGGATAACGACCGGCGTACCCGGACGAATACGGTCCGGGTGGCCTAACTTCGCTGAATTTTCCTCATATATATATGGCCACAGGTTGAAATTTCCGTAGTGGTCTTTGGCCATTGTGGTCAGAAAGCGGGACAAGGTGATGGTGTCCATGATGACCTTCTCTTTGTCCTTGGCGCCATCTTGGGCAGCGGCCACTGTATCTGAAGGTGTTTTTGGCAAATCTCCTTCTTCATTTGACTTATTGCTGGGCGGGTCGTCAGGATAAGTACGGTCAGGATACCTCCAGGCGGGCAAATCGTCCCAATGTTCAGACGGGTCGATCTTGTCCAAATCTATCCGGTGACGATGTTCCTGCACTGGCGGAATCAAGAAGAAACACTCTATTAGCAAGATTATGGATGCGGTCAAGATGCAAGCAAGAATACCCACAATAACTCCGGTGATGAAATCCCCTCTTCCTGATGCTTTAGGCCCCGGGTCGGTGTGAAGTGTATCGGTTGCTCTGGGCGCGGGGTCAGCGTCAAGTATTCCAGAAACTGTGGTCGTGGGGGCGCAGGCAGGTCTATGCTTTGTTTTGGGNTTAGNGGATTGGGCCTCGCTACTTTCGGGNTTGNCGGAGGGAGTGGCAGTATTGATAACCGCNGTCTTATCGGGATGGCTATCCGTGTCGGCCTCTTGCCCGGCATCCGGCTCCCCCTTGGGTTCAGCCTCGCCGAGCGACTCCGCCGGAACATCGTCCGGAAGGGGCATTGTCTGAAAAGAGCTGAACGGAGCATTGAGCGCCCTGGCCAGATCCTTTGCAGGGGTGAAGGACACCTTATAATGGGCAGCAATTTCTATATTGTCTCCGGACGACACGTCCACGCTGCGGCGCGGCTGCACCGGAACGGCGCGGAAGGTGCCTAAATGCTTCACACGCACAGCTTCCCCCTCCATTATCTTTAAGGAAAGGGTATTGCAGAACTCCCGCAAGAAATTCTCACAGAATCCTTTGCTTTGTCCGGATTCCTTGGCAAGTCTGGTGGCCAGGCCGAGCAACGTCAACTTACTGTCCATTCTTGGTATCTATTCCTTGTATGTATTCAGGAGAATTCTTCAGCATGGCGGAGAGGGCCATGTCGCGTATCTTGCGGCGCAAGGCGGTGCCGGGGTGGAAGGCTGCGGTGACGCGCGGGGGCACTAAAAGGCGACGGCCCGTGGAGGGCTGCACTGTAATGCGCTCGGCTCTGTAACGGGGCTCGAATGTGCCGAAGTTTGTGAGTACGACTGCGTCAGCATTACACATGGTTTTCTGCAATATGTCAGTAAAGGTATCGGTGAGTGCCGACACCTCGTTGACATCCATGCCGAGACGATCCGACAATAAGGCTATGAAAGATTTATGGTCCATAACAGGGGTGAAATCAACGAAATTTTAAGACCCCTGAAACATAAAAAATTTATGAGCCGGCGTCTATGATTCTGCAAAGGTAAGTAAAAAAAATGAGATTTTGTCTACCGGACGTTAAAACTGGGCTAAAATCCTCTCAAATCCAAAATATTTCTTAATTTTGAAGCGCAAATTATCCGCATGAAGTGTAAATTCTCCACAAGAAGTGCAAATGATAAAGATATGAGACATTCCAAATTGATTCGCGTCGTCATCCTGGCGGCTGTACTGATGGCTGCAGCTTTTCGGGCTAATGGGCAGTTATTATATAAGGTGGAGGGTAACGGCCTGACCGGACCCTCGTACATCTTCGGTACNCACCNTCTCGCGCCGCTCTCCACACTCNACANCATCTCCGGAGCAGAGGAAGCCNTTGANAGCTGCGCCGCGGTGGTGGGGGAGATAGACATGACTGTCAATCCGGCCCGGTTGGCAGCCGCCATGCAGCCATATATGGTGGCACCGGCNGACAGCACACTGAGCAAGGTAATACCACCGGAGTCATATCCGGAAGTCTNGGCCCGTTTTCTNGAACTGACCGGGATTCCCTNTGAGGCNTTTGAANGCATGAAACCGAGNGNGGCNATGACAGCTGCCTCGGCGTTGATTGTCAGCAGGGAGATGGAGGGATTTGTGCCGGGTGAGCAGCTCGACACCTATTTCCAGGCCCGGGCATCGGCTGAGCACAAGACAGTGATTCCCCTTGAGACAGCTGAGGAGCAGGCCGAAATACTCTATGGCACAACCGGCATCGCTGCGCAGGCCCGAGAACTGATCGAACTCATCAACGACAAGGAGTCCCTCATTGACACCTCGCGCCGCCTGAACGCAGCATATGCCGCCGGTGATTTAGATACTCTATACAGCATCGGACTTGCTGACGAAAACGACCCTGAGTTTATGGAGAAGATACTCGAGGGGCGTAACCGTGCATGGGCAGCGAAGCTGCCGGACATCATGGCACGGGGACAGAGTTTCATAGCTGTCGGGGCCTTGCATCTTCCCGGAGAGGAGGGCCTGCTATCACTGCTCAGGAAGCGGGGATATGCAGTGACGGCAATGTGACGGAGCACCTCATAATTAAACCTTCAGGGAAGGGAGCCTCGCACAAGAGAGCCCGGGGAAGGAGAGCTGCGGGAAAAAGCAGCCTCGGAATAGGGTGAATCCCGGCAGAAAAATTTGAAATTAATATTTTTTGGATTTTTNTTGCATATTCCGGAAATTAGTNCTAACTTTGTCAGCGANANGCGAGGGGAGCACTCCCGNCCTNCCGAAAATCAGNAATCTGACTCTAACATAAAGCGTTATCATGAAAATTCCTTTTGCAGAAGCGTGGAAGATCAAAATGATCGAACCCATCCACAAGAGCACCCGCGAGCAGCGCGAGAAGTGGCTTAAAGAAGCCCACTACAACGTATTCCAGCTCAAGTCCGACCAGGTTTACATCGACTGCCTCACCGACTCCGGCACGGGCGCGATGAGCGACCGCCAGTGGGCCGCAATGATGACCGGCGACGAGAGCTACGCTGGTGCACGCTCCTTCTTCGAACTCAAGGACACCATCCAGCGCATCACCGGCTTCGACTACGTGATCCCCACTCACCAGGGCCGCGCCGCTGAGAACGTGCTGTTCTCCCACCTCGTGCACGAGGGCGACATCGTGCCGGGCAACTCCCATTTTGACACCACCAAGGGCCACATCGAGTTTCGCAAGGCTTTCGCAGTAGACTGCACTGTAGACGAGGCCAAGGACACCCAGCTCGAAGTTCCCTTCAAGGGCAACGTAGACCTCAAGAAGCTTGAGGCAGTCCTGGAGAAGGACCACGAGAAAGTGCCCTTCATCATCGTGACCATCACCAACAACACAGCCGGCGGACAGCCCGTTTCCATGGAGAACCTCCGCGGCGTGCGCCGTCTGGCCGACAAGTATGGCAAGCGCGTAGTCTTCGACTCCGCCCGTTTTGCTGAGAACGCATACTTCATCAAGACCCGCGAGCCCGAGTTCAAGGATGCCAGCATAAAGGAGATCTGCCGCGAGATGTTCTCGTATGCCGATGCTATGACCATGTCGTCCAAGAAGGATGGCCTTGTCAACATGGGCGGCTTCATCGCAACCCGCTGGGAAGACATCTACGAGGGTGCCAAGAAGTTTGTGATACCCTTCGAGGGCTATCTGACCTACGGCGGCATGAACGGCCGTGACATGGCCGCTCTCGCAGTCGGCCTGGACGAGAACACCGAGTTTGACATGCTCGAGACCCGTATCAAGCAGGTTGAGTATCTCGCCTCGAAGCTCGACGAGTACGGCATTCCCTATCAGCGTCCCGTAGGCGGCCACGCCATCTTCGTTGACGCTGACCGCGTGCTTGACCAGATTCCCAAGGAGGAGTTCCCCGCCCAGACCCTTACAATCGAGCTTTACAAGGAGGCCGGCGTGCGCGGCTGCGAAATCGGCTACATTCTCGCCGACCGCGATCCCGTGACCCGCGAGAACCGCTTCGGAGGCCTCGACCTTCTCCGTCTCTGCATCTGCCGCCGCACATACACCAACAACCACATGGATGTCATCGCGGCAGCTCTCAAAAACGTGTATGACCGCCGCCACGAGATCAAGCATGGCGTGCGCATCACATGGGAGACTGAGCTCATGCGCCACTTCACCGTTCAGCTCGAGCCCATTGCCGACTGAGCATAGACAAGGTTTCAGACACCGTCCTTGACCTTATAACATAGAACACCGGGATTCCAATAGAAGACCGGGCCATCTAGAAGACCGGGCCGTCAGCAACTGACGGCCCGGTCTTTGTTTTGAAATTATGTGAGGAGGGTGTGCGTCATTATGATACACCCCCCTTAGAGGCGCTCGGTGAGCCAGGAGTCGATGCGGCNCTCCTCGGAGGAGTAGTTGATGCCGATGGCTATGACCTCGTGATGGCCGACGGCCCAGGGCAGGGAGTACTCCTTGCGCTTGATCTGATCGAGGGCCTCCTCGGCGCTCCTGTCATATTTCAGCTCCATTATGTAGACGTACTCATCGGTGCGGACAAGGATGTCGATGCGGCCGTCGGAGGTGCGGTATTCCACGTCNGTCCGCAGGCCCACGAGCTTGAAAAGGATGTAGAGNGCGTTGCGNACNTCNTTCTCCCCCTTGATNTCCATATCGTAAGNNANNCCNGCNAACAGCGACTGCAGNCGCTTCATCACCGCATCCACATCACCGCGCCTCAGCTCCGCAACCAGATCAACCACGAAGACAATCGCGCTTTCTTTGTGGAGATTGGCATAGTAGGGGAGGATGTAGTTGAAAAAGCCCTCTGTCACCTCCTCGTTCGGGTACCCAAGATGGAAGAGGCCCGTCTCGTCATCGTAGCTCTTGATGGTTAGGTAGCCTGTCTGGTAGAAGAGCGCCACCGGATCCATGTGGTCGAGGTCCAGGCCTGCCAGCCCCGAGGCATCTTTCCGGACCGATGTTATCTTCTCCAGATCCACATGCTCCCTCTTCAGCTGCTCCACGAGCAACGTAGGCGTCCCGGACTCTATCCAGTAGTTGCGGAACTCCTCGGCAGAAAATGTATTCAGCAGAGAGAAGGGGTTATATACGTCGGGCGAGACACCGCTGAAATGGTAGCCGTCATAACGACGCTTGAGACGGGCGATGATTTCATTTCTGGTCTTCCCATGCACATCGGCCAGCAGGCAGATTCCTTCCTGGAAATTGTCGAGGAGCTCTTGCTCGGTGATGCCGCAGATGGCCGCGTAGCGGCGCTGCAAGGAGATGTCGGAGATATTGTTGAGACCTGAGAATACACTTAGTTTGCCGAAGCGGCTCACACCGGTCAGGAAGACGAGACGGATGTGCTCAGCCTCGTTCTTGAAATTGGAATATAGCTCGGCCAGCTTGTCTCGATACATCTCAAACTGTGCGCGGTTATGGAGATTGTTGACCAATGGCTTGTCATATTCGTCGACGAGAATCACGACCGGCTTGCCTGTTTTCTCGTGGGCTGTCCTGATCAAGCGACGGAAACGGCCCGAATAGTCCGAGTCACCCGGCTCGATACCATAGATGGCCTCGTACTCCTCGAAGAAGTCCTTGAGCAGGTAGTCCAATTTCTTTTCGTCCTTGTACCGCCTGTTGTTGAGGTCCAAAGTGATCACCGGATATGGCTCCCAGTCCCAGTCGGTGGAATCTATATACAGTCCCCTGAACAGTTCACGTTTGCCTTGGAAGAAACACTTGAGCGTGGAGAGAAAGAGGCTCTTCCCAAAGCGGCGTGGGCGCCCGAGGAAGTAATATTTCGACCCTCCGGCTATGAGTTCGAGGTATCGAGTCTTGTCGACATAGAGAAATCCCCCCTTGCGCAGCTGCTCAAAGGATTGTTCTCCGACCGGGTATTTGACAGTTTTCATCTTCTTCACTAATATGAGTACACAAAGTTAATGAAAATCCCACAGTTATCCAAAAACAGCCGCACGAAAACTCATGATATAGTTAAATAGTGTTAATTACTGTTAAATTTTCGGGGGGGGTAATTTTAAGTCATTGATTTTGCGTAACTTTACTGCGACAATATTTTTTCTTTTAACTAACACCAATATCAATGCGCAAAACTTACACCTTTTTGCTGACGTTGCTGATCACTTTGTTCTGTGCGTCCGAGGCTAAGGCGTGGAATGCTTCCTATTACGCCAAAGCTGTCGCCAAGGTCGCTGACACGGGAGGAGGCAAGGTTTATGCTGCCACGACATCGGATGCTCCAGATGCATCTGCATATGAAGCGAGCGTGTCCGAAGCGGCAAATAATGAATCAAAGAGCGGGCAGAGCGGAAGCGCTCCTGCGACGGTGAATCTCACATTCTATCTTTTCGCTCAGCCCGATGAAGGAATGATGCTCCATCATTGGGAGGATGAGACGGGTAAGAACATCGGCTCCTCCATTCCTCAGAGCGTCACTATCGCTGCGGGCAAGGACAATTCCTCTGACCCTACGACCAAAACCTACACGGCTTTCTTCAAAGAAGCTTCCGCCGTCACGCTGAGCAACGGCGATGCATCTCTGGGCACAGTGGCAATCGACAAGCTCGAGAACAATGTCGGTGACAAAGTGACTCTGACCGCAACCATCAAATCGCAAAGCACATATCAATCTCCCAACCTCTCAACGAAGTTCATGGGATGGTTTGATGAGGAGGGCAACTGCCTGTCGACTGACCTGAAATACACCTTCACCATCGAAAAGAAGGCCAACATTACGGGAGTCTTCGACATCCCAAAGATTGAGAACGGCGGATACTACCGCATACTCAGCTTCACGGGGCGCCCGATGACTGTCAACGGCAGCTACTCCTGGAACTTTACCAACGGAACATCCCTGGACGGGATGCTGACCTGGACCACACCGGAAGGGTATGACTACAGCTACGCGCACAATGTGCCCCTGACAAGCTGTCTTGATGAACACGAAGTCGAGACCATGCCCTCGACTATCATCCGCCTTACGGGCGACCTCTCTGACAACGTCCTGACCAATGCTGTGGCTCACTGCCAGGGCGCCGACACCAAGACCATGACCGGAAAGGTCTTTACAATCGCCCAGCACCCCGCATCCCCCTCATATTACAATATCACCAACGGCAACCTGGCTCTCAAATACAAGCCGGGCACCACGACAAGTATAGAATGGGAGGGTAAGACAATGAATGCCAATCAAGGCATCATCGAGGTCGGCAATTCCAGCTCCACGTCGCCCGGGCATGCATACGAACTCATGGCTCTCCAGCCTCTTAATGAGGATAACGTAGACAACTGCTGGTTTGGCGCCCATCCCTCCGCTGAACTGGAGTACGACGGCGGATACTGGGCATCTATGTACACCTCCTTCGCCTACCGCTGCTACGAGCCCGATGGCGTGGAGGCCTACTATGTCAAGTCATGCGAGCCCCGCGACGGGGTAAGCTATGCACAGCTCACCAAGATTGAGGATGGCATAGTGCCCGAATATACCGCGGTTCTTCTGAAATGCAAGGGACACGAATCATCCAAGCAAAACCGCCTCATTCCCCTCAATGTGGCTGATGGCACATATCCCGCTCTCGAAGGCAATATGCTCGTGGGCGAGTTCCAGCTTAAGAACGACAAGACCAAGCCCACATACGCCACTTTCGACTCCTCGAAAATGCGCGTGCTCAATGTGGACGAGCAGGGTAACGTGGGATTCTACAATATCGAAGAGGGCACCCAGCTCTTAGGCAACATGGCATATCTGGACCTCTCCAAGATGCCTGCAGCCCAGCGCAACATGCCCATCCGCATCATTGCCAAGGCTAACGAGACGGCTGCCGCCGAGACAGTCAGCTCCGAGCCCTCCATCAAAGGATATTTCCGTATACAGAACGTGGCAGAGGCAACTTCCGATGCCGGCTATATCAACGTCACCGGACCATTCACAGCCCGCCCCGTAAGCACATTTGAGGAGGCCGGCAATGCACCGGGCACCGTAATGTATGTCGAGGCATACCCGGCAACCGTCAACGGCACAGCCTGCCACAAGATTATGCATCTGCGCAGCCAGGGCATCGATCTCTTCGGCGAGCCGGCAGACGACTTTATGAGCCGCTTTGAGGATATCTTCACCAACACCACCGGCAACGTCAGCGTGCCTGAGGAGCTTATGTGGTCAATGGTGCGCCACGGTTTCACCGACGGCTACACATCTGTGGCCCGCACAGCCCTCGAAGGGATGTTTGTGATGGTCGCTTCGCGCCTCGCAGACGAAATGACTGAGGTAACCTCTGAGGAGATGGAGGATTTTGCCAAGCGTTTCGCTACGGAAGTAGCTGACAAAATCAACCTCAACTTCTTCCTTGAACCTATGCAGGATGGCTCGTTCCGCATATTCTACGACATGCCCACCATGGACATTGTCAGCGAGTGGTATCTGAAGGATGAGAACAAGACCCTGCTGGAATATGGCATGGAGGGGCTTCGCCGCTACTTCTCCGACAAGGTCGGCGCAGAGTCCACAGGCGAGACCTTCACCGCAGCTGAGGTGAAGGAGATGAAAGACTGGGGTTACGATATAACCGCGAAATATCCGGCAGAGGCTGACGGCAGCGTAGCATCGAGCTACGAGCAGATTTTTGCAGATCCGACCCTGCTCTTCAACTGGCTTAAGCTGAGCATTATCAAGTTTACCGATCCGAACCGCTGCCCCGACATCGNGATCCGCNGCATGTCGCNCCCGCTNATGGCCNAAGCNCTCAACAGCCACCAGCTGACTGCCATGATGANCGNCTATCTGCCGGACGTGCAGCCCGGCGGCCGCTACTATANCACCAACGGCAAGGGCTCCAACANCGCCGGCATACTGGACTTCTCCAATCAGACGCATGTCGATGAGATGGACGGATACGGCAAATGGTACCTCAAGCCTGTCACCGACGCGGACGACGCATATTTCTGCGTGACCTCCACAGCGGAGCAGGATGACCTGCACTATGCGGCAGTCTACCTCGACTTCCCCGTGAGCGCTGCAGACAGCAGCCTCACCAAGCTGTACACCCTTTCGGCCTCCACGCTCACTGCCACTGTCAACGATGTCGACATCGACTATTATGAACTCGAAGAGATCGGAGCTGACGGCGCAGTGGCTGCGCAGACCCCCATCATCGTTGAGATGACTACTGAGGTGTCTTCTGCCCACCGTCTCGTGCCCGAGTATGAGCTCGTATGGAATCCCGGCGCGGCCGCTCCCGAGCAGCCCGAGGATCCGGCTGATGAGGTGAAGGAAGTACCTGTGAGCGACACTGTCGTGAGCGGCCAGCAGCGCATCGTGCACCGCGCATCCGGCAGCGACACCGGTTTTACCGGAGTGCTTCTCGACACACCCATCACCAAGGAGGGCTTCGCCCTGCGCTGGGACAAGGAGTATGATCCGAAGACAAACCCCGTGCACATGCTCCGCACCACTGCTTTGGGTGGCACGCAGAGCGGCCTGTGGTTCGTGAAAGTCGGCAGTGGCACAGTGCCTGCTAATACTGCCATTCTCATGCAGCCCACCACAGCGCTTGACGCCTACAAGGTGACCGAGCCGGTGCCCGACAGCGAGACTTCGGTCAGCGGGATTGGCACCGCTGAGAAAGAGACAGTCATATATGACCTCAACGGCATGCGCGTTGTCAATCCGCAGTCGGGTGTCATCTATATCGTCAACGGCAAGAAAGTGCTTGTCAAATAAAACCGTTTAATAATAAAATCGAAGGGCGGTCCGGGGCGAACCCGGGCTGCCCTTGCATTATGAAAAGAGAGTCTTTATTAATCATTTCCGCCCTTCTGTATGCTTTATTCTTTAATTCCCTGCCTATAACGGGCGCGGAGGAGGAGGAGAACAGGCGCCTGAGGGACGACTTCATCACTGCCTCGCTGCTCACAGTCTCGCCTGGGGAGAGGGTGTACCAAGGTTTCGGACATGCCGTCATACGCATGGAGTGCCCGTCGGAGGGACTGGATTACATATTCACATTTGAATCGAATGTAGGGCCCAATCTTGCGTTTGAATTCGCCCGAGGTATTGACGCGNNGGTCATTGCNTTGGAAACNGGGGAATTCATTTCCGACATGAAAAAGGAGGGGAGAGGCATCACGTCATATCCGCTTAATCNGACTCCGGCTCAGAAACAGGAGCTGTGGCGTNTGNTTGACGGACGATTGCAAGANNATGCAACGGGAATTNACATACGCCGCACGAATTGTCTGNGCACTCTCTTCNAGGCNATTCAGGAAGCANNCGGGCCCGANCGTNTTAGCCTGCTGGAATCTGAAATTGCAGACCTTTCAAATGGTGAGTATTTCGAAGAGCTGTTAGGGGAGAAATATCCTTGGGGTGAGCTGATGTTTAAAAGCCTCTATGGCGCGGCAAGCGATGAGGTCGATGCCCCCTTTGTGCGTACCTCTCCCGTTTCGTTCGAGCGTGAGCACGACCGATTCATGATCGGCGACCGTAGGTTAACGGGCGAGGGGAGGGTGCTTGCAGCTCCCGCAAAAAAGAAGGGAGCCGAAACGCTGTCTCCCTTGGCGGTAAGTTTCGCGCTTTCGGCTCTGCTTCTTATCTCAATGATTCTGGTGCTGTGGGGGAGATGGGGGCATCTTTGCCGCCTCATCACATGGCTCGCTCTCGGCTGCCTCGCCTTGGGAGGATGCCTTGAGCTGTGCCTTACCCTTTTCCCTTGGCGCATAGGTTCGGCATGGAGTTCCTCCTGCATTGTCCTTAATCCCATTGCCATATTTTTGCTTGCGGTGTTCAGGCGCAGGAGGAGAGCCCTTATGTGGACCTTGGTGGCATGGGGTGCAGTCTGCCTGGGCTACTCCGCCTTCGGACGGATAGCCACCTCCGAGGCCACAGCGGCTGTCCGTATATTAGGACTTTTCACCGGCCTGTGGTGCGCAGTATCAGCTTTTGCCTTGCGGCGCCGCGGGAGCCGGGCCCTCTGACTGCGACGGAGCCGCAGGGGAAGTGGGCTGGGCCGGTGCGCTGCCGGCGAAAGGATCCTGAGGCGAAGGGGCCTGGAACCCGTTTTTAGCAGCGTTGGCCGGTGAACCGGGATCGGAAGGGTCGGAAGTCTGATTGTTGAAGAAGGGGTAGGGGAGGCCGAAGGCGGTCGCGGGATTGTCTGAGCGGCACATGTAGCCCTCGAGGATGGTGTCGCGGCCGGTGTTGGATTCGAACACATAGAGATTGAAGCGGTAGAGCATGATGGCAATGTGCTCGAACATGGCAGCCTGGATGGCCTCGTAGGGGAACCATGAGGAGGTGTTTGTAAAGGCGTACACCTGCAGCGGTATGCCCTGGGCAGTCTGGGGGAGAGTCGTGATGAAGTTGTCGCTGTCGTGAGCGATATGCTGGCTGGCGTTGAGATAGAGCTGGAGATAAGCCCGGAAGACTCCGAGATTGGTCTCTATCGAGCCGTTGACAAGTCCCGCGGGATTGTTGACATCCTNAACATGGCCTGCATCGCGCTGCTCGATTTTCTTGGCGATCCAGTCTTTGAGCAGGGGTATCTTGGCGTATTCCTCAAGCATCTCGTCAGTCACGGGGACTACACTGTCTGAATCTATGAGATAGCTGCGCTGAATGCGNCGTGTCTNNGACTGCTGCATTGAGCGGTAGTTGGTAAAGGAGCCGCTGACGAGAGTATACGGGGGCACCATAGTGGTGGTCTTATCCCAGTTCTGCACCTTTACCGCGGTCAAGGTCACCTCCGTGACAGTGCCGTTGGCATCCGTGCCGGCGACCTTGATCCAGTCGCCCACATGGAGCGAGTCATTCTCAGCCAGCTGCACGCCTGCCACCACGCCGAGGATGCTGTCCTTGAACACCAGCATCAGGACGGCTGCGAAGGCTCCAAGACCGGCGAGCAGCGAAGCGGGCGACTTATTGACGAGCACGGCCACGGTGATTATGATGGCTATGATCCAGAGTATGCCTTGGATAAGCTGCACAAGGCCCTTGAGGGGCAGGTGGCGTTTGTTGCGCCGCTGGTCCACCTGTTTCCAGATTACAGAGAGCAGGATAGATAGCGACCTCGTCACCAGGAAAACCAGGTATATCACCGTGATGCGGGTGAACCAGGTTGCAATGGTGGCATGATTGTTGAGGGTGAACTGGATGAAGATCAGAAATACGATGGGGGGGACGATGCTGCATAGATGTGTAAAGAACTTGGCGTCTGTCAGATACTGGAAAAACTCCGTTTTCCAATGGCGCCCCCACAGGCGGACGATAAAAAGGATAATCCATTGCACCACTATGCCAACTCCCCATGCGATGGCTATCACCGCCAAGGAATAGGTCCAGAGGAAAACGGTCTCATTGTCGCCCATGCCGACAAGGCCGAGAAGCCAGTCGACTATACGCATCACCCAGCGGGCGAGGAAATATGTGTTATGTTCGGCCTGGGCGCCTAACATTGCCTCAGGGAGGGCTTTGGCAGCGTCTTCCGCAAAGTGGGCTGCATGTTCGGTCTCAGGCGCTGCGGCCAGGGAGAGAAGAATGTGGCTCAGTGTCATAAGCGTTGGTTTTATATATTCAAGGGTTGAAGTTAATCTGCAAGAGAGCGAGGATATGCGGTGATAATATATTTAAGGAGGACAAGCCCTCAGAAGAGATTCCGCTTATATTATCCACATATAATATATAGACAAGCAGAGCGGGGGGATAGTNCGGAANGGNCTCAATTTATAGCATTGAGNAGATGGATNGAGACATTGGATGCTTATGNAAGTGGTTGAGAAGTGTAGNGTTAACTGNCTGTTAACATTCATTAACAAATGCAAGCCTCATAAAATTGCACAGGTTATCACAGCATGTGCAAACAACGGCGAAAGTGTTGCAAAAAAGTTACATTGCGTAATATATTGCAAATCAATAACTTGTAATTAATTTTGAGAAAATTGAGGAATTTTTGCAAAAATTTGCTTGCTAACTATTTGGAAATAGGCGAAGAAAGATATACCTTTGAACAGTCAAAAAATAGAAATATTAAAAAATCTTAATACAGCATACACAGAGTCATGGAGCAGACACTTGTCATTCTCAAGCCTTCGGCAGTAGAGCGTTGCCTTATCGGCGAAGTAATCACCCGCATTCAGCAGCGCGGCCTCATCATCACCGGAATGAAGATGATGCAGCTTGACGAGGCTATCCTGCGCGAGCATTACGCTCACCTGGTTGACAAGCCCTTCTTCCCCTCCATTGTGGAGTCCATGACAGCCTCACCGGTAGTGGTGATGGTGCTCAAGGGAGTGGATGTCGTAGAGGTGTTCCGCGCCATGACCGGCGTGACAAACGGCCGCAAGGCTGCCCCCGGCACACTGCGCGGAGACTTCTGCATGAGCGGCCAGGCCAATATAGTCCACGCTTCCGATTCTGTGGAGAACGCACGTATTGAGATCGCACGTTTCTTCAAACCCGAAGAGGTGTTTGACTACACGCCGGCCAATATCAACTTCCTTTACGGCGAGGACGAGCAGAAACAGTAATCCTGAAAGACTCAGAGACAGATAATGAAAATATTGAGAAACATATTCATAGCAGGAGGCCTGGCCATCCTTTCGATGGGCACCGGCGTTGCAGACGCCCAGACCACTTCCTCCCGCAAATCCCNCAGCGCGGCCCACNAGGANCTTCTCGCCNCGCAGAACACAAGCAAAGANCAGATCCGCCTTATCGAGAACAACACGTTCATCGACCTTATCGAGGATCTCGAGCCGGAGCTTGATATCTATACCGAGGGATGGAATTCCAAGCGCGTAAATCCCTTCAGCGAGGCTGATGTCCCCGCCACGGCTGTGATTGACGTGACCGGCTACCATATGCCCCATCCTGCATGCCGCGTAACCTCCAATTACGGCTACCGCGCTAAATTCGGCAGAATGCACAAGGGTGTCGACCTTGGCATCAAGAGCAACGACACTATCTACGCCGCCTTTGACGGCAAGGTGCGCCTGACTGCATACGAGGCCAAGGGATATGGCAACTACGTGATCATGCGTCATCCCAATGGACTCGAGACCGTATACGGCCACCTCAACAAGGCACTGGTGAAGCCCGACCAGGTGGTGCGCGCAGGGCAGCCTATCGGCCTCGGCGGCTCCACCGGGCGAAGCACCGGCCCTCACCTCCACTTCGAGACCCGCTTCATGGGTTATGCCATCAACCCCGCGGCAATCTTCGACTTCGCCAACAAGACCACGCACACCGATACATACACCTTCTCGAAGAAGACTTATCAGCAACCGCGCAACTATGCTCCTTCGCGCCAGCCTTCCAAGTCTGAGGGTGGCAACACCTATCGCGCAGGCGCAGATGTCGACACTTACGTAGTGCGCAAGGGTGACACCCTCTCTTCGATAGCCAAGGCATACGGCCTTTCAGCCACAACGCTCCGCAAGCTCAACAAGCTTGACGCATCCGCAAAAATCCGCGTAGGCCAGGAGCTCAAACTGAAATAACCTGAGCCGACGAACTGATCAGAATACACTGCCCGCCGAGCGGCCCAACGGCCGCAGGCGGGCAATTTCGTAAATAAAAGAATGATTGAGATAAAAGAATGATTGAGATAAAGGATAAGAGGGAGTGTGTCGGATGCGGGGCGTGCGCGCAGCGGTGCCCGAAGCAGTGTATCGACATGATGGATGATAACCATGGGTTCCTGTATCCGGCCGTAGATGCAGACCGTTGTATTAACTGCGGACTGTGCGTAAAAGTGTGTCCGGTCATACAGGCTGCTTCACCCTCCAAGCCTTTGGCGGTGCTTGCGGCAAAAAACATAGATGAAAGCGTGCAGATAAGCTCCTCGTATGGGGGACTGTTTACTGCGCTCGCAAGAAGGATAATTGACGAAGGAGGAACAGTGTTTGGAGCAAGATTTGATGCCAAGTGGGAGGTGAAACATGACTATNCTCTGACTGATGAGGACCTGAAAAGCTTCCGCACATCAAAGTATGTCCAAAGCCGGATGGGCAACGCGTATCTGCAAGCAGAGAGATTTCTGAAAGAGGGTAGAAAACTGCTTTTCAGCGGCACACCGTNTCAGATAGCGGGACTGCGGCTCTTTCTCAGGAAAGACTACCCGAATCTTTATGCCATAGACATGGTTTGTCANGGTGTGCCGAGTCCNCNTATTTGGAGGGANTATCTGAAATGGATTACTACCGGAGAGACCTCTAATAGCTACGACGAAAGACCCTCCGACCGCACGTCGGTCAGATATGTAATAACAGATATCAATTTTCGAGACAAACGTTTGGGGTGGAACAAATTCGGGTTGTCAGTGCGTGCAGTGGCGGCAGAATTTACCGAAGGATGTCACCGGGAGGATACGCGGGGAGAGGGAGCGGAAAAAGAGATTTTGTTTGAGCCATATTTTGATAATGTGTATGTGCAGGCTTTCCTGAAGAATCTTGACCTGCGTGAGAGCTGCTACGCGTGTCCTTCCAAATGCGGCAAGTCGGGGAGTGACATCACGCTTGCTGATTTCTGGGGGATCAGGAGGCATATGCCCGATGCCTACGACCGTAACGGGGTATCGCTCGTGTTGGTCAACACTCCGCAGGGTGAGAAATTGCTGGAAGGATTGCCGATAGAGTCTCATAAGGCGGAATACAGCGCAGCATTGGCAGGCAACTCCGCTCTCGAAGAGAGCGCGCCCTATCCCGAAGAATCAGCGCAGATGTGGAGCGACTTCCACCGCAGCGGCATCGATGGAATCCTTCCCATGGTGCCAGCTCAGGGGCGCGCCTCATCCTGATGAGGGGGCGCGCCCTTTCACGGAGGGATTACTAATGCGGGGGGATGCTTCATTTGGTTCTGAGCATCGGTACACCAGCCGCAATATCTTTATTCTTCATGGCGTAAATGCTTCTCGCGGCAACATCTCCTATCTGGTAGTAGCCATATTTGCCGGGATGCACTCCATTGGTGCCTATGACTTCGGTCTCAGGATTGTAGAGATTGACATTCTTATCAGTAGCGGGCATATTGTATTCCGTGTCAAACTGGCATGACACATTGAGGAACTCGACGTAACTGCTTCTCTCATCTGCAAACTTCTGGTATGCTCGGTTGAGGTTAAGCACTCCAATGCAGAGGCCATACCCATCGGCATATCCGCTTCCTGTTGCTCCGTATGAATTTCCTATACCGCCGTTGATACTTGGAATCTCGAGGCCCATGATGTACACTTTGGCAGTTGGATATTCATCATGCAAGGTTGAGCAGAAAGTATCTACCGTAGAGAGGAGCTCACTGAAATCAGTCTGCCACGGTTTCAGATTGTTCCATCCCAGGAGCACATACACGGCATCTACTCTACCCTCAGCGTATCGCTCCACGTAAGGGCGGAAGGTCATCCTTTCGCCATTCCACAGAGGATTGCTGCTCTCCGGTTGAAAAGAACTGTATGCCAGTTCTGGATCGCCGCCTCCGGAGGTTTTCTTGAGAATGCCTGCGGGTGAGCCGGGCTCATAAGTTTTTTTGTCCACGGACATGAGAACGTTTCCAACACCGTTTGTGACATTGATTTCCAAGACCGTGTACTTGTATCCGTTATCGCTTGTGTATGCAGCGCCTATATGCAGGAGATTCACATCGTGCACCTGAAAACGGAAGCCGGGACGCACTGCAGACGTATAGCTTGACCATGACCATCCACCCACGCCGAAGTAGTGTGTGCCCATGTATTCTTTAGCCCCGCAGAATTTCACATTGGTGGGTGTGCTGCTGTCGGCGTGGTGGCACCAGATTCCTCCACTGGTCAGAGAGTCTCCGAAGGGGAGTATATGAAGTACGTCCTCTCCGCAAGTTTTTTCCACTACTTCAATCATACACTCGGCATACCCCATTGTTTCTCCTTTGTCATCTCGCAGAGTGACGGCAAAGGGTAATTCACCGATATCTTCGGGCTGAGGGACGTATTCAAAGTAGCGCGGGAATTTCTTACCTTCCTCGCATGTGACCAGGATGTCGTAGTTATAAGGGTTGACTGCTCCGATCATTCCTCGGAAGAATAGCTGAAGCGTATCGCCCACAACAGCATAGATCCTTTTAGGGAGGACGACATCAATGGGATACTGACCGGAATTATCCGGAAGAGAGGGATTGATGGTTTCCGGCAATTCCTCGTTCCCATAGCCGGGAATTTCGTTGTCACAGGAGAGGAAGGCAACAGCTGCCAAACAGCATATCACCACCGATAGAGCCAAGCGTACTGCGCGTGTCCCTAGAGAATTAAATAACCATTTCATAGTTCATGAATCAGGTAAATTGTTAAGGTAAATTGATGCACTCTTAGCAAGAGATATGCATTTTACCTAATTCATTTAAGTTTAATGGTTTGCATCCTACTTAACTGCTACTTTGCAAAACAATTGTATTTTCAGTCCTTAATCAATCTCATATATTTCGTGCCTGTACGTAATAATCCGCAGGTACATTCGTTAAAAAAGTATCTCTTGCTAAGAGAGTTGCATATTTGCATAACATTTTTGACCTATTCTTTCATAAAACATGCTGCTCCGGCCCCACTGTCAGTGGGGCCGGAGCAGCATGTTTTATGTTGGGTTTCTTGCGGGAGGGTCAGCGGTTGAGGAGGGTGGAGCCGCGCAGGATGTAGATGCCCTTGGGGAGGGCGAGGAACTGCTCGCGTGTGGCGTTACGGAGCACGAGGATGCCGGCNGGGGTGTAGACATCCGACCGGGTCCATTCCTCCTCCAGGCCTTTCACTCCGGAGCCGTCAGCCGATGAGAAGTGCACTGTGCCGGACAGGCCGTGAAGCGCGGGGAGGATAGCTGTCTTTACGAAATCGGTTTCTCCCTTTTCGCCATTCTCCATCTCCCATGCCATGTGGCNTACTGTGCTGCCGGGAGTGCCGACGTTAACGGCGAGTCGGGTGTCAGCTCCTATATAATAAGGATTATAGGGCTGATTTGTCAGCACGTCNGTCAGNAGGCCGCTCAGTGTGCAGTCTGCATCTGCTGTGATGGTCCAGTTGGAAATTATGAACTGGCCCCAAGCCGGNTCNGANGCGTACANGTTTGCNGCGTTGTCGGCCGGAGAAAGCACTATTTTCTCGGGAGCNCCTTCGGCGAAAGCGTTATCCCAAAGGGTAGGCACGGCGGCNGCCCGGANNTTGACGCGCTNNAGNNCNGAGGCATTGTAGAAAGTGCCTGCCTGGACATCCTTGATGCCNGCCGGCAGNGTCACCTCAGTCAGNTCGTCNGCAAAAGTGAAGGCATCCGCTCTCACCTCTGTCACCTTGTAGCCGTCAATTTCATCAGGAATGACAATCTTGCCTGCATACTCTGACTGAGTGGACGAGATTACGGAGGCGGTCTTGTCTGACTCTGAAGTGACAAAATATGCCAGGCCTCCCGAGGTGCGTGTTTCGCCTGTCACAATCAGAGGCTGGGCGAGGCCGGCGCGTACGCCGTCAATGTCGATTGCCCAGTAGTAGACATCGGCCTTGAGTCCGAGGGGAGGAGTCTGCATCTGCAGATTGGTGACCTGTGAGGGGAGGAACACTATCTGTTCGGAAGTGAGGGTCTGGAGCGTCTTGAAATTCCTGTCCAGAAGATGCAGGGTCAGGGCGCGTGTCAGCTCATCCTTGGATGTATTGTTGACAATGATGGAGATACGGACGCTCTCATCGGTAGCTGTCATGAAATTCGGAGAAATCTCCTCCACGATCAGGTCGGAGGTGGCGGGAGCATCGACCGGAGCCTGTTCGACCTTGATTGTGAGCATGTCGCCTATGCTGGTTTCCTCGGTGTCGAAATACATCTCGTAGGTGCCNGGNTCAATCGTCTCATCCGAGGTGAAATTGGCGATAGCGGAGCTCTTGCCGGGCACTACCACGCGGCTGTGAAAACTGATGAAATCGCCGAAGGGGTCCTCGGCATCGGCGAGCGCTATGAAGATGTCGCCATTGAAGTCGCCCTCATTGACATTGTTGACCACCATGCTGAGCACCTTTGCCGTGTTGCCATATATGACAGGTGTGGTAGTGGGGAGCCCCACAATCAGACGGGGAGTCATTGTCGCATCGGGCCCATCGTTGGTGTACGAATAATTGGAGCCGTCGACAGTGAGCGTGACATATTGCTGGAGNCCCACAGGCACCTGCACATTCTCCCATTCGCCATACTCATTGCGGAAGGCCGGGGTGACGCGATACTTTCCCGAGGGGAGTCCGGAAAGGGATACGGATAGTTCNTTGAATCCGTACATCGGCTGCAGTGTTGTGGCTGANGAAGTGGGNAANTACTTCACATTNTCGGGGTTGTCCCAGGCTGACACCTTGACACCGAAAGTGGCCGAGAGGTTTCGCATCAGAGGATTGTAAATCATGTAGTAGCCCTCGGGGTCATCCTCGATGAGATACTTGCCGTTCTTGTAGACGAAACTTCCCGTGGCGAGGGCAGCGGTCTGATACTGTGTCTCGCCGTCATTCTTGATGACATTGGTGATTATGGTCTGGGCCGTGTTGTATCCGCCGGCGTATGAGCCTGTGCCGCCGGTGAGGGGATTGAGTGCTGAGAGGAGGAAGTATCCGTCCTGGTATCCACCCCAGCCCCAGTTGAAATGGAAGAANCCGTTGGCCAGATAGCCGTCGCAGACGAAAGCGTGGCCCCCTCGTGAAGAGGAGCCGCTGTAATATACCGGGCGGTCGGCGGCCAGCTCGGCATAAACCATTGCGTCCCATTCGCGCTGCGTGTGGTAGTCTCGCCACTCCATGCGCACCTTTCTGGAATAATCAAAATATTCCGTCAGGGCTACGGGGACATTCTGCGAATACGCGCCGGACTCATAAGCGGAATACATCATGTTGACACCCGCGCCGCATTGCCTCATGAGCTGTGCCACAGCCGCTGCCTGGGCAGCGGTGTATTTGCCGGAATAATCATCTATCATGTTGTCCCAGTCAAGCGTAGTGCCTGAGAAGACATAGCCGTTGTTGGAGCCTTTGGGATTGACAGGCCATTGGTAATGCTTCATCACCTGGGCCATGGCAGTGGCCACGCATCCGGTCACGGAGGTGCGGTGAGCCTTGGGGTCCATCGGACAGTCATTGTTGTATGGCGCCCCCTGGTCCCATTTTGTGGAAGTAATGGGCTCGATGGCCTCCCGGTCCTGGGTCATGGCGCGTGACACGCGTCGCCCCGTCTGCGGGTCGGCCTGGAGGAAAGCAGATATTTCCGCCTCATACTGGCCGAGCCACCACTTGACATTGACTGGTATGCTGTCCGGATCGAATGACCCGTTGTCGGAAAATCCGAGCACTCCGGGCAGACGGTCATCGGCGCTCACGATGGAGAACCCGCGTCCTCCGGGATAGTTGAAGATATAGAAGCAAGCCTCGCCTTGAGGAGCGGTCGCGCTGTAAACCAGCTCGAGCTCGCCGGCGCTCCAGGCCGGAGCCTTGTCGAGACGTGAGGCGTTCAGACGCCTGAAGTTCATGAGCTCCTGACGGGCCTCATCGGGCGAAACCGGAGCTGCAAGCGCCGGGAGTGCCGACAGGGCGGCCGCGAGGAGTGAGAGTGGAAAACGGATGTTCATGTGATATGTCGGGTTGAAAAATATATACGGTAGTGAAACGCAAAGTTAGCAAAAAATCTTAGAACATAGGGGCCCGAAGTGTCCTTTTTTCGCCGTACTTTCACAAAATATGGCGACATGGGGCTGTTTTTTTTGGAATGATGGGGGATAATGAGTAATTTTACAGTCCAAAATATGGCAGACCGCAGATCTATCATAAGGACAGGACTCTTCAACGACAGTTTTCCGCCCATCATGGACGGAGTCACACTGGCGGTGGACAACTACGCCCGCGAGCTGACCCGGGCGGGGATGCATCCGTGCGTGGTGACGCCTTGGAACCCGCAGAAAGTCGAAGTGCCATACGAAGTGATGAAGTATCTCTCGCTGCCAATAGCCAACCGTTATCCTTACCGGTACGGATACCCCAAGCTGGACCCCTTCATCTGGCGGAGGCTGCGGCGAACGCCATTCAGCATCGTGCATGCCCACTCTCCGTTTTCTGCCGGGAGGCTGGGCGTATATGTCAAGAAAAAGCAGGGTGTGCCTTTGATAGGGACTTTTCATTCAAAATACCGCGATGACCTGCGCCACTCCTTCACCGGGCCGATGAGCTGGATGGTCGGCGTGATCATGAAACGCATCATCAACTTCTTCGAAGCATGTGATGAGGTGTGGATACCCCAGGCCAAAGTGGAGGAGACGGTCAGGGAATACGGATACAAGGGGCCTCTGACAGTGGTGGAAAACGGCAACGACTACGCCGGGATGAGCGACGCGGAGCTTGGCCTCTTCCGCGAAGAGAGCCGCAGGCTCCTGGGTATACCGGATGGCACCACGGCCCTGCTCTTCGTCGGGCAGCACATATTTGAGAAGGGCACGGACGTGATAATACGCAGCCTCGGGCTGCTGCGCTCCCGGAAAGACCTGAGGATGGATTTCATCGGGACCGGATATGCGGCCCGCGACCTGGAGAACATGGCCGCAGCCGAAGGTGTGGCCGACCGCGTGAAGTTTCACGGAGTCATGCAAGACCGCGAACTGCTCCGCAGGCACTACGCGGCCGCAGACCTTTTCCTCTTCCCCTCGTTGTATGACAATGCCCCGATAGTGATACGCGAAGCGGCCGCTATGGGCACCCCCTCCATACTCCCTGCGGGGTGCACCGCTTCGGAAGTGATCGAGAGCGGGAAAAACGGTTTTCTGACCGACCGCACTGCCGAGGCCTACGCCGGGGAGATCGCGCGTCTTGCCGATGATCCCGGGGCACTGAGGCGCGCCTCGGCCGGAGCCCGTGCCACCCTGGCGCGCAGCTGGGAGGATGTCGTGGAGGAGGTGGCAGACAGATATCAACATTTAATAGCCCGCCATGGCAGATAAAGCTGCGCATAAATTCAGCGCGTGGAAAGTGGCGCTCCCCGTCCTGATCGGCATGACAGTGGTCGTGCTGATGTTTATTCACGACGCCCGCAAAGAGAATCTTGAGACCGTATGGCGCTCCCTGCATTGGGATTTCCGCAGCCTGGCATGCATCGCTCTGGGATTCGTGTTNATGTTCGGGCGGGATTTCGGCCTTAGCTGGCGNTTCNGGGCNCTCACNGACAGGCAGCTGCGCTGGGCGCAGGCTTTCAAGGTGGACTTCCTNTGNGANTTCACCTCATGCGTGACTCCCTCCGCAGTGGGGGGCAGCTCGCTGGGAATGGTGTTTCTCAACAGCCAGGGGATAGAATTCGGGAGAGCCACCACGCTCATGATGACCACCCTGTTTCTTGATGAGCTGTTTTTTGTGATATTCTGCCCGATAATAGCGCTTTTGACTCCCGGGCACATGCTCTTCAACTCGGGTGAAGCCATGTTCTCACACGGCCTGGAGCTGACCTTCTGGCTGGTATACTCNGGANTAGCGGCCTGGACCCTTCTGCTGTTTGCCGGCATCATCCTGTATCCCGCGTGGGTGAGGAGCGTNCTCAACAAAGTGACCACATGGCACTGGCTGCGGCGCTGGCACTCCCAGGCCTCGCAGCTTGGCGACAATATGGTCGCCACATCGAAAGAGCTGCGCACCAAGCCGATGCGTTTCTGGCTTGAAGTGTTCGGAGGGACAGCCTTGTCATGGACCTCTCGCTACCTGGTGGTCAATGCGCTCTTCTTAGGCTTCGTGCCGGCAGCTGACCCTGACCAGTGGATAATCTTCGCAAGGGAGTTTGTCATGTGGGTTGTCCTAATGGTCAGCCCGACTCCGGGTGGGGCGGGTCTGAGCGAATGGCTCTTCTCCTCATATTACGGCGACCTTGTGACATCGGCCGGCCTTGCATTGATTCTGGCCGTGTTCTGGCGCATAATATCGTATTACGTCTATCTCGGCATTGGGGCTGTGCTGATGCCCTCATGGATAAAGCAGACTTACAACCGACTGAAAAAATGAAAGAGAGATTCTTCGTGATCATACCTGCGAGGTATGCCTCGAGCCGTTTTCCGGGCAAGCCCTTGGCAAAGATAGGNGGTGNGGAGATGATAACCCGCGTGTGCCGCCGCGTCAGCGAGGGGGGCTGGCCCCTTGCCGTAGCCACCGATGACAGGCGCATAGCCGACTGCGTGGAGAAGGCCGGTTTCAAAGCTGTGATGACGGGGACCGACCTCCCCAACGGCACTCACAGGGTGGAGCAGGCCTGCCGTCTTGCAGGAGTGGAGGCCGAGGTCATCATCAATGTGCAGGGCGACGAACCCTTCATAGACCCGCGCCAGCTCGAAGCGNTCGCTTCCTNNTTCNNCAANCCCGGAGTGGACATCGCGACCCTCGTGAAGCGTTTCCCCTCTGACGCGCCATACAGCAGGCTCGAAGNCCCCGGGTTGGTCAAAGTCGTTACCACAGGGGAGGGGAGGGCCCTCTATTTCTCGCGCAGTGTCATCCCGTATATCCGCGGAGCTGAGAAAGAGGAATGGCCCTCGCGCGGAGACTTCCTCACGCATGTCGGAGTGTATGCATACCGCCGCGATGTGCTGGAGCGTCTCGTGAGCCTTCCCCAGGGCAATCTGGAGAAGGCTGAATCGCTCGAGCAGTTAGGGTGGCTCGAGGCCGGATTCAGCATCGCGACTGCCTTGACAGATGCCGAGACCATCGGCATTGACACCCCGGCCGACCTGGAGGCGGCCGAGAAATGGCTTTTTTCACAAAATCATTGACAAGATAGCGGCGCAACCGTTGCATATCTCGCGGAAAATCGCTAAATTTGCAGTCTTGAAAGACTATTAGCAGTCTTGATAAAGACTCGAAACGCAAGAATAATCCCTTAAGGTAAAAAAGAATAACCCACAATGAAAAAAAGTCCGCTTCAGAGAATCAGATCCGAGTATCAGCCCAAGCTCCCCAAATCGCTTCAGGGGCCGGTGAAACTGAAAGTCGGCGAGCCTACCCAGTCGGTGGCCGACCAGGAAGAGATCAAAGCCTTATTTCCCAACACCTACGGCATGCCCGTCGTGGAATTCGAGCGCGATGAGGCCCCAGAGCGCGTAGAGGAGCCCTTCAACGTAGGCATCATCCTCTCCGGCGGCCAGGCCCCCGGCGGCCATAATGTGGTCAGCGGCATATTCGACGGCATCAAGAGCCTCAACAAGGAGAGCCGCCTCTACGGCTTCCTGATGGGTCCTTCGGGCTTCATCAACCACCAGTACATGGAGCTGACGGCCGGTTACATCAAGGAATACCGCAACACCGGCGGTTTCGACATTATCGGATCAGGTCGCACCAAGCTTGAGCACCCCGACCAGTTTGATGCCGGACTCAAGGTGCTCGAGGAGCTCAACATCAAGGCCCTGGTCATCATCGGCGGCGACGACTCCAACACCAACGCAGCCGTCCTTGCCGAATACTACAAGAACAAAGGCGTTGACGTGCAGGTGATCGGCGTGCCCAAGACCATCGACGGCGACCTGAAGAACAAGTGGATCGAGACCTCATTCGGTTTCGACACTGCATGCAAGGTNTACAGCGAGGTTATCGGCAACATCCAGCGTGACTGCAACTCCGCGAAGAAATATTATCACTTCATCAAGCTCATGGGCCGCTCCGCCTCCCACATCGCACTGGAGTGCGCCCTGCAGACCCAGCCCAACTACTGCATCATCTCCGAGGAGGTGCAGGCAAAGCGCATGACGCTCGACAACATCGTCAACGCCCTCTGCTACATGATCACAGAGCGCGCCAAGAACGGATGGAATTTCGGCACAGTCCTCGTGCCCGAAGGCCTGATCGAGTTCATCCCCTCTATGAAGGCCCTCATCCAGGAGCTTAACGATGTGCTCGTTGAGCATGCCTCAGACCTCGAGGGCAAGGAGGAGCTCGACAAGCTGGAGGCCATCCATGGCTTCCTGACNCCGACCAACGCCGCCCTCTTCAAATCGCTCCCGAAGGACATCGCTCTTCAGCTCTGCCTGGACCGCGACAGCCACGGCAACGTGCAGGTGTCGCTCATCGAGACTGAGAGCCTTATCTCGCGCATGGTCGGCGAGCGCCTCGAGCAGCTGGCCCTCGAAGGTGAGTATGTCGGCAAGTTCGCCACTCAGCACCACTTCTTCGGCTATGAAGGNCGCTGCGCGGACCCGACCAACTTCGATGCTGACTACTGCTATGCCCTGGGCTACAACGCAGCCATGCTCATCAACTCCGGCCTGACGGGCTACATGAGCAGCGTGCGCAACCTTACGGCGCCCTCCGAGGAGTGGATCGCCGGCGGCATACCTATCACGATGATGATGAACATGGAGCGCCGCCACGGCAAGATGAAGCCTGTGATCCAGAAGGCTCTGGTCAACCTCAACGGCCGTCCCTACCTGAAGTTCGCCTCCATGCGTGACACCCTCATGCTCAACACTCTGTATCAGTATCCCGGTCCTATCCAGTATTTCGGCCCCTCCGAGATATGCGACCGTCCCTCGATGACCCTCCTCCTGGAGCATGACAAGGAGATCTGATAGCATCCTCCCAAGATAAGACTTCGGCCGCCGCTGTCCCAAATCCGGGCAGCGGCGGCACGCATTATATAAGCCAGACCCATTTGCGGCACCTGCGTTAACAATTTTTGCAGACTTGAGAGTTAATATCCGGAAAAAATGTTGTAAATTTGCAGATTAATAAACCTTGCATCTATGAACAAGAAGAAATATACAGCTTTACTTATGCTGGCGGTGCTCGCCGGGCAGGCGGGCGCGCAGAAGATCAAGCTCAACAACCAGAGCCGCTGGGGGTTTGAGAGCGAGCATGCAGGATGGATTGACATACAAGACCGTATAAATGGCGGGGGCGAGTTCTCCGAGGGCCTCGCCTCGGTGAAAAAGGGGAAGAAATGGGGCTTCATCAACCTGATGGCCCAGATGGAGATTGAGCCCCAGTTTGATGAAGTCAAAGAGTTTCATAACGGCTTCGCGGCTGTCCGCATCGGCAAGCTCTGGGGCATCATAGGCAACGACGGCCGCGAGGTTATCCCTGCCCAGTATGATTACGCAGACGGATTCTATGACGGTCTGGCCTTGGTTAAGAAAAACGGCAAATTCGGATTCATCAACGCCGACAACGAACTGGTGATAGGATACAATTTCCCCGAAGCGTCATCTTTCAATTACGGCCTTGCCGCGGTGAAGGATGAGGAGAAGGGAAAGTTCGGATACATTGACAAGAACGGCAACTTCAAGATCGCAGCCAATTATGATGACGCAAAACCCTTTGAGGAGGGCATCGCGCAGGTGAAATCCCAGGGAAGGAGATTCTTTATCGACACCAACGGCGCATATTACGGCAAGCGTGACGAGGCCCTGTTAGCGGCCTCTCAGATACAGCGCAGGCAGAGCGCGCAGACTGTCACCAACGCCGCCTCGGGCATCGTGGGCGAAATGCCTGAATGGACCAAGGGTGGAGTGGCCTCGCAGATGACCGTCTCGCCCGATGTCGCTACCGAGACGCTGCGCGAGTACCTGCTGCGGTGCGGGCTCGACAGCTCGGAAATTGGCCTCGTGGTAGCCAAGAAGCTCAAAGAGTGGCAGAAGAAGGGGGCATACGAGACCACGGCCAACTATGCCTCGCGTGTCACTCCCCAGACCATCGAGGAGAAGCGCAAAGAGCTCTACCAGGAGTATACCGAGAAATTCAACGGCTACAGCCGACCCTACATCATGGCCTTCACGGATGCCAAGCGGAGGGAGTTCCTCTCGCCGGACCATGTGTTCACGCTCAACGAGTATGATGCAGCCACTCAGCGCTACCGTATCACCAGCAACCGTCTTGGCGACATCTATGTCAGCGTGCCCGCCACCAAGGCCAAGCTCTTCCAGGACAGATGGGACAAGATCCTCAAGGGCCTTAACTGCATATTCGTGCCCAACGGCGATGACCTCCGCCTGTCAGAGCTCGACTTCGCCGGATTCCGCTATGAGTTCGAACTCCCCAAAGAGGACCTCGCCGCGACTCTGATGGCATCCAACGAAACGGAGGAGCCCGAAGAGCAGGCCGCTCCGCAGGAGGAGGCCCCGCAGAAGGAGGAAGTCAAGTTTGTCAGCGATGTTGACCGGATAGTGCCCGAAGGCATCAATCCTGACGCTTCGCGCACATTCGCCATAATCATAGGCAACGAGCACTATTCCGAGTCTGACTGCAGCGATGTGCCCTATGCGATCAACGATGCGACCTCCTTCAAGGAATATTGCATCAAGGCACTGGGACTGCCCGAAAAGAATATCTATTTCCGCACCGATGCTACCCTCAACAACATGCGTCGCGCAATACGCTTCATACGCGACCGCGCCAATGTGCTCGGGGGAGATGTCAAGGTGCTCGTCTATTATGCCGGGCATGGTATCCCCAATGAGAACGGCACAGACTCGTATCTGCTTCCTGCCGACGGCATACCGGGCGATTTCGAATCGGCCTACCAGCTGAGCCGTTTCTATGAGGAGCTCGGCGAGATACCGTCAAAGAGCACTACCGTCTTCCTGGACGCATGTTTCAGCGGCGCCAAGCGCAGCGGCGGCATGCTGATGTCGGCCCGAGCCGTGGCGATAGATGTGCCCGAAGTGGAGCCTGTGGGCAACATGGTGGTATTCTCAGCGGCATCGGGCGAGGAAACAGCCATGCCCTATAATGACCAGGAGCATGGCCTCTTCACTTACTTCCTGCTCAAGAAGCTCCAGGAGACCGGCGGCAACACCACCTACCGCGACCTTTATAATTATATCAGCGACAATGTGAGGTATCACTCAATCGTAGATAATAATAAAGCTCAGACTCCGACCGTGGAGCCCTCATTCGAGATGGAGCAGATCTGGGGGAGTCTGGTGCTCAACAGCGAGGGGGTCGGCCTGACCAACTCAGAGCTCAGCAAGGCCTCGGCTCCCGTAATTCCCGAGCCGGCCCCGGTGGAGAGTACGCCTGCAAGCGTAGCTGCCGCTGCGGCAGCAGCCGCCACTGAGTCCGTCCTCCCGGCAGCTGCTGACATGCCCGAGGATGCACCCGAGCCTGCGGCTGCCCCTGCGCAGATTCCGTCTGAGACACCGGCTGCTGCGCCCACAGAGGCACCCGCCAGTCCGGTTGAGGCTCCGGCGGCTGTCCCGGCTGAGGAGCCCGCTGTTGCCCCGGCGGAGGAGCCCGCCGTTGCCCCGGCGGAGGTTACTGCCGTAGAGATGGTCGAGACTGTTGCCGGTGGCGTGGCGGACCGGGAGACTGAGAGCGCTGAGGCACCTGCCGGACAGTATAATGCTATTTCGGCAGCCGCTGCGGCCGCCGCTGTCGAGGCAGCCCCGGTGCAAGAGGCTCCCGCAGAAGAGGAGGCTCCCATCTCATTGCCCATCACACCTATGTAAATATTTGAAGCAATAAAGAAATTATGACCCGGGGAATGAAAAAAGTTTTGAGCCGGGATTTCAAGCGATAACAATAACCAACTATATCCTANACATGGCATCAACAATTGCTGGANGTGCGCCTGNGNGCGTACCNTTGAATGACAAAGCCTGGGCGCGCTGGACGGCGCTGCTCCTTCTGGCCNTGGCGATGTTTTGCTCGTACATCTTCATGGATGTGCTGTCGCCGATCAAGAACCTTCTTCAGGACACACGCGGGTGGGACAACACTGCCTTCGGCACCATGCAGAGCGCCGANACGTTCCTGAATGTNTTCATCTTCTTCCTGATATTCGCCGGCATTATCCTCGACAAATTGGGAGTGCGGTTCACGGCTCTCCTTTCGGGAGCTGTAATGCTCGTCGGCGCTGTGATCAACTGGTATGCGCTGACTCCGCAGTTTGAGGGCACTGCGCTCCAGAAGTGGTTTACNGACAACCTNAANTACATNCCCGTCTTCGAGCAGTTNGGCGTNTCNCCCTTCTATGAAGGCATGCCCGCCTCGGCCAAGCTCTCCGCCATAGGCTTCATGATTTTCGGCTGCGGCACGGAAATGGCCGGCATCACGGTGAGCCGCGGCATCGTCAAATGGTTCCAGGGNCGNGAGATGGCCNTGGCTATGGGTTCNGAGATGGCCTTGGCCCGTCTTGGCGTTGCGACCTGCATGATCTTCTCNCCGGTGTTCGCCAACCTTGGCGGCCACGTTGAGGTGAGCCGCTCCGTAGCTTTCGGCGTGGTGATGCTGATGATTGCCATGATAATGTTCATAGTCTACTTCTTCATGGACCGCAAGCTCGACGAGCAGACCCACATGGAGGAGGAGAAAGATGACCCCTTCCGCATATCCGACATAGGGAAAATATTGCGCTCAAGCGGATTCTGGCTCGTAGCCATGCTCTGCGTGCTCTATTACTCCGCCATCTTCCCCTTCCAGAAGTATGCGGTCAACATGCTGCAGTGCAACCTCACCTTCACGGATGTCGATCCCGATTCCTTTTGGGCATCGGGTGCCGTGTCGGTGGTGCAGTATGTCGTGATGCTCGCAGCGGCGGCTACTGCTTTCGCGAGCAACTTCATGAGCAACAAGGCCATGAAATACGGCCTGCTGGGCGCTGGCATCTGCGCCCTGGTTGCCTACTGCTACATGGGCTACATGCGTCAGAGCGCAGCCGCCATTTTCGCAGTCTTCCCGCTCCTTGCGGTAGGCATCACTCCCATTCTGGGCAAGTATGTCGACTATAAAGGCAAGGCGGCCTCAATGCTGGTTATTGGCTCCCTGCTGCTGATAGCGTGCCATCTGACTTTCGCATTCGTNCTGCCGCAGTTCAAAGACAGCCCCGTCGGGGGTGTGATCGTNGCCTATCTGACTATNCTGGTGCTCGGCGCCTCCTTCTCGCTTGTGCCCGCTTCGCTGTGGCCGAGCGTGCCCAAGCTGGTGGATGCCAAGATTATCGGCTCCGCATACGCCCTGATTTTCTGGATTCAGAACATCGGCCTCTGGCTCTTCCCTCTGCTTATCGGCAAAGTGCTTGACGCCACCAACACCGATGTGGTGGCAAGCGTGGCCGCCGGCACAATGACCGAGGACCAGGCTGCCGTGAGCTACAATTACACATACGCTCTGCTGATGCTGGCAGGCCTGGGCGTTGCCGCGCTCCTCATCGGCCTGTGGCTGAAAGTCATCGACCGCAAGCATCACTACGGTCTNGAAGAGCCTAACGTCAAGCCCGCGGCATCCGCAGAAGAGGCCGAAGTCATCGCCGCTGAAGAGTGAAGACTCTCAGCTGTCCTGGCATGAAATTGCGAAAAGCTCCGCATATTTGCGGAGCTTTTTGCGTTTCATGCGCATATTTGCGGGGCTTTTAGCGTTATATAGGTATGAGAAAGATGTTTCCCTTGATGATGGTTCTGGCCTTCGGGGCGGTCGGCGCCCCCATGGCTGAAGCCGAGATTGTGACCCACGCGCAGGCCATGCGCCTTGCCCAGCAGTTTTTCAATGAGGCTGCGGGCGAGGTGACCCCTCCTGTGACTATGGTGTACAAAGGGAAAGACCTCACTACTAACAAGCTTTTCACGCCGTTCTATACCTTCACCAGCCCCCGGGGAGGGTTCGTGATAATCTCTGCCGACAATAAGACCTATCCGGTGCTTGCATACAGCCTGGCAGGTAAGTTTGACGAGAAGCGTCTCCTGCCTGCCCAGCGGC
>WFLX010376901.1_pt1 | contig 41689 bp, 57 predicted proteins | sample 4967041 | NCBI WGS metagenome assembly WFLX01 (sample SAMN12857096, study PRJNA449069) | gut metagenome | isolation source: stool from male and female vole | host: Microtus ochrogaster | place: USA:Florida | collected 2017
TCAGGCTGGTGGCAAGCGCAGAACCGCCGAACAGCGCGCCAGCGATTGCCGTGGCGATACCTGTAAAAATTGCCATGATGGATTATCCGAGGTGAAAAGCTGCAATGACGTCGGCGAGGCCATGATCGCTCCGGCCGCGTTCGGTCTTGGTGACGAAACGGGCGCCGAGGCAGACGCCTACGTGCTCGGCGCCATCGGCAAGACGCAGGATGACGAGATCGCCAAGACGCGCTTCCGCCCCGCCCTGCGGCTCCTGGCCGAGTTCGGCCGCGAAGAAGCTCACCAGCGACGTGTGCCCGCGCCGGCGAAGCGCCCGCTGCGCACCGGCAAGCGTGCGGTAGGCGCCACGGTACGTGTCGGCGATCGACGAACTGGTCAGCGCATCGACAAAGGCGCAGCCCAGCATGAAGCAATCGGCCGATCCATAGGCATAAGGTTTCGCAAGCTCACGCGTGAGCGTGGCTTCGACGATGCGGAAGCGGTTCATGGGCTGCCTCTGAAGGAGTGGTATGGACGGCAGGAGGCGGACCCGCTTTGTCCCCTAAGCGTTCCGTAGCCGTTCTATACTCTATGATTTAGACTAGGTTCAAATTCATGGAAGGATTCGGGTTTTGAATTCTGTAGGTGGCGCTTCTATGAAAAGGAGATAACGCGCCGAGCGCATTCAGCGCCATGGCAAGGAACTCTGGATCGCGTGCACGCGCGGCGCAGCTATCAATTATCCATTGGCAGGCCTAATGGCCGCGCTCTCCACTGTCTCCGCGAATCGATCACTCTCCTAGCAAAGGACAACGAAATGGTCTGCGAATACTTCCATTCCCTAAAGGCGTTGAAGCTGCCAGCCTCGCAACGGCAGGACGACACCGGTCCCTCAACACCAGCGGCTTGCCAAGTGGGCAAGTCTGACACGAAGGGGATCCGAGGCGAAGAAGCTCAGGCTCAAGACGGAGGCGCTGTACGAAAGACGCGGTCAGCTATGAAGCGCGTCTCCATCAGATCCGTAGCGATCTCCTGTTTTCTGTACGGTGCCCCATCATTCGCCGCCGCAGACAACGCTCTGTTTTCCTCCGACGATGGCAACGTCGTCGTTTTCGGCGATATCGGCCTCGCCAACATAAAGGCGCAGGAATTTTTCTATGTCGGCGACCACAAGATCAGCCAGTTGAACTGGGAGAGTAAAGGAGTCACTCTTTTCACGGTTGGCGTCGACGGGCAGATCGACAACGACTGGAGCTTGAAGGGCAGCGTCAAAGTCGGCACCGGCGGCAATGGTCACCTGGTTGACTACGACTGGACGATCATCGAGCGCGAAGACTGGAGCGACCGCTCAATCCACCCGCTTACCGAACTCGATCACTATGTCGCCGCAGCGATCGAGTTGGACCGGATCATCTACGGCAACGACACCAGCAGTATCGCGGTCGGCGCTGGTATGCGCTATACCGACGTCAAATGGACCGCCTATGGCGGGTCAGGCATCTCTACGAAGAAAACGTTCCGCGATAAACGTTGGGAATTGCTAGACTGGGAAAGAGGCGCAAGCTACCGGCAAAAAATTCCGGTGGGCTTCCTCAGCCTGAGCGGCGAACACGTCCTCGGCGATCTTACCATCAGCGGCGGCCTTCAGACCGGTCTGAGCTTCGGCATCAAGAGCATCGACGACCATTGGCTGCGCAACCTGCGTTTTTCGGATGACATGTCTCCGGCACCGACAATCGGCGCCAATGTCGCCGTCAGCTATGCGGTGACGCCCGGTGCTTCGCTTTATCTGTCCGGTTCGTTCGAGCGGGTGTTTCACAGCCGCGGGGACAAGGAACGTCACAACTTCGCGACAGGCGAAATTGAATTCCGCAAGGATTATGCCGGGGCCACGTTCGAGGCAATGTCAGTCTCCTTCGGGCTAAAGGGCACGTTTTGACGTGCCCGCGTTGCCGCTATCTTTATCAGAAGACCATCGCCGCGCTCTTGCCAGTCTGACAATCCCGGACACAACAGCTCTGGAAAATACGGTCGGGCCGATCGAAACCGTTCGTTTGGCTTAAGCGTGGCGGACACAATGCTGGTGTGCATAGTGTCCGCCACGCTTGAGTGGACACTATGGCGGTATCCGATCTCGGAGAAGCGCGCCGAAGCGCAATCGACCTCTCCGGCCTGCGGAGGCAGCTTATCTAGATCGAGATCAGCGCGACACCTGGCCCCATTCCTCGGGGATGGTCGCATTCGTCGCCACGTGCTCCAGGCCCGTATCGGTCGGATTATTGTCGAACTGCTGCTCGGCCTGCGAGCGCTTGACGCCGGTCGAGCCGCGCGCCGAGCGTCCGGGCGGCTGCAGATCGATCATCATCGTCAGCGTCCGCTCGGAGCCGGAGACCGCACCTTCGTTGTAGCGCACCTGGTCGATCTCGTAGATGGTCGAGACCAGCACCCCGACGACGTTGCTCGTGTTCGGCTCGCCGGTGAGCGCGGTGATGATGACGGGCGCGTTCTGGTAGTTGAACTCCTCGATCCTCGCGACCGCGTCCTCAGGATCGGTCACCGGAATATTGGAGAAGACGATGGTCCGCGTGGTGACGGCCACGCCGACGGCGCTCACCAGATCCCCGGGCTGCAGATAGCGGTTCGGCAGATACAGCAAGCCATTGTAGGTGAACTTGCGGCCGCCGCGGTGATAGCCAACCGTTTTGCCGGGCAGATCGAAGCGGATCAGATCGAGTAAGGCGAATTCGCCGCTCTCAATCAGATCCTCGACCTCGGGAGATAGCATGCTCATGAGAGGAACAGCTCCGTTGCGGTAAACTGGACATTATAGTTCGGCCAGGTCTTCGGCAGGCTGAAGCTCCCCGCATCCATCTCCATGATGCAGGATGGCTTCTCGAAATGGACGGTGCACGGCAGGGTGAACACCTGCAGGTCGAGACCAAAGCGGATCTTCAGCGTAACCACACCGGCAGCACTTGCCGTCGCGGCCAGAGTGATCCGGTGCAGCGATCGCACGAAGGTCGATTTCCGCACCTCGACATAGTCACCAGGGGCGAGCTTAAAGCCGGCCGGCAGGCCCGAGACGACGATGGTGTTGGCGTCAGTTATCGACTGCAACACCGCGTCGCCAGAAAATACACCGCCACCCGCCTTCACGCCGGAAAGCGGGTTGCTGCCCTGATAGGCGATCGGCCGCGGCCGGTGCGCATCGTAGCCTGCGATTACACCGCCGTCATTCGCGTCCATGTTGAAGGCGTCGAACAGCGCCGCCTCGGCCGTGGTCAGCTTCGATGCGGAATAGGACGCGGCCCAATATGGCGCGCCGGAATAGGCCGTCTCGGTGCGGCGGCCCTCCATGCGGTTGGTATCGCGGATGCGAACCGGATCAAACGCGACCTGGCCGTAAACCACGCTCGGGAGAGAAATGAGAAACGCCATCAGAAATCTTCCCCGCCATTCAGGCGATAGTTCGTCCGGGCTTCCTCGTTGCTGCGCACGATGCGCACGGTCTGATTGCCGGTCTGCTCGAGGATGCTGGCCAACAAATCCTTGCTCAGTACGATCTCAACGACGGTGCGCCCGCCGCCGCCTTCTCTGTCTGCCGCCGCGCCGGACAGCTTGCTCGGCGCGATGATCCGGCCGTGGCTGGTCGGAGCAAAGAACTCGTCCTCATATTCGTTCACCCGGTAGATGCGCCCGGGAGAAACATCACCGCCGCCAGCGCGCGCACCGCCATAGCCGAGGAAGTCACCGAGCGTTGTGGTCGGCACGAAGTTGGAGCCAAAACCGCTACCACCGCCGAAAATGGAGCTGAACAGCGAACCGAAGAGCCCCTTCCCGTTCGTCTGGACATTGATGATCTCGGTGAGCAGCGCCGCAATCGCCTCCTTCGCATCGAAACTGCCGTCGACGATGCGCATGAGCTGATCATCGAGGACCTGCCCCATTCGCTCGGCCGCTTCTTCGCTGCGCTCATACTGCTCGGCCAAGGCCTCCTCAGCTGCGAGCTGGTGGTACTTTTCGTCGATGAGCGCCGAGATCTGCTGGCCTTCCTTCGAGGTCGCCTCGACACCCGCCTCGCGCAGCGCAATTGTCCGCTCCCGCTCGATGTCGGTGAGGCCGATGATCGCCAACTCCTCACGCAACGACGCGATCACGTCGTCGATCGCCTTCTTTTCTTTCCCGGCTTCCGAGACTTTCTTGGACCGGCCGCCGCCTTTTTCTTCAGTATCGATCGGCGTCCAGGTCCTCTCGGCCGGGCGGTTCATCGGCTGGAGGCGATCGCTCAGGATATTGACGATCTTCGCCTCTTCTTCGGCGAGTTTCCGGCTCTCTTCCTTCAGGGCTTCTATCTGCCCGGTGTAGCCGGCAAGGTTGGCGTTCTTACTGTTTTCAAAACCAAGCTTCCTGGCGACATCGGAGAGCTTCTCGTCCTGTCGAGCCTGCGCCTCCTTCTTCTTGAGGATTTCATTCTCGATCTCGAGCTGACGCTCGCCGATTTTGGCTTGCCTGCCCTGAAGCGTGCTGTTCATCTGGTTTTGGAAATCACGGAAGCCGTCGATAAATTCCGCTAGGCTGTCAGCCGCCGAAACGATGGCGGATTTCAACTTCGTGCCGACCGTCGTCGCAAGCATGTTGAACTTGCGGTCGACGTCTGCAGCCTTCTGGATCATCTGCTCGTCAACAACGATGCCCAGGTCGTTCGCGGCCCTGATGGTGTCGCGGATGCCCGCTTCACCCGCCTCGATCAGCTGCACGAACTGTTCGCCGCCCGCGCCGCCGAAGATCTCGTCCATGATGCGGATCTGTGCCGCCTTGTCGAGCTCGCCCAGGCGACCGATGATCTCGGTGAAGAGATCAGCCGGATCTTCGAGCTTCTGCTTCAGGTCCTCGGCCGAGTAGCCGAGGCGCTGGAAAGCCTCGGCCGCCGATCCGCCTCCGGTGACGATGAATTCGTCGGCCCGAAGGTTCAATTCCTTGATGCCGTCGGTCAGCGCGTCGACGCCGACACGGTTCTGCTCGGCGACGAACTTCAGCTCCTGGAAGCTCTTGACGTCGAGGCCGGCCCGACGCGCCTCGTCGCCGATCGAGGCAATCGCGCCCGCTGCATCGCGCAATGCGGTGACGCTGGCGGCGGAGACAAGCCCGGTCACGAGACCGGCGCCGCCGGCCACGAGGTTCTTGATCCGGCCGAAGGATGCAACGACGTCAGTTGCCGTCGACTTCGAGAGTGCCCGCACCCGGACAAGCGCGGACTCGAAGCCCTTCGGATCACCGGAGATCGTGACGGGAATGTCGGGACGGCTCATTGGTGACCTCAATTATGGAGAAGATCGCGTCCACCAGTTGACTTTCACTCACGCTGTGCAACTTGTTGCGTTCAACAGCAGCGGAGTGGAAATGTGGCGGTCGCGATCTTTGTGTTAGGCCTTCTTCAGGTATTCGGCGGCGTACTTGTCGCTTTCGCAGCGAAATCTGCAATGAATGAGATTGTCGGCGCCATTTCCTTCGGCCTCGGCGTCGTCGGCGCGGCGCTCGGCATCAGTATTGCCAAGACTGACGACTAGTTGAAACCAAGCTGATCAATTGCCGATCGTCCGTGCGTTCGGACTGCCCTTCAGCGATGGGCGAACGCCATGCTCTGCGGCAATGCGCCGGACCTCTTCGCGCGAAATGAACGGTCTGCCACGGACATTCCCGGAAAGCCCCTCCACGGTCATCTCGAATTCCGCCGCCGTCGCCTTCCAGAACATTTCCGGCGACCAGCCGAGCATCTTCGGGTTGGTGGCGATCCGGTAGAGCGACTTGAGATGATCCTTGATCAGGAGGGGCTTACGGGCTTTCACAGGACGGCGTCTCCCGCAATCTGCGAAGCCGTCCGCTCGTCCCGCCGCACTGTCCCGGCAGCAATGTGAGCCGACAGCGCCTTCTCGACCGCCTCGCGCCAGGCGAGCTGGTCGGCGGCCGAGATATTGCCGTCGTCGAGGATCTTCGCGGAAAGCGCCGATATATGATCCTCGTCATCCGCGACGATCAGGCAGCGGACGGCGCAGGCAACCGCCTTCGGCTCGAAGCCGAGGAGACGGCCGTAAAGCTCGTCGAGGGTGCGGGCGCCGATCGCATCGGAGAGACGAGCGAGCCCGGAGAAAGTGACGGCGATGCGGAAGTCGATCGCACCGATGCGAACCTCCGCCTCGCCGCGCAATGGATTGGCAGGCAACATGGAACTCTCCGCTTAGACAGCCGGCACGAAGGTAAGAGCGCCGGTCATGGCGCAACGGATGTCGGCCTGCAGCTCGTTGGTCTTGTCGCCGGAGAAGGTCATCGAGACGAGCATGTCGCCTTCAAATGTGCCGACGCCGGGCACGGTGACCTGATACTCGGTGATGACCTGGTTGACGGCATCGGCGGTAACCGCCTTCATCGTGACAGTATCGACGAAGGCGCCCTGCCCGCTGAAGCGGATGGACTGGATGCCGTACATCAGCGCCAGCGTGAGCTTGCTGCCGGGATCGGTGCAGCTCGGCTTGGTGATGTCGATTTCCTCGTTGTTGATCTCGAGGGATCGCTGTTCGGTGATGCAGGCCAGGGTGAAGGCGCCTGCACCGGTCGAGCGGGCGAGCGTAAGCTGACGGCCGAGAGCCATGGCAAAGTCCTCTTTGTGCTGGTGGGAGTGGTTGCGCTACTGCATGCCGCCCGAAAGTGTGCAGCGGTTTCGGGATAACGGCATGCAGAGCGTTTAGAGCGCAGCCTGTTCCGGATTGGCGGCGAGCGTCTTGTAGGCGATCTGATAATTGAGCGAACCGGCAAGCAGGGAGATGCCGGTCTGGGGGTTCACGAAATACTGTTCCGACTGCAGCAGCGCTTCGACGGCAAGTCCGCCGAAAGTGATGTCCGAGGCCATCGCAGCCTCGATCAGAACGCAAAGCCGGTCGAATTCCTCTTCCGGCTCATCGTCCCGCAGGTGCACGACGATCGAGAGCGGCAGGGACCGATCATAACCGTCCTCGCCGGCTGGCCCTGACGAGGGTCGGACCATCAAAGTCTCCGATCTGTCGGCCCAGGTGACTGTGAGGGCCGGCAACTTCTCCTGCGGGATGGCGCCCTTGCGGCCGCGCTTCACCTTGTCAGCACCGGAGAACTCCGGAATGGCCGAGAGGCGCGCGATAACGGCCGCGAAGATCTGGCTGCGGAGATGCGCCATGTCAGGCGACCGAGCGGCCGAGGTCGCGCAGCGTCTGGTTCACGATACCCGCGGAATAGCCCGCCTCGAGAATCTGTGCGCGCGCCTTGCCACTGTCGAGCAAGCGACCGATGTCGGAGCGGATCGCCGATCGGAGCCGCGACGGCAACTGCGGCCACGGCCGCTGCGTCATGGCGCCGGCGGTCTGGCGTGCGGCCTTCTTCTTTGCGCCCTCTTCCTTCGAGAACAGCGCCTGGCAGAGGTCCTCCATCGGATCGACCGCGACGGCCGGAGCCTGCTCCTGTTCCTGTGTCTTCATGGTCAGATGTCTCCGGCAAGCGAGATGCGGAGCATGGCCCGCGCATCATCGTCGATGTTGATGACCTGGTAGGTGACGCCGCCGATCGCGACGCTGTCACGCTGGCTGGCGAGACCTGGCACGGTGGAGGCTGACACGGCGAGCAGATGGGTGGTGCCTTCGACGGCCTGCTCCTGCTCCTCTGCCAGGTCGATTTCCCGCCACACGCGCAGGATGACCCGCACGGCGGGCCTTGCGACACCGTCGACCGTGAACACGGCGTCGGCATTGCCGAAGGCCTTGGCGAACTTCGGCCCCATCCTTTCGAACATGGCGGGCCGCGGCGTCATTGCGGAGCCGTCAGCTTTTCGATCTCGGCCTGAAGCTTGGTGACTTCGCCAGCCAGCGTCGCATTGTCGGTCTCAAGCTGCTCGTTCTGCTTCAGCAGCGTGTTGCGATCGCCGATCGCGCTGTCGCGCTCCGCCGTCAGCCGGTCATTGTCGGCCGAAAGCTTGTCGTTGTCGGCTGAAAGCTTCTCGATCGCCTCGCGAAGCTTGTCGAGATCGACGGAAGGCACGGGTGCCGCGGACGTGGCGTCGGGACCGGCGGTAAAGGCGCCAAAATTCTTGCGGAAGTTTTCCGCTTCCTCGGCGGTGATCCCGCCGGTACCGACCGGAACCGGCTCACCCGGTGCGTAGGATTTCTTGCCGACTTTGACGGTCACATTGAACTGCTCGGTTTTCTTGCTCATTGGAGCGTCCTTTCAAGTCCCAATATCCGCCGGCGAGAAACTGGCGGATATGCAGACGAACACGGGGTTAGGGATTAGCGAACCAGCGCGAACAGGCTGGCGTCCGGCTCCGGAGCGATCGGAAGCGGTGCTGCCTGCGTCTGGACGATGGTTCGCGAGGGGTTCCGTTCCCGCCACATGTCGGGAAAGCGCTCCATCGGGAGAAGAGCGTCGTTGTCGAGGATGGCGCCGTAAGCGAAGTGGCCCATGAAACCGAAGGGATCGAAGATCCCGACGCCCATGGACGGCCAGAAGTTGTTGCGCACGCCGCCAACTGTGTAGGGCTGCGAATACTGGATGAAGGTCAGCTCGCCGATGGTGCCGAGAACCGCGTAATACTTGTTCTCCGCGCCGGTGCTGACCGGCCCCAGCTGCATGATGCCGCCGTCCTGGCGCCGGTTATCGAGCGCCTCGAGGAAGCGCGGCGACCTCTTCAGGAGACCCGCAGCGCCCGGGCCGAGCAGCACCTCGCGAGCGGTGAAGCCGCTGGTATCGGAAAGCAGCTGCACCCACGCCTCGATATCGTCCATCGGGTCGACGCCGGCCTCGCCCCAGCGCGCTGCGCCGGCGAGTGCGATCGTCAGCGCGGCATTACGGCCGAAGTTGACGGTCTGGGTCGGATAGTCCTCGCCCTCGACGATCACCTGACCGGTGCGGATAACCTGCGAGCACATGAACTCCTCGCGCCGCGTGATCCGCTGGTCCTGGTCGTCGATGATCGTCGCCAGGTTATAGGCGTAGCGTTGCGCCGGCGAGTTGCGGCCGCCGATCGGCTCACCCGGCATGCGGATCATGTTGCCGCCGGGGCGAAGCGTATTTTGCGGCTTGACGTAGGCCGGCGTGAAGCTGGTCGCCTTGAAGCCGCGGTTCGCCAAGTCCTTACCCGGCACGTCCGGATGGACGAACGGCGCGAGCTCACGGTCGGGCAGGATCTTGTCGAAGACGATCTGTTCCATGTCGGAAAGGACCGTGGTGGAGAAATAGCGATCGCGCAGGAATGCTTCCGGGCGATCGTGAGGCGGCAGAACCGCAACGAGTTCCGCGGTGGAGAGGAGAAGTTCTTCCATGTGTGTGGTGTCCTTTCAATCTCGGGCTTACTTCAGGACGCGCACGTAGAGGGGAGCGCCTGCCTTGCGGAACGCGGCCTCGACGGTAGCGGCCGTGTGTCCGGCGCCCAGAATGAGTTTCGTCGAATCGAAGGCGCCGCTCGCGTAAGCCGCGGCAACGACGTCGCCGGCGGATGCATCGCAATCGGTCGCCAGCACCAGGGCGGGCGTCTGCGCGCCGTCAGCAGCGGCCGAAGCGGACAGGGTGTATTTGTCCGAGGCGGTGATGTTGCCGAGGACAGCACCACGCTTGAGGTTCTGACCGCTGACGATGGTGATGTTGCGGGTGATGACCGGCACGTCGGAAACGAGCAGGTCGTTAGGGGCGAAGGTTGCTTCTCCCATGATCAGGAATCCTTCCGGTTACGGCCGTGACGGGCCAGGATGGTGGAGCGGACGGTGGAGATCACCGCCTGTTTCTCGGTGGCCTTGCCGCCGCCCGGTGTGCCGGCGCCGAGCGTCGGGCTCTTTCCGGCCATGCGACCGCCAAGGCGCGAACCGCCGGCGGAAGCAGACGAGAGAAGCGCCCCCGCTTCCTTGGCCGAGTAGAACCTCGAACCGAAGGCGAGCTCGGCGGCGAGGCCGGGATTGCTCTCGGCCTTCGGATGCATGAGGATCGAGCGGATGCGACCCTGCTCGGCGCGGCGGACGGTGCTTGCAGACGTCTTGCCGTCGTCGGTCTCTTCTCCCTCGGTTTCGGCGCTGGTGTCCTCTTCCTCGGTCTCGCTCTCCGGATCGGAAGAGCTATCTTCGGCGGAGGTGTCCTCCTCTTCGGTTTCGAGCACGTCCTCGTCTTCCGGCCGCTCGTCTTCCAGCCGGGAACCCTTCTTGCCGCTAATGGCGGCGAGCACGCTCCGCGTGAGCGCGCTGCTACGCGTCAAGTTCGACATTCGTCGTCTCCAGTTGATGTTGGGGTTAGCCGGCTGTCCGGCTCAGTTCAGCTTCGAAGGCTTCGAGAACCTGCGAAGGGCGTGCAACCGCGTCGGCGAGGCCGGCATCAACCGCCTTCTGTCCGCGATAGACCCGCGCCTCAGTGGCGAGAGCGGATTGCTGTGTCAGCCGGCCGGCGCGGTACCGCGCGACGGTGGCTGCGAATTCGACGCGAAGCTCCTCGAGCTCGGCGAGTTCCTGCTGAAGCACATCGTCCGGGATGGCCTCGTAAGGATTGAAGTCGGCCTTGTGCTCGCCGGCCTTCAGGATGGTGACCTTCAGGCCCTCCTTCGCGAGCCAGGCGCTCATATCGACATGCATCGAGATGACGCCGATCGAGCCGCAAATACCGGTCTGCGGAATGACCAGCTGACGGCAGGGCGAGGCCAGCAGATAACCGGCCGAGCAGGCATGGTCCGTGAGGACCGCGATGGTGGGCTTCACCTGCGAAAGCTCGAAGATCAGCTCGGCGCAATCGAAGGCGCCGGTCACCTCGCCGCCATAGCTGTCGACCTCGAACACGACGGCCTTGATGTCGTCGCGCTCGATGCAATCCCGGACCTGCACTCCGATCGCTTCGTAGCTGGTCATGCCGCAGGACTTGCCGATCCACTTGCCCTTGTTCACGAGAGAGCCCTCGATCTCGATGAGCGCAATGCCGGACGCGACAAGATCCGGACCGGGGTAGATGCGCTCTCCGTCCCAGTCGGTCGCATTGCGCAGCTTATCGCCAAGGAGCCCCATCTCTTCGCCGCCGGCGACGTGCGCCGGAGCGTCCGGACTGCCAAGCACGCGCGGACCGAAAGCCCGCGCAATGATGTCGCCCTTCGACGGATGCAGCATCAGCGGCGTGCCGAACATCCGACTGGCGATTTCGGGATAGTTCCTCATGCCGTTTTCCTTCTGGCAATCCTCGGGATGCCGGCAGGATGGCGCCGCGCCGAGGTCCGTCCGTTGACCTCTTCCTCGGCCTCGTCGCCGGGCTCGGCTGGCGGAGCGGCACTCGCCTGCGATCTGGCTTCGGGCTTGCCAGGATCTGGATCGAGCCCGAGCCGTTCGTAGAAGGCCCGTTCCCGGGCGCGCTGCTGCGCATCCATCTTCCAGTCCCGCCCCTGCTCGGCCGCTTCCTGCTGGAGCGTGGTCAGATTGCCGGCGAGCCGCTCGCTGGCAGCCTGCGCCTCGCGCAGCGGATCGATCCAGCCGCGGCCGGGGCCGATCCAGTCCGCATGGCACCATGCTGCCGGGTTCAGCTCGAAAGGAACGGCTCCCGCCGGGAGCTCGATCAGGCCCTTGTCGAACACCTCCTCGAGCCATGCCCGATAGATCGGTGCCATGAACTGCGAGGCGAAGCCGCCCTTCTTGGCGGTGAAGCCGCGCCAGATCTCGAGGAGTGCCGCGCGCGCCGACGAATAGTTCACCTGGCTCCAGTCCATGGTGAGCTGCTCGTAGGTGACGCCGATCGCACTCGCGACCTTGCGCAGCGCCGCATTGACGAAGGCCTCGAAATTGGCGTTCGGGTGCTCCGGCTTGGTCAGCGTCGCCTTTTCGCCGGGCTGCAGCGTGTTGATACGAACGCCGGGCAAATCGATCGGTGCGGCGCCGTAATAGGCCTTCTGCGCGGCCGACATTTCGCCGAAGAGCTTGGCGATGCCGTCATTGCCGTAATCCGCGCCGATCGCCTCGAGCATCTCTTCCGGATCGAAGGGGGTTTCGATGAAGGCAGCCATGACAGCGTTCAGCATTGCCGCCTGGCTCTCATAGTCCTCGTAGTCGGTCGACTGCTTGATCGACCGCATGACCGGAGCCCAGTCGGAAACGCCGCGCGTCATGCCGGCGCGCTTCTGCTCGTAGGCGTGAACGACGATCGGGCGCCCCCATTCGGTCTCCCGATCGACATACTCCCAATGCCACAGGCCGGTATTGCCGGCGAAGAACTCGCCGGGATGCGACTTGCGGAAGTGGTAGCCGACCGGTGCGCCGTATCCGTCGATGGCAACGCCGTCGCGCAGGAACTCCTCGTCCATGCGCCCGTTCGGGTTTGAACACCGGGCCGGATCGACGACATGGATTGCCGTCTGGAACAACGGTGCATTGTCCTGCCAGACGATGACGCCGAAGGCCTCGCCCTCGGGACCAAACCGCTGACGGGCAGCAAGGCCGAGAACGCCGGCCATGGTTTTCGTCCGCTCGGCGTCGCACCATTTGTCGACGTCCTGCGTGTAATCGCGCCACAGGGCCTCGATCTTGTCGGCGATCTCCTCCGCCTGCTCAAAGGTCATGTTGAGCGAGACGTGGTTCGGCCGCGCCGCAAGCGTCCAGCCCGAGCCGATGATGTTGTCGACGAGGCGCGAGGTGCCGGCGGCACCCCAGCCGTCATTGCGCGCCACGTCGTTCAGCCGGTCGACCAGCTCGGAGCGCGACCAGGTCAGCGCCGACTGCCCGGACCAGGTGCCCGGCCGCCATTTGGCGAAGGACGGGTGATCGTAGGATGCACCTTGGTAGGCCGAAGACGCCATCAGCCGGTTTCTCGCAACCTGCACGCGGGCAGCGGCACGAACTGCCGGCGAAAGCGGCTTCGCATCGGGGCCGAGGATCGTGACGTCGCCGCTCATCCGAAGATCACTCCCCGGCTGCGCGCCCGGGCGAAGCGGCGAAGGCCGAGTTTCGCCTCGAGGTCGCGGACGTACTGACGCAGCGCGCCGATGTTGGCCGCGGCATAGGTGACGCTTTCGCCGTTATAGCTGAGCGAGATCTCGGCGCGGCCAAGCTCCATCTGGTGCAAGGCCTCACGTGCTTCGTCGAGCCGTGCCAGAAGCACGGCGCGTTCCTGTTCGGTCAGTGCCATATGGATGTTCCTAGCGGTTTCGCTGCGCTGCCCGGGCGGCGCGCGCGAGGGCGGCGGCGACGAGCGGCGATTGCTGTTCTGCCGCGGCGCTTTGGCCTGCGGCAGGTTCGGTCTTGACGGCGATCTGGTTCAGATGATCCTCGAGATCGCCCTGTTGCGGCGCTTCGAGGCGGCCGAGGCGATCGGCGATCGCGTCCCATTCCTCGTCGGTCCAGTAGGGCACGCCCCAGCGATAGGCACCGGCCAGGCTCTGGTTGAGCATGTCGATGATTTCGTTGCGCTTGCCCTCGCCGAGTTTCCAGACGTAGCGGGTGTGACCGCTCCGGGTCTTCTCCGGTACCCGGGCTTCCGATGTCGCCTGCTGGTAGAAATCGTCGCCGAAGCCGCGGGCGAAACGGATATAGCCCGCCTGCTCCGGATCGTCTTTCTTGTAGTCCCGGTAGAGCCGGATCTTGAAGGCCGAGGCGTTGAAGGTGAAGAAGCGGGAGGACCACTTCTGCTTCTTCGGCTTGCCCTTCCGGTCATACTCTTTCGTCTGCACGATCGGCGGCGCGGCTTCCGTATTGCCGCCGCGCACCATGATGACGCGCGACTTCGGATGCTTGCGAACCCAGTTCCAGACGTCGTCGGTATAGGCGTTGCCGTCGATGGCGACGCGGTCGGCGGTTCGCTTGCGGCCGGCATCGTCGAGCCATTCGCGCTGCAGCAGCCGATCGAGGGCGGTGCGAACCTCCGGCTCGGAGATATGGCCGGAATGTTCCTTGGCGTCCGCCAGGTGGCTGCCGGCGCGATGGTCGACGACGCCGTGGTCGATGACGGCCCGGTACCGATTCCTGCCGTAGCCGACCAGCAGCCACTCGACGCGGTCGCCCTGCACGTCCATGCCGAGCACCAGCGCCAGCGCCTCGGCCGGGATGACACCGCGCTGGAAACCGTGGTCCTCGGCGCGATCGCGGAGCACTTCCCAGTCGATCGCCTTGTTGTCCGCCTCGAAGGCGAGCCCGAGCCAGTCATTCCAGAACGTCTGCTCGGCGCCAGAACCCTTTTCCCGGTTCTCCGGGCCACCGGCCTGGACCGTCAGCCACTCGCGCGCCAGGTTCTCCCAGCGCTCGAAAGGCGAATAGGCCATCCAGATGCGGAACGATCGATGGCGGCGGCCGCGCTCCGGATATTTGGCAACCCACTTCGCGCCGTTTTCCGGCTTCACCATCCATTCGCGATGGTGCTCGTGGATCTCGCAGCCGCAATGGATGCAGACGAAATGCGCCTGCTCGGGATGCTCGGGATCGATGTGATCCCGCATGTTCTCCCAGCGCAGCTCCTGCAGCTCTTGGCAGTGCGGACAGGGGACATGGTAGGTCTCCTGCGTCCCTTCCTGATAGTTCGACGTGATCTTGCAGCCCGGCGATACCATCGGCGTCGAGATCTTGAAGATCTTGCCGTTGAAGAACGCCTTGCTGCGGCTGTCCGCCTGCACCTCCGGATCACCAGCCTCGTTCATTTGCCACTTGGCAAGATCGTCCTGGACCTGCTTTCGCGGCGAGATCATCGACAGGCCTGCCGGCGAGTTGGCGCCGGCCGCCTGGATGGCGCCGCGCCCGTCGACGCGTTCCTTGTAGAGCACCGAGTTGCTCGCATCGCGGCTGTTTTGCGAGAACAGCTTGGCGACCGCCGGCATCTCGCGCACCAGCGGCATCAGCTTCGTCTTCGACCAGCGGGCGGCGTTCTCCTCGGTCGGGTGGACATAGAGGAAATCGCCGGGCGCCATGTCGAGCGAGCCGAGCGTGAAGATGTTGGCGCAGATGGTACCGCCGATCTGCGCCGACTTCGCCAGGCTGACGATGTTGCACGGATCTTCCGGCGACAACGCTCGCAGGATCTCCGAGAAGAACGGCACCAGGTCTTCGTTGTACGGCCCCGGATGGTCCGTGATGCGTTCCGAGAACACGATGTTCCGCTTCGCCCAGTCGAGATAATCGACTGCCGGCGGCGGTTCGCAGATCTCGGCAAGCACGCTGAGAGCGAGCCGCTCGGGATTGAACAGCACGGTCATTGCTGCTCGTCCTCGACATGCTCCTCCAACTCGGCCGCTGCGTCGGCGAAGTCGCGCGCCTTCTTGGCTCGGTGGTCCCGAAAGGACTTCAGCAGCACATGGGTCGCATCATGGGTCGACACCGAGAACTGAGCGGCAATCGCCTTCGCCATCTCGGGGATAGCCTGTTCCATGACCTTGAACGCCTCGGCCACGGCCTTGACCATCTCTCGCCGAGCATCGTCGGTCAGCATGTACCGTCCGAGCTCGAGCGCTTCCTCGCGCTCCATGCGCGCGGTGGTGATCTTTTGCTGTTTGAGCTTCTCGGCCGCGACCTCGTCAATAAACGGGTCGGCGATGACGGGCGGCTTTAAAGGCGCCTTCGGCTTCTCCGGCCCATCGAACGACAGCTCGGAAGCAACCGGCGCCGGCGCCGATCGCGTCGCCGCGCCGTTCGCTCCGAACCGCTGCGACGGGTCGAGGGTTTTGCGCAGCTGCTCGACCGCAACCGATGCGCGGATCTTCGCGTTCCGCCCCTCGCCTTCGAGCGCATCACCGAAGATCTTCCGCTCGGCGATGTACTGCGAGATGCGCCCGGCACTGACGCCGACATGAGCCGCAAACGCGCTCTTCGTCATGATGTCAGCTGCAAGGCTCATCTTTAGGAACGCTCGTTCTTTAGCCCGGCTCTTTAGTTTAGGCTCTGACTTTAGGCTTCAAAAAATCGCTCAGACTGGACAGCCTCCGCCGTGCCAAATACCCGCAGGCCGGCGGATGCCAGGAAGGACCCGTGAACCGTCGGAGCGGCCTATCGGGCCGTCCGCACCGCCCGCTGGAAGGCGACGGCGAAATGATCGTGGACGTTGGCGACCACGTACCGCTCGACGACTTCACGCAGGCGAAGGCGGACGCGATAGGAGACCTGAGGTACGAACAGGATTACCGGATGGATGGCGTTCGTTGCCGGGTCTCGCTGGTAAACGCCGGGGTAGAGGTGCGAAGGCTGCCTCGGCACGAAGAACCGCGCGTTCTTGTAGTTCTTGTTCCGCTTGAGCGACGACGAGGTGCGGGTACGGGTAGCACCAGCACCACGGTAATCGATCTGCAGGTCGGCCATCACGCGGTTGAGAAAGCCTTGCGTCATGTTGCCGTAGCGATCGAGCGGCGCCCGCTTTGCTGGCACCGCCACCAGGTTCCGCTGCATCAATCCGCGGTCGACGAGCTGCCGCTCGAAGGCCTTATGGGTACGCATGCCACCTTCGATCTGCGGCCCGAGGAATGCCGTCGCAGGCAAGCCGCCCTTCGTCCGGTCGCCGGTCACAACAACCGCCGCCCGCAGGTTCTGCCGCGATGCGCGGTCATATACAACGCCACGCTTTGCGTAAGGCGTTGGCCGCTCGAAGACCCGCTCCATTTCCCGCTGGACTTCGAGGCGACCACCCTTGGCCGTCTCGTTCAGCGTGAGCATGATGGCATAGGGAAGCTGTTTTCGCTCGATGTCCGTCAGGGATCGATTGAACTGCTGGAGATCGACTTTGATCTGAGCATCGATCATCAGAAGCTCCGAAAAATGTCCATATCCTTTAAACGAAAAAGGCGACCTCTCGGCCGCCTGTCATCTGGTCATAGCTTTCGCACTTGCCCTGAATCGGTTGCCTCGGCTTCGAGGCTTTCAGGGCTGGGGCTGACCGGTGTACCGACCTCGGGCTTTTCGCCCCGCACTCTCGTGCGTTCTCAGAGGCTCACTGCAGGATCATCAGCTCATCCAATGGCAAGATGACTCTCACAACTTCTTGAGCAAAGCAAGAGGCACTGTCACCGGCACCTCGCCGCCCATGAAGTCGATCGAGACCACCACGTCGCCACGCCCTTTTTTGCTCGGCGTGATGACGGTTGCCCTCCTATCGCAGAACGGGCCTGCTGTGATCAAGACCGGTTCTCCAGCCCTCACCACCAGGTCAACAGGGCGTTCCCAATCAAAATTACCATTGCGAGCGAGGCCATTGAATCTGTTCACTTCCTTGTCGCTCAAGCGCATGGGGCGCTCGCACCCGCCAAGCACATCGATCACATGCTCGACGCCTAGCAATCCGGCGAGATACTCGGACAGCGCCATCATCTGCACGAGAACATAACCATGGATAACCGGCATCATCTGCCCCTCGATCACGCGACCGCGACGGCGCAAATCCGGCCCTTTCCGCATCGGTACGAGCGACCGTACGGCCATGATATCGAGGCTTTTTTCCACAGTCTTCTCGCGGCCCGTCCAGACCCGAAGCGCAAACCACGGGGCTTTACCGCCGCTGATTCGGAGATTCGCCGTGAGGAGCGCGCCCTCGTCGAGCAGGCCGTCGCTGATTCTCCGCATCCGATCGGCGAAACGATCATGGCCCTGCAGCGCAATCGGGCTTCCGTCAAACGTGCTACGCTGCATGATCATCGCCTTTGCTCCTGTTCGCGAGATAATCGAAAATTCGTTCGCGGTAGCGCTCGACCGCTTCGGCCACGAGGAAGTCGAGATCGCCCTCGCCCTCGAGCGCCGGGAAATAGACCCATTCAGGCAAGCGCCCTTCCGGAAAGGGCCAGCCGCGCCGCTTGTGCCCACGCTGCCACGCGGCAAGCAGTTCGCCGTCACGCTTCACCGCCGGAAAGCCCTGCCCCGCCTCTTCAAGCGCCAGCGGGCACATCGAGCCCTGCGCCGAGCGTGCCCGTTCCTGCATGCTGTTCACCGACGGCCATCCTGCCCGCATGCGCTTCTCGGCCATCACGTCGGCAAGCGACACCTGCCCGGCGTCGATCTGCATCTGTTCGAACTTCGTCGGAGGAGCGACGATCCCAGACGGCGGCAGCAGCAGCTCGGCGATCCGCGTCGCCGACCAGAGCTTGCCGAACGGCGCAGCCATGGCGTTCGCAGGTTTCGCCGCCTCATCCTGCGCAGGAACATCCATCCAGAGCTTTTCGCCGAAGTAGGTCGATGGTGCCGGGGTGTGGGATTTCTTCTGCGCCTTCAGCAGCTGCAGCCACCGCGCGAAGCGCTCGGACGCTTCCCGGCGCTCGTCAGCCGTCAGAGCGAACCAACCTTTCCGCGCCGGTTCTTTCGGCATGCCGGCGAAGCCGGGCCAATCCTTCACCAGCGCCCAGAAGGCAGCGTCGATCTTCCTCGGATCTTCCGGCTCCTGCCCATCTTCCGGAGCATCGCGCCCGCCCTCTCTCAGATTCTGATAATCAGTATTTGCTGAATCTGAGTTATTACTATGTGCCGATTTTACCGGCGCCGGCGAAACCGGCGCCGGTAATGCCGTCGCCGGTAAATCCGTCTGCGGTAGAATTGCAACACCAGACGCTTCGGCCGCGTTTTCAGCGGCCGTGGCGCAGCGCGGCTCGTCGAAGATCACGAGCACTGAAGCTCCGAATTTGCCGTCCTCGCGCTGCTGTTCGCGCTCTGCATAACCAATGTCGACCAACTCGGCGATCATCTTGCGAGCCTTGTCGCGCCCGCAATTGCCCTTTTTGATGATATCGCCGATGACGACGGTCCAGTTGTCTGGCTTGGAGAGCAGGTAGCTCAAGAGCCACCTTGCTTCCATCGACAGCCGCGCATCCTCAAAGACATGGTTCGGTATTGCCGCATAGCGTGCATTGCGCACACCGCGTCGGATTGTGGCTTCCTGGCTCATTCTACGCCCCGTGAAGCCGCCCTTTGGGCCAACGATGTGTTCACAAGCTCTCTGCCGGAACTATTCAACTGACGGAACGTTTGGGCAGCATCGCGCAATTGAGGCTCGCCATGAATGTCGGTCCGTGGAGTGAAGCGGTGCTCGTCCGTTTGCCGGACACAGGCTTTATTGAAAGTGTCGCGACGACGCGAAGCGCCGCCACATTGTTGAGTAACCGATGGCCGGCAGTAAAAGGGTTGGCTTACACATTTGCCGTGCAGACGTGCGCCGACGTTTTGATCGGCCAATCCCCCTCTTACCTGGCGCGCCGGGCGTTTGTTGAAGCCGCCAAGGAAATTGGCATTGCTGTCGCGTACTAGTTTCATCATAGAACCGCCCCCTTTTCCGCGCCACCGCGCGCAATGATCTGAACTCCAATGCGGGCGTGTTCCCGCGTCATGCGGATTGTGTTCGGCGCGAGCCCGTCCCGGCCGCGCGTCGCCGAAAGCGCCGCGATCTCGGCTGCGAAGTAGGCAAGGCCCTCGTGAAAACCGGCCGCAGAGAGCAGCCGGTGGATGGTCACCTGGTCGCGGATGATCACCGCGAGCGGCACTTCCAGCAGCCAGCGCGCCCGCGCCTTGTGGTCCGGCGCATCGGCGAGTTCCTCGATGATGGGAAGCATGGAGGTCATTCAGCTGCCTCCTCTGTCGCGGCTTCAAACCCCCATGCCGTCCAGCCCGGGCGCGGGCTGCGGCAGAACATTTCGAGCCGTGGCATGGCGGGATAGAGCCGCTCGATCTGCTCGGCGAAGTAATCGGGCTTGGCGCTATGCCTGCCCTTCCGCTCGCGATAGACCGTCTCCGGCTGCGAGCCGGGCAGCGGCGAAACCGGGTCGCCGCGCCTGCCGATCAGCAGCAGCTCGTGCCGATCGCGGCCCCAATAGCCGGTTCCGGCAACTTCCTTGTCCCAGATCCAGTGGTGCACATAGGTGAAGCCCCATGCCGCCATGACGCGGAATGCGTCGGGCAGCATCGGGTTCGTCGCCCAGAGGAAGAGGACCGCATCCGCCTTGGCCGGCGCCCCGATCTCGTCGAAGAGCGCGCAGATCGCATCCGTTGGCATGGTCGGATAATGGTTCTCGGCGCTCTTCTCGCGCCCCGTCACTTCCGAGCGCACCCCGAACTGCCACGGCGGATCGGCATAGATCACCGGGAACTTCTGGCCAACCTTGCCCGCAGTCGACGAGCCGGTCTCTGCCACATGCGCCATATGCGTCAGCCGCACGGCATGACGGATCTCCTGCCGCTTCTGGCGAATTTCCTTGGCGCGCTGGATGATCTCCTTTTCCTCGAGCCGCAGCGCCTCCTCCTGCGCCGCCCGCTCCAGGTGGCTCAAAGCCTCGCCGGCATGGACGGAGATCCGCCCGTCGCGGATGGCATCGGACAGCGCCTCGACACCGTGGTCGCGCACCCGCTTTGCGGCCTTGACCGCGCGCTCGGAAATCGAAAGCCGGCGCCCTGCCTCGCGGGCGTGCAAATTTGCATCCCCGGCTGTGCTCTGGTTGATGCCGCGTTCCCAATCGACGATCCGCGCCGCCACCATGGCGCGCTGGCTTTCCGTCAGGTGCCGGCGATGCAGGTTGAGCGAGAGCACGAAGCCGAGCGGGTCCTTGCCCTCGTATTCCTTCGTCCAGGCGTCGATCCCGACCAGATGGCAAGCCGCCTCGCGGTTCCGCCCGTCGAGGATCTTGCCGTCGAGCAGCCAGACCGGCTCCTGCTGCCCGTTCGCCTCGATATCGCCCGCGAGGCGGCGCAGCTCGTCGTCGGGTAGCATGGGGAAAAGAGCGGCGAGCGGATGATGCGGCAGGCGCGTGAGCGGCGGCAGGTACGCCGTCGGCGAAGCATCGATCTCGGCCGGCGCAGGGAGGCGATCGGCGCCCTCCTCGGGTTGAACCCGAGAATCCGGCGCGCCGGTTCCGCCCTCGCCCCCCTGCCCGATCTCCGGCGGCGTCACGCCGGCGAGCTCGCAAAGCTTTGCCGTCGGATACCAGACCGTACCATCTTTCTTGTCACGACCAATCAGCCCGCGGCCGTTCAGGCTGCGACATGCGACGACATCGGATTGTTTCTCCGCACGATAGACACCCGCTTGCAACACTGCGTCGACGATCTCGCGCGCCTTCGGCCCAAGCTTCGGAAGCTGATCGCTCACGGCCTTCTTCCTTCCGATTGTTCGATGATCTTGCAGACCTCGTCCCCGTCGATACCAAGTTCGGTGGCGATCGAGTGCGTGTCGCGGTTTTCGTGGAGCCAGAGCGTCAGGACGCGCTCGACGAGGACCTGGTGCGAGAGCGGCGGGGCCCCCGCCAGCGACGACGGCACGGAGGAACTTAAGGGCGGGGCAGAAAACCTCATTCCACCCTCGCCAGGCGATCGAGATATTCCGCGCCCCTCGCCGTCAGCCGAACGACCTCACGGCTACGGCCGACCCAGGCGACGAAGCCGGCGGCGAGCGCCTTGACCACGGCATCACGGTCGACGTTGCGGATGAGCGTGTATGCGTCGCCGCTCGCCCGCACCCGCCGCAACAGCGCGATGCAGCGCGTCCCGACCGGCCCACTGGCAGTCCAGCGCGTGGGGGAAAGGGTGGCGCGCTCCATCAGTGCACCCCCTTGCGACCAATGTCGCCGAACCCGTTTTCCCGCATGGATATGAGCGCCGCGCGCAGGCCGCGTACCGTTGCCTCGTCGTCGAGCCCGGCCGTGATGGCGGCAGCAGCGCAGGCAACTGTGACGACGCTGACGGCTGCTTCCGGGTCGTCCGGCAACAGCGCGCAGATGGCCGTTACCGTTATGGTCGAGTTCTTGGGTTTGCCATGCATCAGCGGGCACCCGCCATCATCATGGCGTCGAGGCGGGCCAGATATTGTTGAGCCGCAACGATGCGGTTGCGGATAGCTTGTCGTTCCGCAGCGTCGATGTGATCGTCATCTTCGAGCGCCGCAGCGACCGCACGTACGACATCGTCGAGGACGCCGTCGAGGCGCAGGACTGCGCTGGCGGTGACCACTCCGAAGCTGGAGACGTGTTCGTCCTTCACTATCCGCGACATGGCGGTAAGCAAGAACGGGTGATCGCATCGCCGGTCTAGCTCGACGGCAAGATCGAGGCGGATGAAGCTGTCGCGCCATTCCTCGCCCATGGAGGCGTATTTGGTGAGCGTCGAGGAAGCGACTCCGAGCGCCTCGGCTGCCCGGCTCACCCCGCCGAGCGCCTCGTAAGCCGCAGCCGTTGCGGCCTTGATGATGGATGCATGTTCGTCAGAAATTGCACGCACGAAAACACCTCTGAGTTTGGGTCAAGGAAAAAATCAACCGAAAGGATTCCGTGAAGGCCGCGCGCCGGCGGCGTAGGGTCAGCCCATCAGATCACGGAGGGCCGCATGGATAGGCAGAGGGAAAAACAGAGACAGGGACGCGCCGAAATCGGGCGCGTCCCTGCCAAGTGGCAAGGTCGCCAGTCGGGAGGAGGTAACCGGTACCTTGCTGGGGAAAATTCATTCGGCCGCCTCCGTCTGAAAGACAGGGCGCGGCACGCCGGCGGGCCATTCAGCCCCTTCCGGCCAGTTTTCGGAAAACCAAATCATCGCGCGCTCAAACGTGCCGGTGTTCAGATCGCTGCGGCCTTGCGCGAGTAAATCGAGTGTTGAGCCACGGTTAAGCACGATCGTCGAAACGCGCTGCCTGCCGATCCCCCGGGCGCGACCGAACTCGTCGGAGACTAGGATGAGTTGTTCTCGAAGCGTCATAGGAACGGAAAATGCGGAAACATTTCCGCCTAGTCAACAGAAATTTTTCCCCTTACAAGTCACCATTAGCACGGATAGAATTCCGCACATGACGGAAACAATTCACGACCGCATAAAAGAACGCTTGAGAATTATGGATTTGAGCCCGCAGGCAGCATCCATGAAAGCGGGCCTTTCGAAAGACACCCTGCGCAAGCTGCTCGCAAACAGAGACCAACTTCCCACTGGGAAAACTCTCTCGGCGTTAGCTCCTGCACTTGAAGTTTCCGAGCAATGGCTACTCACTGGCCAGGACAGCGGACCATCTCAGCCCGTGCAACCTCAACAGGAGGTGCGGGTTGCCAATATCGAATTGCCCACTAACTCTGCAATGCCGAAAGATGTGCCCGTCCTCGGCACAGCTGCCGGGTCACACCATAGAGGAGCCTTTCAACTGACCAGTGACGCGATTGATTACGTGCGGCGGCCGCCTGCGCTGATGGGCACGAAGGACATCTACTCCCTGTACGTTGAAGGCAGCTCGATGGAGCCGCAGTATTGGCAGGGGGATTTGGTGTATGTCCACCCCCACAAACCGGCGCGGTCCGGCGACGCTGTAGTGGTTCAGTGCCGCATTGGCGACGAGGAGCCCGACGGAACTGTAGAGGCCACGATTGGCCTTTACGTCCGGCGAACCGGCGAGGCCCTCATCATTCGCAAACACAACCCGCCAGCCGAGATTGAGATCAAAAACGAAGCGATCATCTCCTATCACAAGGTTTTGACCATGAATGAGCTATTCGGAATCTAGTCATTAATGACCGAATCAGTCCCAGCAAAGAGCCCGGCAATTTTGCCGGGCTTTTTCGTTTCCGCGCGCTACATGTCTGATTCAGCGGAAATCTTTCCGCCTTCATAGTTGACAGCGGAATTGTTTCCGCCTTATGCTTCCGTTCATTCCTCCCTTGTGGAGTGGCGCGGAAAAGCAGTTCGCCACCGGAGGTCTTTTCCTCGAACCCGGAGACGAAGGATGCAACCGAACGGCGGAATTCAAACCAGAAACACCATTGAGCGCATGGCCGAGACGATGCGCTCGATCGGCGAGGGCTGCACAGATCGAGATCTGATCCTGACCGGAAAATTTTCGGAACGACAGGTCAAGCTCTTCGGCCAGCGAGCCACCGAACTCGCCACCGCCATGGCCCGCGCGGCGTAGCGCCATGGCGAAGAGGGCGCGTCGCCGTGGACCCCTGCCCCTGTGGTTCATGCGCGGCGCGCTCGCCGGCCAAGCCTTCACTCTCTCCCCCCTCATCTGATCCTGCTCTGGAGCCTCTGGCCATGACTGAGCATTTCACCGGACACAACAAGGCGCTGCGCGAAGCGATCCCCAATCGCTTCTTCCTCGCCTGCGCCATCCTCGCACTCTCGATCGCATTCCTGATGTCCGCCGCGCTGGCCGGAACCACGGCCTTCCGCAAGGAATGGCAGTACGCGTCCGACGCGAAGATCTGAGGGCGAAGCCATGGACCGTTTCGAAGTCGCCCGTTTCGATGAGACGAAAGCCCCCTCCGGCGAGCTCGTCGAAGTCATCGCCCTCTGCGTTTGCTGGGAACAGCAAGGGCTCTCCGACCGCCCGAGCCGCGAGGCTGAAAGTGCGCGCCGTGGCGGAACTCGACAAGCGGCTCTCACAGGAGGGCCGTTGATGCCCCAGCCACTCGCCGTTCCAGTCGGCCTCGATGCAGCCACGCGCCACCAGCGCGCCAGCGTCGTGCCGGTTGCCGCCCTGCACGGCCATGATCTCACCCTGGCGATCGCGCTCTTCATCGTGGAGTGCGTCAACGAAGCAGCCGGCTTTCGCGGGGAGAAGCTCGATGCCTGATCTCCTGCCATTCCGCATCCATTTCGAAGATCCGGAGATCGCGCCCCTCGATCTCGACGCGAGCGACGCCGGGAGCGCGCGCCAGCTCGCCGCCACCCGCCGCGGCGTTCCCGCCAGCGCCTTCCGCAAGGCTAAGATCATCAGGGAGATCCAAAACAGCGAGACCGCCGAATGACGACGCCTGTTCGCCTCCAGCTTTCCCGCCGCAAGGGCTTCGACCTGCGGGCGCTTTCCGAATCGATCAACGGCCGCGAAGCCATGCACGTCGGTCGCCCCGGCCGATGGGGAAACCCGTTCGTTGTTGGCAAGCACGGCGACGCCTCCCATTGCGTCGACCTCTACAAAGCACTGCTCGCAGGATTGCTGCGCGTCGGCGCCGGCCCCGATATCGAGGCGCTCGGGCGCACCCGTCGATTTGTAGCGGAGAACGTGCACGAGCTGCGTGGCAAAAATCTCGCCTGCTGGTGCAGGCCAGGGGCACCCTGCCATGCAGACGTACTCCTCCAGGTCGCCAATCGCCCGCTGCGCGACGAGGTACGCTGATGAGCAACCCGCAGCCCTCCCCGCAGCAGAAGCGCATGGACGCGATCCGCAATCGGGTCGCGCTCGCGACCCCGGACTGGGGCATTGAATCCGATGGCGGCCGGCTCTGCCTGACTGCGGCCAGCAGCGAAGGCACTTTCCTCATCGCGACGATCGCCGCCGACGCGCCGATCGTCGACAGAGAGATGGTACTGAACGCGCCCTATGATCTAATTTGGCTGCTCGGGACCTATGACGCTCTCGCCGGCCGGTATCGCACCCTCGTCTCCGAGCTGCGCCGCCACGCACCTCCGCAGCGCCAGCAGAAGCCGAAAGATTATGCCGCAGAATGCGCGATGAAATGCGCAGAGCCGGCCTTCAAGAAATTCCTCGAGGAGTGCCACGGCCTGGCGAAGCCCCTCACTGACGATCGCGCCGCGACAAAGGTCCGCTCGATCCTGAATCTCCGCTCGCGCAGCGAGCTGAACGATGTTGCGGCCGCAGCTGCCCGCTGGCAGGGTCTGCGCAATGCCTTTGATGCCTGGAGGCGCCGAGGATGAGCAGTCGTCGTGATCGCATCCGCGCAAAGATCATGTCCCGGGTCCGCATCGATCCGGTAACAGGCTGCTGGGAGTGGACCGGCCCTAATTCTGGGAAGAACGGTCGAGGCAAGGGCTACCCCCGCATGTCTCTCGACGGCCAGACCGTCGCAGTACACATCGCCATGTGGACCAACGAGCACGGCTACATCCCCGGGAAAAAAGAACTCGACCACGCCTGCCGCAACCGCCTTTGCGTGCGACCGGAAATGGATCACGTCGAGATGGTCACCCGCAAGGAAAACGCCAAGCGCCGGGAACAGGCGAAGCGCGGCATGATCAGCCACAACGGCGGTCCAGAATTCGTATGTGAGGAAGCGTAGAGATGAAGACGCCCGACCCGATTTCCCACCAGGCCTTTTCGACATCCTTCCTCCTGTTCGCCCAGTATGGCGGCAAGGCGATCATTCCTGTCGAGGATGTCTGCCGCGACTATTTCAATCACCTTACGCCTGACAAATTTCTTCGGAAGGTCGGAACTGGCGAAATCGCCCTGCCGGTAGTGAGGGCGGAGACGTCTCAGAAGTGCCAGAAGGGCGTCTATTTGCAAGATTTGGCCGATTATCTGGATCGGAGGCGCGAGGCGGCACTAAGGGAGTTCCGTCAACTGCACCGATGAAAATATAAGGGCGCTCGCGCTACGTCCAAGAATGCCGGTGGCTCTGCCTTTGTTCCTTTCGGCGGTTACGGAGGCTCGCCCGCTTCCGACCCGTTGCCGCCATTCGCCATTACGCTGAGAGTTCCGATGCCGGCCCGAAGCGGACACTACAATAGCCACAGTTACAGGAACAATATGAATTCAACCTTGAAGGTGGACGTGTGTGGTTGAACCGATTTCCCAAGAGCATTTTTCAACGCTGAAGCGGACCGTCGTGCTGCCGAACGCGCTCCGGCTCGCGTATATCGAGATGGGCGACCCCAACGGCGTGCCCATCCTCCTGCTCCATGGTTTTACCGACAGCGCCCGAAGCTGGAGCCTCGCCGCACCATATCTGGCGCCGGGTTTTCGCGTCGTAGCCGCAGACCTGCGGGGCCATGGGAATTCCGACCAGCCTGAGGGCTGCTACACTATTCCCGAGCTGGCGAATGATGTCCGGTTGCTGATGGTGGCCTTGGACCTTGCGCCGTGCCACCTAGTCGGCCATTCGCTTGGTGGACGGCTTGTGCAAGCGCTCGCTGAGCGGTGGCCCCATCTCGTCCGAAAAATCGTTCTTATGTCGACCTCCGCCGCACTGCGCGAGCGTCAGGGATGGTTGTGGGAAAACATCCAGATGCTCAGCGATCCGATCGATCCAGAAAGCGCATTCATCCGGGAATGGTGCTCTGGCGCAGGTCTGATCGACGTGGATTTTCTGGCCCATGCGCGACGCGAAAGCGCCGCCCTTCCGTCAAGAATCTGGCATTCGATCTATTACGAGCAGCTTGCCTACGATCCGTCGCCGCTTTTGCAGGATATTTCCGCGGCGACGCTCATCCTGCGGGGCGAGAAGGACACGATCGCGACTGAGGAACATCAGGTCCAGATGAAAGACGCGATCGCCGGCGCGGAGATCATTTCTCTTCCCGAGCACGGCCATAACATCCATTGGGAAGCCCCCGAAAAGGTGGCCCACTTGATTTTGACGTTTCTCGATCGTCCGTGACCGCGTTTGCGCTCTCTTAGCGTTCAAATCGACGGCGTGAACTTTCCGGCCTGACGGATCGAACCGGAAACATCGACCGAAAGCCGCCGCTCTCCGATGGCGGCGGCGTTGAGTGGGATCCTTGATGCCGTTGTAATAGGTACTGCCTCTGCCGGACCGACGTCAGCCATGTCCGGTAACAACTATCTCTCGATCACCTGGTGCTTGAGCGCAGCCAGATCGGTGAGACATGGCGGTCGCAGCGCTTTACGCGTTCGGCTGATTTGGCCGAAGATGCGCTCGATGCTTTGCTTCAAAGGTGATTTCCGATGAGTGCATCTCAGCGGCGCGCTCGAGGCAGTCGGCCATCCACAGAGACGGGATCGGGATCATCCCCGGCGACTATTTCACCGGCCTTGCTTTCGCATCGAGGCGAAAGGGGCACCATACCTGGAGTTGCCGCAGAGGCAACCCGGCCGCGGGCACCGGGCAAATTGCTCACTAGGGGGCCGGAGCTGCTGATGCCTTCATTTGCAGGCTTGAGAAGATCTCTAAGACCCACGCCTTCAAGCATTTCAACGCCAGCCTCGGTCGAGCACGCCATGACCGGTTGTGGCAACTAATTCCCGTCATGAAGTGCCCAAGGTAACTGAAACGGCCATATTCTTGCAGTAAACTGCCAATTCATTCAAATCAGACTGGGCACAGCCTTTCCGATGCTTCCAATCCCGCTCCGGGAATTTAACTTCACGCGGGACTAACCGCGAACCCGTACAAGCCTTCTGGAAGGCGGTGGTGGTCGACAGCTTTCTGCTCCTGGGGCTGATATTACGAGGACTGACCAGGGCCACAGGTGTAAGATCCTCGACGCGTTCGGAAAGCGCCTCAGAACAAGCCGAATTGGACCATGTCAGAGGATGCTTGTCATGCCCGACATCGGAGACTGGCTCGCCAGCATCAGGCTTGAGCAGTATCGCCAAACCTTCTTGAAGAACGGCATCGATCTCGATGTGGTCGACGAACTCACCGATGCCGACCTCAAGGAGCTTGGACTGTCCCTTGGTGACCGCAAGCGTTTTCTCAGGGCGGCGGCGACCCTGGCTCGGCAGTCGCCACCACCCACCGCGGCACTACGTCCCTCCGTGTCACCGATCCACAGCGAGGCGGAACGGCGACAGCTGACGGTGATGTTCTGCGATCTCGTTGGATCAACAGCACTCTCCGCCCGCCTCGATCCGGAAGACCTACGGCAGTCGATCGTTGCCTACCGTGCTTGCGCCACCGAGATCGTCGGCCGGTACGACGGTTTCGTTGCCAAGTATATGGGCGACGGCGTTCTCGTATACTTCGGCTATCCGCAGGCTCACGAGGAAGATGCCGAGCGGGCCGTGAGGGCCGGCCTCGCGGTCGTTGAAGCTGTCGACCGGCTGGATGCGGCGGGCGAACACCTGGCTGTTCGGATCGGAATCGCCACTGGTCTGGTCGTGGTGGGTGACATCATCGGCACCGGCGAGGCCGAGGAATGCAGCGTCGTAGGTGAAACGCCAAACCTGGCGGCCCGCCTACAGGAGTTGGCCGGATCCGGCACAGTGGTCATTGCCGAAGCGACGCGCGCACTGCTACGGGGCCAGTTCAAGCTTGAAAGCATCGGACTGCGGCCGATCAAAGGTTTTTCCGGGGCGGCTGAGGCGTTTCGGGTGCTCGGCGAAGTGCGTGGCGACGACCGCTTCGAGGCCGGTCACGCGACCGTTCTGCCGTTGGTCGGCCGTGACCGGGAACTCGCATTGTTGGTCGATCGCTGGACTCAGGCCAAGGCCAACAAAGGTCAGGTCGTCCTGCTCGAGGGTGAGGCCGGAATCGGCAAGTCGCGTCTCGCCGTGGCCCTTCGCGAGCGTCTCTGTCGAGAACCACACAGCTTGCTTCGCTACTTCGCCTCGCCATACTACGTCAACAGCGCGCTTCGTCCGGTGATTGCCCAGCTTGAACAGGAAGCAGGATTTGAACGCGAGGATTCATCGGTTGTGAAGCTCGCCAAACTCCGGGCGCTGATCGCGGAACAGATGGGTGAGGTGAGCGAAGCGCTCCCATTGTTGGCGGAGCTTCTCGGCATACCAGGCACCGACCGCTGTCCAATATTGGATCTTGCGCCCCAACAGCGTAAAAACCGAACCGTCGACGTGCTCATCGCCCAGCTTGCCAGGCTGGCTGCGAAGCAGCCGGTGCTGCTGGTGCTTGAAGACGCTCACTGGCTGGACGCGAGTAGCCTTGAGCTGTTCGGCTTATTCGTGAACCAGATCCGACAGCTCCCGGTGCTGCTGGTCGTTACCCATAGGCCCGAGTTCGTCCCGCCTTGGCGTAGTTACCGGCACGTGACAAAGGTGGTCCTGAATCGGCTCGAACGGGTGCACGCTCAATTGCTGGTCGAACGGCTAGCGGGCGGAAAGGCACTGCCTGCTGGCGTGCTCGATTACATCCTGGCCAACACCGATGGCGTACCGCTGTACCTTGAGGAGTTGACCAAAACCATGCTCGAATCTGGTCTCCTGGAAGTGGCCGGCGATCAGTTTGGACTGACTGCACATATGCCGCCGCTGGCGATCCCGGTAACGCTATACGACTCGCTGATGGCCCGCCTCGACCGTCTCGGCAAGGCCAAGGTGGTAGCCCAGATCGGCGCCTGCATCGGGCGCGAGTTCTCCTACGAGCTGATTGCGGCGTTAGCAGCGCTCAATGAGCATGAGCTGCAGAGAAGGCTTGATCAACTGGTTGCTACTGAGCTGGTTTTTCGGCGCGGAAGTCCCCCTGACGCGATCTACAGCTTCAAGCACGCGCTCGTCCGAGATACCGCATATCAGTCGCTCCTCAAGAGCCGCCGCCGGGAACTACATCGCCGTATTGCGCAGGTCTTCGAAGAACTCGCCCCACATGTCGTGTTCGCTCAGCCGGAGCTCCTGGCCCATCATCTGACGGAGGCAGGAGAGCTGCCGCAAGCCGTCGTGTTCTGGCACCGGGCCGCCGAGCACGCAACCGAGCGGGCGGCGAATGCCGAGGCCGTCGGCCATCTGGCCAAGGCACTCGACCTGCTCGCCCAGATGCCCGAGAATCCGGAGCGCTTCGAGCTTGAGCTGACGTTATTGATCACCATGGGACGAGTGCTTACCGCCGCAAAGGGCTATGGCCACCCGGAGGTCGAGCGCATCTACAACCGTGCTCTCAACCTCGCGGAGCGGATCCAGGAAACGCCAAGGCTGTTCCCGGTGCTCCTCGGTCTCACCATTCATCACGCGGTGCGGTCCGAGCTTTCCGCGGCGCGGGACCTTGGCGAACGGCTTCTGAGGTTGGCGCAGCAGATATCGGACCCTGTGCTCGTGGTGGAAGCGTCCTATGCTTTGGGCATTACCTGCTCCTGGCGCGGCGAATTCGCCTCGGCATGGAAGCACTTCGAGCACGGGATCAGCCAGTACGACATCGCCCAGCACCGCGCCCATCTAGCGCTCTATGGACAGGATGGAGGGCCGATCTGCCTGTGCCGTGGTGGCATGGCGCTGTGGTATCTCGGCCACGATCACCGGGCGCTGGAGCTGATGGACGAGGCGCTCACCATGACCGCGAGCCTCCGGCATTTGTTCAGCCGTGCCTATGTACTGACTTGGGCGGCGATTTTGCACGTGCATCGACGCGACATCGCCAAGGCGCAAGGGGCGGCGGAGTTGGCCTTGGCTTTCGCGGCCGAACACGGATTTCCATTCTGGCACACCCAGGGAGTCTTCCTGAAGGGATGGGCGCTGGCGGAGCAGGGCCTGATCGCGGAAGGCATAGAGCGGTTGCGAGACGGGTTGGCTGGGATGCAGGCGATCGGGTCAGGAATGACGGCGCCCTGGGCGATGGGCTTGCTCGCGGAGGCACATGGAAAGGCTGATCGTTTCGCCGAGGGTAGCACCTTGATTGACGAGGCGCTTACCATTGTCACGCGCACTGGCAACCGCTGGTGCGAGGCGGAGCTGCATCGGCTCAAGGGCGAACTCATCTCGTCGAGCTCAGAATGCGATCCTGCCGAAATCGAGGCGTGCTTCCGCCGTGCGCTCGACGTCGCCCGCATGCAGGATGCGAAGATGTGGGAACTGCGCTCGGCGGTGAGTTTGGCCCGGCTTTGGCGAGCACAGGGTCGTAGAGCGCAGGCCCGCGCGCTGCTCATGCCGCTCCTCGGCTGTCTCTCTAACGGCCAAGGGACGCTCGATCTTCAGGATGCTCAAGCGGTCCTCGATAGCTGCGGAGGTAGTAAATTGAGCACCTGAACACCTTCTCCGCTGCAACGACTTTTTCGTTTCCCGATGGAGCGATGACTGCAACCCGGCCGGGAGCGGATCTCAGCCGAGGGGCGTCCGAACTTCGGCTACCCACCCAAACCAGTCACGGCAGGGCATCCAAACTGCGACTTGGCGCAGAAAACGGGCGTTTATGACTAGTTGATCCTGCCAGAGCGACATCGACGTGCTACAATATTGCTACAAATCTAAGAGCGCCGTTGTTTTTGCTTAATTTAATCGCTATTTCAGTCCAGTCGATCATAGGCGCCACGGCGAAGACAGGCGCCTTGAAGTACTTGCCTTCCCCCACGTTTCCAGCCGTTTGCGCCGTTTCCTTCATATCTCGTCAGCTCTCGTTTGATCCCGTTTCAGCCTATTTCCGCTGTGCTACCGCTATATTGACGCAAACGGTCGGGGGCTCGTGGCAAATTCATGGGCACCATCGAACGAAAGCGCCGGGACGGGCAGAAACATATACTGCGCAGATCCGCATAATGCGAGAGGGCGTGACAGTCCACACCAAGATCATGCAGCCCCTCGCCGCCGATCTCCCTCAATCGGTGGCATGAACACGACGGCAATGCGCCTGGACCCACATCGCGGACAGCGGAGGCGACTGGCGAGCATCGCCAGCGGAAAGTCCCGTCCGCGGGTCGCGACCAGCGTCAGCATGTCCAGATCATAGCTCCACGTACACTGCCGAACGGACTTCATGCCCTCACGATTTCCGAACGCACACCTTGCTTTAAGCTGCCATCCCAGGCTGAAAGCTTCGCCAATTGTCTCGACCATGACGACGAGATAATGCAAGAACAAAAGAAGAACAATCAATCGATAGTCGAACTCCCCAGAATTGGGGACCCATCGGAGGTCTTTGGTTAGCGGCGAACAGAGCGCAAAGCCCAATTGGGAGGCTGGCCCCTATCACCACGATTTCGAGCAGCCCGGCAGCACGAAACGGGGCAGCTTTGGTTTCGCGGTCGCTCAGGCGGAGCCGGATGTGTTCGGCTTTGAACATCAGCATGAATGGAAATCGCGCCATGAGGCGCAAACCCGGCATTGACCCCGGGGATCAGGGTTTCGAGGCTCAGGGACCCTCTAGTGCTGGGTGGCTATTGACTCGAGCTCATGCCGTTTTAGCTCATCGATGGCTTCAAGTGCTTCCTCGGCTGACCAGCCGGCTGACACCGCTGCCTCGAGCAGCTTGGCCTCCGCCTCCTGCTCAAGTTTCATGTACAAAGGCTCCAGTGCCTCTTGGACCGTTAGAATGTGCTCATCCGGAGCTACGACATGAACAGATGAAGTTGAGGGCAACATGGCACAAACCTTCCTCCTTCACACGGACGTGTTGCAGCAAAACTCTTAAGGTGGGCGTCTGTTCCACCAGATTCGAACTTTAGGAATTGGATGAACTCGCTCGGCCAGTAGGCGTTGTTCTGGCTCGTCTACTTGCTGCTCATTCGGCGTTTGCTGCCGAGCCGCTCACCCACGCGCAACCATCATCGATGGCGAGTCTGGAGATCAGCGGCGAACACATGGGAGAAATACAGCAAGGGCGCCTATGCCGCTTTTCAGGAGATCTCGAAGTCGCGCGGCGCTGGAATCCGGCGCGGCGACTTCGATCTGCCTTGCCGAGCGCGCGGGGTGCGCGAGAAACGTCGGCCTTCCTGCTGATTCCGGGTCATTGCTTGCCGAGATACTCTATCACCTTTTCTCGGCTTGGCCCGGCCTCCCGGATCGCTCGAAGCGCCTTTTGCCGCGTCACCTTGGCCGTCCTCATTAGATAGGCGACCTCGTGCTCCTGTTCGGAGACCAGGTCTCGATCGCGGCCTTTCTTCTCAGGATTGTCTGCCATGCGGTTCCTCCATGATGAACAATAAAGGATAGGGGCGATTCACGTCGCGGCAAGATCGGAACCTCACGCGGTGTTGACCCGACGAGGACAACCATGGCTCTCTTCAGCTTTCGCTTCACCTCTTCCAGCCGTTTTGCCCTGCCACCGCTACATGCAGCAAACCACGAACGGTTTGCAGCAAAGCCGGCACAATCGCCGAGTGAAAGAGAAATTCTTAATATAACCGATAGAAGAAAAAGCATTATCGGGTCGGTTGGATGTATTGCAATCCGTCACAGAGTACTGCCGATTGTATCTTGTGGCCAAATTTGGGCGGCGGCGGGTACCTATAATCCGATATTCTGTTGCAGATCAGACGTTTATAATATTCTTGCGTAAGCCTGTGCTTTCTGTGCCATCCTTCGCCCCGTTGGAGGCTGAGGTTCGAAACATGTCCAAAACTTCAGGGAAGGAAGCAGGACAATGCGCAGAACAGGAAAAAATCTCATCGGTCCATTGCTTGGTCTCGCCTATGTCGTTGCCACGCCGTTTGCCTCGCTAGCGGCCTTCGATGACGGCCTGCGCCAGAGTACGGCGCTTTCCGGTCAACATGGCGATGTTCTTGTCGTTGCCGACGCCGGCAGCGTGCCAGGCGGCGGCCAGGAGAGCGGCTCAGGTGGCGGTCAGGATAGTGGGTCCGGCGGCGGTCAGGACAGCGGCTCCGGCGGCGGCCAGGACAGCGGCTCCGGCGGCGGTCAGGATAGCGGCTCCGGCGGCGGTCAGGATAGCGGCTCCGGCGGCGGTCAGGATAGCGGTTCCGGCGGCGGTCAGGACAGCGGTTCCGGCGGCGGTCAGGACAGCGGCTCCGGCGGCGGTCAGGACAGCGGCTCCGGCGGCGGTCAGGATAGCGGCTCCGGCGGCGGTCAGGATGGCGGCTCAGGCGGCGGTCAGGATGGCGGCTCCGGCGGCGGTCAGGATACCGGCTCAGGCGGCGGTCAGGATACCGGCTCAGGCGGTAGCGAAAGCCCAACGACCACGCCGAGCAACTGACGCACGACGACTTAAATATGCCTGACCCTTAGAAGCACACCCTCCAGCCGCCGCGTTGCGCCCGCAGCGCGGCGGCTTTCCAATCTTCGGGTATGCCGCTGAAGCTTAATCAAAACCTGCCTGACGGAACCACTCCTGTATGCCGGCAAGAACCTCCGCCTTCGCGCCTTCGAATGTCGGTGCATAGCGGAAGCCTGTTTCACCGGTCCCGTTGCAGTGGGAAATGCGCCAGGCCCAATCACTCAGAGCATGGCGTTTCATGACAAAAGCGACTTCATGCCTGCCAAGCATCGCGCAGAAAGTTCCGTTCTGCAACGGCAGCCAAGTCAAACGGATCTCTGCAACCCTCACCATTCCAGCCTCCAACACCTGAAAATGTATAGGATGAGAGCCAAGTGCTTGAAACCCCGCGATTTAAGGGGATATATCCCTATACGAGTAGCAAATGGAAAAACAACTATCGATAAAGCCCCTCGACGGAGGAGCAAAAGGGAAGTGCGGGAGAGATAACGGCTCGGGTGACGGCGGCGGGCAGAAGGAAACCGTGTTTCAGCAAAGTTGCGGACAAATGGGGATCCCTCGGCTACATTGAAGCGCTCGGACTGGTCCTCCGATCCATATTCGGGAGGGAACCGGGCCGGGTCGACAGCGTTTTTGTAGATGATATCGGCAGCGCCGAATCGCTGCCTCACCGGACCGTGCACAGATTGACGAGGCGAACCTTAATTCGTGTCGTTGCGAATCCAGGAGGAGAAGCATGCAGGTTTTATGGAGAGACCCTATCGAGCTTGGTTTGAACGGAGGTGATGTGCGCATGGTCAAAGGACCTTCCGACGCGCTCGCGTGCCTCGCGGACCATTGGCCATATCGAGGCCCCTACTACGTGGCCGCGCGAAGTGCGTGCCGCGCTGCGATCGACGGGCGGCGCACCTGTGAGGAAGCGCGCAAGCTGTTTCTATCCGCTGCTGAAGAGGCGCGGCTCAAAGCGCACTAGGTCGCGATTTCAGGTCCGGGTCGACCTGAAGTCATGAACGCGATCGATTCTGACAGGCTGGAGCGATGCAGTCGGAAAACCGCGCGCTTTCCTCTTCCGCTCTCGAACCGTTCACGATTTCAGGCAAGCAGTGACATGGAGGTGTTGCCCGGACGCATTTCGGAAGGAAAGGACGTTACCGCGTATGCAGCCGCGCTTGCCTCTATTGTAATATAATTATTGTGCGTCGCAATATTCACGCGCCCTTACAGGCGGAACTATTGCAGTCAATTCAGCGCATATGAGGAGGGGACCACACCAGCAGCGAGATCCCGTCTCGAAATCAATCAAAAATCTTCGCAAAGCAGCCTGATTTCTGTCGCGAAGCCTTCATCTACGGGTGTTACATTCCGGATTGTCTCACAAAAACCAATTTCGAATGTTTTAAGGTCCCAGGATAGAGGGACATAAAGAATAATACGGGAGAGCTATCATGAGAGAGAGTCATCTCTATCGTATCGTGGAAGTCAGTATGAAGCGCGAGAGCGGCCGCAAGGAAATCGGCATCATGACCGTACGCCAGGCCCTCGAACTTCCCGAAGTCCCGCGCCTCGAATACAGCCATCCGGATCTCAACTCGCGCTCCGACGGGCGGTTCCTCACACGCGACCAGCTTGAGGCTTATGCTCGCTGCGCCTGAGCCCCGCCGGAGTGGCTCCAACACATTCTCACGCCCGACCTATTGCAGCAGCCGTTTCGGCTGCTAACGTCCTCTCCAGATTCGCATTCGGAGTCGCTCCAATTTCGCCAGGGCGGAATCCGATGCGTCGATATTGTCGAACCAGCTCTTCGGGCGAAGCCGAGAGAGAATGACGGAGCCGGACGTTCATGCAGACCGTTTTGACACCCCCGCCCCTCGTCCTGCTGCCGATCTCGGGTAGTTCCGTCGGCTTTCCGGTGCGCCGGGTCTATTGTGTCGGCCGCAACTATGCAGCCCATGCTCGCGAAATGGGCCATGACCCGGATCGCGAGGCACCTTTCTTCTTTCAGAAAAACGCCGACAATATTCTGCTGCCGGGCGAGGATTTCCCCTACCCGCCGCTCTCGTCCGACGTGCATCACGAAGTTGAGCTGATTGTCGCAATGCGCAGCGGCGGAGCTGACATTCCCGCTGGAGAAGCAGGCGATCACATCTTCGGTTACGGTGTCGGCATCGACTTCACGCGGCGTGACCTGCAGGCGGAAGCGAAGAAGGCCGGCAAGCCCTGGACGGCCGCCAAGGCGTTCGAACATTCAGCCCCGGTATCCGCGATCGTTCCGGTCACTGCGATAGGCCATCCCGTAAGCGGCAACATATGGCTCAAGGTAAATGGCGAATTGCGCCAGCAGGGGGATCTCGACCAGATGATCTGGAAAGTGCCGGAAATCATCGCCGAGCTCTCCCGCCTTTTCACTCTCGCTCCGGGCGATATCATCATGACCGGGACGCCGGCGGGTGTCGGCCCCGTCACGCGCGGCGATGTCGTCGCCTGCGGCGTCGATGGGATCGGCGCGATGTCGGTCACGATCGTTTGAACGGGCGGAACGAAGAGCGCGCTTGATTAAAGGACACAGCCGCAACTCTGAAAGGACCCTTGCATGCCGCTCTACGCTCTAGGACCGCTTAGACCACAGACCCCGACCGAAGGCAGCTATTGGGTCGCACCGGATGCCAATATCATCGGGCAGGTCGAGATTGGCGAAGATGTCGGCATCTGGTTCGGCGCGACCCTGCGCGGCGACAACGAGCCGATCCGCATCGGCGCTCGCACGAATATTCAGGAATCCGTCGTCGTACACGTTGACCCAGGCTTACCCGTCACCATCGGCGAAGGATGCACGATCGGACACCGTGCAATCATTCACGGCTGCACCATAGGCGACAACTCGCTGATCGGCATGGGAGCGACGGTGCTGAATGGTGCGAAGATCGGCCGCAATTGCCTCGTTGGTGCCAATGCGCTGGTGACCGAGGGAAAGGAATTTCCCGACAACTCACTCATCGTCGGCGCCCCTGCCAAAGTGGTGCGGACCCTGGATGACGCCGCAGTTGAAGGATTGAAGCGCTCGGCCGAACACTATGTGAAGAACTGGCAGCGCTACGCTGCCCAGCTCACGCTGCTGGATTGATCCACACTCCGTCCAATTTCCGGAGCCTATATGGCGCAGCTCTTGCACTGACCCCGGATTTCAATCGTCGTCTTCTCCGTTTTGAACTCCTGCGCACGCGCCAGCGTCGACAGCCGTTCCTCGATCACCTCGTCCTGGAGCTCGGTCACCTGACCGCAGCCTTCGCAGATGGTAAAGGCCGTGACGCCATGCTCGTGCTCGTGTTCATGCGGGCACGCGCACGCGACGAAAGCGTTGAGGCTCTCCAGGCGATGAACCAGGCCGTATTCAAGCAATTTGTCGAGCGCGCGGTAGACTTGCAACGGTGCGCGAAATCCCTGGTCGCGCAGCTTATCGAGGATGGTATAGGCGCTCAGCGGCCCGTCTGAATGGGTTAGTGCCCCCATGACCAGCGCCTGGTTCTTTGTCAGTTGAGGCGTAGCCATCAGTGATGTCCTCCATGCGAAGAATGCGGGGCGCTCTCGATCCGGCGACCGACCGGCAGCAGACTCAGCACGAAAAGAGCCAGCGCCGCAACCACGATAGACGGACCCGACGGCGTATCCCAATGAAGCGAGCCGAAAAGCCCGCCGGCCACGGCGACCGCTCCGATGAGAGAAGCAAGCACAGCCATTGTTTCCGGCGATGAGGAGAAGCGGCGGGCGGTTGCCGCCGGTATGATCAACAGCGAGGTGATCAGCAGGATGCCGACGATCTTCATCGCGATCGCTATCACCAGGGCCATGAGCAGCATGAAGAAGAGCCGCGCTCGCTCTGGCTTGAGCCCTTCCGCCTCGGCGAGTTCCGGGTTGACGGTGGAAGCGAGCAATGGGCGCCACAGATAGACGAGCGCGAAGACGACCAGAATGCCGCCGCCCCATACGATGTCTATGTCGGCTCTTGAAACCGCGAGGATGTCGCCGAAAAGGAATCCGACGAGATCGATCCGGACCCAGGTCATGAAGGCGACGATGACCAGACCGATCGACAGCGCCGAATGCGAGAGGATGCCGAGCAGCGCGTCCGTCGAGAGCGCGCCTCGCTTCTGCAGAAAGAGAAGCAGCACCGAGACGGCGGAGGCGACGACGAAGACGCTCACCATAAGATTGAGGTCCATGAGCAGCGAAAGTGCCACCCCGAGCAGCGCCGAATGCGCCATCGTATCGCCGAAATAGGCCATGCGCCGCCAGATCACGAAACAACCCAGCGGCCCCGCGACCATGGCAATGCCTATTCCCGCGACGAGCGCGCGGATGAAGAAATCGTCAAGCATCACGCTTCTCCGCACCGTCGTAGCCCTGCAGCCGCGTGTGGTGGCCGCAGCCGCAGTCGGGTTCGTGATCATGGATATTGCCGGCTTCACCGTGGTGATGGCCGTCGTCGGGAAAACAGCTCTCGGTGATGCTGCCGTCGGCGTGCAGCACACGCCCGTCCGGCAGGTGCGTATGGTCGTGGTGGTGACTGTAAACGGCAAGAGCGCCGGCTGCCCGACGTCCGAACAGCTTGAGGTATTCCGGGCTCTGGCTCACCACCTGCGGCGTTCCGCGACAGCAGACGTGGCCATTGAGGCAGACGACCGTATCGGTCTCCGCCATGACGATATGGAGGTCGTGCGAAATGAGCAGTATCCCGCAGCCGGTGCGATTGCGGATCTGCTTGATCAGTTCGTAGAGCGCAATTTCGCCGGAAAAATCGACGCCCTGCACCGGCTCATCCAAGACCAGAAGATCGGGTTTGCGGGCGATCGCGCGCGCAAGAAGCGCCCGCTGGAATTCGCCACCCGAAAGATGCTGGACCTCAGCCTTCGCCATGTGCAGCATGCCCGTCGCGGCAAGCGCCTCATCGATTTCCCGGCGCTTCAGCGGCCCGGTCAACGTCATCAGCCGCTCGACCGTCAATGGCAGCGTCCAGTCCACGGCAAGCTTCTGGGGCACGTAGCCGACCCGCAAGCCGGCAACCCGCTCGACATGACCTTCATCCGGTTTGAGCACGCCGATCGCCGTCTTCGCCGTGGTCGTCTTGCCCGACCCGTTCGGACCGATGAGGGTAACGATCTCCCCGCGGCTGATCGAAAAATCGACGCCGCGTACGAGCCATTTCCCGTTTCGACACACCCCCGCATTGGCGAGACTGACCAAGGTCGTCGTTTCTGGTGAGCGGAAATTCAGCATCAAAAAAATCCGGCTGGTGGTTGCCACTGGCTATCGCACACGTTATAGCATAACGCAATTGATGTAATAACATAACAGTGCCGTTTCAAGCAACGCCGGTGCGCAAGAACCGGCACAGCCCTCCCGGACAACTGGAGAAAACAATGAAATCGACGACTGCCCTTCTCTTCGCCTCGACGGTTCTTCTGGCCTCCCCAGCTCTTGCGGAGACGCCCAATGTGGTCGTCTCGATCAAGCCGGTCCACTCGCTGGTCGCGTCGATCATGGAGGGAGTCGGCGAGCCGTCGCTCATCATGGAAGGCGCCGCCTCCCCTCATACCTATACGATGAAACCTTCAAATGCGGCCGCACTGCAGGCCGCGAAGGTCGTATTCTGGGTAGGGCCCGGCCTCGAGGCGTTTCTCGACACGCCGCTTGATGCGCTCAGCACAGGAGCCCGGGTGGTCGAACTCGGCGAAGCCCCTGGGCTCGACAAGCTGAAATTCCGCGAGGGCGGCGCTTTCGAGGGGCATGATCATGGTGAAGAAGGTCACGCTGATGAGGGTCACGCGGGCGAAGGTCACGCGGGGGAAGCCGACCATGACGGGCACGAGGATCACGGCGATGCCCATGCCGGCGAAGCGGCGAGTGCCGAGAACGCAGCCGGCCATGAGCATCACGATCATGGCGAAGGCGAATTCGACATGCACATGTGGCTGGACCCGATGAACGCCAAGGCCATGGCGGCCGAGATCGAGAAGACCCTGTCCTCGGCAGATCCGGACAACGCCGCCACTTACAAAGCAAACCTGGAGAAGCTCAACGAGCGGATCGGCGCTCTCGACAAGAGCCTTGCCGAGACCGTGGCTGCCATCAAGGACAAGCCGTTCGTCGTCTTCCACGACGCGTATCAATACTTCGAGCACCGCTACAAAGTGCGCGTGGCCGGTTCGATCACGGTCAGCCCCGAAGTGCTGCCCGGCGCGGAACGACTCTCCGAAATCCGCGCAAAGATCAAGGAATTGGGCGCGACCTGCGTTTTCGCCGAGCCGCAGTTCGAGCCTAAGCTCGTCGGCGTCGTGATCGAAGGCACGCCGGCGAAATCCGGCACGCTCGACCCGGAAGGCGGCACCCTCGATGCAGGCCCCGACCTCTATTTCGAACTGATGGAAAGCATCGGCGCTTCGCTGAAGGAGTGCCTGTCCTAGGCGACCTGATACGTCATCGCGCTCTGCCGGGCAGCAGGTCGTCGCCTCGAGTGACCGGGTAGGTTCTGAGAGAGCGGAATGCTTCGGCGGCTTCGGCATTGATGGCGAGGCCGCGATGCCTCGCATTTCGTAGCATAATACCGGACAGGCTTTCGCCATAAGCCTGCTGCATCCAGATTTCCTGGCTCTTGTGGCAGGCTAGCATTTCCGCCTTTCGCGGCAAGACCGACGAGATATCGACATAGTGCTCCGGGGAAAAGTCGATGCCGGCGACGTTGTCCATGAAGAAGACATGCGGAATCTTGCTGCAGGCAGGCAGTGCCGTTTCCACCAGCCGCACGCTGGCCGGAATTCGGCAGTCCGTGGCAATCTGGCTGGCCACTCGATGGTCCGCGATATAGTCATTGGGCGAATGCACGAACATGATGTCGGGATCAGCCTGCCTGATGGCGTCCAGAAAGGCCGTGCGGGTGGGACGATCGTTAAACAACCACTCATCCTCGAACCCCATCCAGATCAGTGTCGCGCCCAACAAGGCGGCGGAGGCCTCCTGTTCTTGCCGGCGGATAGCGGAAATCTCGGCTTTCGTCAGGTCCGGTGTACCTACGGAACCGTCAGTGGCAACAGCCGTGAAAATTGAATGCCCCTCCTCGGCATAAAGCGCCAATGTGCCGCCGCAGAGGATTTCGATATCGTCGGGATGTGCTCCGATCGCCAGTACGTTCATGGGTGTTCGCTCTAAACGACAGCTTGAAGAGGGACAGTTTTGCCGCCGTCATCGAACGCAAGC
>WFLX010003800.1_pt1 | contig 41578 bp, 30 predicted proteins | sample 4967041 | NCBI WGS metagenome assembly WFLX01 (sample SAMN12857096, study PRJNA449069) | gut metagenome | isolation source: stool from male and female vole | host: Microtus ochrogaster | place: USA:Florida | collected 2017
AACAGGTGCTTGATGACGTGCGTGGCTTGATGGAATATCTGCCTGAACCGCAACGGGAAGTGGTGATGATGCGTTTTTATCAGGATTATTCTTTTAAGGAAATAGCTGAGATTACAGGTGTAAGCATTAATACAAGTCTCGGCAGAATGAGGTATGCGCTGATAAATATGCGCCGGCTTGCAAAGGAGAATAATATGAATCTTCAGTTGTCTTAGGTTGTATATAAACTTAAAACATGATGGCATAAGACTTGTAAAAAGGTGCCTTTAGGATATAGTGTGCCTTAGGTCGTATTATAAATATAAACCACAAACTCCCCGTAATCCTTTGAATTGTGATTGGATTACGGGGAGTTTGCGGTTATAGATTATGCAAAAACGATATTCTTTCGTGAGGGTTCTCGGCACCGAAGATATAGCTTCCGCATACGAGAATATCTACGCCGGCGTTGACAAGCTGTGGAGCGGTGTCTCTTTGCACACCACCATCTACTTCTATCAGGGTTGACGCTCCGGAGTTACGTATGAGTTCCTTCAGGCGTATGGCCTTGGAAATGGTGCTGTCTATGAATTTCTGCCCTCCGAAACCGGGGTTGACGCTCATCAGTAATACCATGTCAATGTCTGTAATGATGTCTTCCAGACTATGGATGGGGGTGGATGGGTTGAGCGTTACGCCTGCTTTCATGCCCGCATCGTGTATCTCTTGTATAGTGCGGTGCAGGTGAGTGCATGCCTCGTAGTGAACGTTCATTATATAGGCACCTAACTTTGCGGTGTGCTTTATATAACGTTCCGGATTGTTTATCATGTAGTGAACGTCCAGTTTCTTTGTGCATATCTTTGAAACAGCTTCCAACACGGGGAAACCGAAAGATATATTGGGGACAAAGGAACCGTCCATAACGTCAAGATGAAGCCATTCCGCTTCACTGTTGTTAATCATATCTATCTCGCGTTCCAGATGAAGAAAATCTGCAGCGAGTAGGGAAGGTGAGACAATCGTCATGTTTCTTGAGCCTTAGTGCGTCAGTTTAGGAAAAACGGAATATACTTACCATTGGATATTATAGGGCGATAGGTGTATGCGAATTGCCTTATAATGTCGATTGTCGATTGTGACGGTGTTAATTTGTTAGTTGGGTAGTGTTGTGTCATAGGCCTTATGGTTTCGTGTTGACAGTTGTATCTTTTTCTTTGTTTGTCAGATATGAAGTTTACTAAAGTAACGTTGCAGGTGGTGAAATATTATACCTCCACGTGTATTTTTACAAAAAAATCCGTAACTATGACCTATTGAGGTCGTAGTTACGGAAAAGGTATGTAATATTTGTGTGCTAATTACTTTACCTTGGCAACAATAGCCTTGAATGCTTCAGGGCTGTTGATGGCGAGGTCGGCGAGAACCTTGCGGTTAATCTCGATACCTGCCTTGTGAAGCAGACCCATGAGCTGTGAATAGCTGAGACCCTCCATGCGGGCAGCTGCGTTGATACGCTGGATCCACAGAGCACGGAAGTTGCGCTTTTTGTTCTTACGGTCGCGGTAAGCGTAGGTGAGACCTTTCTCCCAAGTGTTCTTGGCAACGGTCCAAACGTTCTTGCGGGCTCCGTAGTAACCTTTGGTAAGCTTCAAAATTCTTTTACGCTTCGCACGTGAAGCGACATGATTGACTGATCTTGGCATAGTTTTTTACTTTCTTTTTACAAAAAGGTTTGACAATAAGGTTAATTAACGGAGACCCAATAGGTCACGTACCTGCTTGGTGTCAGCACGGTCTACGATTGTAGATCCGAGGAGGTTACGCTTNTGTTTCTTTGTCTTCTTGNNNAGAANGTGACTGNGGAAGGCATGACGTCTCTTGATCTTACCTGAACCGGTGAAAGCAAAACGCTTCTTGGCGCCGGAATTTGTCTTTACTTTTGGCATTTTTTTGTTGTTTTATTTGTTATTAATATAGGTGGCAACGCATATACCGGGCGTTACACACACATTCTTTTTTGTTCGTATATTCACACTGATAGACTCGGAAGAGTGTTGTCTATGCGACCTTATGCTTCCGGTTCTTCTGTCATCTCACGCAATTTTGCAAGTGCTTCTATGCCTTTGGCATTGGCAGCAAGACCATCTGTCGCAGTGGTGTTGGCCGCCGTATTTGCATTGGCCTCGGCCTCTCTGCGTTCTCTGTCCAACTTTTGTTGGCTCTTCTTTGCCTGCCCTGCTTTTTTAGGAGCCATGAAGAGGAACATTTTTTTGCCTTCAAGCTTTGGTAATTGCTCTACCTTACCGTACTCTTCAAGGTCGTTGGCGAAACGTAAGAGAAGAACCTCACCTTGCTCTTTGAACACTATTGACCTGCCACGGAAGAATACATAGGCACGTACTTTATTGCCCTCCTCAAGAAATTCTTTGGCGTGCTTGAGCTTGAAATTATAGTCGTGCTCGTCAGTTTGTGGTCCAAAGCGTATTTCTTTTACCTCAACCTTAACCTGCTTCTGTTTCATTTCTTTAGCACGTTTCTTCTGTTGGTAGAGGAACTTGGAGTAGTCAATGATACGACAAACAGGCGGTTGCGCATTTGGGCTTATCTCTACGAGGTCTACACCTTTCTGGTGTGCTATGTCCAATGCTTGTTTTGTTGGCATAACTGATGAACCGTCNTCANCTACTATGNGTACCTCANGCANACGAATCTGTTCGTTTATANGGTATTGGCTTNTGGGATTTGGNNTTCTGTTGTCTGTCTTCATTANCTGTTTTTAATTGTACGTTGTGCTTATTTGTCTTATTTTTAACTGTTTTGTTTACAAAAAAGCGCTGCAAAGGTACAAAAAATATTATAAGTACGTTTATTGTGTATAGACTTTTATGTTTCTGTTAAGGTTATTTAACTTATTTAAGCCTTTCTATGTCTCGTTTGACATTGGTTCTAATCTTGGTCAGATATTGCTTCATGCCATCTGCGTCTTTGTTGTCGATGATATGCAGAAGTTCTTTTAACTCTTGACGTATTTGGTCCACTTGATCGTGAGTGTATGGGTTAAAAAGTACTTCCTGAAGCAGATAGTCATCTTCGTTGAGTACGCCTTTGGCTATTCGCAAGTGACGTTTGAATGTTGTTCCGNGCGCATCCTGATGTTTCATGACGGCAGAGAAAACGAATGTTGAGACGAATGGGATAGACAATGAATATGCTACGGTCTTATCATGCTCCTCGAAAGAATATTCATAGATGTTGAGTCCCAGTTTGCTGTAGAGGTCTTTGAAGAAACATTGTCCCATACAGTCGCCTTCCGTTATTATGATAGCATTCTCTTCTGAGAGCTGGTTGAGGTTTGCAAAGGTCGGACCGAACATTGGGTGGGTGCTGACAAAACGATGTCCGGTGCTCTCGTAGAACTCTTTCAGACCGGTTTTTACAGATGCTATGTCGCTCAACAGACAGTCTTTGCCAAGATAGGGCATGATCTCATTGAAAGCGGAAATAGTGTATTTTACTGTTGCGGCATTGATAACAAGTTCCGGATCAAATGCCTTAACCTCTTCAAGTTCGGTGAAACGCTGGCAGTTGTATGTGAAACGCAGACGTTTCGGGTCTTTTTCATATACTCCAACCTCATGGTCGAAACTGAGAAGGTCTATGAAAAATGAACCCATCTTGCCGGCTCCGAGTATTAATATCTTCATGTTTATGTTGTTTTAGAGCCTCTCCCGTGTACCGTTTGCAATGGAGTGGGAGAGGCGCTTGTTCTGTTTCACCCTCGCTATGGTTGGCATAGCGATCGGTTGTTGCTTGGTTTGTAAGTGGATGCGTTACTTATTGATGATTTCCAATTGCTGACGTACAGACTCTCCGTGTATGGCTTCAAACACAGTCTTGACAAAATCCTCACCCATACCGCATAATACGCCTTGCGCACCGCGTTTGTCGAGTATCTCGTTGTATCGTCCTGTCTGTAGAACTGTCAGGCCATGTTCTTTCTTATATTGCCCAATCTCACGGCAAACCCTGAAACGCTGTGACAGAAGCTCAAGAAGTTTGTCATCTAATTCGTCTATCTGCTTGCGCAATGCTTGTATGTTCTCGGTGGTAGAGGTCTCATCGCGAACCTGCAACAATGTGAGAATGTAGTCGAGAACATCCGGGGTTATCTGTTGTTTTGCATCACTCCATGCACTGTCAGGGCTGCAATGGCTCTCGACAATAAGTCCATCGAAACCAAGATCCATAGCCTGTTGACATAATGGTGCAATCAATTCGCGGCGTCCTCCGATGTGGCTTGGGTCACAGACGATAGGTAATTCCGGTATTCTGCGGTGCAGCTCGATAGGTATTTGCCACATGGGCAGGTTACGGTAAATCTTCTTGTCGTAAGANGAGAAGCCTCGATGTATTGCTCCAAGTTNCTNTATTCCTGCAAGATTGATACGNTCCAAGGCGCCAATCCACAACTCCAGATCCGGATTTACGGGGTTTTTTACCAATACAGGTATTTCAATTCCTTTCATGGAATCAGCCAGTTCCTGCATTGCGAACGGGTTTGCTGAGGTACGTGCGCCAATCCATAGCACGTCAATGCCATATTTCATGGCCAGTTCTACATGCTCGGGTGTTGCCACTTCTGTAGCCATTAGCATGCCGGTTTCTTTCTTTGCGGCAGCCATCCATTGCAAGGCGGGCTCGCCATTACCTTCAAAACCTCCCGGCTTTGTACGCGGCTTCCATACTCCGGCGCGGAAGCAATGGCAACCTTTTTGTGCCAATTGCTTGGCAGTGGTCATAACCTGTTCCTCCGTTTCAGCAGAGCAAGGGCCGGCAATAACGAATGGTCGTTTGTTATCGCTGGGGAGATTCAGTGGGGCTAATTCTAATTCCATAGTAGTATATGTTTTTATTTTGATGTTAATATTATTGTTATTTCATTACGGCTTTGATTCTTTCCTGAGCCTCCTTGATTTTTTCGTCTTTTGCACACAGTGAGATACGTATGTAACGCTCACCGTTACTGCCGAATATGAATCCCGGAGTGATGAATACTCGTGCCTCATGCAGAATCTTTTCTGTCAGTTCTTCGGCGTTGTTGTATGCCTCCGGAATCTTTCCCCAAAGGAACATTCCTACAGAATCTGTATCATATTTACAGTTGAGCACATCCATAATCTGTTCCGCAATGATGCGGCGGCGTTTATAGTTGTCATAGTTATACTCCCTATGCCATGACTCATCATTGTGGTAAGCCTCCGCCGCTGCTAACTGTATGCCTCTGAATGTGCCGGAGTCTATGTTTGATTTGATTTTGAGAATCCATGAGATGAAAGTGCTGTTGGTGGCTACCATGCCTACGCGCCATCCCGGCATATTGTGGCTTTTGGACATGGAATTAAATTCAATGCAACACTCTTTCGCTCCGGGTACCTGCAATATAGACTGTGGATTATCGTTTATGATGAAAGAATACGGGTTGTCGTTTACTACAACTATATTGTGTTCTTGGGCAAACCGTACCAATCTTTCGTAGGTTTCGCGTCGTGCGTTGCCTCCTGTTGGCATGTTAGGGTAGTTCGTCCACATCAGTTTTACACGGCTTAGATCCATCTTCTCCAGTGCATCGAAATCCGGTTGCCATCCGTCATTCTCTACAAGGTCATAGTTAACGATTGTCTGTCCAAGTATTTTTGACAGCGATGTGTATGTCGGATAGCCCGGATTTGGCACCAATACCTCATCTCCCGGATTGCAGAATGCCAATGTTACATGCAGTATAGCTTCTTTAGAGCCAATCATTGGCTGTATCTCGCTTTTAGGGTCAAGTTCCACATTATACCATTTCTTATAGAAATAAGCCATTGCTTCACGTAACTCCGGAGTGCCTGCCGTTGGCTGATAGCCATGTGCTGTTGGCTCATGAGCCACCTCACACAGCTTGTTTATTGTCGCTTCTGATGGCGGCATGTCCGGAGAGCCTATGGCGAGTGATATGATGTCCATGCCTTTGGCATTGAGTTCCGCCACTTCCTTCAGCTTGCGGCTGAAATAGTATTCTTGTACTGACGCCAGTCTGTCAGCGGGTTTGATGTTTGCCATATTATTATTGTAATGTTATTATCTTGTGTCATTAAGCTGATTATGCTGCATTGCGATATTGTCAGCTTGTTATGCCGATTTGTATTCTCCTAATATAATAAGGTCTCTGGTCAGAGGAGTGATAGCGTCTATACTCTGTCTGTACCTTGTCAGGTCATCGTATGTCACGTCAACGTAGAACATGTATTCCCATTCTTTGCCGATAATGGGCAGTGACTGTATCTTGGTCATGTTTATCTTATAAAAAGACAATATCGACAGAACCTGCGACAAGGAGCCTTCCTCGTGCGGTAATGAAAAGACTATGCTTGATTTGTCCGACTCGTTTAAGGCTCTCAGAAAATCTGCTTTTCTCGGATCGGACATCACAAGGAACCGTGTATAGTTGTGTGGATTGTCCTCTACATGGTTTTCCAGCACCTCAAGACCGTATAATTCTGCCGCATCGGCATGGCAAAGTGCCGCTACACCCTTCAGGTTGTTGTTTGCAATCCATTTTGCTGACCCAGCAGTGTCTTCGTCCTCCACGATCTTAAGGTTAGGGTGTCTTGACAGATAGCGGTGACATTGCGCAAGTGCCACAGGATGTGAATGTACCTCTGTCAGTTCATCTATTGTCTGTCCCGGCAGACAACACAGACAGTGGCTGATGTGTGTCTTGTGTTCTCCAACTATAGTCAGTCCCGACTCACGTAGCAGTTCGTAGTTATGGAGTAGCGAACCTGCTATAGTGTTTTCTATTGCCATGATACCTATGACGGTAGGGTCATCTGTTGTATGCTTAAACACTTCCTCAAATGTAGAGCAACATATTATCTGTAGTTGTTCACCACCAAAGTAATGCCGTGCCGTGATGTCGTGGAACGACCCTATTTCGCCTTGTATAGCAATTCTCTTCATTTCTGTTGTTTATATATTTATAATGTGTTGTTTGTCCGTTCTAAAAATAAGGTCCCGTGTAGTGTTCTACGCGGGACCTTGCTTTTATCTATCTTATAGATTAAGTTTTAAGTTGAAATTTACACGCAACTTCCCGCTTCACAGTGCCCTGCAAAGTAAAAATAAAAGTAATAGAAAGATGCGTATGAGTTATTCATCGTTTTGTATTGTTTTTATTCGGGTGCAAAGTTAATAAAATTCAATGAGCCTTCCAAATTTTTTAACAAAAAAATGTATATGAATATACGAGAAAGTGTTTTCGATATTATTAATGTCACTTACTTTCTATTCTTTTTGCCTTTGTTTTTGAAGAAGTCGAGCGCCGCGCGTATGGTGTTATCATTCCGGTTCAGGTATTCTATCCATGCCTGTTCGTTAAGCATATTATATATGATACGTGAATTGATATACGTCTCCAGCAGGCGATATGATTTCTTAATCATAAGGTTACGCCGTTGCAAACCGTGGTTGTTTGCGTATGTAGCGAACTTGTCTACCAAGTTCTGCCGGTTGATATATGCCGCGAGTCCTTCCATTGTGTCATATTCCTGCAACTTCCGTCTGTTGTCGTCTGTGTACGTATAGGCAAATTGCAGTATTAATCCTGTGGCGCTTGCCGCTTTGTAATATGATGTCACATCACTGGTATCCTCCGCCACGAATATGTCAGGTGTTATGCCTCCACCCCCATATACTATTCTTCCGCCGGCGGTATGGTACTCCGGTCCGTCATGTTTTATGCTGTCCGCATAGAAGAATTCACCGTGTTCATAACGTGATACTATGTCATTCTTATAGTCTTCGTTCTCTCCTATGTTATATGGTTTCTGTATGCATCGTCCCGATGGTGTGTAATATCGTGCTATGGTAAGCCGTATCAGCGAGCCGTCTGGGAAACCAATCTGCTGCTGTACCAGTCCCTTGCCGAACGAGCGGCGGCCTATTATTGTGCCACGGTCATTGTCCTGTATGGCTCCGGCAAATATCTCGCTGGCCGATGCCGAGTTCTCGTTTATCAGTACAACGAGCGGCATCTTCTGGTAAGAGCCGCGTCCGTCTGTCTTATATTCCTGACGTTGCGACTTGCGTCCGTCTGTATAAACAATGAGTTTGTTATCGGGCAGAAACTCGTTTGCCATCTGTACCGCCGACTCAAGATAGCCTCCCGTGTTGTCTCTCAAGTCTATCACGAGATTTTTGAAATTATATTGCGACAGCTCCGCAAGCGATACGAGCATTTCCGGATATGTATTCTCTCCGAAATTCTTTATTTTTATGTATCCGGTGTTGGCATCGAGCATATAAGTTGCCATTATGCTCTTTGTCTTCACCTCGCCTCTGGTTATCTCTATCATAACGGGCTTTTTGCTACCGTAGCGCAATACCCCTACCTTCACTTTCGATTTGTCGGGGCCTTTCAGTCTGCGCATGGCCTCTTCGTTTGTCGCCGTTTTTCCGACAAAAGGTTTTCCGTCTATGCTTATAATCTTGTCGCCTGCCAGCAGTCCGGCCTTTTGCGCCGGTCCTCCGCTTATGACGTTCTGCACATGCAGTGTGTCCTGTCTTATGACGAATTCTATTCCGACTCCGAAGAATGAGCCTTTAAGGTCATCGTTGCTTATCTGTGCGTCTTTGGCGGATATATACACCGAGTGCGGATCCAGCTCTGCCAGTATCTGCGGCATTGCCTTCTCCACCAGTTCGTCTATGTTCACCGTGTCAACGTACTGGTCGTCTATTATATGCAGCAGGTTATTGAGCCTGTTGCTTCCCGAGTTTATGATGTTAAGCCTGTTGCCTGAGAAATGATTGGCATAGAATGTGCCTATCAGTATGCCGATAACGACGCAGACAGCCATTATCAGCGGCATGTATCTTGATTTGTTATTCATTGTCTAATTGTATGTGTGTTGCTTCTATTCCTGCCTGTCTCAACAGTGACAGCCCGTCGGCCAAGCGATACTCCTCTCCGTATATCACCCGTTTTATGCCAGACTGTATTATTAACTTTGCGCACTCTATACACGGAGCCGCCGTCACATACAGTGTCGCTCCCTCGCTGTTGTTGCTGCTACGCGCCAGTTTTGTTATGGCATTCGCTTCTGCATGCAATACATACGGGAAAGTTCTGTCATTCTCTTCGCATATATTGTCAAAGCCACTTGGTGTACCGTTGTAGCCATCGCTTATGATCATGTGGTCCTTTANAACCAGCGCACCCACCTGTCGGCGCTTGCAATAGNTGTTTNCAGCCCAGANGCGTGCCATTCGCAGGTAGCGCCTGTNAAGTAGNGATTGTTTGTCTGTTGCCATTGGNTGATGTCTTTGTATGTTGTCCNGTCTTTCCGTTGTCTTAAATTTTGATNCCGTTTCGCTCCANCAGGNCGTCTATTGTNGGCTCAGCGCCTTTGNANCGCTTGTAGAGGGTCATCGGATGTTCCGTTCCGCCCTTTGACAGTATNCAGTCACGGAATCGCTGTGCCGTATCGGAATTGAATATTCCCTCCTGTTTGAACACTGCAAATGCGTCGGCGTCGAGCACCTCCGCCCATTTGTAACTGTAATATCCTGCCGAATATCCCCCGGCCATTATGTGCGAGAACTGTACTGTCATGCAGGTGTCCGGCAACTGTTTGCTTATGATAGCATCTTTCCATGCCTCTTTTTCAAACGGTATTATGTCTGCCGTAAACTCGTCTTTCTGGGTGTAATAAGCCATGTCCAGCAGGCCGAAGCTGACCTGTCGCAGACAAGCCGACGCACAATTATAGTTGCGTCCCTTTATAAGTCGGTCTATAAGTTCTTCCGGTAGCGGCTCTCCCGTTTCGTGGTGGAACGCAAATGTGGCCAGAAACTCTTTCTCAAGCGAATAATTCTCCATGAACTGTGAGGGCAATTCCACGAAGTCCCACCATACGTTTGTGCCGGAAAGCGACTCGAAACGTGTGTTGGCGAACATGCCGTGCAGTGAGTGCCCGAACTCGTGCAGGAAGGTGTCCACCTCTCCGAGTGTCAGCAATGCGGGCTTGTCGTGTGTCGGTTTGGTCAGGTTCATCACCACACTGACATGCGGTCTCACGTTCTTGCCTTTGCGGTCTATCCATTGTCCTTGGTATTCTGTCATCCATGCTCCGCCTTGTTTGCCTTTGCGCGGGTGGAAATCGGCGTAGAATACCGCCAGATACGAGCCGTCTTTATCAAATACCTCGTATGCTTNCACGTNAGGATGATATACTGGTATGTCTTTGTTCTCCTTGAAAGTAATGCCATAAAGGCGGTTAGCCAGTCCGAATACCCCGTCTATGACCTTTGACAGCTCAAGGTATGGCCGCAGCATCTCAGAGTCAACGTTATACTTCTCAAGCTGTAATTTGTGTGAGTAGTAGGCTCCGTCCCACGGCATCATCTCGAAATCGTCACCCTCCATGCGTCGTGCTTTGGCTATCACATCTTCACGTTCTTTTAAGGCCGTTGGCTTATAGGCGTTTATTAGGTCATAGAGTAGCTTGTATACGTTCTCCGTGTTCGTTGCCATTCTTTTCTTCAGCACGTAGTCGGCGTATGTGTCATGCCCCAGTAGCTGCGCTATCTCTCTGCGCAGGTTCACCAGTCTTTTACATATATCTATATTATTGGAGTCGTTGTCGTGCGTACATTCCGTGTTACGGGCCATGTATAGCTGTCTGCGCAGTTCTCGATTTTCTGCATATTGCATNNACNGCATGAACNANGGTNCGTCGNNNGTNNTAACCCATCCGNCCAAATCCCTTTCTTTGGCGGCAGCCAGTGCGGCGTTTCGCTGGCTCTCTGGCAATCCGGCCAAATCGGCCTCGTCCGTTATGTGCAATGTGAACGCTTTGTTTTCCTTCAGCAGATTCTGTGAGAATTGCAGCGACAACAAGCCGGCTTCCTCTGTCAGTTTGCGCAGACGCTCCTTTCCTTCCTCATCGAGCAGCGCGCCGGAGCGCACGAAACTGTCGTATGNCTTGNTGAGCAGNNTCTCCTCTTCGGGNGTCAGCTCACGGTGATTGTCATAAACCGCCTTTATGNGTTGGAACAGTTTCTCGTTCAGTGTCACATCGTTGTGGTGCTTGGTCAGCAGCGGCTGCATCTTTTGTGCAAGGGCCTCCATTTCCTCGTTAGACTCAGCCGACATCAGATTGAAGAACACTGTTGACACTTTGTCAAGCAAATCGTAATAGCCTTCTTCATCCGGCTCGGGGTCAATGATAGTATTGTCGAATGTGGGGCTGTCAGGATTGTTTATCAACTTGTCTATATGTTCGTTGTCACGCCTTATGCCTTCGATGAAAGCCGGCTCGAAATGCTCCAGCTTTATTTGGTCGAAAGGAACGGTTTCGTGCGGTGTGCTGTATTTCTTAAAGAAAGGGTTATTCTCGTTCATTGTCTTCTGTGTTTGTTAAACCCACTGAGGTGTGGTTCGTTTGTTGTTGGTGATATGTCTTATAGCAGTTGCAGTGCCGGTATGTCTATCATGCCTCTGCGTTGTATTATCTTTTCCTCGTTATGCAGAGCGTTCAGCGTGTTGGACACCTCCAGTCTGCTTACGTTCAGTTCCGCGGCCAGTTCCGCCATCTTTATGTGCAGCACTTTCTTTCCGGCCGGGTATCTGGAGTGGTGTTTGATAAACATTATTATACGCTCTTTCAGTTCTGTGTCGCGCGGCAACCATTGCTGTTGCTCAAGCTTTTGCGCCCGTCGGCATATCATGTTAAGGAAATTGAGCCTTACTATCATGTATCTTTCAAAAAGCAGTGTCAGCTCCTCTTTTGATATGCTGACAGACTCGCAGGTAACGTATGCCTTGTATGTGGAGTGGTAGTGAGGCGAGATGCCAAACAGTTTGTCCGGTTCCAACATCTGTACAGCCTGCACAAGCTCCTCAATATAGTAAGAGTGGTTCGCGGCGTGTGTGTTGATTTCTATCCAACCGTCTACTACGCAGACGAGCGATGAGCATGGCGTGTTTGCCTCTACTATTATGCTACCTTTCTTGTGGTGCCTGCAGTTGAAGCGTATGGTTTTTGATATGTCTGTCAACTCCTTCTCCGAGAGACCGAGAAACAGTGGCAGTTCCGCTATCTTGTTGTGGTTTATCTGCATTGTCTTTATTGTAGTATGTCCTTGGTCAGTTCGGGGGAGTACCATACGGCGTATTTCCCGTTGCTGTCATTATATATAATGTACGCTTTCAACTCTTTCTGTCGTGCCAGCACTTCCCGTGCCTTCTCCAGTCCCATCACCATGAATGCGGTGGCATAGGCATCGGCTTTGGCGCACGTGTTGGCTATGACCGTTGCCGACAGAATGTTATGTTGTACGGGAAATCCTGTTGCCGGGTCTATGGTGTGGGCGTATTTCTTGCCGTCTTTATAATAGANATTTCGGTAGTTGCCTGATGTTGCCATGGCCATNTCGGTCAATGACAGCACGGTTTGCAGCTCCTGACTTACGGCCAGAGTGTCATCTGTGGGCTTTGACACCCCTATGCGCCACGGTTTGCCGCTGTCGTTGGTTCCCTTTACGGACACTTCGCCGCCTATCTCGACCATATAGTCCTTTATGCCTTGTCCGGAGAGATAGCGGGCCACTAAGTCTACGCCGTATCCTTTGGCTATGGCGCTGCAGTCAAGCATGGTGCGCCGGTCTTGTTTCACGATGCGCCTGTTGCTGAGGCTTACTGTGTTGAAGCCGACAAACTGTTTTATGCTGTCAATATCGGCGGCGGTGGGCATGGCACCAGACTTGAAACCGAATCCCCATGCGTTGACCAGCGGGGCCACTGTTATGTCAAATGCTCCNTGGGNGTCATTGTACACCGTCGTGGCCAGATTGAATACCTCTATGAAACGTNCGTCTGCCTCTATGTCTTTATNTTGGTTTATGGCCGTTATGACAGACGAGGGGTTGAATGGTGACAGCGATTTGTCCACGTCTTTCAGCACCTGTTCTATTGCGGCTTTGTGGTTGTCGTCGCATTTGTAGGTTATGTTGTATGAGGTGCCGAATATAAATCCGGAGTCGTGTTGGTACACTGCGCTGTCCTTTCCTTTTCCGAATATAAACATCGCAACCAGCATCACTATGACGACCGGGAATATTATCGCTATGTTTCGGTTCCTGTTCTGCATGTTTGTCGGTGTGCTTTGTTGATAGTTTGTAAATAGCTTGTATACAGTTGGTTAATGATGTCGTTGTAATCGGGCTGCCTTTACGTTGTAATCGCGGTGCCTTTATGTCGTAATCGGGCTGCTTTTGCAATGTAATTGCACTGCGATTGTTTTGTGGCTTGGTAATGCTTGTTTTTGATATTGGAGAAGAATGCTGTCTTGTCCGCTTTGAGTGTCGGTCAGGTTATCTGCGTTTGCCGTTATTGGACAGCTCGATACTGATGTTGAATGTGCCTCCGAGTCGGTCTCCGTCTTTACCGTATCCGGGTACATACCATATCTTTTCGCCGTCGTTGCCTTTGCCTGCGAGTTTCATCTTGTATCTGAAACTCCATCCTAATCTGACCGGTCCCCAAAGTTTGGCGTCAATACTGAAAAGTAGCTCTGCCCAATGGTAGGCTATACTCTTCTCGCTGGTGGTGTAGGCTGTGGTGCCTCCCCAATACGGAACGTTTATGTCGCCGCTTATTTCTTGCTTGAAATTTGTGAAGCCGTATCGCGCTCCGGTAAACACCCTGTAGTCATCGTGCTTGTTCTTGGATATGTTCAGGTCGCAACCTATCTTGCCGTATGGAGCGTTGGTCTTGGCCTGTATGCCCGTTACGGGGTCGGTGTCGTGCTTTGCGGTGCCTAATCCCACTTCCAATATAGGGAAATACTTGTCTTTTAGGTTAACGCGCAGGGCACCTTCCACTTGCCCGTAGTCGCCGACAAGTCGCATTACCGTTCCGGCAAGGTCATAGGAGGCGGATATTCCGCGAAACAACGGTACAGTGTCTGCATCCGCCAGTTCGGTCTTTGTCTTGCGTCGTTGCTGTGCGTTGGCGTTACCGGGCATCGTCAACAGGCTGACTGTCGCTATTGCGCAGGCGGATATGTAGGTTCGTAACAGATGCATNGTTGCTTANNTTGGGGNTGNTTATGNTTACAGTNTCTNTGAAATTGTGTGTGCTGCTTACATCTTGTATTTGGTGGTGATACCGTGGCGCGCAGTCAACAGACTCGAATTGTGCTGTGTTGCTCTTCGTTATGCGTAGGACATCGGTCACGGAATCCGTTTCTGTCAGNTGTANTGTCATGGCTATCTCATCGGTTTCGGCATCGTAGCTCATTGGCAGGTCNAAGGAAACAACANTGCTCATCTTGTTGATATATACCGTATCGTTGTCCATTGCCACACGATGGAAGGTGATAGACATGGGGTATGCCAGCGATACCTGGCCGCCTTCGGCGTCCTGAATGGCGTAATGGCACATCACCCTGCCCTCGATATTGCAGTCAATGGAAGAACATCCGGCAACGCCAAGGGCGATGATTGATGCTGCTATGAATGAAAATGCTCTCATGTCGTTTGGCTTATATGGTCTTTTCTATNTGATAGTCGTTACNGCTCTNTGAGGAACNGCTGNNAAGGTNGGCCANAAAACCGGNCAAAAAGAGTTGGGTGCCTATAATCATCATTGAGAGGGAGATATAGAAATATGGCGAATCGGTGACGAGACGCTGTGCTATGCCGTGGCTTAGGCTCCATAGTTTGTCTATACCTATGATCAGGGCGGAAACGAAGCCAATGAAAAACATCAGTGAACCGAGAAAACCGAAAACGTGCATGGGCTTGCGGCTGAAGGTGGAGAGAAACCATAGCGTGATAAGGTCAAGGTAACCGTTGACGAAACGGTTCCAACCCATGAACTTGGACTTGCCGAATTTGCGTGCCTGATGGTGCACAGGCTTCTCGCCTATCTTCTCAAAACCGGCGTTCTTGGCCAGATATGGCATGTAACGGTGCATCTCTCCGTACACCTCTATGTTCTTGACTACATCCTTGCGGTAGGCTTTGAGGCCGCAGTTGAAGTCGTGAAGGTTGTGTATGCCGCTGACTTTGCGGGCCGTTGCGTTAAAGAGCTTGGTGGGAATGGTTTTTGAAAGCGGGTCACCCTTGGAACGGTTTTGCTTGTATCCGCTGACAAGGTCGTAGCCATCCTCTGTTATCATACGGTACAGTTCGGGTATTTCGTCGGGAGAATCCTGCAAATCGGCGTCCATTGTTATTACGACATCACCTTGAGCGGCATTGAAACCGCAATAGAGTGCCGGCGATTTACCGTAGTTACGCCTGAACTTTATGCCGTGCACATGCTCGTCTTGCGCGGCTAATTTTTCTATTATGTCCCATGAGTGGTCTGAGGAACCGTCGTTTACGAATATTATCTCGTAGGAAAAACCGTGCTCTTTCATTACACGGCCTATCCATGCGTGAAGCTCCGGGATTGATTCCTCTTCGTTATATAGCGGTACTACTACTGAAATATCCATGTCGTTGTCTTGTGTTTTGTCTGTAGTGTTTAATTCCTTTTCTTGCTCCTCATACCGATAAGACCCAATATCAAAGCCAGAAATGACGACATCACGATACNGTTGANGAATATGNTGAANGCAAATTCTATAGGNCTCAGACCGCCGATGGNTTCTATNTCCGTCTCCAATTCNTCGGGATTGAGCCCCGTTTGCCTGAAACTCTCCCTCAGTTCAGGCATGGAAATGTTATTGCGCAGGGCGTTTATGAGCATTCCGTTGTCTAAGAAATAGAAGTAAAGCAAGGTGGCTCCGGCCATAAGGATTGAGGCGTAAGTCGTTGTGAAAATGCAGAATGCAGTGGCTCTGCTATATGATATGCTACCGTCAAGCACATTGTCGCGGAAGCGGCGGAGGCGGAAATAGATCACAAACGGGGTGGCTATGACACCCGTAATGAACCCCATCTGCAACGCAGGCTCCTTGATACTGCCAACGAAACAGCCGAGAGTGGCAATCCATAAAAGGCCGATCCATAAGCCGTCTTGGCGGGCAAAAGCCCTAAGTTGAATATATTCTTCACGTGAAATCATGGTACAAAGGTACTCATTTTATTTTGATTATATGTATTTCAAGTGCTCTGAAAACTTAAAAAACATTAACTTGCGGCAGATTTTAATCTCTTTTGACCAAAAATGTAAATAAAAAGTAGTACCTTTGCACCGCTTTTAGAGTATTGCCGCTATGCAATACGAGAAGAAAGATACACGGGCAAGTCTTGCACGACCAGCTCCCTCGGAATCCTCCAGGACGGGAACGTAGCAAAGGTACTTGGTTGTAGCGGTGCGATGTAAGTAGCTTGCCCACCCCGCCTCTTTAGCTCAGTTGGCCAGAGCACGTGATTTGTAATCTCGGGGTCGTTGGTTCGAATCCGACAAGAGGCTCTGAAAAAGTAAAAGGGACACTCGGATAGAGTGTCCCTTTTTGTGTTGTATNNCCCGTATGTATGGTTCATTGAAACGGTTACGGGGCGAGAAAGCGTTCCTTTCTTAATGAAAGCATGTTTAGGAGAGGGGCAGAACGCACACATGCCGCGCTCTGTTGTCGGGTGCGGCATGTGTGTATGATATGGCGTTTATGGTTATTTCGTGTAGCTGTAAACAATCTCCATGATTGCTTTTCCTATGGCATCGGCCTCTTCCATGGTGTGTGCCTCGCTGTATACACGTATGATTGGCTCGGTGTTTGACTTGCGAAGATGAACCCACTTGTCAGGAAAGTCAATCTTGACGCCATCAATGTCGTTCACCGTAACATCCGGTTGCGACTCATACTTCTTCTTGACTTCTGCTAAAATGGAGTCAACATCGGTGTCAGGGGTTAGGTCTATGCGGTTTTTCGCAATGAAATATTCGGGGAATGTCTTGCGCAATTGACTGACCTTAACGCCTTTTTGTGCCAGAGAAGAAAGGAATAACGCAATGCCTACGAGTGCATCACGACCGTAATGACTCTCAGGGTATATGACGCCTCCGTTGCCTTCGCCGCCTATTACGGCACCGACTTCTTTCATTTTTGTGGTCACGTTGACCTCGCCTACGGCTGCTGCGCTGTACTGCCCGCCGTGTTTCTCTGTGACATCACGTAAGGCACGGGTGCTGGAAAGGTTGCTAACGGTGGCACCGGGGGTATGGGATAGAACGTAATNCGCCACACTTACAAGCGTATATTNCNCGCCATACATAGTGCCATCTTCGCAAATGAACGCCAAANGGTCTACGTCCGGATCCACAACGATACCAAGATCATACCCGCCTTTCCTCAGTTCGCCCATTATTCCGCCAAGATTCTTCTCCAAAGGCTCCGGATTGTGGGCGAAATCGCCGTTAGGCTCGCCGTTGAGTATGGTATATTCAACTCCAAGGCGGTCGAGTAGTGGAGGGAGTATTATTCCGCCAACGCTGTTGATGCAATCTACTACGACTTTGAAGCGGGCGTTTTGCACTGCTTTCGCATCGACAAGTTGCAGTGACATGACAGAATCTATGTGGCGTTGGTCAAAGTTCTCTTCAGAATATTTGCCGAGATGGTCTACATCGGCATAGATAAAACTCTCGGCTTCAGCTATTGCCAGTACCTCGGCGCCGTCTGTTGCCGTCAGGAACTCACCGTTGGCGTTGAGCAATTTCAGCGCGTTCCAATGGCGTGGATTATGTGATGCGGTTATTATAATGCCGCCATCGGCTCCAGCCATGGTCACGGCCATCTCGGTAGTCGGGGTTGATGCCGGCCCTATGTTTANCACATCATAACCCATACCGANCAGGGTGCCGCACACAANANTCTTTACCATCTCGCCGGNAATGCGTGCATCGCGTCCCNCAACNANCTTGTTGCTGCCGTTAGGGGTGGACTTGCGTATGAAAGAAGCGTATGCAGACGTGAACTTTACGATGTCAAGTGGATTGAGAGTGTCACCGGCCGGGCCTCCGATTGTGCCGCGAATGCCGGATATTGATTTTATTAGTGACATGGTATTTAATGTATTGTTTAGTGTTTGTATATAGATTTTCTGTTATGATATAGGCGTTGTCACTTACTCGGCACGCATATATGTTATGTCGTAGTGGCAGGCATATACGTTGTTTGTGGCTTGCATCTGACCGCTGTCGTGTGGCACGATGACCTTGATGTGGGCAATATTCTCATCTGCAGACTGTGGCCTGCCGAGCTTTATGTATGTTAGTGGCACCAGCCAGCCGGCAGGAACTTGTGTGCTTCCGTATGTAGNAGACATCAANCCTGATGTGAATGTGNCGTTAAAGNTTCCGCTTNTGTTTCGTACCGTCATCTTGNCGACCACNGTCGCNTAGCTTATGCNGCCTTCGTTGNTTANCTGCAGGGCGTTATTGTTGATGTTATATTCCGTGAAGCGGCACAGGACATCGGCGCTTTCGCCGTTTTTCAGTTTCTCACCACATCCCTTGTCCACTATCTGCATATAGATGCCGGAGGACTTGAAGAATACATATTCGTTATTCTCCAGTGATGTAGTCTCCCCTTGTGCCTTGAACTGGTCTTCGCTTATGATTGTGATATTGTTGTTATGTATGTATGCGGTTATTGCGCTTTCCTCACGTTCTTTCTGTTCAGCGTATGTTTCCGTTTCCGTACATGATGTGAATACCAGCAGCGCTACAATGGCAGCGCAAAGTGTATGGATTATTTTGTTCATCTATTATGGGTTACTATTTGTTTGCGGTGCAAAGATAATAAAAAAATGACACATAAGTTGCCAACGCCTGAATAATAACAGTTAAAAAATAAAAATTACAGCATGGTGGCGTATTTTCTTATTGCCGTTCTCGTTATCTGTTCCGCTTCGGCCAGCGAGCAGTACAATCTTCCGCCGGAAGCGTTCTTATGTCCTCCTCCGTTGAAGTACTTTGCGGCCATTGTGTTGCATGGGAAATTATCCACAGAGCGCAGACTTACCCACACAAGGTTGTCTTTTTCCGTGTCCTCACGTAATGATATTGACAGACGGTGTCCTTTTATCTGTAGTGGAATGTTTACGAGTCCCTCGGCATCTCCTTTCACAAAGTGGAATCGTTTCTGATCTTCTCGTGATATGGTGTAGTACGATGCCCGCAGCGGTGTCAGCACTTTCAGCTTCTGATACAGGACATATCCCGTCAGACGCAGCCTGTCTATACTTGCCACATGAAAGGTATTGCGGTATATTTTATCCTTGTCTATACCCTTGGCCAGTAGCAGTGATATGATATAGAATATCTCCGGCCGTGTAGAATTGTAGGTGAATCCTCCGGTATCGGTCATCATTCCGGCGTATGTCGTTACGGCCATCTCTTTGGTCATGGCCTCATAGCCGCCCAATTGCCATATTATTCTGAATACAAGCTCTGCGGTACTCGACATCTCCGGGTGCGATATGCTTACCTCCGCATTGATTTCCGGTTCGAGATGGTGGTCTATAAGCATCAGGCGGGCCTTGCTTTTCGTTACTTCCTTTGCTATTGCGTCTCCGCAGCGCGACAATGCGCCAANGTCAAGGCAACATATCAGCTCGGCGTTTTGTATGGCCTCTTTTGCCTCTTCGGTCTTTTTGTCGAAACGTGTCANCGTGTTNGTCCCAGGAANCCATTNNAGNAAGTCCGGAAACATGTCCGGAACAATGAATGTCACGTTCTTATCCTGTTGCTCAAGGTATCTCATCCATGTCAGCGACGAGCCTAATGCGTCACCGTCGGCATTGATATGGCATATTATTACAATATCGTTTACAGACGAAACGAGGTCGCGCAGTTGTGCGACCTCGTTGCTGTTCAGTATATTAATGTTCATTTCTTATATCTGTTTTTAGAACAGTTTGTTTGGGTAAACACCGTCTTCCACCAGCTTTGCGATACGCGCTACGGTGTCGGGGCGGTCTTCCGAGTATGTCACACCGAACCATTTGCTTGTCGTGTCGAGTACTTTACAGGTGGCGGTGCCCTCGTTTATCAGCTTGTTTACCATCAGAGGAATGAAGAACTCAGACTTCAGGTTAGCGATATTGGCCGGGTCTGCGAGGAATTGTTTGAAGAATTCCTCCGAGTGTTGGAAGTAATCGGGAGTGAATCCCCACATGTTCATGCTCACAGGGCACTTCTCGTCCACTGCAACCCATGCTCCGTTGTCATCGTTGTTGTCACGATATGCCACCGTACCGTCTTCCTGTCGTGCTATCTTTGTGCGCTCCACACATGTCGTGAGGCAACCGTTTTCGTCCGTAGAGCAGATGCCGCGGCTTACCGTTCCGTTTTCGCTCAGGGTGTTACCGACACGGAATCCCACCATTGCATATTGTCCTTTGGCATCGTCAGGCAGTTCGGAGAGGAATTTACCCACTACCATAAAGGCGTCACGGTTGTAGAAATCGTCGCAGTTTATCACGCAGAACGGCTCCTTAATCACGTCCTTGCCCATTAGTACCGCATGGTTTGTGCCCCATGGTTTCTGTCTTCCCTCAGGCACGGTGAAGCCTTCCGGCAGCGCATCGATACTCTGAAAACACAGCTCACATTTTACCTTGCCTTCATATTTTGACAATATTTGTGTGCGGAATTGCTCCTCAAAGTCCTTGCGTATTACCCATACTATCTTGCCAAAGCCGGCTTGTATGGCGTCATAAATACTGTAATCCATAATTGTCTCACCGTTCGGGCCCAGACCGTCAAGCTGCTTCAGACCGCCATAACGGCTTCCCATGCCCGCAGCAAGTAGAAAAAGTGTTGGTTTCATAATATGATTTTTTAGATTAGTATATGTAGTTCTGTTGCGTTTCGGCTTAATTCGTGTCGCGAATTATGCTACAAAGTTAATCGTTTATTTTGAATTATTACGGTTGTTAAGTAAAATTAACAGAAAAATATCATCCATCTGAGGCTCATTCCTTACTCAGCGGATTCCATCCTTGCGACAATAATTCAAACTCGTTGCCGTCTCTTGACACAAGCTGCATGCCGTATTCTGCTTTGGTAATGTGTCCTATTACCTTTATGCCGTCCATGTTTTGCAGTGCCTCGTTGTCGCCTATAGGGCATGTAAAGAGCAGTTCATAGTCCTCACCGCCGTTCAATGCGCATGTCGTCACGTTCATATTCAGCTCTTCAGCCATTACGGCCGTCTGATAGTCTATCGGCAGGAACTTCTCAAAGATACGGCATCCTGTCCCGGACTGCTTGCATATATGGTGTAACTCCGATGACAGACCGTCGGATATATCCATCATTGCCGTAGGACTTATGCCTGCTTCACGCAGTTTTATTAAAATGTCGCCTCTCGCCTCTGGCTGCATTTGCCGTTGTATCAGATACTCCTTGCCGGCAAAGTCCGGCTGCCATGCCTCGTTCATTTGCTTCCGCAACNATTCTATCTGCCTTTGGTCCTTAGCCTCTTTCAGCTTTTTCTGTATCTCTTTTACCTNNGAGTANTNNACNATTTTCTCTCTTTCCAGCAGTTGCAGGCCCATGTATGCGGCTCCAAGGTCTCCTGAAACGCATACAAGGTCAGTATCCTTCGCACCGTTACGGTATATTATATCCTCTTTTTTAGCCTCGCCGATGCATGTTATACTTATTGCCAATCCGGTGAGGGACGATGTGGTATCGCCACCGACAATGTCCACTCCCCATTTGTCGCAGGCCATGCGCAGACCGTCATAGAATGCCGCCATATCCTCCACCGCAAAGCGTTTGGACAACGCTATGCTTACAGTCATTTGCCGTGGTGTCCCTCCCATGGCGAAAATATCGCTGATATTCACCATTGCCGNCTTGTATCCGAGGTGCCGCATGTCCATGTATGTAAGGTCAAAGTGTACCCCCTCCATCANCATGTCGGTCGNTATGAGAGTCTCTGTGTCAGGGTAATGCAACACGGCGCAGNCGTCTCCCACGCCTTTTACCGTCGCTTCGTNNTTTNTCTTAATATCTTTTGTCAGGTGGTCTATCAGTCCGAACTCACCTAATTTGGCTATTTCCATCCGTGTTTTTGGGTTATTATGATGTTAAAATACCTATGTCGCGTTACGTCTTTGGTTGCCGTCGGCATGTTATTGTATCCTTGCCGCCATCTCTTTCATTATCGCTGTCATCAGCGGTTGGGCGTTGTTGGCCGCCTCCTGCACCTCTTCGTGTGTCGTCTCCACCGGCGAGTCTGATATTCCCTCATTCGTTATGATGCTTATTCCGAACACTTTTATGCCACAGTGTCTTGCCACAATCACTTCCGGCACGGTACTCATGCCCACCGCATCGCCTCCCATTATGTGGTATGCGCGATACTCCGCCGGTGTTTCATAGCTTGGCCCCTGCACTCCGCAGTATGTGCCGTGCACCAGTCTTATGCCTTTCTCCGTGGCAATGCTGTCCGCCATGCTTATCATTGCCTTGTCGTATGGCTCGTGCATGTCAGGAAAANGCGGCCCTTGCGGTATGTTCTTGCCCCTTAGCGGGTGCTNCGGAAAAAGGTTTATGTGGTCGGTTATCACCATNAGGTCGCCCAGATGAAAATCCTTGTTGGCACCTCCGGCGGCGTTGCTTACGAACAACGTCTTGACACCCAGTTCACACATCACTCTGATAGGGAATGTAACCTCCTGCATGGAGTATCCCTCATAATAGTGAAAGCGTCCTTTCATGGCCAGTATGTCTCTGCCACCTAATTTGCCGAATATCAGTTTCCNGTCGTGTCCCTCCNCTGTTGACACAGGAAAATGGGGTATGTCATTGTATGAAAACTCGTAAGTGTNGGTTATTTCAGAANCCANTTGTCCGAGACCCGNGCNCAGCACTATCGCCAATCGGGGCGATGTTGTCATACGTGTCTTTAGCCATTCCGCCGTTTCTTTGATGCTTTCGTACATAGTCTATGATTTTATTGTTGAATTTCTCTTCCTCGTCCTGCATGAAACTGACCCGTATCGGTTGCACGTATATATGCCTTTTTANCTCTGCCGACANTCCTTTTACCGTNTNCAGGCNTGTCGCATCCTTCTCTGTCGTTATGACTATGGCGGGCTTCTCCATCATTTTGAAAGCCGTATTGATAGCTTCCGCGTCTGATGGCGTAAACAAATGGTGGTCGCCGAAGGTCATTGGCGTAACGCTCTTGCAATGCCCTTTCAGGTCTTTTAGCATCTGTTCCGGCGACGCTATGCCCGTTACGAGCAATACATTTGGCAGCATTGTCTCGTCAGGAGCCTCCTCGCCTTCGGCAAACAACGGTTGCAACGGACTGTGCTCTATTGTAGTGAAGTACAGGTCTTGATACGGATATAACGCCATGGTGCGTTGCAATACCCTGAAGCTCATAGGCTTCAGGTCTTTCGGACATTTTGTTATTATCACTATGTCAGCCCTGTTCTTGCCCTCTTTCGGCTCCCGTAATCGGCCTGCCGGCAGCAGTTTGTCGTAGATTATAAGACGATGATAGTCTACTAACAGTATGTTCAGCCCGGGTTTTACGTATCTGTGTTGGTAAGCGTCATCCAGCAGCACCAGTTGCGTGTCGTTTGTCTCCGGTGCCGCCAGCAGTGTCTCTATCCCCTTGCACCGGTTTGCTTCCACCACCACGTGTATATCCGGAAACTTACGGTGCATCTGATATGGCTCATCGCCAATCTCCCGCATGGTGGTGTCTTTGCCGGCTAACCGGTATCCTTTGCTTTTTCGTTTGTATCCCCTGCTCAGTACCGCCACTTTTATCTTGTCGTGCAACAGCCGTATGAGGTATTCCACGTGTGGAGTCTTGCCGGAACCGCCAACGGTAATATTGCCCACGGCTATTACCGGCACGTCAAACGACCTGCTTTTTAACACTTCTGTGTCAAAGAGCAGGTTTCTTAACCACACGCCCATACCGTATATCCATGCGAGTGGCAACAGCCATTTGTTTATCTTGATGAAGTCTCCTTCCATTCTTCAATAGAGGGTATATGGTTGTTTCTTTCTTCTTGTAATGCCGGTGCTGTCCGTTGGCGGCTGTCGGTCAGCGGTTGTTTATTATCACTTCGCACCTTGCCTGCACGGGACACTGCTGTTTTATGTTCCTTATCAGCACAAACGGCTCATAAAACGTACCCAATGTGCTGCGCAACTGTTCGTCCAGCTCGTTGCCGTTGCCTCCGGCTTTCTCCGTCAGTTGTTCCATCCACGACGGCTCGGTTGGGTATGTTACGGTCTCATAGCTCTTTATCTTGGCCAGTTGCGCGGCTTTTGCTATGGCGTCGCCTGTCCCGCCGAGAGCGTCAACAAGTTTTACTTTCAGTGCGTCCTGACCCAGCCATACACGTCCTTCGGCTATGCCTTTCACCTGCTCCACGCCCATTCCTCTGCCTTCCGCCACCCGTTTGCAGAACAGTTCGTAGCCACGGTTTACGTATTGTTGCAGCATCTCCGTCTCCTCGGCGTTGAACGGCCGTGCCGTCTGTAGCATATTGAAGTCTGAGTGCTTGTTGGTCTTCACATTGTCAAATTTCAATCCTAACTTCTCCGTTATCAGTCCGCTCATGTCGGGGAAAGCCCCGAAGATGCCTATGGAGCCTGTCAGTGTCGTGGGTTGTGCTATTATGTAGCTCGCTCCGCATGACAGGTAATACGCTCCCGATGCGGCCATGCCGCCCATTGACACCACTACCGGCTTTTTCGCTTTCAGAGTCTTCATGGCATGCCATATCTCCTCGGACGCAAAAGCGTCTCCACCGCCGGAGTTGATACGCACCACTACCGCCTTCACGTTGTCATCGTTTGCCAGCTCTTCAAGATTGCGTATCATCTCGGTGCTGACAATGCCTGCGTCGCCCATTATGGCGCCGGCTTCTTTGGCTCTTACGACGGAGCCTTCGCAGTAATATACCGCAATCTTGTTCTTGTCGCTACGCCTGCCTACAGAACTTCTGTTCAGCGCGCTGCATGTTATTTGGTTTATCTCTTTGTCTTTGTCGGCTTTCAGCAGCTTTTTCAACTCTGTCTTTACCTCTTCCGCATACATGGTCTTGTCCACTAATTTGTGGCGGAGCAGGTATTCTGAGGAACGGAACATGGGCAANTCGTCGNCGCATNGGTTCACCTCTGTCGTGCTTATGTTTCTTGATTTGCTTATGTCGGCGGTCACAGCGTCCCATATACCGCTGATATAGCGTGTTACCTGCAACCTGTTCTCGTCGCTCATGCGGTCTTCCGTGTATTGCTCCGTGGCGCTTTTGTATTTGCCTACCTTCACAACGGTCATCTTTATGCCCGCCTTTGCCAGCAGGTCTTTCATATACATAGGCTGTGCTGCCACTCCGTGCAGGTCAAGCATCCCCTCCGGGTTGATCCACACTTGGTCTGCTGCGGAGCATACGTAATACGCCCCTTGGGTGTANTCCTTGGCNTAGCTCACTATCAGTTTTTTCTTTGCCTTGGCCCTNAGCAGCGCNTGCCGTATCTCTTGCAGTGAGGCATAGTCGCTGCTCACTATCCCCGCCCTGATGTATATTGCACGTATCTCTTTGGTATCGGCGGCTTTGTCTATCGCCCCCGTTATGTCATCGAGGCCTTGTTGAATGCTGCCTCCGCCCATAATGCCGTCAAGCGGGCTTTCGGTTGCGTGCTCCGCTATGTCTCCTTGCAGGTTAATGGTCAGCACACTGCCGTCTTCTATGTCGAGAAGGTCGCTACTGTCTGCCGCTATGACGCTGCCTATCGTTATCAATGCCAGAATGAATAGCATTGTCAGACAACCCAATGTGCCGGTAAACGAGGCTATGGTGATTTTTATAAATTGTCGCATGTAGGCTAAATGATAAACACGTTGCAAAAATAATAAAAATATTCCGATAAACAATCTTTTATTTGTTGTTTTTGAAAAATAGTATAAAAAATATCCTGTTTTTATAATTTTGTAAAACAAAATGCTTACCTTTGCAACATATAAGAGGGCTCGCAACGGTCGGGACGGCATGGNCATGACAACGCTTTTGATGTATGTTTCCGTTGCGGCGTGATTTGAATGCTTTGCAATCGCATTGCGATTATCATGTAAAAGCAATGCGATTGCCTTGTAAAAGCATAGCGATTACAATGTAATTGCACTGCGATTACGATACTATTTATTACTACTAACTAATTATTTGAAAATGAGAAGATTATTATTTTTGACCATGTTGCTTGTCGCATTGCAGGCTATTGGAGCCGACAGGTATGACATGACCAAGCCGATGCCTGTGTATGATGATGCTACGGGATATGGTTATGACGTGGTGGAGGCTCCCAACCTAAAGGCAAAGACACCGCAACCGTTCTATTTTTCTGTAAAGGTACCTGACGGCAACTATCGTGTTACCGTGGAGCTGGGCAGCAAAAGCCGTGCGGCCGAGACAACCGTGCGTGCGGAGTCGNGGNGTATGATGGTGGAANAATGNGTGACGAAGAAGGGGCAGACGCGGACATATTCGTTCCTTGTCAACAAACGCACTCCGGAGATAGACGGCAACAGGAAGGTACGTATCAAGCAGGGTGAGGTCGGAAGCATGACGTGGGACGACAAACTGACACTGGAGTTCAACGGTGCGGCACCGGCGGTGAAGACCATAACGATAGAGCCGGACACCGTATCGACCACGCTTTATCTGTGCGGAAACTCCACTGTGGTGGATCAGGGCAAGGAACCGTGGGCGTCATGGGGACAGATGATACCCCGATGGTTTAATGACAGCCTGTGTGTTGCCAACTNNNGCGAGAGTGGACTGANGGCATCNTCGTTCATGGCGCAGTTGCGTCTTGACAAAATCCTTTCCATGATGCGTAAGGGAGACTATGTGGTGTGTGAGTTCGGGCATAATGACGAGAAAGAGAAAGGACCGGGCAGGGGAGCGTGGTATCACTATTCCGTAGCCTTGAAGACATTCGTTGACCGTGTGAGAGAGAAAGGCGGTAATGTCATTTTCTGCACGCCGACACAGCGTCGCTTCTTCAACAGCGACGGTACATTACGCAATACGCACGGTGACTTTCCTGAGGCGATGAAAGCGGTGGCACAGCGTGAGCAGGTGCAGTTGATAGACCTCAATGCCGATACCAAGACCCTGTTTGAGGCAATGGGAGTGGATGGCTCAAAACATCTGCTCGTACACTATCCGATGGGCTCTTTCCCATGGCAGGTAAAGGATTTTGCGGACAATACGCATTTCAATCCTTTCGGGGCGTATGAGGTGGCAAAACTTGTGGTGATGGGGTTGAAGGCCCTTGATTCTCCGCTTGTGTCATACCTGCGTTTTGACTGGACGGATTTCTCACCATCCGCACCTGACGACTGGAAAACATTCTATTGGCCTCTCTCTCCGCTCTTTGATGGCAAGAAACCGGATGGAAACTGATTGAGGTATATCCTCCTTACTGGTACATCGCACCCTGTATGGGCGCAATATCCAAGTCAGGTGGTGCCACGGGGGCATGATGTATATAGTGACATCTGTATTTAGCCCTGTAATGGCGATGGACGTGTTCGATTCACAAATGGAGAACGTCGGCTTCGTATAACGCATGTGCGATATGACAATGATATGTCGTTGCTTGAATATGACAGCGCGTCACGCCCTGTAAGGGTGCAATATCCAAGCCCGGGGTTTCAACCCCGGGAATAAGGATGTCCAACCTTTCAAATTGTATTTCGCCCTGTAGGGGCGGGACATCAACCGTCCCAANNTTNCATAGNCATACAATTCTGTAGTNGTCCNNCCCCTACANGNCGAAATACGATATATCCGTCTTATATGGATACCACAGGGTTAAAAACCCTGGGCTGNAATATTNCACCCCTCNAGGGTGCTGATGTGCGGNAAAGATGCAAAACCTTTANACANGGTTGTTGGTAAACGGATANTGTCCGGGTGCTGATATGCGAAGCNAATAATGTTAAACTTTTATTTATAATCAACGTCAAATAAATGTCACAGTCACTGGTTAAAATATATCTCCATATAATATTCTCAACGAAAAATAGGGAGAATATTTTGCCCAAGTCATCGCTGACAGATGTTCAGGCGTATATATCCGGTGTAATAAAAAATAATGGTTGTGTACCTATTATAATAGGAGGTGTCACCAATCATGTACACATACTGTGTGAATTGTCAAGCACTATAACGGTATCCGATTTGATACGTAAGATAAAAACAAGTACATCTATATGGTTAAAAGAATATAATATATGTGATAGCAGTTTCTCATGGCAAGGAGGATATGCTGCCTTTTCGGTTAGCCAATCGCAGGTAGACACCGTTACTGCATATATCGCCAATCAGGAACAGCATCATCTGAAACGGACATTTAAGGAAGAGTTAACTGCATTCTTAGAAAAGTATGATGTGAAATATAACAACCAATATCTTTGGACATGATGATATGATAAATAATAACAATCGCTTTCTCGTATGAACATCCAATAGTGACATAGTCGTTATGTAAAAGTCACTACACATCGTGCTCTGTTTGGATTATGTTTAATACGGCAAAATGTTGCCGTTGTGTGAATATGACAGCGCGTCGCACCCTGTAAGGGTGCAATATCCAAGCCCGGGGTTTTAACCCCGGGAATAAGGATGTCCAACCTTTCAAATTGTATTTCGCCCTGTAGGGGCGGGACACTAACCATCCCAATCCTTCATCGCTTGTGCAATTCGTTTCTTTTGCCAGCTCTAATGTAAATGAAATATATAAACCAAATTACTAACTTTATACAAAAAACAATGAAAAAGAACTATCTGTTATTACTACTTGTGATGTTCTTTGCCCTTGCTGCGTCGGCACAACGTGCGGTTGATAAACTCAACCGAGGTGTTGTGGCGGTAAAAATCGCCAAGGGAGTATTCGTCAGCTGGCGAATACAGAGCGAGGAATATTACGATGTAACCTACAACCTTTACCGTAACGGAACGAAGGTGGCCGAGAATTTGAACACATCCAACTACACTGATGCCGCAGGCTCTGCTGACAATACCTATCAGGTGGCACCTGTTGTACGTGGTGTGGAGCAGGCTAAGAGCGAGGCCGTATCCGTATGGGGCAATGACTATTTTGAGATAACCCCGAAACACGACCCCTCTCTCACCTCTACCTATATCCCCAACGATGCATGCTGTGCCGATGTTGATGGCGATGGAGTGGTGGAGATACTGCTGAAGTACACCAACAAGGAGGAGGCTGCTGCCTCATTCCCAAAGGAAGGTCACAATAAGGAATACACACTCTTTGAGGTGTTGAAGCTCGATGGTACCGTATTGTGGTGGGTTAACTGCGGCCCTAATATGGGAGACTTCCAGAACAATGAGCAGAACATTGTTGGCTACGACTGGGACCTTGACGGTAAGGCCGAGGTTGTCATGCGACTTTGTGAGGGTGCCACCATACACTATTCCAACGGTTCCACCTACACTATAGGCGCTAACGGCAAGAATGGCGGCGCATGGACCAACTATCGTCAGCCAAAATCAGGCGGCGTGGAGTGGTTTANATACTATGGCANTNANTTCCTGCTCTATTGTANCGGTCAGACAGGTGAGCCATACCAGTGTATACCGTTCCCTTTGAAGCGTTATGAGGCCGGAGAGACAAGCCTGCAAAGCGCATGGGGCGACGGATACGGCCACCGTTCCAACAAATTCTTCTTCGGTGCGCCGTACCTTGATGGCCGCAAGCCGAGCATATTCCTCGGACGTGGTATCTATACCCGCCATAAGTTCGCGGCATTGGATGTCAATCCCGATACCCACGAGCTCACAACGCGCTGGACATGGACCAACAACCAGGCCGGCTCACCATGGTACGGTCAGGGATACCACAACTACGCCATTGTGGACGTGGACTGGGACGGCCGTGATGAGATTGTGTTTGGCTCAATGGTTATAGATGATAACGGTAAGGGATTGTCCACTACCGGTCTTGGTCATGGTGACGCTCAGCACCACGGCGACTTCAATCCGTATGTGCACGGGCAGGAAGGCTTCTTCTGTAACGAGGATCAGCCGGCTAATAACTACCGTGACCTTACAACGGCAAAGATATATCACCGCTATGCTGCTTCAGGAGATGACGGACGTTCCATAGCCGGTAACTTCAACAATATATGGCCGGGAGCTATGGGCTTCTCCGCACATGAGGATGCTATAAGCTGTGTTACGGGAGAGGTTATGCCGGGAATGACGAAAAATGGCGTTGGAATGAACTTCAATGTTTATTGGGATGGTGACCTCTGCGAGGAGACATTTAACGGTGGTGACAATACCCCGGGCTACATATACAAATATGGTAACGGCGCTACGATAAAGGAGTTGACCGGCTCACTGACCAATAACAGTACCAAGGCTACACCATGTTTTATGGGCGATATACTCGGTGACTGGCGTGAGGAGTTCATCATGCGCACCGCCGACAATAAGCTGCGTATCTATACCACTACCATAAGCACAAAGTGGCGTAACTATTCTCTGTGGTATGACCATCAGTATCGTAACGGCGTGGTATGGCAGCCATGCGGCTATAACCAGCCGCCTCATGTGTCATACTTCCTCGGCGAGTTGGAGGGTATTACGCAGGCGCCTCCGTCATTGGGTATGACTGGCAGAAAAGAGATAGCCAACGGAGGCACAATCACCTCTGCGGATGATGTTATCACTACCTGTGAGACAAACGATATGACCGTGGCAGTGGCCGATGGCGCTACACCTTATATATATATAGACAATGCACCGACATGGGTACAGGGCTCTGCGCCGTCAGAGGCGACACAGAAGAGCTATCCTATCACTACCGCTACTTACACCCATACGCTTACGGGTGGAGCGTTTGCCGGTGATATGCGTCTGGTGAAACAGGGTGACGGCGTACTCGTGTTGCCTGATGTGACACAACTTTACAGCGGTGCTACAGAGGTATGGGCAGGCACACTTGCTTTCAATGGTAAGCTGCAGAACTCACGTTTGTGGCTCAACCGCCACTCTAACCTCAATAGTGATGGCGGCAATTTCAAGACTATACAGGCCGATTATGCTGCTACGATACGTCCTGGCGGAGCGGAGGAGAAAGCCGGTGCCATTACTGTCGCTGACTCTCTGATACTCAATTTCGGCGCTATATGCGAGATAGACATCTACAGTGAGGGACTTGCTGCCGACCAACTCAATGCGGGAGTGTTGAAGATAGAGAAAAAGATCTGGCCAAACGGCGGTGGACCGGCATACGATACCCCTGTGTTCCGCATCAATGCACATAAGGCAGCGGGTGAGGAGACTATTGCCGACGGTAAGTATCTCTTGGGTTCTGTAGGTAAGATTGTCGGTAACATTGATAATATCGTGTTGGAGGGACTGACATATCAGAAGACATTCCTCACATACGAGGATGGCAAACTCTACCTCAATGTGCGCAATTACAGCTCTGACCCTGTTTCTTGGGTAGGAGACAAGAACGGAATATGGGATCTTGACAATGAGCTGAACTTTAAGGATGACGTTACAGGTGAGGCGTCAGGGTTCTACGCCGGAGCGGACGTGACGTTCAATGACGATGCCGCCACTACCAACGTAACTGTTAAGGGCAATGTCGTTCCGGGTAATATCACGTTCAACAACAACAAGACGTACACCATTGACGGCGACAGTATTGTCGGTTATCCGACATTGCTAAAGACGGGTTCAGGAGAACTCAAGCTGAATAATCTTAACCGTATTGGCTCTACTGTCATTTCCGGTGGTAAACTTTATGCCGCTTCCATGGCAAATGCTATCGGTAATGACTGCGGATCGCTCGGACTTATCAATAATACGGTTACTGTATCCAATGGCGGAGCCTTCGCTTTGTCATCTACAGGCACTTCCGGACAGAGAATATATGTAGGTCAAGGAGACGGCGAAGTATATATACCGTCAGGAGTAACAATGACACAGGTAGCGACTATTAGCGCGAACGGAGGCTCTACGCTGACAAAATCAGGTGCCGGTACGATCGTGCTTAATAACACTTTGGGTACGGCGTTGAATGTTAAGGGCGGTACGTTTAATTATGCAAATAACGTGTCTTACACCAGACTCGTAACGCTTGAAGGTACATCGGCCATAGCCGGAGTAGGTTTTAAGAGCACACCGGTGGCGGTATCTCAGAATGCTGTCGCCACATGGACATTGGCAAATGATTATTATACCGCTTACTCAGGAAAGCTGACAGGTGCCGGCACTTTGACTATTGTGCCTACTAACACGGTTAACAGAGTACGTATAACCGCCAACTGGTCTGCCTTTACCGGTAAGGTGAAATATACACACACGTCTATCGTTATGCCGTTGGATAACTCTTACGGCTTGCCGAACGCCACACTTGAACTGGCTGCAAACAGTAGCGTGTCCAATGTGGCAAAGACATTTACGATAGGTAAGATAACTAATGGCACATTCATGCAGCCGTTCTCTACATTCGCAAACGGAAATGCTGTGTCTGGAAGCAACACATGGCGTGTGGGTAACAGTTCCGCAGAGCTTGGTGACTTTACGTTCTCAGGTAAGATGTATGATGATGGCGGCACAAATAAGTGTAACTTTGAGAAGATAGGTACCTGCAAGATGACTGTTGCCACGTCATGGGAGAACTCCGGAACGGTAAAGGTTACAGGTGGAGAGTTGCACTTTAATGCACAGAAAACACTCGGTAAGGGAGCGCTTACAGTTGCTGAGGGTGCGATATTGTCCGGTGTTTCGGCCACAGTAACCTCAACAGCCAAGAAGTATCCGATGACTAACAGTTCTGTAACCGTTAACGGTACATTGCAGAGCGGGACTATCGCAACCTCAACTTCCGGATATATATACATGGGAAGTGTACCGCTTAAACTCAACTCCACATCAACATTGCTTGTTGGACTGAACAGATGCGCGACAGCTACAAACCCGGGATGTGCGTCAATATTCGGTGATGCGGAGAAAGCCTCTATAACATTCGCTGACGGAGCGACGGTAAAGGCATTCCTTACATCTTCTTATAATCCGGCGGCAACGGTGACAGAAGAAAAAGCTGACTCCTTCAGGGTGTTCTATGATTTTGCAAATGTTAGCGTAGGTAAGGTTAAGTTTGATCTACCGGAGCTGCCAGAGCACTATTACTGGGATACGACAAAGTTCTCGGAGGGTTATCTGTTTGTACGTTATACGTCTCAGACGGGCGTACACGGTGTGACTGCGGAAGATAATGTAGTGGTGACCGTAGTCAATTCCTCTGGTATGGCGGTAGCTAATTATGAGGCACGCTTCTCAGAGGCACGCTCCGTATTTGCTACTCTTGCGTTGCCACGTGGCGTTTATGTCTTGAATATAAGAAATGAGCGTGGCAAGAGCGGCAGCATTGTTGTCAGGAAATAATTATTTCGGATGTATCTAATATTTTAGACTGTTAGGCAATAGAACATACACCNATGTTCTATTGCCNAACNTGNTTTTCTGCTATATANGCAAGNCGGNTACANGTTAGTTAAAGAAAGTAAAAAAAACTATAAGAAGTGTTGCGCATTAAAATGTTTTTATTAACTTTGCACGAAACTACTACTTATACTATTGAACTTAAACTATTATTAGCATTTTATTGAATCGTTATTTTTATTTATTAATTAATTTATCTTTTATGAAAAAGTCTTTACTTTTTAGTATGATGGCGTTAGGCGTATCTCTGTCTGCATCAGCTTTTGAGGCAAACGAGTATGTGTACGCTCCTCAGGGAAGATTTATGATCCTTAGTGCGGATAATCTCTGTACTAACGGAACATGTGCTTCTAATTTTGATGGATGGACAGCCATTTCTGCTTCTGCGGACAATACTGCGGCTGATATCTTCCAGTATGATTCTGACAAACAGTCTATGTATAGCAAGACAAATGCTGTCGGTGAAGGTATGTATTATAAGTTTAATCTTCCTGATCCATCAGGTACGTATATTGTTAGTGTAAAGTTGCGTCAGGAGACTGTTGCTTATCCTTATACGACAAACGTGTATTATACTACTGCTGATGAACTGAATACATTGGGTGTTACAGGTACTGCCGCTGCCGGACATAACTATCTGAGCGTATTCGGAAATGTAGGTGGTTTTGATAATGGCAAGGCAAAAAATGAAGAGTTTGTATCTTATGGTACCTCTGTACTTCTGACCACTGACTGGAATACTGCTACTTATGCTATTGTGGGTGACGGTACTATCCGTGATTATTATATTGCAATGGCACAGATGGATCCGACTGTTGAGATCGCAGACATTCAGATACAGTCAGCAGTGCAGGTTGCTGATTTGCGCGTTCGTGATGCAGCCGTGGCTTATGCTGAGACAATCCTTAACGCTAAGGAATGGGCTGATTCTGAGGAACTGGATGCCTTGATGGAAAATATAGAGGCTTGTAAGAGCGACATTACAGATGAGACCTCTGCTGATGAGCTTAATGAGTTTATTACAGGTCTCAATGAAGCATTAACAGCAGCAGACGGTACTGGCTTCTTGGATAAGTGTGCTGACAATTTCCTCGCTTCTTGTAAGGCAGGTACTATTTGGTCACAGAATACAACCAAATATCAGAAGATGACCTCTATAGGTGATTGGCAGTTGTCAAATGCACGTTGGTTCCACTGTAACAATAATGACGCTGCTGAAAGAGAAAAATTGAAAGAATTTATTGATGGCCCTAATTTCGGCTATTCTAACGGTATGCTTGGAGAGCAGTACTGTAAGATGACAAAGTCATTGATGCCGGGTACATACATTTTCGCAATGGATGGTAAGGCACATACAATGTATAAATCTAATGTCGTAGCTGCCGGTACAGCCTCTAATTACTTATATAATAGAGGTCTTCCTACAGGTCAGATGACACTCTACGTAAAGGATGCTGACGGTAATGAAATCGCTGCTAACACTATTGCGCTTCCTGTAGAGGAGTTTGCAACCAACATAATTGTCGCAAACGTAGAGGAAGCCGGTGATTATGAANTCGGTGTNNGTNTTTTCNAGCAGCNGGNNGGATANGATATTGAAGGAATATGTAAGGGTGGTTCCTATACTTTGCAGAAGCCTCGTCTATACTGCTCTTTGAGCGGACAGTACAATGCAACGGAACTGAAGTATATTGAAGACGTAAAAGCGCAGATTACTGCTCTTGAGTCTAACCTTGCTACAGCACAGGGACTTCTTGAAGATACAGGGAAGCCTTGGCTGAAGCAGGAAATGACAGATACAATCGCGAAATACACTGAATATCTCGCTTACTATCAGGCATTGTCTGATGATGATATTTACAATGGTTTCGTAGATCCTGTGTCACAGGTTGAGAACAATGGTTATGCAAACTATATCGATGGCGAGAATCCGGAGACAGGTGCTGCTATTCCGACTTACAACGCTATTGACAGCGTTATGAACAATACTGTAAAGAAGGTTATACGTTTCTGCGAGACATATAACAGTGCTAATGCTGTGTTCCCTGCTTTGAAGACTGCTATAGCAAACGCACAGACCGTTCTTGATGATCGTCTTTATGCTTCAGCTTCAGGACGTGACGCATTGGTTGCCGCTATTGCCGATGCACAGGCTGTTTATGATAATATGGCTGCTGACGGTTCATACGATCTCACACCGGAGGCAGAGAATGCTGACTTCGCTACCGTTCAGAACGCAGCTAATGAATTGGCTACCGCTGTTGACGAGTTTAAGACTACTGTATCAGATGAAAATGTTACAAATATAGTTGACATTGACTTCTCTAATCCTGCTGTTCTTAATGATGAGACCGGTGCTTACTCTATAGACGGCAATAACGGTTCTATGACGATTGTCGGATTCACTGAGACAACTGATGGTAGCAATAATTTTGAACTTGGTATTGACTNTAATGGTGAGAAAGTTCNTGCTGACGTTCTGCGTGTAGGTAACAGCGAAGCTGTCGTAGAATTTGCTGCACCGGTTAACGGTTCAGATCTTGTAAGATTCCAGTTTGATTATTACTTTGGTTCCTTGATTAACCGAAATTGTGGTTTCTATATTCGCACTGCTGAAGATGCTGATATCTGCGGTCTTTATATTTCTAAGTATAGTGGCACTGCTGTAGTTAATACATTTGATATTGATTTCAATAATCAGATCACATCTTTAGGCTCAAGCAGTGTTTCTGGTGCTGCTATTTGTGTAGAGAGCAACAAGACACATTTTGATATCATTCTTGACTATGGTGCAAAGAAAATGTATTCTACAATAACAAGTCCAAAGGGTACATTCATTTCAGAGAAGGTTGACCTCCCTGAATTGGCTCCTGCTAAGTTTGTTGTAAAATCTGACTATAACGTTGAGGCGCGTCGTAGCTGGTTCGACAACCTTGTTATCGACAATATCTCCGCTGGTCCTACAGCTGTGAATGGTGTTGTTGAGGTTGCTCCTGCCGCAAACAATGGTGCTATCTATAACGTAGCTGGTCAGCAGATCTCTGCTCCTGTTAAGGGTCAGATTTATATCAAGAATGGTGCAGCTTTCGTTAAGTAAGGCAACTAAATAAAAACTCTTTTCATACGGGATATCTTCCCGTAGTGAATGGAAAATAAATATAACCTCCCGTTTACTTGTAAGAGTAGGCGGGAGGTTTGTGTTTGCTTTCAATTAGTGTTGTATTCTTATACGGACTTACGTTAATTATGATGTGTATATCGTATTGTGTTAATGGCCAATCATCCTTTTGGGGCTTGTGGTATGGCTTTTTCGTATAGCATGAAAAATTGTAAAATATAGTGTTAAAAAATTGTTTGTTTGTTTTTTTTTTTTTAACTTTGCAGAATAAAATGGATAGACTTTAGGGGGAATCGTATACGTATGTTAACTCTTTATGTGTGTAACTGGCTGAACTCTAATAAATAACGCATTTACTAACTATATTATTCTTTTATGAAAAAACTCTTTTTTTATGCATCTCTTATCTGCATTGTCATGGCATCATGTAGTAAGGAATATTTTGTTCCTGAAGATGAATTGCCATCATGGCTTGGTGAGAGTATCTATGAAGAGCTCAAAAATCCGAAGACGCTGAACGGTACGTTTAATACCTACCTTAGGCTTATTGACGATTTGGGCTATGCGGAGGTCTTGAGCAGGACGGGTAGTAAGACTATTTTCCCTGCCAATGATGAAGCATTTGAGGCATTCTTTAAAAACGGCAATAATAAATTTGGCCGTTCAAGTTACGAGGAACTTACGGAAGCCGAGAAGGCGCAGTTGCTTTACGGCTCTATGCTTGATAACGCCATTTTGGTCGGCATGTTGTCCAACGATGAGAATATGTTGCAAGGTAAGATTGTCAAGCATCCAACCAATATCTCTTTGAACCAGTCTGTAGAGCCTCTTTTCTCTCATAATATGCCTTCTAATAATAAATATTTTGATTATTGGAAGAATCAGGGCAAGTCTATCAATGCTCTTTATGATGATACGAGGGCTCCGTTGGTACACTTTACCGGTGAGTATCTTCTTAATAATGATATGACCGTAAAGGGAGCGGACAATGATTTTTACGTGCTTACAGGCAGCGAGTATCAGGACAATGATGTGTATATCTTCAACCGTAAAGTCGTTCATAGTAACGTTACCTGTCAGAATGGTTATATACATCAGCTGGACAGTGTTATGCTGAATCCCGGGAATATGGCTCAGGTGTTGAGACAGGGAAAGGATACCAAGCTGATTTCTCGCATGCTTGATTACTATTGCGCTCCGTTCAAGGTTACGGATGCAATACAGGCAAGTTATTTTGAGTATATGAAGGAGTACGGTACTCAGGATTCTGTTTATGCAATACGTTATTTCGCAAAGAACTCACAGCGTAAGAAACTGAATCAATACACTACGGGTAGCCCTATGAATGACGCGCGTCTGCTTGATTTTGATCCGGGATGGAATAATTACAATCCGACCCTTAGCAACGGTTCGTCTTCTGATCAGGATGAGATTGCGGCCATCCTTGCTCCTACGGACGAGGTAGTGGAGAACTTCTTCTTGCACGATGGTGCGTATATTGTGCAGAATCTTGGTTTGCAGGATGTACNGAATGACAAAGAACATCTTATAGACCATTTGGATGCTATATATAACACAGACCCGACAGTGTTTGCCGGTATCATAAATAATATCATGAAGCCGTATCTTACCAAGACTGTTCCAAGTAAGTTCGGAACGGTGCAGAATGATGCGTTTGAGTTCATGAATGTTAAGAAAGAGGATATCCTGCGCAAGGATGACGGCAAGTATGATGTTACAATCGCCAATAACGGTGTTGTATATAAGATGGGCAAATTCTTTGCACCTGAGTTGTATCAGTCAGTACTCGGTCCGGCATCGGTATATACTGATATGCGTATAATGGGTGAGATGCTTAATGATCACCAGACAGTGGCTGGTACCGCCTCTACACTTGGAGCGGACATGTATTATTATCTTCTCTCTATGAAGTCTAAGTATGCGCTGTTTGTGCCGTATGACAGTGAGGATTTCTTGTATGTAGATCCGACAAGCGTTTATGACACTGATGGCTTGAAGGCTCTAAAATTCTCGTATGATTCCAATGCCACCGGCTCTTTCCATGTGATGGTGCAGAGGTATCTTTATGATGAGGACTCCAACACATTTATTGAGGATCCGAGAGTAGGATTGGTTAATGTGGACAAAAAATATTACAATTCACAGTTGCAGGATATGTTGAACTACCATNCCGTGGTGCTTGANAATTCCAAGGGGCTTAATNGNAACAGCTATTATAAAACAAAGCACGGTGGCGTCATATATGTGCCGGACGGTACGGGCGATAAGAGCAACAGTGAGGTAATGGGTGCTTTGCAGATTGCCGGTGATATCCCCGCTGCGAAGGTTATGGAGAGATTTTACGAGAATAGCCCTAAGGCTAATATAACCAATGGTACGGTGTATAAACTTGACAGACCGATACAGCCGGCTATATATAATGTATATAAGGTGCTTGAGGCAAGGCCGGAATATGCTGAATTCTTGGATTTCTGCGAAAGATTCAATAATGAGGAAGTTCTGACATTTGCGGGGATTCTCAATGATGATGACAATCAGGCAACCAAAGATACCAAGCTGGCGCAATATGTAGTGTTTGGCGAGAACAATATGATAAATATGTTCGGTTCATATAACTACACTTTATATGTTCCGCAGGATATGGAAACTGCATATCAGAATGGTCTCGCACGTTGGGATGAAATAGAGGCTATTGTTGAGGACTGGGAACTGGTGACTGACGACAATGGTAATAAGAAATTCACTACCGAGGCCGAGGCTCGCAAATATGTTAACGAGAAGGTAAACGCTATGAGAAACTTCCTGTTCTATCATATGCAAAATAATTCTGTGTTTGCGGATCGTGTGGTTGAAGGGGGAGAGTTCCAGACATTCTGTACTGACGACCTTGGTATCGCCCAAAAGGTTAGAATATCCGGTGGCGGCGGTGAGCTGTATGTTAAGGATGCAACAAATAATCCTGCCGTGAAGGTGATAGACAAGAATATCATGGCTCGTGATATTAAGTACGAGCCTAAAACAGGTATGGACATTACGCTCCGTCCGTTTGAGTATAATGAGATTAAATCTTCTGCTTTCGTAATCGTGCAGGGCATAGAGAAACCTCTGTGTTATAACAAGGATTACAAGTTTTAAGATTGATTATTGATAAAAAATATTAAGACTAATAATTATGTCAAAAACAAAAGTACTACTGACAATACTTCTCTGTGTGATTGCCCAAATGGTTATGGCGCAGAGTAGAGTCATATCAGGTACGGTTGAGGACTCTATGGGTCCTATTATGATGGCGAATGTTGTGGAGCGTGATGCTAATAACCGTATTGTAAACGCCGTACAGACTGATATGATGGGTAACTTCTCAATGGAGATTAAAAACCCGAAGAACAAACTTGTTATCTCATACGTGGGTTCTAAGACAAAAATACTCCCTATAGGTGACGAGACAACTTTCAATATTATGCTGGAGGATGAGAAAACCACTCTGCAGGAGGTTACTATACGTGGTTCACGTGCAAACTCCGGTGGTCTTAGCATCCCGAAGAAAGAGATATCAATCTCACAGCAGTCATTTAACTTGTCGGAAGTGGAGGGTATGGCCTTTACATCGGCTGACGAAGCATTGCAGGGTGAGATTGCCGGTTTGGATATCGTGTCCAACTCCGGTAACCTTGGTGCCGGTACCTCTATGCGTTTGCGTGGTGTGTCAACACTGAATGGTAATGCAGAGCCTTTGATTGTTGTTGACGGTAAGATCTTCGACTATAACTCTGAGGAGTTTGATACCGATAACGCTGACCAGGAGGCCTTCGCCTCATTGTTGGCTGTCAATCCCGATGATATTGCTAATATCAATGTGTTGAAGGATGCTGCCGCTACCGCTATATGGGGTTCTGCAGGAGCAAACGGCGTTATTGAGATTACCATTAAACGTGGTAAGAAAGGAAAGCCGAGAGTTACACTTGGATATAAGTTTACCGGCACGTGGATGCCTACTGGGTATAAGTTGCTTAATGGTGACAACTATACCATGATGCTGAAAGAAGAGTTCTACAATGCTAATCAGACTGCGAATGCTACAACAAGCATAAAGGAGATAAACTATGAGAAATCATGGTCAGATTATTACAACTGGAGTAATAATACCGATTGGGTGGATGCCGTGTCACAGTTTGGTGAGTTGCATGAGGCGAATATGAATATATCTGGTGGTGGCGAGAAAGCTTCTTTCCGTATTTCTGCCGGATATAACCAGCAGACAGGTACTATAATAAAGCAGGAACTGAATCGTCTTACAACTCGTTTGGTATTGGACTATGACGTATCTGATCGTATCCGTTTCTCTACCAATTTTGCATTGACATACACAGATAACTTGAAGAACTATACACTCGGTTCAAGTAAGAGTAGCGGTGCTCATAATAACTTGCTTGCAATGGCAATGGCACAAGCTCCTAATGCCAGCATTTATCGCAGAACTTCACAGGGAGACTATACANATGAATTCTTCCTCATGAATCCGACTTTGAGAGAGGGGGGAAAAGAATATACTCCTGAGGATGGAGCGTATACTTCTTATCAACTCCGTGATCTCGTTAATATTGGTAACCCTGTGGCGTATGCGAATATGTCATGGCAGAAAGAGCAGACTTTCAACATCGTACCTGATTTCTCTGTAAAATATGAGTTACTTGGCATTGAGACCGGACAGCATAGGTTGACTTTTAACGGACGAGTATATTTTGATATCTATGCCAATTCAAAACCAACTTATATGCCCGGTAGCTTGTCTTCAGGTTTCTATTATTCTAGCAGTTATAATGCATCAAGCTCTACGGAGAACAATCAGTTCAAGATGGGTGCCAGAGCGGACTTACAGTATACTCCGTATATAAAGAATGAGGATTTCAGTCTGACAATGAT